>Ga0228710_1002451_pt1 | contig 29206 bp, 16 predicted proteins | sample MedpolnodulmetaG_FD_177995 | JGI IMG/M metagenome (GOLD analysis project Ga0228710, IMG submission 177995) | Root nodule microbial communities from Medicago polymorpha collected in Santa Monica, California, United States - pink nodules | ecosystem: Host-associated > Plants > Roots > Nodule...
CAGACTCTTAAGACTCTTAAGACTTTAGAATTTCTAAAATATGAACTTTGATAAGAAATTCTAAGTGACTTTAGATGCAGAACAATAACAGAGTTTGAGACTTTAAATTGTTGTATGAGCCTTGCTTTTGTGTGTGTCTGTTTCTCCAACTAGCAGGTCTTCACTCCTTTATATGGAGGTGTGAAAGATACGTTGGAAAGTTGCCAGCACAATAAAGAGTCGTTTGAAGCTTTGATTAAAATCACCAATGATCTTTTGCCTGATATGGTTATTGACCTATGAAGGATCAATTTCAAATGCATTCCTAGTTTGAAGGAACATTTCTGCAGGCAGAGCTGTTATTCTTGTCTTGTTGCAGAGACACGAACAGAGCAGTGGAGTAAGTGGTTGTACAATTCGTACAATTGTCCTTTGTCAACGCTCTTGATAAAACAAGCATCCAATGCTTTCAAATTCTTTCACAAAGGTCGTTGTAACACTCTTTCAGTCTAATGCAATGTTGGACGAGATTAAATTCATTACCCAGCATTTGATGCTTTAAGTCTCTCATCTCCTGATGAACTTCAGCTTCTGGTGATCTTGTTTCTGATGAGATGCTTCTGACGAACTTGCTTCTGATGACGTCATCACTTCAGGAGCACTTATACTTCAGATACACTTATCTTCAGATGCTTCAAACTTCCTTTTTGTTGATTCCGTTGCTCTCTTTTGTTCTTCCAGAACCTTATAAAGATATCAAATTTTTGTCTATGGTCCTGTACACTTGAACAAATATTAGCATATCCAATTGACAATTTTTAATACTTTGTTATCATCAACACTCTAAGGGTAATGTATGTTAAACACATTTTGTTCCAACACTGCATTGTGTATATCTAAATGAATGGTCGATTAGATTGAAACTGCAGCAAGTGTTTCAACACTAGTGTTTTCATTTTGTTCTGCATATTTGAAAGTGTGTGTTATGTTTTCTAAGTCTTGTTCTGATTTTGTGAGGGCTTGTGAACCACTTTGTGTGTTGACGTGTGTTGCTAGAAGGGATGTCGTAAAGGATAGAGTTTAATCAGAAGCTTCAAGGATCTTGATAATTCCTGAGGCATAACGAGGGTTGTGGACACAAGCTAAAACTCACAGCCCAATTTAGTCTTTGACAAAAATAAAATCTAAATTAATCTTTGACATTTTCATACTGAAAACAAATAATCAAAGAGACCAATTTGTCTCAAATATGCAAATGTTAGGGATTAACTTGAGCTTTATTTTTGTGGAACTAAATTGAGCCGCGAAAAAATTGTGATGGATTAAAACGAGTCTTCGATTAAAGTTAAAATTGTTTACTATGGTAAATTATTATTTTGTTTAAAATCCAACATTTAAGCTAAAAATTGTTTGGTTTAACTTTTTTATAAAAATTATTGTGATATTAAAATTCACTATAAAGTAATGACATATCATGAAAAAAAGTAAATTGTTTTGAAAAAAGCAGCAGATATATAAACGTAGAAAAAAGCAGCAAACATACAATTGTAGAATTTTCCTTTTGGTGTGCAAAATATTAGAGGTAAGATTGGCAAATATAACATTATTTAAAAAAGCAGCAAATATATAAACGTAGAAAAACATTTCAAAAAAGATAGCATTATATTTTATGAGAAACAAAATGTTTTATTCCTTCACAATAAAAGTTTTCTTTTTCATGAGTGTAAAAGAGTCATACAAAAACAAGTATTATTAGCGGTCACGCCCATCTGTTACCAACAGAGTCGTTGTAGTATAGTGATAAGTATTCCCGCCTGTCACGCGGGTGACCCGGGTTCGATCCCCGGCAACGGCGTATTTTTTATAGTTTTTTTTATATATATATTTCGCTGTGCATTCCAATGTTGCGTTCTGATTGGGATGCTCGTGCGTGTAATTAGAACTTGCCATAAGTTTTTTTTTTTTTTTGGAAGGAGAATTTGCCATAAGGTTAATCACAATAACTTATCTTAATCTTACCAATATTTGACAAATGCCATTTAATTTCGTATTATCATCTTTTATAATTTCCCTGCATATATCTCATGCTACACCCAAATTTTAATCTGGATTCTCACTTGCTATTACGACACATTTATAATGATTAATGAACAACAGAAGATGATCTTTTCAGGAGAATCTATAAGTCCGGGAAAAAGTTTTTTTCATTAAAATGAGTGCCACCTTGAGAGTACAAAGATTTTACTTCTGGAAGGGTATTTTGCTTCTATGAAGGTACATTACTACATCGTATTTTGCAAAGAAACCGAGAAAACAGATATGTTTGGGCAGCGTATAAGAAGATCTTGGCAATTCACAAGAGGCCACCTGGGGGCTGGGGGGCATATTTTTCTGTCACTGAACAAAGGGTAGTAGAAGACTTGCATATGAAGTTACGTAAAGGGTGAACTGGAATTCAATGACGATGATAATCGCGAGGATTCTGAGAACAAGAGTGATATTGTGGATGCATTAGGAAAGGAAGGAAGTCTTTGCTTCTTTGAAGGATGCTTTTGAAAAATTGTCTGGGCAAGCTCCACTAAATTCCTCAAATGAGATGACGACATTTTCTGTGAATACAGAAGAGGGTTTAGACAAATCAAAAGTTTGCAGTGAGAAGATAGCTGGAGAAAGTCAGAGTCCTTCTCCAGGTGCACTCTTCGTTCTAGAGATTTACGCTGTGCTGCCTGCTGCGGCTCAGCTTCGTGTATTTGAAGGAGCTAAGGAAGGAAATAGGCATGTTGTCGTTGCTACATATGTTGTAGAAACATCTTTAACAATTCCAAGTATTTGGTTGATACTGCAAGGGAAAAGGCGAAGAATTATGACTCCTCTAATGGCATGGAGACATATGAAGTGCAATGGATAAGTAAGCCAGTAAGGCATCTGTTTCTCAACATGCAGGCAGAACTGAAGCCTAATACTGTTATCGTCTCTATTCTTCCAGAGTTTAATAACGAGTTTCCCGAGTACTCTCCTGCTGAAGTTAAGAAAGTGTCAGCTCTTGGTGCTGTCCCCTTGAAATCCATGCATATTAAGAAGGTAGGTTTGATATTTTCATTTTACTTCTGTCTTTTTATTCCATCTACTTGCTTATATTGGGTGCTATCATTAGCTGGAAAGAAAGGAAGCAGGTCTTCTGCTATATGTCATTAAAAAATTGGTTCAAGGAATTATATGCTACTTATATTCTTAAATTTGCTCCTGAACTTTGAACTTTGTTCTTTACCACATGATTTATTGAGCCTTTCTATTGTCTGGTAACTAGATTTACTCATTTCCTGGTCAAATTGGATTTTTATTTCTAGGATCTTTATGTTGTTATCAGTATCACTGCTCATCCAGGTTGCCATTTCCTACTTCTCTTAAAGTTACTTCTCTGCTTGAAGCTGAGAATTGCTTGAAAGCTCTTGAAGCACTTGATTGCAAAGATAAACTTATAATTTTGGTAAAGGCCATGGCTCATTACCCTTCGAGTCCTGGTCATTATAGAACGACCCTCACTGTCATTAAAATTACAAGGCACGAGCATAAATGTAATCCACGTCTGCTTTGGCATATGCTTTTTTAGCTGCTGCTGCATTGAGTTTGTCAAATCCTTTTGTAATGTAGTACAAAGAAAATGGTAAGTAGCAGATATTCAGAGATGTATGAGAAATATAGCATAGCATGGGAGGCAATGATGAGGACATTGGTAAAAAAGAAAAAACAACGAGCAACTTCTAAAGTTGCACGAGAAAAATTGAGTTCTCACTAGTGATGCCCTATCAATAGCATATGTTTTACCGTGTTTTGGACAAGCACAAAAGTCTGTGCAGTTTTGCAAGGACAGTACGTTAAGTTTGAAAATCATGGATGATATGTCCAAACTAAGACTATGAAACTGGTCTTTTATCAGAGTGAAGGTGGTTTTAAACAAGAAAACTCATGGATTTCACGAAACTCTAGACGACGTGGAAAATGCTCAGCAGGTTTCTTCTGCGCACTATCGTCTCTCTCTGGTTAAGGAAAGACTCATTTGTCAAGCAATATGTGCTGGTGTGGGCAGATAGGGTCGCTAAACGTATTGCAACTTCTAGAGCCGCTGATGGAGAGATGAATTGTTCTACGTACGTATCAATCATGCATGGTCAAAAAAAGTATTTTCCTTCATCGTTGGTCATCAGTTTCTACTGTACACCCTGAGTTTTTGATTTACAATGAACTGTTAGAGACAAAAAGATCAACCAAAGAAGGGGCGACGAGTGCTAAGAGAACTATCTGCATGGAGTAACTAGTATGTCCATGTCTGAAATCTGTTCAAAAATACATGTCAGCCCCTCCTGAAAGTATTTTTAGGAGAGAAGCTTTTGGTCAAAGAGGGGTTGAAAATCTTATCAGCAAGCTAAAGATCAAGTTGATTAATAGATTTGCCATGTTAAGAATGGTGTGGAAGGCGAATCCAAGAGAATTATGTTCAGAAATTTTGGATTGGTTTCACCAGCACTTTGAAAAGATATGGTTACAAATGCTTGGCTAAGTGCTTAAGGAGACGCAACTGTCTGTGTAAAAGTTTTAAAAGAAAGTTGAAAGAAAAGTCTAAATCACTGCATTGATCACTCAACAGTAAAGGTAGAATTGCATATCAAACTCCTACATTTGGTGTTTTCATAGTTTTAAGCCATGTTTAGATTAGTTTTTAGAATTTCTCATTCAAAACAAGTTTATGATTCTTCAAAGTCCTTATGAAGTTGTAGAAGTTAAATCTTCTAATAAAATTGAGATACTGCACAGGCATTATTATTGCATGTTCTAACTCTAACCAAAACAGCTCACTGGTAGTTTGAAAAACTAACTCCCAATTAAACTTTAACATAGCCGCATTATTAACGGTTTTGAGGAGCAAAGTCCAAGACCACCTTCTGAGAAAGGAGTATAAATTGTGTCCCAAGCAACCGTGACATGACATCAATCTGGAATCGACATCTCCCGACCAAAATAGGTTTCGCAGGTAATGATCCAGCAATTCAATCAAAGAAATTGGCCTCACATTTATTTTAAAACTACAAATAAGCATACCATGAATGACAGACTTGACTAATTGAATCCTTCCAGTTAGGGATAAATGATAGGGAGAGTACCAGCAGTAAATTCCCAGTGTATTGGAAATGATGGTCAATTTGTTTGAGGGAATGGCTCAAGAATATGATTTGATTTGTCAAAGCTACTCAATTAGCCAGAGCATTCACCATGCCTCCTAAAATGGTTCATGAGTAGGGGTTTGGAGTTCCCAAGGACTACCATGGGTTGCAGCATACCTTTGAAACCAACTGAGGAAAACCTCTGCTTAGCACATCCTTAGATATGATTATGGTGTAATATTATTGATCCTAATTTGATACAGAAGATTGAGTATCAACACTTGTTGATACTTTATGTTGGAAATTCCGTCTTTATTATGGTCCACTCTAGTCGCCTAATTACGGCATTTGAGTTGCCTTCGTTGCAGCCTCCAACACCTTCATTATGTTGTCTTTGAGGAGGTGGATTTAGTCTCACGTCGCTTAGAGATATGACATGTGTAGTGTTATAAATCATGGGCATCCTTCACCTTAGAAGCTGGTTTTATAAAGATGAATTAAACTCAATATAAAATCTAAGACTTTATTTCATTGATAAAGTATTTGTTGATACTAATACCAAACTCTAAATTTCTAATAATTAGGGAAATCATAAATCAAAGCATAATACTAGCAATAACATAAAAAAGTCCAGGATTCTCCTGCATTTGGGTTATAAATTCTGTCCTACAAAAAATTGAAAATGGTTTTTTTACTGTAAGATATCATTTTCTTTCTCATATCTATCTTTAATCTATAATCAATTGTCACAATTATCTATTTCCTTACAATCCAGTTATTCCATCATTGAGCATTCTAAGTTTTAACTTTAGTAGTCTAGATAGCATACTTCCAAATTTTATTGTCATGTAATCTTTACTGAGTGCCAATTCCTTCCAGCATCAACCACATACTTTAATCATTGATTTATTATTCATAGAATGTCTTTTTCTTTTCAGCTCACAACAACAAGAGTAACTCACCTTCAAGGAACCGTGGTAAAAGTTCCATCATGACAGTGACATGCATCCTACTATTTATGTTCTGCACATGGTTTACATGTCCACTTAAATTTTGGAAATTTTAGAACCACCAGTACATAATAGCAAAGATCAATTACACAGGCACATTTTTGGGACATTGTGATTAGGATTTATCCCCAACCTTTTTGTGTTGCCATTAAAGATAGAGGGGGGAATAATGTTGTTGCCTTGTTGGTATACTAGAAGAAGCAGCACATGATAGCAAAAATCTTATTCCATATGCTGTTATAATATTGTGTGAGACAGAAACTAGGTATCAATCAATTTGTGTCAGGAGACATCTTTTGAAATACGCACACATCTAAAAAAAATTACTACTCCTTCCGTCCTATTTTAACTGAGTCTTTGACTCATTTCACACTTATTAAGAAAAAGTGTATAAATGAAAGAAAGAGAAAAATGGTTTTGAGTACCCTTATTAACTATTGGTGTATTATTCTTTATCATAAATGCAAAGTATAATATATTGAATTGGAAGTGGTGAAAGTAGTATTAATTAGTGTTATAATTGAAAAAAGTAATTGATATTGTATTAAAAAGTGAAGCGGATCAATTTTTTTAGGACAATTTTTTTTATATAAATGATTCAGTTATTATGAGACCGAGAGTAGTAACAATCTAGCAAAATTCAGTAAACAAATTTCTGCAGGCAATTAATAAATATTAAATGTTCAACCAACATGATATATATATAGTTGGTAAATAATCAGCTGTCGGTTAATTTGTCAATAAAAAAAAAATCAGCTGTCGGTTAAAGAAACTTGAGTTCCACCCAAAAAAAAATACTTCATTGTTTAAAAGAAACAAGATTTTGCTAACAAGTGTCCTAAGGGCACTTGTTAAAGATTTAAAAAAGAAAATAATTGATAAATTTTATGTTAAAAAAGATACTTTTTAATGTGTTGAATACACAACTTCCAATATAATCTTTCTACTTTAAACTTATTATCAAGTGCCCTTAGGGCACTTGTTAGCAAAGAAATATTATATATGTATATATTTCCAAATGAAGTAAAAGAACCGACCTCGAAATAGGGTAAAAATCATCTTCATTTATAAAAATAAATTGAAGATGCAATTTGGAAAGAGATAAACAAAAAAAAAATAGATGGTGGGTCTTATCACTTAGTGAGTCTCGGGTTGAGATCCTCTTCATTATTTAAAATAGGGGAAATGTTAACTTGTACCCTTAAGGCACAAGTTAATGATTTAAATATAGAAAAAACTTATTGGAATGTGTGTATTGCATTTAATATTTAACTTTTTAATCATTTAAATGCACAAAATTTTAGAAAATGTTTCTTCTTTTAGGTTTCTTAACATGTGCCTTTATAAATGGAGATTCTAATTAGGAAGGAGATAGACACAAGAAATAGGTGGTGGGTCTTATCATTAAATGAGTCCCACCATCATTAATTATTTTGAAGATTTTTTGTGTCTAGATCTCTTCAAATGGAAGAAATGGAGAAGAGATTAAATGGAGAGGATCTTAACTCGTGAGTCCCACCATCATTAATCATTTTTTACTTTTTGTGTGTCTTTATCTCTCTAAATGAAACAAATGGAGAAAGTTATAAATGGAGAGGATTCTAACCCCTCGAAATATTATATATTTCCAAATGGAAAATCAATAAAGTAAAAGAACCGTCCACGAAGAAATAATTCAGTGCCTTGGGTTGCAATACCAAACAAAGTATTAACGACTAACATTTGCTAAAATTGAGTTGGCCCATTTAGTCTATATTTTTTTGAAAATTGTTGTTCTGACTTTAAGAATGTCCTAATAACACATAGAAAATTCTAAAATGCATTCATCGGTAGTTAACTACCGTTAAGGAACAGACAATGGGTAACGACCGCTGACCCCAACGATAGTTAACTGTTGTCGCGATTTCTCCCTAAAACCAGTACAACCTTACTTCCCTATTCACTCATCACCCTACCTCCAAAAATCCCCCTTTCAAATTTTTGTTGTTGAAATCTTGGTTCCAAATCATTGTTGATGGATTGCTAGAACGTTTCTACACACATTTGAGATTAAAAAAAAACAGGTATTGCAAGATTAAACTTGTTTCCATTTGATTGAATTTTCTGGTTTTTTTTGTTCTGACATGAAGCTTAGCGGTAGTTAACTACCGCTCAGGTTGAAGAACCAGTTGCAGTTAACTACCGCTGGGGACTTAGAAAAAATTTCAAAATTTTCTAAAAACATAGCTATTGCCTAAAAAAAATCTTTTTTTTGTTTGTTTAATTTTTTTTGTTTGATTATGTTCTTAAATTATATTAGATACATATTAATTAATTATTTTGGCAATTATATGTTGTTTATTTATAGATATGGTTGAGAATGCGGGTGATGGGCCGGTTGATCGAAAACCTAGTGTTGTTGATTCTTTCGTAGAGATCAAACCGCCAAAGCTTGAAGCTCCCATTAAGGTTGAAACTTCCATGAAAGTGGAGGCTTCAAGCGTCAATTCTGATGTGTCCAAATTTCGTGACAACTAAGTGGACACAACTCATTTCTTTTCGAGCCGAGAGACATGGAAAGATAAAGGCGAATTGCTTGGTTGGGTACGTTGACAAGCAAATAGGGCTGGATTTACGGTTATCATTAAAAGATCTTGTGCAATTAGAAATCCTATGTTGGAGTTGGTTTGTGAAAGGAGTGGCGAGCACAAAGTACCGAAGAAAAAAGTGAAGCAAGAAGCAACAAGATCAAGAAAATGTGGGTGTTTGTTCAAGGTGCGTGGATATGTCGTCATGGAAGACAATGCTTGGAAATTGGCTATTCTTAATGGTGTTCACAACCATGAGATAGTGTCGTATTTAGCAGGGCACGTTCTTGCGGGAAGATTAATGGAGGACGACAAGACGATTGTACATGACTTGACCAATAGTTCGGTGAAACCTAAAAAATATTTTGACAAATTTGAAGAAGAAAAGACAAGAGTCCATGACAAATATCAAGCAAGTCTACAATGAACGTCATAAATTCAAAAAGGCAAAAATAGGTGACTTGACGGAGATGCAATTTCTAATCTCAAAGTTGGAAGAGAATAAATATGTTTATTTCATAAGAGAAAAATGTGAAAGTCAAATAATTCAAGACATATTTTGGACTCATCCAACATCGCTAAAGTTGTTTAACAATTTTTCGAATGTTTTGATAATGGATTCCACGTACAAAACCAACTTGTACAGGATGCCATTGTTTGAAATAGTTAGAGTCACCTCAACCGATATGACGTATTCGATTGGTTTTGCATTTATGACGTTGGAGAAGGAAGATAACTTTACTTGGGCTTTACAAATGTTGGTTAAACTTCTTAAACCAAACAGTGATATGCCTACGGTGATAGTGGCTGAGAGAGAAGAGAGACCGTTTTCACCCAAAAAAGATTCAAATCAACACAATTCTATTTTGTGTGACACTCTGGTTAAAGCAAATGAAGAATTCGAAGATCTTGTAGAACATTTAGATGATTTAATTTTATTAGATGGAATATGACACTTTTTGGTAGGCGTTCATCCTTTTTTTGGTCGATATGCACCGACGTATTTTTTGGGATATATAATATAACGACCATTTTTTGTGGCCAAGATGCAACTAACTTTTTAATGAATTATATATATATATTTGAGTTCGCATTTATTATAAATTAATATACTATTAGTGAATGTGTTGCATAATGTGGAAAATTTGGTGAATTTCAGACAATTGTGTAATGTTAAAGTATTGTCGTATTTGTGTAATGTTACCAAATCATTGATAAATTGTGAAATGTTGTTTGTGATTGCTGAATGTTGTTGTATCGGTTTTATTTCATGAGGAATTGTCGTTTGAAATTACAGGTAAAAACAGGCTGAAAATGGCTTGAAATGACATTGCAGACTGCACTGTCTGTTTTACTGGTGTGAACGGTAGTTAACTACCGCTGACCTCAGTGGTAGTTAACTGTTGCTGGTTTTGCCAGCGGTAGTTAACTATTGATGGGGGTATTTTAGACATTTCCATGTGTTATTAGGAAATATCTGCAATCAGAAAAGAGAAATGCTAGCAACACACATTTTAATACACATTTTTTAACATACTATTTTAGATTGGTTAAAATTCACATGGGTCCCACCATATTTATATGGAGCCCAGAAGATTTGGTAGGATTCATGTGAATTGAATTTTAACCAATCATACAGTATGTTGAAAAATGTGTGTTAAAATATGTGTTGGTAATCGTGTTTTATGGTTCCAACTCATTTAGCCCATGTGATCTAAAAAAAACAAATGGGTTGGCCCGACCTGAGAATTTTATCGAACAAACGAACTTCTTAAATGTTATCGACCCGACCTAGCATAGTCCGGCCCAAGAGTTTTTTGATATTTGTTTACTCAAGGATGGTTATTATTTACACTCCTAGAGTTTAAAGTTTTGATCTCCCTTCTTGAAAAAAATAAATTAAATCGCTCGATAAAACTTAAAAGATGGTTTATTTGATATTTATTAAAAAAAGTAAGCAAATGAACCTTCTTAAATTTTATCGAACGATTAACTATTTTTCTTTGAACTGCTGCAAATATATGAACAACATCAAATAAAATAAATGATCAATTGCAAGTTGCCACCGCTTGAGAACATTTTTCACGTTAGGTAAGATTCCTAAATCTTAAATGTCAGCAATGTTTGGTGAAGACCCCGCAAAACCTGTTAAAGCTTGATAGTGTCATTATGGCAGTGATAAATTTGATAACCTACTCCTATCTGTTTCATTTCTTACATAGATATGTTTATTCATTTATTTCTCTTCCCCACACCTACTATCATTTGTTAGACAAGTTGTTCTCCATGACCTATTCATTTCTCTTCATTGAATATAGTTATGTACTCATAAGGTTGTTGATCAACACTACTGCATTTATGAAGCTTTTTAATATATTGCAATAATAATCTACAAGTACATGACATTTTAATTTTCTTCTACCTACGTGTATTCCTAATATCTACAAGTTGATCGATGATCCCTATTTGTTTTTAGCTCTATTGCACATAATGTTGGACTAATTCTGATTCTTCTTTTTTTCTTTTTCACTTTTCTTAATTTGGTTATTTATGAAATCATATCAATGTAGAAAATGTCATTTGGTTATAAGAGGAAGCGACATTGATAATATACCAAATGAATGTATGTGCATTCAAATATTATCCATTTGTTTTCTCCCTGTATATACACAAATAATGCAAATGATAGCTCCCTCAAAAAAGAAAATGCAAATGATAGCTGGTTTAATCGATAACAATTCAACTTAATTGTAATCTTATTATCAATATGAGAACATTGTTAGTAAGCATTTTCTAAAGAGTAAACCATCAAATTGATCCCTGACTTTGTTCCAAATTCTTAAATTGATCTCTAACTCTATTAATAACTTAAAATGGTCTCTGTCTTTATTAAACACTTCTCAGATTGGTCCCTGACTCTAAAGACTTTATCTTTTCCATTTCAGCCGATTTAAACTTTTTTTTATACTACAAATAAATGATATATCCAATGACCAAGTACTTGTTATTGTTATTCGCATTTGATCCTTCTCAATCATAAATTTTTGAAAATCACTTTTAAGCTTTTAATATTTCTCCCAACCACCCTAAAATTATATAACTACCCTCGACGATAGTTAACTGCCATTTGACAAGAATTTTTAAACGGTCGGAGATCTAAAAAGTGTTGTTAGCCGCTGGAGTGGCCAACAACACTTAAAAGCCGCCCAACGAAGGAAAAAGAGAAATTGTTGAAGCGTGAAGCGCAACTCTCTAAATTTTTTAGAAGATGGGTGAATCCTTTTCTCTCCTTGCCCTTCTTGGACAAAGTACAATTACTATTGTCTCTCACAACTCAACCATAAACTCCAAGGGACCTAACCTAATAATCTCATTTACAAGGCATTACTTGGACATTGACACTCATGGACATAGATGGTCCGACCAGGAGGAGAAAATTGTCCTTCCAATCCTTAAATTTACTTTTGTCCCCACAAATTATTTTGAAATACTTAAATTACCTTCACCTTAAGAAATAAAGTTTGAGTTTTTTGGTATACATCTGTGGCAAATTAAATATATGTATTTTACTCGAAATCTCCACACACACACATATATATGAGGTTGCTAACTTATACCAACCTAAAAACATTAAAGTCTTACTTAAAAAAAAATATTAAGGTCTAAGTTAAGAAGTGTGTCGTTTTTCATTTGGACAAAAACACACACTTGTCACTATTCAAACAAATTTTAAGCAAAAGGTTATTTTTGTAAATTTAAGAAGCAGTTTGTGTAAAAATTGAGTGCAATTTTCTAAATTATCCTTTATTTTAAGTTGGTTTGAATACGGGCAAGTGAATTTTTTTGTTAAAATAAAAAGGTGCACATTTGCTAACTTAGACCTTAATGTTTTTAGGTTTGTCTAAAAACATTAAGGTCTAAATTAGCAGGTGGGCACATTTTCAATTGTACAAAAATACACATTTGATCACCAACACACTTTCTATCTTATTATATTTGTTTTGCCTTTAGTTTATAAATCATTTTTGTTTTTTTAATCGGACATCCTTTACGCGCAACTGCAAAGACTAATCTTTTAAACCACGTAAGATTGTAATTGATGCCAAAACTTTTTCTCAAGAGATTTAACATTTAGCAAAGACACAATTACAAGGAACCAAACCCAGCATTCTCCCTTATGCCTATACAAAGGGGACTCCACTACAATTTCAGGTAAGTTAATTCTTTCCCTCAAACCTCTCAACCCCCATGTTTCCCATCTGATGGGGTCAGAGCGCGTGTGTAGGCACAAACTCCTCCGTATATCTGTAACGAGGCATTTACATGGATTCCGACGAGATCTTCTACAACGGAACATTCTATAAAAGCACACTCCTAGATCCTAAGTCAATACCACTATGCCAACTTAAGTGGGTTCTTCTACAAATATATTTACTTTTAATATTCTCTCTCATAATAAATAAGGACACAAATGAAATTTAACATCTACTACCGTTGAAAATTGGTCAATGTTTCTTATAAAAACGACCAATTTTTTTGAAACTTTTGTTTCTTATAAAAAAAAATCATAAGAGAGTAAAAGAATTGTTGAAAAAAACAAACAAACGAGCTCAATTAACGAATCTTATCAAAGACAAAATATTCATAAGAACTCAATTATTGAGTAGAACAATTATTTATCTGATATTTCTTATTTTTTCAGTTGAACTTTGAATAATTAGAGCTCGTTTTTTCTTAAATCCGGACCATTAAAATAAAATAAAAATACTCTTGAAAAGAGTCATGTCAAATGTCAACAAACATTTTGGCAAGCATTAAGGTAAGGTGTGTGATGTCAATGTCATCATTCCTAACAAACCAACCATAATGTTTGATTTGGTATTTATAATAATTAGCTTATGCACGTAGATTTCGTTGACCCTCCACGAGCTTAGGAAGCGGTTTGGCGCTGCCTGCTTTGGTCTTTTCCTTCTTCTGCCTCTTTGTCTTACGTATCCTTCTTCTTTCTTTTTAACCCTTTAAAACTCATCACTCATCATAGATTTAGAGAACACCACCAGAAACAAAAACATGGTTGCACCTGCAAGACCTCAATTTGTTCTCTTCGGATCTTCCATCGTTCAGCTCAGTTACAGCCATAGCGGTTGGGGTTCCTTTCTTTCTGACATCTATTCTCGTAAGGTAAATTTTCAATGTAAGATTCATTCATTTATTGTTTTCATCTTAATTTATCTACACATCAGTTCTTCATTTTGGAATTTTATGCTCTGAGGATTCAATGTTACAAAAATACTGATTAAATGTTTTGGGAAATTACTTCATTTCACTGTACGTTCTACCATCTTAAACTATGTGGTATTCAATTATTTTGGGCTATGTTTAAGAAAATGGGAAAGAAAAAAAAAAGCAAATTTTTTATGTAAATTAATGTATAGTTTTGAATTTTTTTGGGGAAAACAGTAACTAGTAGTAAGGTCCCCTCAAGCTACAATAGGCACTCTCCAAGGAAAGAATTGATGTTGGGTTGAATTTGAATTCCCAGTAGTGAATTTCAATGTTGTTCATAACTGACTTTATCTTTTTGAGTGGGACCAAAAGAGTAATGACCTTGTTCTTTTTTTAAATCTTAGCTTCATTTTTTGTCTAGTTACTTGTGTAAAGTTTTCAAAATACACCATGATTGATTTTCTCACTAGTATTGTTGTTATTGTATATACTGCTCTTTTTTGTTTTGTTATTCTATTATTTTAAAAAACAAAAAGGACTAATGCTTTTAGTCCTTCTCATAAGGTTGGTTTGGTGTTTGAGGTAGAGATTTAAGGAATGAAGTGATAAGAAGACCGAATTTTTTTTTCTTGTTGACCTCCTTATTGCAACATGTCTTGGTTAATTTCTTTGGTTTTATATTATATACTTCCTCGTATTCTCCTAAGAGATGTACATAATGATTGCAAAGTAAGTAGCCTGTACCAATACTCCATTAATAATTTAATACTCTTACATTTGGATGACAAATATGTGTGTGTGAAGTGGAATTTAAGTGTATCCTGATCATGATTTTTTTTTCCCTTTCTTGCTTCTCGTCATCAAAGTTAATATTATGGAGGATTGTCATCTTTTATGCTTTGCTGATGCAAAATTACTCATTTTAGGCAGACATATTGTTACGAGGATACTACGGATGGAACTCAAGGCGTGCTGTCCAAGTCCTCCATCAAGTTTTTCCAAAGGTACCGTACCTAATTTGGCAGATATTTGCATCATCATCATCATATCTCATTGAATTAGCTTGTATTCAACATGATTTATGATGGATGTACGGTTTCTAAAGAAACGTAAATGAAAGTCCGCTTAATTTCTAAAGACACAATTTTAAGGAACTTTTCTATAACCAATCATGTTTTTTTATGCATAGTGGCCGAACAAAAACCCATTATGAACAATTGCCTAATCTTCCTATGGTAGCGTATATACTATTCTAATAATGTTCAGAAATGTACCATCGTATATGATTTTTTTAAATATGCATAGGATTACCAGCTCTACATTGGCACATGTTTGTATAAGTTCGTGCAGGCTAATGTTAGCTCCATGAAAAATGAAATGTTTCTGTTACTGTACAACCCATATATTTTGCTTACTATCTCTCTTAGGGTATGTTTGGATTGACTTATTTGAGTTTATCTACTGACATCAATACTTATGAGACTATTGAAATAATCTATGGAAACGACTTATGACATGTCCATAAACTGTTTTCAGCTTGTTTCTATAAGTTTAAGGATAGCATATGTAAAAAAAATTGATTTGATTTTATCTTTTGTTATATGAATAGCTTATACATATGAACTTATACAATAAGCGTTTGTTGCACAAATGTGGTTACAAACGGTTAATTAAGCTATTTATCATAACAAGGTCTTAGTTTTTCATGTGACTGCATTTGAACAATATCTTGCCTACACCATACAATAATTTTTGTCCCACTTCACAGGATGCTGCTACACAGCCTTCTCTTGTCATAGTTTATTTTGGAGGCAATGATTCCATGGGTCCTCACTCATCTGGTCTAGGCCCTCATGTGCCACTTCAAGAATATATCGTAAATATGAGAAAGATTCTCGTTCATATTCAGGTACTTCTGCTCTGTCGATCACATTGCGTCTTTCTCCATTAGTGTCCTCCAAGTATTGGAGATAGATATCTTCACTTTCAAACATATCTGACACTACAATGACAAATATTATGTAATTCATTTGATGTTAAACCTTCCAATGTAATGTCATATATCTTGGCTTACATGGGTTCTCCAAAATTGTTTCGTTGCACACAATACAATAGTGTACTCTAGTGAAACATGGTTTTGCTTGAGTTCATTATTTTCATTTATAGTTTATAGTTCTATATGAAACAAAGCATCCAAAAAAAGTTAATTCATAAAATGAAGACTGAGTTTGAGTAAAATACGTGGGTAATAGTTGACCCCCCGAAGACTAAGTTTGAGTAAAATACATGGATAATAGTTTGAGGCTAATTAATATGCTTGCGATTTTATCGTGTCTTCATAAAACAGTAACAAGTCAAAACGGATGAGGGAAATAAGAAACAGTGAAAAATGACATGTTGTAGGATGAACGGCAACATATTGTAATTCCTTAATAATGATGAAAAATATATATTAAACATGACGATATTTTGCTTACAATTATGATTGTGTTTTCATTTGAAATGTAAAACTACTATTCATAGTTTAATGAGAATATTGAATGTCAGAGCCTCTCTGAAAAGACGCGTATCATTGTTCTCAGTTGTCCTCCTGTCCATGAGGAAAAAGTGCGTGGAAACACCAGGTAGCCTAAGACATATTTTTCTCTTTCATTTTTATCTCTGTACTTGTATTTAGATAACACAATGAAATTCTAATCACATGAATTTCGTTCTCCTTTTCTTAATCAGTGCAATTTTTAGTGAGTTGGTAAGAACAAATGAATTATGCCGAAGCTATTCTGACGCTTGTATAAAGCTATGCAAGGAACTTGGTGTGAAAGTCGTTGATCTTTTTAATGCACTACAAAGTATAGATGATTGGGAGAATGCATGTTTTACGTAAGTTTCTTAACCTTATTCTTAATCAATTTTATTTTTCCAAATACCAAGAAATATCAAGTGACATACTGCAATGTAATTGTTGAATATCTAAATCCTTCACTAGCTTTTCTCAAGTATCTTGTTCTTTCTCGATGCTTTCTTTGCTAGATGGTCTAAAGAAATCCATATCAATTTATTTCTTCAAATATAGTGTTGTTTATCTATATAACCAACCCTCTTCTGGTGGGAAAACCTTTAGTCTGAGTTATTGTTTGTTCTTAAGTGATAGAAAAATGATATCAATTTTGTCTCTCAAGGTTCAGTTTTGCAGTTTGTACCCGGGAAGACGATTTTAAGGTTACTTCAATGATGTTAGGATACTAAATTGATGTCACAAATCTCTTAATATTGTAGCTTTTTCTGTTTTCTTGTGAAATATATTAAAGGACAACCCTTTTAGTGTCCTATAACCTGACATAACTTGTAAAAAAGAAGGGTTAATTAAGTTTTTAGTCCTTATAAATATTCACAGTTTTGTTTTTAGTCCCTACAACATAAAATCACACTTTTTAGTCCCTATGACATTTTCTTTAAACATTTTAGGGATCAAAAATGTTGATGGAAATTTTTGACAGAGACTAGAAATGCTGATAGAAAAATTTTATAGGGACTAAAAATGCTGATGAAAATTTTTATAGGGACTAAAAAGTGTGATTTTATTTTGTAGGGACTAAAAACAAAATTCTGAATATTTATAGGGACCATTTACTTAATTAACCCAAAAAAGAATATGGGAAATGATAAATCTACTAAAGTATCTTTAATTTTGTTCTAAATTTTAATGAATTATGCAGTGATGGTATCCATTTAGCAGCTGAGGGAAGCAAAATTGTGGTGAAAGAGATATTGAAAGTACTTAAGGAGGCTGATTGGAAGCCATGCCTCCACTGGAAGTCTATGCACACTGAATTTTCAGAAGATTCACAATATGATCTTGTTGCTGCTGATGGGAAAAGAACGTTGAATCCTTCTGAGTGGACTTTTCACAGAGAGGTTCAGTGGGATTAGGATGTTGGGTCATAGCCTTATATTTTAGCAGTTTCCACCTTGTTTAAGTTTTGTTTTAAAAATATTGATTTGTTATATGGTGACAAAATAGTCATTCATAAAGTTTATAATCGTGATTTCACTAAAAAATAGGTGATATAGTAGAGTGTCATTGTAGTTTTATACTTTCGTAGCTATATGCAAAATTCATCATGTATTTGTTATTCAGGGAATTTTAAAACCAGTGTAAGTTATATGATGTACGAGACATAAGTCCTTTATAATAACTTGGTTATTGAGATGAATTCAATCTCATAACATTGTCTCCTCCACACTCTCCCCTCATTTTCTTCTATGAACATCCTCCCCCTTTCTTTTATGTTATTCCATTTTCTGTTTTTGTCTTTGGTTGATTCATTTTCTCACTTTCTTTTTAATGAAAGTAAGCATAATATAATATGCTTTTGTTGAATGAATAAAATTACAGCTAGACTCCGACGAGAAAGTTTGCATAATCTAGATCATCAACATGCATGACAAGTTTATCTACCCACCGTTATTGAACGGTTATTATGATAACACTTTTGCATATTATACTGTGGTTACAACTACATGGGAACTAGCTGAAAGTATGTCTGGTTATGCAGTAGAGTTAGTTAGGAAAGCAAGAGATGGTGTTAGTCAAGAGTATATCCATTTAGTTGGGGATATGAGAGTAAAGTAGAATTTACTATGTTTACTTTCACTCAAGAATAAATGCTTATTTATGAGTGTATAAAATATATGATATTTAGAGTATTTAAGAATTAGTTAATAAAAGTTAGTTAGTAAGTTGATGAGTTTTTTAGTTAATAAATTTTTACTAATTCATATAGTTTTTTGAACTTTTGTAACTTCAATGATTAATTTGAGACATAAAAATTATAGGTAAAAATGTAGTATATAAACTGAAAAGTGAGGTTTTTGAGAGGTTAAAAACAAAATTTTAAATATGTATAGGAATCATTTACTTTCTCTATCCCTATGTATAAGCATTCTTTGATTTTTTGACATTTTAAAATAAAAAAATTGTTAGTGCAATTAATGTATATATATATTGGTCAGGTAGCCTAGTGGCTATAATTCACCTTATAAGGTGAATAAGTGGGGTGTTCGGGGTTCGAACCCCGGCCCCTGCATATAATAATGCATTGTCCTACCAACTGTCCTGCATATAATATATTTACGCGTGAATATTACTTCTTCTGTTGCAAACTATACCTCGCAATTTTACTATGCACTATTTATATAGCTTACTATGACAATATTTTTTAACTAATATATAAAAACAAATATTAGCATGTAAGATGTTGCTTGGTTCGTCTCTATAAATATTTTCAAAATATCAAATTTTTATAATTTTTTTGTTATACATAATTAAACATATTAATTATCAAAATTGTGTATTGGCATACGGTGGTTGACTACGATATATATTTTGGAACGGAATGAGAACTAAATTGTTTTTTATTTGTATATGTATTAAAATTGATTTTTCATATTTAAAGACAAATCTTATTTTACTTAATATAAATTCAAGGTGGTCTGATTTCCCTAAATCCCTAACCCTAATGCAGCCTTAACACCGCAAAATGACAAATTTAACCTTGAATAAGAAGTTATTTCCCTCCTAAATCATCACATTAATGAGCAACTAACTACTACTTAACATTGCCTACACCAATTTAATTTTGCACGTTTTTTGCTACCTAGAGCCATGCCAATAATAAATGCAAACATGAAAAAACGTGCAAGACGCAGGGCTCTATAAGTGTTTAGTTGCACATCTTTGAGACCTACAACTAGGAGACATCATTTAATTCTTGTTTTTTTGTGTGTTTCTGCATGTTATGTTTACGCCAACTAAGAGCCTTATGACATTCCTATAAATTGGTGATACCATTTGGACTGTTTGACCATTGTCTCAAGTCATCAGCATACAAAAGCTTAGTAGAGAACATTTAATATCTTGAGCTCTTTTTAAGCGCATTCATGGCAACCAAAGGTCTGTATTTGCCTCAACCAATTTTTTCCACATGGGCAGCTATATGTTGCATTGTCAAGAGTTACATCAAGAAAAGACTTGAAAACATTGATTATTGATGATGAAGGGGAAGATAGCTATGTCACATCTAATGTAGTTTACAAAGAAAATTTTTAAAATGTACTTTGATTTTTTGTTTAACTGTTTGACTTTCTTATAAAAAATTCATGTATGTCACATTGATCAATGATACATGATATTCTAGAATGATTTATTTTTCAATTTGCTTGACTTGATTGAAATCAAAATATGTTGATCAATAGTCTATAACAAACCCGCGCAACACCGCAAGTCAAGAGTCTAGTTAATAGTATTAATAAGAATTAAGAAGTGGTGTTTAAGAAAAAAATAATAAATACAAAACTTGTTTTTTGTAATTAGGGACAAAGGAATACTTAATTAACTTTAATTTTAATTCTTTATCAATTTTGAGTCTCTAACTCTCCCAAATGCAATTTTGCCTGACCAAAAAAGATAGCGCCGAGTTAAAATCGAAAATAGATGGCGCCATTTTTTAAACAAATAAACCCTAGTTTTCTTCCCCAAAATCCCCCTTTCCCTCAAACTCAGATCCACCCATTCAATCACGCAAGCAAGCTTCCAAATCCAAGACAACGCCATTCCTTCTTCTTCCTATCGTCAGCTTCGGATCTCAGTGTCACTGGTAGCAACTATTTTCCAAACATTACCGATTTCCGAAAATTCAAGTCAAATATCACTGATTATACTTTACAGCTTCAAATCCTAGTGAATTAGACCATATTCAGTACAGAGGAAGAGAAAGATCTTTATTTTCGTCACTGTTTGAGGTAAGAGGCTCTAACCCACAAACCCATTTGCTTAATGTTTTCATTTTTTTCTAATTTCCTTCAATCCCATTACTCAAAACATTGAAATTTCTCCGTTGTAGCTATTGTTGTGTTAGTAGTTTTTTTTTGACAGATTGTTGTGTTAGTAGTTGAAGTGAAATCGCAATAACCAGTTAAAATTTTGCATGAAATGGGGGGGTAAAAGTAAAAATGGTGGTTTGGTTTGATAGAGCACTAACTTGGTTGTCAGAATTATGTGGTTCTCTGATTTCATTTTGGAAAGGCTTATGGGGTGCAGGATGACAGCCTCTTATGTTTGTATTATTTTTTATAAAGTGCTCGTATTATTTTTTAATAGGTGTGCTAACAAGGTGTTTGTGAAAATGTCTCAATGAGGATAATTTTTGGATTGGAAATTTTATGTTAACTTTTGTATTGCAACTAAATGTAATTGTATCCATTTTTGTTTTAGTTTGAATCACAGATCTTTTGTTAAAGAGCTACTTGGTCGAGAATCAAGATAACATTTTTGCATTGAGTTCATTTTATTCATTAATGACCTATTGTTGAAAAATTGGGCTCATAATTGCACTACTTGTTCCCTGAGATTTCCAATCTGTTCCCTGGTCTACGGGTTTCATTTGGTTTTGCCATTTTAAAATGTAATGGAGGATTTTTTATTGTTTTTTGGTTCAAACATGATATTTCATAGTGTTGGTGTGTTTTTATCAACTATGTTTGGTGACAGCAATTTGGATTGAAATTTGTTGTTATTCTAGAGGTCATTAGGATTGTTGATGTATCTTGATTGGTTTCTTTGCGACATTTATTCCTGTATCTGCAGCAGTTTCCATTGAAGTTTTTTGTGCTAAGATTGACTTTGTATCCTGGTCTCTTGGATTTACTTCATATGGTGAACCTTTACAGTGCAACTGCAATTATAACACATCTTTCTGTGCTTTATTAAATGAATTGAGTGTTTCATAATTTATATGTAGAAGAGCACACATCATTAAGTTTTTCTTTCTCCTGACATCATATGTCTGACCTACACAGAAAGTGATACTGTATCTAACCTTGAGGAACAGGCTAGATAGAAAATAGAGAATTTAGTGCTATTAAGAGCCAGTGAGCTCACAAAAGGACGTCTAAATGCAAAATATCTGCAGTGATCTTTGGGACAATTGCTTGTATATTTTGCATTTAGACGTCCTTCTGACTCAATTGCTTGTATATTGGTATGACCCAATATACAAGCTATTGGGTCAAAAGGATTTCTAAATGCAAAATATCTGCAGTGACCTTTGGGCTTAGCTGAACAAAATCTAACAAAAATGGTGTTCTGAAAATCGAAAACCAAAAATAGCGTAGCTAAGCATTGGTTCATATGGCTCAGGAGTTGTTTTGCTGGAATAGTTTGATTACATAGTCCTTTTAGAACATACATAGAAACCAGTCGTCCTGTGCGAATGCACGGCTATCTTGCTAGTTCTTTCTATATGTTGTGGATCTAAATGCTTGTGATTTTAAATTCCACGGCAATGGAACTGCTAACAATAAATGTGGAGACTGAAGGTTAAATAAAATATTATACACGGTGAATGGAGTTCTCTGTGTAGAACAGATTCAAATTTTCTATGCTGATTGATTTTAGATATCTTTATTGTTTGATTAAGATTTTTTTTATCTTTTCAAGTTTATCAATTTAAGCTTGAACTTGCTTTATCTGCACAGTTCCCTTTCAATGAGTTAAAAGAAAGCATAAGAGCAGAAAACTGGAGGATAGGATGGCAAATTACTATGATATTGATGACATTTTGGTGGAGGAAGAGGTAAGCTTCAGACTCTTTAATTTGTTTAATAGTTTGCTTCTAGTTGATATATGCCATATTTAATAAGGGATTGTAGTTTAGAAATAGTTGATTTTTGCAAAGGAGATTTTTTCCTACAGTAGTTGACCTTAAGATGATATATCGTTGATGGTGTTTTTGGCTTTTGCTAGCTCATATCAGAATTGGTTTGTTGTGTCAATAACGACAAAATAGAATGCAATCTGAATTTCTTGTCCTAATTGCTAATGCTACTTTTGTCATGATCTTGTCACAGATTGTGTCAGTTATATTTCAGAAGGCAGCATCTGGAGTGGGAATAATAGATCCCAGTTCTGAGGCAGACTTTGTACGAGCCATTGACTCTGTATTTTATGTATTTTAGAGGGGGGAAACTGCTGGTGGTGCACCAGATCTCTGCATGGTGGAAGTGGAACTTATGATTTAAGCTGACATTTAGAATGTTTGATTTTCAGATTGAAGCGGGTTCAAAAGTTGAACTACCTTTTTGGCTTGCTCATGAGTTACAGTTGAGACAAGCAGTATCAGTCAACGTTCCCCCTTGTTTCAATCAAAAGTAATGATCATTTTAAGTGGGTTTGCAACTTATTAAGTTATTAGTGTAATGCACCATATAATATAATTGAGCATGTCATACCATTAACAATGGGTTAAGATTTAGAAGCACTCCTAAGAACACTTTTATTTCTTTTACAATTTAATTCTTTTGCAGACCAATCTTGTTAAGTGTTAACTCTTGTTTTTTAGGGCCTTGGCTGGAATTGGAGCCATTTTTTCTATGACCTTATCCTGTCTTTTAGATTCAACTTAATTTGTCACTATGTGCATCATGTCATATGGAACCAAGGATAGCAAAAAGTTATTTAATTGTCATTTTACACGGCTTTCACAAAATTTATAAATAAAACTAATAATGTGAATCTTCTTCAGCACTCACATCCAGACGTATAAGAGGAATGTTGATAGCTTGATGGTGTTTAGATTGCTTGATATTTAAGTTTAAAATTTTAATTTCATTATCTTACTGCTGATTATTCTTATTTTCAGAACAAGACTAGAGATCCAAGCTGATTGTGCATGTGTGGATCTGAGGTCGAGATGTCCATACTTTTATGAATTTGGTTGCAAGATAGCACCAATGTAAGTCTATCTTTTCTTATCTGTTCCTATTTGGCATATATTAGTTTTTTCTTGGAAGATAGTACATGGCTGTCATGTTTCATGCTTCTTATCTAGATGGGCCTAGTAATCTCAATTTTTTGTTATTACATAGTTACACAGATCATCTCATTCAAACCCTTATTTCCACAAATTCCGGAGTCAACAAAATAAAAATGTTATATGGCGAAAAAATTTCCAACCTGTGCTTTGGATTAGTCTTTCTTCAAAAAACTTGCAACCTGTTCAGTTAGTCAGTCCCTCCCCCCCTCCCAAATCAATATTCTTCCAAACCTTTATAGTTTATAGCGCTAGCATATCTAGAAAAATGAAAGATTTCTGTTAACAAGATTAATATAGACCAACCATCCTTAGTTGGCACAACAGCTGAATCTATTATTGTATGTTGACTTTGAAGAGCAACTCCATGAGCTACTTTTGTCATGTATATACTCTGCAAACGCCGATATTATAAATAGCAAAGTGCATATTTGTTTTTACCCCTTTCAATTAGATAAATTTGAAGTCTTCGATTTTATGTTTTATATCATTTTAGTTACCGCACAGCACAATTAAAATATATATATGTAGCATGGTTAATTTGTCCTCCTTTGTCAATTAATTTCTCATTTATGGCAGAGTTGGCGATAGGACCATTGGGTTTCTGTTGTTGTCTGCATTTAAAAATCGGTATAAGGAGGTCCTCACAAAGGCACACACTGCAGCAATTGCGGCTGGTTCCAAATTTTGGACTGTTCTAACAAACGAGGAGATCAATTGTGAGACTTGTTATTAATGAAACAAGCCTTTTTTCTTCATTTATGTGGTAGCATAGCATCTTTTCCCCTCTCATGTAGGCTGTTCAATTTAACTTTTGTTTATTCTTTTTGTAGTGTATGAGACAGCTCAATCCGCAATGGCATCCTTCAAGAAGTGGCGAATGGGGGGCCCTAGATTTCAGATAGCTTCTATTCTTGGAAGGAAGAGAAAACCAACTGAATAGTTGCTTTCTAACCTTATTAGAAATCTGTTTATGTCAATGGTATATTATTTAGACCTGAAAGTTGCAGGATGTTAAGAATGGACAAAAAAAAATTAAGTTACTGATGTTAACATTGTACACTTAAATACAGTATGTGTTGCAATCTCAAATAATTGTTGTAAGGTTATGAGTTCGAGGAATTTGACCTCTGGAAAAAAGTACAAACTAACATTGCAAGTTGCAATGGAGCTTATATTTAAATTTTGTTGATAGTTGAACTTGTGTAGGTGTAACTCGAAAGCCAGATAAATAGGAAAATTGCTCTTCTCCCGACAAGAATTGCTTCCTCTCAACCGAACTTTCTAAAATACCCTTGTGTATGTTAACATACACAGGTGTATATACTCCGTGTGACTTAAGTCACGCTGGTTAATACACCTGAAATTTTTTAAATATAATTTAACTTTTTTTATTTTATTTTGATAAAGTTCTACCCGGAAGTTGTTTTCACTTCGAGTCACTTTTTTGGAATTTTTTTTTACCAAAGCAAACTTACCAACCATATTTGTTGTCAAAACATTCCAAAACATAAATATAATTGTATTTTTTTTATACAAAAAAAGAGTGTATTTTTATAAAATAAACTTTCCCAAACATAATTGTATTTATAAAAAGAAATTTTTTATCAAATGATTTCTACCAAAAACATAAGGAATGAACTAGTAAACACAACTTTCAATGCTAGTCAAAAACCGAGTCAATCAATAGTCATATTTTTTTGTAGAGATTAGAATCAATCACAGAATAGAACTATTACATTATTAATACAAGTTTTAATATACAGGTTCTAAAGCAAAACTACTATTTTAAACTTCTTAACATGTGCAAATTTGCAGATGATAGAAAAACCTTATAAAAATAAGGAGATAGCCTGTGTTGAGAATCAACAACTTAGGAGGAGATTTATGTTGTCATCAGGTTATATTAATTAATGAGTTTGATTTGTTTCACGGTATGTTTTTGTTTTTTAATTTGTTTTGAATTCGATAAGGACTTTGAAGTTAATGAAATTCTCAAAAAAGGATATTAAGAGTTGTGTTAGTTTAGTTATAGTGATGGATCCACTTTCTTTGAGGAGTTTATCGGAAGTTATGTTAGTTCTTTTGACCATTAATTTGATTGACTCCTTTTTTAAGAAGTACTTCATCCGATCTTTATTATAAGAAGAAAACTCAAAAAATATCAAAACCAATGCAATTATTCATCGGTGTAACTTTTTGATTATTTTTACATATATACCCACATAAAATATTGTGTAGCATTAAATACACCACTAATATTAAAAAGACAAACATTAAGTATGGGTAGAAGAGTCTTTTAAGCAATAACTATTTCTTAAAAGTTGTGATATTAGATACATTTGACTTTATTTTTATCCCTAAATGTAAATCAATTTTCAAATTATTAGATACATTTATTATTTGTCCCCGTGAGCTTTACATAATATATGCAAGGTTTGGGGTTCGAATCCTGGACACCTCAGATAAAAAGATGCATTTTTTTGTCAAAAAAAGAAAGATAAAAAGATGCATTCATTATTTATTTTGCTAAACATACCTCTAATTAATATAACTAACAAAGAAAAAAAAACTTATGGTATTAACTAAAATTAGAATTACGTGACAAAACAAAGGCTTGTTTCCACCTTACTATTATTAAATTTATTACATGATTACATGAGTCCTGTTTAACCTAATTTTTTTATTGAATTTATTTTTTTCATCTGTATAAAAATAATGCCTTTTGTTTTTCTTTCTTCCAGTGTCTCATAGCTATCGAGTATCTTCCATTGCTTTTTAACACATCTTTACATCCATTTTGGAGATTAAAGAATTCTTCACTCGGGAATTGTTGATGGGATTTTTGCATAAGGCAGGAAATGTTTTCGACAATTCGATTCTGAAATACAATATCCCTCCTTTGTTTTTGCCTAATATTTGATAGCATATGCCAATGTCATGATGTCAAATATAACAAAATTCGTAACGCTTCCGTCGCATATCTAGTAAGATTCTCTTGAGTAATATCTTTTGATTGTTTTTGCTATTTTTTTTTGTTTTAAGTAGTATATATTCTTCCCTAGCAGGGTCAATGGTAATGAGGATTTAATTTAACTTATTGTATGGACAAGGGGTTTGAGGGAGTAAAAGATCAACTACAATCCATATTTTTTTGTATGATGAAATGCTTATTGACTTCATTAGAATTTTAATGTCAAATATGTTGTCTCATGATTTTCATGTGTACTTTTAAAACGTGTAATACATCAAGAAAACTAATAGACAGACAAATTTAAACAAATACAATGTTTTTCTTAATGTTTCCTTAAAAAAAAGTTTTTTTTAATGTTCAAATAATACAACTATTTAAAATAAAACCGTAATTTGGTCAAAAATAATAAATTCACATAAAATAAAATATTGCTGAATGATTTAAATATTATTTTAAGAAAAATGTTTAAATTTGATTACACATTTTCTTGAAACTAAATTGGATTCAATCACATATATAAATTTTAACATTTATTTAATATACTAATTTATTATTATTTAATTCGGGATCTTTGAGTGCGCTCTTCGTAGGGTTTATGAGGATATATCATATGAGAATGATGAGAATAATTATTAACCATTAGATAAAAAAAAATAGTTGAGATTAAAAAGTCACATTTTAAAACACATGTACCTCTCCTTATTATATTAATTCTCTTAAATTTATTTACCTATTCATCTTCTTTAACCCAACATTTCACAAATTCTTTAACCATGTTCATCTTTTATATATATATATATTGATGTTAATTAATTTGTAATATGACATTTAATATAATGTTAATACAATGGTGGCCTTGACTACGGTTGGAAGAGACCGTCCAGGGTCTCATACATGAAAGACTGCTAATTTTTTTAGTAATTATCTAGAGTTGAATTGAATTTATTGTATTAGTATTTGTTAATAGTTAGAGGTTGGCTATTTTTGGTACCGATGTGTTTGTAAAAGTATATTTTATTTTATGTATTTGTTTAAAGAGAAGAAAATATAAAAGAATAGATGAAAAAAATTGAGAAACCAAATAACTATTAAATATTTTAGATGTTATTCGTCTAATTTTAAAGTGATAAATGAAGTAATTTATAATGTCTCCATAAAATAATTTCTTGCATGACATGCATGACTTAAAGAATCATATTTAAATCATGAAAAGTGAGAGAGATATATATATGTTCTTTACATGATATGTTGATGGCTCGTGTATGTAGTTGATGGTGTTGTTTGCGAGTGAAATACGTGACTGAGTCATATTTAATGCACAAAGAATGAGGAATATATGTATTCTTGACAAGATATATTGATTGTTTGTGTGGTGTTGTTATTTGTGATTAAAATACATGATTCCAAGTTTAATGTTTAATTTATGAGAATGAGAAAAGCTCAATTGTGTGTGATTATTTAATACTTTTTTAAAAAAACATATTAAATTTAATATTAATGATATATTCAATTTTTTTTTATCTTTTTGTTTAATTAATAAAACATGCATTCACTAAAATATGATAGGTTTCTAAATAAATTATCTTTCAACAAGAATAAATGTTGAAATGATGACAAGTGTCTTGGCAATATTTAATTTGTTTGTCTCTGTGAGCTTATCTCAGTTGGTAAGGATAATGCATAATACATACAAAGTCCGACGTTCGAACCCGGACACCACAAAAAAAATAAAAAATTTGTTTATATTTTAGGTTGAGTAAATGGTCAATTACCCATACAAATTTCGCAAAACTTCAAAAACTCTCCTAAAATTGTCAAATGTCTCTCACATTATCGTTGCGTCAGTTTCCGTCGTTTGGTTGTATGACATGACCGTTAACTATCCAAATGGCACCTCCACGTGGGCTAAGTGTTATGACACGCAAGGCCACATCACAGGGGTTTTTTACTATAATTTTTTTTAAAAAAAAAAAGTTTTTTTTGTTCCAACGGTAACATCAAATCGAACCTCCTATTTAGCCTTAACTTCATCTTCTTCCTCATTCTTCTCCCTCAAAGTTGAATGCCTTCTAAATCTTGAAATCATAGTGTATTAAAACATGATGGGTGGTGGATTTGGATATACAAAGCAAAAGAAAATGAAAGAAAACAAAAGCTCTTCTTCCATTGGTGAAAGCATGAACCGTATTAACCTCAAATGTCACTGTTGTTGAGGCAAAATCCCTAATTAATTTTAAAGATAATAAACCAATATGATTAAAGAATTAATGGACTTTGATTAATTCCTTGGTATTCAACTTGTGCTCTTGAGTAGTTTACTAAGACAGGAACAAGGTTTAAATCATACCAAGAACCAAGAAATCAAAGGACATTTGAATTCATGATCTAACACTGAGGTCAGAAAGTTAGATCAGAATGTTGC
>Ga0228710_1002453_pt1 | contig 29194 bp, 12 predicted proteins | sample MedpolnodulmetaG_FD_177995 | JGI IMG/M metagenome (GOLD analysis project Ga0228710, IMG submission 177995) | Root nodule microbial communities from Medicago polymorpha collected in Santa Monica, California, United States - pink nodules | ecosystem: Host-associated > Plants > Roots > Nodule...
TTTTATTATTATTAAATGTCTTTTCAATACGTGCATCAAACGAGTTGTGTTTCTCCCTTTAGCACACCAAGAAACGTGGTGATTTACTCAAAAAAAAAAAAAAAAAAAAAAAAAAAAAAAAAAAATTATTAAAAAAAAAAAAAAAAAAAAAAACGAGGTCACACACAAAAGTTATTCATCATAAAAGTCTTTTTATTTCTTTGATAAAATTTTCATTACTTTATAACCTAATATGATAGGATAGGAAAAATAAAAAAAAAGATTAATAATAGGAATAACTTCATTTCAAGTGACACCAGTAGAAAGGTGCACACAAGGGGAATAAAAATAACGTAATTTCAAGTGACACTAGTAGAAAGATTCACGCCATGGGATTTTGAAGCATGTTGATGAATGAATGTGAAGAGAACCAAGATAAAATAAAAGGAATATGATTGTTATTTGTTGCTTAACTAATGTCATATAATAAATTTCAAATTAAGGAATGCTTATGGCTTGACCTAGGCGGCACCATAAGTTGTTAGAATATTTTTCATAACTCTGAACCTTATTTGTAGTTGCCCTGAAAAACAAAAAACAATCATATACAAATAACAAATGGGATACCACCAATGCATTTTCACATATATTGATATCATATGGAATTATTCCTTTTCATATACGAAATAAATGGGCTATCTTCTCTACAAAAGAGTTATCTAATATAAATCCAGTTTAATCGAGACCCTCTTATTTTTTATAAAGGTTAGTAAATTAGTAGTATTATTAAGTTTTTTTTTCAGTATATATTAATGAGGTGTTTGTTCCTTTAGCATAGCAAGAAGACAAGATCACAAACATAGCATAGTAGTCATAAAAGTCTATTTCCTTTCTTTTTCAATAATTAAATTTTCATTATTTTATAACCTACTCATGATAGGAAAGGGAAAATAACTAAAGATTAAAACTGGGAATAACTTCATTTCAAGTAACATTAGGAAAGGGAAAATAACTAAAGATTAAAACTGGGAATAACTTCATTTCAAGTAACTTTAGGAGAAATGTGCACACAAGGGGAATAAAATAAATTAATTTCAAGGGACATTAGTAGAAAGGTGCACGCAAAAGTGATTTTGAAGCAGGTTAACGAATGAAGCTGAAGAGAACTTTGATAAAATAAAATTCATGAATTTTTTTGAATAAGAACAATAATAAATAGAAAGAGAGAAATGATTTTATTATAGAGAAATACAATGACTTAGGAAAGAATCACAACGGTGTGCATGGGATACTAGTCCGCCCAAATAACTTAGTTTATAAATGGACATCCACTCCTTAAAAAAAAAAAACGGACATCCACTTATAATATTAATAACCCCACCACCTTGATATTCATCTAGTATATGCCTATCTCGGTGGGACAACATTATAGTGAAGAAAAAAGAGTACAACATCATTTTGTGTCATAATCTTTCTCACTAAAAACCTCACCATGAAAACCCAATGAGATAACCATGATGATGACTATATTTGGCAAGTGCATCAAACCATTTTGAAGTAATAAGTAGCAAGTAATATTGTCTCTACATGGATTATTGTTTCAACTAGACAACTAGCTAAATGTATTAAAAAAATAAACAAAAGCAATAAATGAGGGGAGTTTGTAATTTTGATTTGCTTGTAAAAAGAGACCGAGTTGATTGTGGAAGTAAAGGTTTTGATTGCATAATGTGGCGGCAATTAGGATTCTTTAAATCCCTCTATTTATTTGTTGGATTAATTCATATGGTTATCAGTTATGGGATATTGTTCTATTGAAGTGGCTAGTTCGATGGGATTTAACATTCCTTCATATGTCAAGTTGCTTTTGTTGATCACCTAAAGGTCATATGTGGGATACGAGTTACAAGGTCGTCAATCATATAGGGATCCGTATGCGATCTAATAGTTATGAAGTTTGGGAATTACTTTCTCCAGGTAATTGAAACATAAACGAAGTTAATATTCCTAAATTGTTATCTAAAAGAACCACCTAACCTTAAGAATCTTAGAAGTTCACCACATAACCATACTTGTCCCTTGTAGATTAAATGGATAGGCCTAACCCCATCTTACTAGGGGAAAAGAATAAGGTTTATACGTAATATTCAGAAATTAGACTAGAAATATCTATGCAACCTATTTCTATGTTTAGCCAAATTCTTAGGTATGCCGCACTCCCTTTGATTTGTGGAAGCTTCTATTTTAACATAACTGAATACAAGACTTAAATTATTTGAATCCAACAAATAAATAGAGGTTCATCTAAGAACAAAGGATGAGGAGAGACTCCTCTGTTGATGCTCCTAGCGCTTTACTTCCTCTTGAACTGTCACATTATGAATGAGAAAAAAAGTGAATAAAGGTTCTTGTATATATATATATACAAGTCTCCAACGAGGTTTGGGTTAAAAAAATGAGCTTTTTTCCACAAACCCACCGAGAAAAATAGAGAAAACCCTATTTTTACCCAGCCTTGCTTGTGCCCTGCACATGGGGTCATGAGCATCATGTGTATGTACTAGAAAAAGGTTTTTCCCCTATTTTTTACTCAAGTGGGGCGTGTGGCTTCAGCTCCCAATGCGATGTTGCCTTTTTCTTTGATCTTTTGAGTGTTTTCTTCCTCCAAATTGGTATTGGGACTTGGGACATATTTCTGTAAACTTGTAATATATTCAGAGGCCTATTGAATCTTCATTCCATTTCTTCCACTTCTTCATGAGGTGTCCTTCTTTGACAAATTACATGATTTTTCAATAGAATACTTACAAAACACCTATGAATTGCTTGGTTTGGGGAAGAACTATAATTGCATGACTTGCTATGAAAACAATACGAAATGTCCCTTAAACCATGAACAACTTCTCTAAAACTCTTCTTTATTGACTCTAATTGCTAATAAAATGACTGCAAAACATATTGAAAATAACTTAAGGTGAAATGTCATCACAACCCCAAGCTTAAAATGTTGCTTGCTCTCAAGTAACAAAATAACTTCAATTTTAAATTTGCATAAATTTTGAGAGAAAATACCATTCCTTAGAGGTTTCCTGGATCATCATCCATTATATTTTGAAACTTGGCTAACTTACCACTTTCATGCAAGAGGAACATGTTTAGAGAAGTTAGTACATTCTCTCAACCACACTCATTTTCAAGATACATGTCGTTAGCCTGTAAATTCAACATGCTCATTTAATATGGTCAACATTTGTTTGACCTTTTACTTTGTAGGAATCGAAGGCTCATTTAATATGGTCAACATTTGATTTTCAAAACCTTTTTCATAAAAAACTGTTTTCAAAAACATTTTCAAAACCCATCTCCTTGGTGAGATCCGTTTTTAGAATTTTGTTACTATTTTCGGGTAACTGTATTGCTAAAAACACCAAATTGTTTGTGTATACATTTGAGAAGTGGTAAATCTATGGCTTGTGCCAGTTCATCCTCTTCACAATTATCTTCACAAGCACAATCTTAACAAGTGACCTCTCCTTTCGAAAATTTCAACGTGTCAACCCCTGTGGGGGCAACTATGGCTATGCCAGTTTCAACGGAAATGGGAGTAACCGCTCCCTCAAACATTTCTACGTCTGTTCCGATGACACGACCAGAAATGGGAACCGTATCAGGTTGTTGAGGTTGACACCACCGGAAGAGTGTGAGGTTCAAAAGCTGAAGAGAGAAGTGAAGGATATGATTGGGAACGAGTGGGATGATCTGATTGCTAAATTGTGCAGGCCAGGGGCAACGTGGAAGAAAGGAAGAATGTTGACTTATGCTAAGTTATTGCCCATTCCTAAGGCTTGGGCATCTTTTGTTATTCAAATGCTTGAGAGCACCTCGTGCACTTCTGAGATTCCTCTCAGGCGTGTTTTTACTGTGTCTGCTATTCTTGACAAGAAACCTATCAATGTTGGTGAATTAATTGCCAACAACATCCACGAGATAGCAACGGGAAAGAAGACAGTTTTGGAGCACAAAAGCATTATCAATTGGTTATGTAAGAAGCAAAGAGTGGAGGAATTTGAGGATGATCTGTATACTCCTACTGTGCAGCCAATCACCAACAAAACAATGGACATGTTTGTGAAGAAATATGAGGAGTTTGTGAGGGAAAGAGAGAGAAGGTCGCACCTGAGGCACCACCACAACAGCAGCCACCTCAAATGGAGCAAGGAGAGGGTAGCCATCATGGTTCTTATCCTCCTATTCACTCCCATGATGCTGGAGTACATGTTTACTTCGGCCGATTGGATGAATGAGACCTCGGATCAGCTATGGTTGAATCGTCCTAGGTTTTCACCTAAGTTTGCTGCAGAGGCACAAATGCATAGGAGGCCTATCACTGGGTCTTATGGCAGGTTTGATAGCTCTCGTGAGCATATGTATCAGTATTTTTTGAAGGGTTTCTTTGAAGGAGAAAAAAGAGAAGGTGATGGTTTCTTTGAAGGGTTACTCGAGGCCGGCAACCCTAGCACTTGGGTTCTTACTCTTTTATGCGAAGGTCTAAAAGTCTTGGTGAGTTCGTTCCCGAGATCGAAAGGTTCCTACATAAAAGAAAGAGAGGAGCACGAAATAATATCGCTATGGCTGAACGCACTCTCAAAGAGTATGCAACACCTTCTATGGAAGAGCCACAAGCTATTATTGTGTACCCAACGGTTGAGGGTAACAACTTTGAGATTAAACCTGCACTACATAACTTGATGCAGCAAAATCAGTTTTCTGGATCACCCACTGAGGATCCGAATCTGCATATCTCAACTTTTTTAAGACTCAGCGGAACCTTGAAAGCGAATCAAGAGGCCGTAAGGCTACATCTCTTTCCTTTTTCCTTAAGGGATAGAGCTAGTGCTTGATTCCATTCATTGGAAGTTGGTTCGATCACTTCATGGGATCAAATGAGGCAAGCATTCCTTGCCTGATTCTTTCCCCCATCTAAAACTGCTAAACTAAGAGACCAAATCACACGGTTCAATCAAAAAGATGGGGAGTCTCTGTATGATGCGTGGGAGCGTTTCAAGGAAATGCTTAGACTTTGTCCCCACCATGGTTTAGAGAAGTGGCTTATAGTCCACACTTTTTATAATGGCCTATCATATACCACTAAGATGACTGTTGATGCAGCTGCATGTGGAGATTTAATGAACAAGAACTATACAGAGGCATACCCTTTGATTGAGGACATGGCTCAAAATCACTATCAGTGGACCAATGAGAGAGCCATCACTTCTTCTTCACCCTCTAAAAAAGAGGCAGGTATGTACGAAGTCTCTAACCTTGATCATCTTGCTGCTAAGGTTGATGCACTAACCCAAAAGTTTGAAAAAATAAATGTTAGTGCTGTTACAACTGCTCCTGTATCTCCTCCTTGTGAAATCTGTGGTATATTTGGTCATATTGGTGTTGATTACCAGCTAGGTAGTGCTATTAATGGTGTTGAGAAAATGAACTATGCTCAATACAACCAAGGAATGAGGCAAAACCAAAACTTTTATAAAAACCCTCAAGATTCCTATGGACAAGTAGCACCACCTGGCTATGTAAACAACTAGAGAGTCGCTCAGAAATCAAGTTTGGAAATTTTAATGGAAAGCTATGTCATGAACCAATCTAAACAGCTCCAAGAGCTCAAAAACCAATACGGATTTCTGAATGATTCTCTCTCCAAACTCAATACTAAGATAGACTCTATTGCTACTCATACCAAAATGCTTGAAACCCAAATCTCCCAAGTGGCCCAACAGGTGGCTGCTTCTTCTCAAACACCGGGAGTCTTTCCTGGTCAAACCGAAGCCAACCCCAAAGCCCATGTTAACGCTATTTCTTTTGGGGGTAGCAAGTTAGAAGATACCATTGCTAAGGCTAAAGACATTAAGGGAGAGAGTGTTAAGATTTTAGGTGAGAATGCCATAATAGAGGGTGAGAAACCACTTGATAAACTCAAAGTCCATTTCCCATTGAGTCTTGCTAAACCTAACTTGGAGGCACAATTCAATAAATTTGTCAATATACTTAAGAAGATTTGCATTAATATTCCATTTGCAGAAGCTTTGTCTCAGATGCCTCTATATGCTAAGTTTTTAAAAGAAATTTTTTCAAAGAAAAAGACTATAGAGCATAATGAGACAATAGCTTTGACTAGGGAAAGTAGTGCATTCATTAAGAAGCCGCCTCCTAAGCTTAGAGACCCAGGTAGTTTTGTCATCCCTTGTGTGATTGGGAGTGAGACCATTGATAAAGCCTTGTGCGACTTAGGAGCTAGTGTTTGCATGTTGCCTTTGTCCCTCTTTAAAAGGATTGGAATAGGAGAGTTGAAACCTACCGAGATGACCTTGAAGTTAGCCGATTGTTCTACAATCCAACTGGTCGGATTTATTGAGAACATAAATCTAGGTAGATCTTTCCTCGCTACTGCGAGAGCCATTGTTGATGTTAAGAACGGTAGGATTGTTTTTCAATTGAGTGATGAGATGGTAGGATTTGAGTTGGAGAATGTTATGAAAGGTCCTGCTCTTTATTCTTGTTACATGATTAAAGATCGTGATGTGAAAGAACGCTTCCTAGCGTCATCTACACAATATGATCTCTTTGATCCTTTTTAAGGACACTTTCTAACCGTCAAGCTAATGACTCTAAACGAGCGCTTCGTGGGAGGCAACCCACGCATTTAATCGCTTTTATTTTGTTTGTTTTTTTGTTGTTTTAAGTTGTTTTGTAGGTAATTGTCTGAGCACGATTCAAGAAAACAAAAAAATTGAGCCCAAAAATGCCAGTAAGCTGGCACGGCCGTGCCTGTACCTTCCTTGCCAAAAGCACCAAAATGCCAGAAAGGTGGCACGGCTCGTGCCTGCAGTGGCACGGCCGTGCCTATCCATGCCAACATAAACCTCAAACTCCAGTAGCTTGGCACGGCCCGTGCCTGTAGTGGCACGGCCGTGCCCGACCCCTAACACCTATATACCACAAAATTTTTCATCTTCTTCCTTCATTCTTCAACCCAAACATCTCTCATCCCTCAAACTTCTCTCTATGAACAAACTAGGGATTGGATTCGTATTCTATGAACAAACTAGGGATTGGAGACAATGCGTATCGGTTGTTGAGTAACTTAGGATGGGTTGAGGTGCTAAGACCTATGAAGAGGTTTGAAAACTTCACTTATAAATTCTTAAGATCTATTGTTTTCAAGAAGGATAGGTTGAACTTTGATAACCCCGATCATAGAGTCTCCTTCCGGCTTTTGAATATTGATTACGAGATGTCTCTTGAAAACTTTTGCTTAGAGATGGCTTCGCAAATGCGGGATTCATCCATGACTCTTGGAATCATAATCTAAAGCTGGAAGACTATAACCCTGCTACCTTTTGGGAACATATCACCGGTTTAATACAATACAATTCACGTTCCAATAAGGCTAGCAACATTCACAACCCCGTGCTTAAGTACCTTCAACGGATTATGGCTTGTACAATTTGGGGTAGGAAAGAGGTAGAAACCACTAGGACGGATGAACTCTTTATGCTTTGGGCAATGCTTAATAACTGCCCCATCAACACTTGTTATTACTTGCTTGGTTATCTTGCCTCTATAGGTGCAAAGTCTGACAATAGAGCTGAGATAGTGGTAGGTGGTATCATTACTTTCATTGCTAGGAAGTTCGGAGTGGGTGAGGACAACGGGATAAATCCGATTGAGGGCAACAATAGGCTTAATATAGAAACCCTTATTGCCATGAATTTTATTAAGCCTCATCCGCCTGCTAACATAACATATGAGCTTAAGCTCAATGTGCCTCTGTTATTTATCCTTCCTAACCCATCTCGGACTGACACCGGGGTGGAAGCAAATTTGTTGTATGTTGGTGTTGACCCACAGGTACATGAAGAGCACAATCTGAGTGACGAGGAAGGTGCAAACTTGCACCATGATGAGGAGCACCATGACCATGAAGCCGTTGGGCATTATAATGATGAAAGATGGGCATGGATGCAAACGGAGGTTCACAGGATAAGCACCGAGTAACAAAGGCAAGGTGTTGAAATCACCGGGCTAAGAAACGATGTCCTAAGGGGCAATCGCATAAATGAAGAAAACAACCAAATGCTCTGGAATATGATGTAACACCTCCACCTCCAAGGTCCTCCTTTTGGACCCAATGAAATTGTGAGCTTCCATCTTCCTCTCTTCCCTTATCTCTTCTTTACTCCTCTTTCTCCTCCTCCTTCTTCTCTTTTAATTTTCTTATCTTAAATCATTGAGGGCAATGCTTCTCCCAAGTGTGTGTGTGTGTGTGTGTGTGGGGGGGGGGGACCAAATAAAGTGTCTTGAGTCGTAGTGTTTCTAAACTCCCTTGAACTTTAATTCTTTTGTTATGTTTTATTGCGAAGGGCACGATTAAGCGGCTTGTTTTTATTGTAAATTATGACATAAATTTTTGTTGTCTTCTCTAAAATGGTTGTTTCTTGTACATGAAAATGAATTCTTGTGTTTTAAGTGTTCTTGCTATACCCACATCTTGTTTTATTGTGAAAATTCTCCAATGAGAAAAGCACAAGGTTGCTTCCCTTGAGCAAGTGTATGAATAGGTAGTTTAAGGAGCACGTTCTAATTTTAGTGGTACATTAACCCTTAAAAGTCTTCAAAGTAAAAGTAGTACAAGTTTGTGTGGGGAATAAAAAGATAAATTAAAGTGGGGCGGAAGCATATATATTTATAAAAGAGACATCACTGAATCTGGGGGGAAAGGATACTCCCTCGCTGACTTCCCACGTGGAGGTGGTGTTTCTCTAAAAATAGCTTCCACAAATCCTTCTAAAAGGAGAAAGAATCAAATGCATAATTAGGAGGCATCATTAACACTAGGGGGAAAGGATACCCCCTCGCTGACTTTCTACGTGAAGATGATGTCTTTTAACTTATAAATCTGCAACACTACTTAAGGTGATCATTGACTCTAGGGGGAAAGGATACCCCCTCACTGACTTCCTACGAGAAGATGGTATCCCTTAAGCAATCTGCAGTCCCCCAAGACATTTAAAATGTCAAAATAATCTAATTAATTCCCATCTCTCTTATATGAAATGAAGAAAGGACTTTTCTCGGTTGGTTTAGTGCTAAGATTTGAACATATTTCCTCATATATCTGTCTTATACAGGAGCAAGAAAAGGGTTGGACTACACACACACACTTACTTGAGACTTGTTGTTGGGTTGAATAGGTTCATAAGGAATGCTTGAAGTTGTGATTAGTGTACACTTGAAATAAAGCCTTAAGAGGAGACATATGTTTTTAATTGTATTGTCATATATTAATCTTGTTTTAGGCCGCTATGTTTATGCCATTTGCTTGAGGAAATGCAAAGATTCAAGTGTGGGGGAGTTTGATGAGTCAATAATTAGTCATTAATTAGTGTCTTTTATTTAATATTTAAGTTTATTTTAATTAGATTTAATATGTTTTTATTTCCTTCTAGAACTATTTTACTTCAATTGCAAGTTATTATATTTCAGGAACAAATATTCAAAAGATTTAGTCTTGGAGCAACAGAAAGGAGAATTGGAGCTAATTCGTGCCAAAAATATGAAGATCTCATACAAAAATATCTTGTGCAAGGATTCATGCCAAAAATATGAAGATCTCATATAAAAATATTTTGTGCAAAGAATTTGAAGATCTCGTGCAAAAATATGACAAAGTGGCGCGACCCTTTTACCCTTTTGCTGCTTTTGCTTTTTTGAGAAAGCTGCCTATTTTAGTATTTCTGACTTAGAGCCCATGGTTTCTTTTGAAACAATCTAGTGATTTAATTCTTGGGGATCAAGTCAATGTTAGACTATAAATAAAGCAGCCCCCTAGTTTGTAAAATCATCTTTTGTTCTTGGAATTCAATAGTGACAATTGTCTTTCTTAATAAAAGTTCTTCTTTTATTTTCTTGTTATTTACTTTATGTCTATGATGAACATGAGTGAGTAGACTCTTCTTGTCTTGGGATTGTTGGATAAGTCTAATGACGTAATCCTAATCAAACCAAGCCATGAACCCTAATTTTATATAAATCTACTTTCTAATCTAATTTCACCATTTTTATAATGAATTAACAAATATCAAACTCATAATGCGACATCGGAGGGTTAGTATTTGTTAATTCATCATCACAAATATCAATTCATAATGCGACAGCGGAGCTTTGATATTGGAACAAGTGAAATTAGACAAGGGTTGTGAAACATGAGAATAGTCTAGCAAACCTTGAGATATATAAAGTTTCGTTCTTCAAGGATTCTAATAGCAATCAACCATGAGAATAGGTGTGGTTGCTAGAGGAACACACTCACTGCACTTCGAAAGAAGCTTTGATACGCTAAAGAGAAACTTGTCTTTAGAATGTAGGTCGAATATAAAGTTCAGGTTTATGGTTTGTTTGTGAAGGGTTTGTTACTATGATGAACCAATAATCCCAAGGCGCTTTTTATTATTATTCTTTTAAACCTCTAAAAATCCAATCTTTATAACTAAACCTTCTTCTAATCATCTTCTAAAGGTTAATTAAATTGAACAACTCCCCGTTGGAACGATACTCTATTTTTACTACTTCGGTAGAACCGTGCACTTGCGGTTTTACTCATCAAGTGTCATATTGGTAAACAGACTAGAATATCCCATCCAAGGTTGGAACATCAAGTAACCTCTAAAGTTCTTGAACTTCTGCACATGGATTTAATGGGACCTATGGAAGTTGAAAGCATTGGTGGTAAAAGGTATGCCTTTGTAGTTGTTGATGATTTCTCGAGATTTATTTGGGTGAAGTTCATTAGAGAAAAATCTGACACTTTTAATGTATTTAAAGGTCTGTGCACTCAACTGCAAAGAGAAAAAGGTAGTGCCATTATGAGAATCAGAAGTGATAATAGAACTGAGTTTGAGAATACAAAATTTAATGAATACTGCTCTGGTGAGGGGATCAAACACAAATTCTCAAACACTAATTTTAAACTTATCTACTAAATTATGCTACTAATTTTAAACGAGTGATTTTGCACCCTATCCTTTTTCACCTTTCTGATTTGAAGGCCCCCCATGTGTTTCAGTGATGACGTGTCTGATTTTGATAATGTGTCTTCATTTAATGTTTGCCATGTGTGTAAATGTAATTTTTAAAATACAAAAAATTGATTTTGAAAATTAAAAGAAAGGGAGTCACCTGACAATCTTCCTTAACTGAGCAATTTTGAATTTCCACTACCACCGCTGTCGAGGGTGGAAACAGAACCGAAGTTGAACGGTGGCTTTACACCGCCAACAAACTCCTAAGCACACGTGATCTGCACAGTGCACGTTCCTTCGCGATCCATGCCCGAGAATCCGACCCAACTTTCGACGCATGTGAACATCTCTTAGATGTCATCGCACTCTCCTCGTCGGAGAATCACGGATCAACGACCACCACCGTGATTGGTACGGAATTCTTCAACATCCTAACCAGTAACATCGACCAACATCGCTGACCAGTATCGCCGACTTGCTCTGCTCTTCGACCCTACTCGGAACCCATTTGCTTTCTCCAACCACCCTTTCTCCCTTGTTTATGCTTGGTCTGTTCTCTCAAATCCTGCTAAGAAAGCTATGTATGATAATGATCTACGGTTGCTCACTACACCGCCAGTTCCGCCGCAGCCTCAGCCGCAATCGGCTCCTCGGTATCAACAGCCTCCACAGCAGACACTACAGCAGCCTCCCTTTTTTTATTTTAATTTCCAAAATCCATTTTTTGTTTTTAAAAATTATCACTTACACACATAACAAAAATTAAATGAAGACACATCATCAAAATCAGACACATCATCACTAAAACACATGGGGGGCCTTCAAATCAAAAAGGGGGAAAAAGATAGGGTGCAAAATCGCTCGTTTAAAAACATGGGGTGCAAAATCGCACAATTGGCAAAAGATAGGGGGAAAAGTGCAATTAAGCCAATTATCTTTAAAAAAAAATATCTACTAAAATATGATTAGCGGTAGGGTATGAAAGAAAATTTAATATGTCTGAATTAAAGAGCATGTCGATATCTCAAAAATAAAGAGATAATAATACAATCTAAATAATATTTGTTGCTGTCTTGTTTTATTTCAATACCATTGTCTTGGAGTACAAAGAGATAACTACAAGGTTCTTGAAATTGAAAAAGAAAAAGATTTCATATTAGGAAGTTATACTCTACACCCCTACATTTATACCTTCACCCCAACAATTAACTCAAAATACCAAATATACCCTTTATATAAAATAAAACCCAATCACACCCCACCTTTTTTTTCTTCTGGAAAACGCACAACAACTCAACAAGTGTTCACCCCCACCTTTTCCCACAACAAAGAGTAAGAACCCTTCTTTACTCAAAATGTTCGATTTGATTTTTCTTTAACGTGCATCAATTCTTGCAACCCTTCTCTACACATTGTTGGATTAAAAGTAAATTTAATTAAAATAAATACAATCAAATTAAAAGAGGAGATAAGTGAATTGGGAATTGCAAGAAAGATTGCAAACCCAAAATCTGGAAAATAACAAAAACCCACCCAATTCTTTGATTCATGCCATGGCTTTCGTTGGATTACTCATAATTTGGATTAACTATCATAACACCCAAATCTTTGATTCTTTTAAAACAAATACAAAAAATCAAGAGAATTGATGGTGGCACATGAAACCTTTTTCTAAGATTTGGGTGAGATGGGCCAAGAATAGATAGGAGTGATTAGGTAGGTTTTTTGCTTTTGATAAAAAAATCGGAAATGTCAATATGAGTTTTCCGAACTTAAATAGCTAACCAGAAATATTAAAGTTTTCCAAAAAAAAAAAGTGTTAAAATGCTGTGTGGGGTGAACTCGGAATGTGGAAATTTTGACAAAAGGGGTAAAATTGGATTTTTTTAATAAATTGTATAGGTGAAGGTATAATTGTAGGGTATAGGGTAAAATGTCCTTCATATTATTAGGTGGAAACAAGATAACTAAATGACAACTCATTAAATATTCTAACATAGAATTTGCTGACTTTCTTGAGTCTAGCACTAAATGCATCAATGAAGCTGCTCATAATAAATTCTTGAAAACCGCAAAGGACGGCAATGACAAGTGTTTATCACACACTTCGGTTTCTCATCAAAATCGCATACAAGTGCTACACAATCAGCATCATCTAAGCAGCCCTCTGAAATAGATAGAAGAATAGAAGAGTTTAACTAAATTGAGATAAAATTGAGTACTTATTAAAGAAAGAAAGAAATATGAAAAGGATTAAAACCGGATTACCTTGAGCATTCGTTGCAACTAGAAAAAGGGAAATAATGACAATCATAACATAAACAAACTTGACAATTTTAACCATATTTTGTAACTTTTCTTGTAACAATTTTTTTTATCACTTTATATTTATAAAGCTCATCCTCTCCATATATAAATGAAACAGTTTTAGCACTTAAGAACTTGGAAAAAATTGTTCATAAAACTATTATTATTAGATGTCTTTTCAATAGATGCATCAACAAGTTGTGTTTCTCCTTTTAGCACACTAAGAAACGAGGTCATTTACTAAAAAAAATACGAGGTTTCACACAAAAGTTACTCATCATAATCGTCTTTTTATTTCTTTGATAAAATTTTCATTATTTTATAACCTATTATGGAGGACAGTTCCTATAAAATATGAGGCCCGACTCTCTTTTTAAAATAGGCCCTTGGTAAAATAATAACAGAACTTTTGTGTAGTTAAGCTTTTATTAAAAAATCAGAATCAATAGAACTTGTAAACATGAAACGAAATAAAAAATTAATAACTGAAAGAGAGATGAAATTTACCGAACGGTGTCGTTTGGATTTGTCACTCCTTCGTTGTGGGAAAGGAGAAATCGAATGGTATATGCGGAAAAAAAAATTATTGTTGTGAAATAGCTTTCCAAATTGACTAATTATACAAATTTGGGATGGTTTGATAACATCATATTTATGTCTAGAAAGGAGAATTAGAGTCTAGAAAAAACTCAAACGTGTACCGAAAAAAGAAAAAGAAATAACATATATATTTTTTTATTTAAGTGGGGTGTGGATATTAAACTTAATTATTATTTTTGAAGACCATAACTTTTAGAGGCCCGGCTTGATTGAGCTGTTTGCGCACCCCAAGGCCAGCTCTTATGATAGGATAGGGAAAATAAAAAAAGATTGATAATAACTTCATTTCAAGTGACACCAGTAGAAAGGTGCAGACAAGGGGAATGAAAATAACTTAAACTTCGTTTCAAGTGACACCAATAGAAAGGTGCACACAAGGGATGAAAATAACTTAATTTCAAGTGACACTGCAGAAAGATTCTGGCAAAGGGATTTTGAAGCATATTAATTAATGAATGTGAAGAGAACCTTGATAAAATCAAAGGAATATGATTTTTATACGTTGCTTAACTAATGTGATATAATAAATTTCAAATTAAGGAATGCATATGGCTTGACCTAGGCGGCACCATAAGTTGTTAGAATGTTTTTCATAACTTTACACCTTATCTATAGTTGCCCTGAAAAACAAAAGACAGTCATATGCAAATAACAAATGAGATACCACCAATGCATTTTCACATGTATTGAAACCAAATAAGTCTCTTCTCACGAGTTGTATATATTAATGAGTTGTGTTTGTTCCTTTAGCACAGCAAGAAGACAAAATCACAAACATAGCATAGTAGTCATAAAAGTCTATTCCTTTCTTTTTCAATAATTAAATTTTCATTATTTATAACCTACTCATGATAGGAAAGGGAAAATAACAAAAGATTAATAATGGGAATAACTTCATTTCAAGTAACTTTAGGAGAAATGTGCACACAAGGGGAATGAAAATAAATTAATGTCAAGTGACCCTAGTAGAAAGGTGCACGCAAAGTGATTTCGAAGCAGGTTAACGATTGAAGGTGAAGAGAACATTGATAAAATAAAAGTCATGAAATTCTTTGAAAAAGAATAATAATAAGGAGAAAGAGAGAGGAGATTTTATTATAGAGAAATACAAGGACTTGGGAAAGAATCACAACAGGATGCATGGTAATAGTATGACCAAATAACCCAGTTGTTAAATGGACATCTACTTATAGTAATAATAACAACCACATGTATGTACCTCCTAAAGCCAGTAAGGTTGGTCATGACATTTGTCTACTCCAATCCTCATGTGAAAGCACTTTGCTATATTTGCTATATACTTGAAGAAATTATCAACAAACATTCAAGATCACTTTGTTTACACATTTTAGAGATCTTTTTGGATTATAAGTGGCTTAAGTCAAGGTGAGATATATTTAGGAAAGTAGGCTGACAAAACAACTTGAAAGTAGATTTTTTTTAAGAGACCAATTTTTGGCTCTTTGTATTCATTTTTATGTTGACCCACTTGTGGTTAACCTACATTTTTCTTTCTTTTTTCAAAAAAATTATAACGAAGGTCTACTCATACCCTACCCCATACTTATAATGTTGCTAATTTAAATGAGCAATTCCAAATTTAGTTGCAAATTGTACAAACTTTTCAAAAGTCTATTTAACTTAAAGAATCAAGTAAACGACATTATAGGTTCAAAAAGTGTAACATGATTCATCACTTAGTAACAACAAAGAAAATTGCATGGAGGCTCAAAGCGGATTCGAAAATGATAATAATATCAGGGTGGTTTGAAAAAGGATCAAGGTACCAAAAAAAGTTTCTAGTGTGTAAAATATTGTAACCGATATTCCATAGAGACCTATAGTAAATTGGAGTATTTTTCTCAAAGTATCACCAATTATTGATGGATGAACTAGCAAGTGCACTAAATCGAAACACATAATAATGTAGTAAGTTATTGTCTCCATAGAGATTATTGTTCAAACCAGTAATTAATGGAATTAATTTGTTTATAAAAGCAGCAAAGAGTTTATGGTTTTGCAAGTTTTGAATTGTCTTGCGTAATGCGAGATTAGATTTTTTTTATTCAAATGTTTAACAGTGATTAAGGTATCCTTGAATCCCCAATATCTTCGTTCTTAGAATTAACTTTGTTTAATACTAGTTATCAACTTTCCTTGATGAACAAAGGTTCTGATATGACCCTTTGATGTAAAAATGGAAAGTTCGAATATTTATGGCCAGAGAAAGGCTATACTAGCGACGTTCCCCTAAAGATTAATCATAATGGTAACAATTATATGTTTATTCAATTAAAAGATATTAATTTAGAAAATAAGAAATTTATTAATTGTTCAGGCAGGCACCGATAGGATAGTCAAGTCATATTCCTTAGCCTATAGATAAGGTCAACCACCAGTAGAAATGCATTAAGCGTGGAACATATACAAATTTAATCATTAAATTGAACAATAAATTAAATAGAAAACTTTAGTAATTGAATCAAACAATAATTAAAGGTTTATCATGAAACCCTAATCATGGTTTCAATATTTTCATCCTCCTACGTTCTAAAAAGCTCATATTGATGCACCAATTGGTTATCCTTAGCTTCTTTTACTTGATGGTTTCTTTAAGTAGAGCACAATGACTCAAATATGGTTTTCGTAGTGGATTTATCAACAATCTTGGTGTATTCTGAATGAGGCAAAGCTTCCACAAGAATATCACGTACTATGGGATGCTTCCTGTAGATTTTTATTTGAGCCTCAGTCGAACTTTTTCTATCCAGTACCACTTCTTTTGCATCAACAGGAAAAGTAACACCATCTTCAATGATGTTCCACAACTCATATGATGTGATTTTACATCTTGCTTTTCCACCATAAGAATTGAGTAGCATCTCCATTAAATGATGGAGGAGTTACAGAAAAATTGTTCTTGTTAGAGGTAGAATTATTGTTGGTGTAGTCAAATGGTATAACAGTACAACCTATACCAGAACCAGTACCAGATTCAGTAGCCATGGTTTTCTATTAGGATCTTTTCTATGATATGGTTAAGTGGATGAGCGCAGATCGTTCTCTGATACCAATTAAAGGTGAGAAAACCACAGGGGGTGTTGAATTTTGTTGGCTTTTTCTAAGTGTTTCATTGAGCAGAGTTTTAATCGGTTCATAGTTTGACTCGTGGATTAAATAAAATGCAAAGAGAGAATGAGAGAAAGAGAGACACAAGACAATTATATTGGTTCCTCCTACAAATAAGGAGTAGTTCAATCCCCTTACACTTTCAAGTGATTTTTACTATATTCACTAAAGATTACAAAGGCTCAAACACAAAAACAAGAGATTTCCAAATGCTCAAGCATAAAAGCAAGAGACTTCTTATGTCGACCAATCACAACTTAAAAAGACTTCTTCCAATCTAACATAATCAAATTAAAGATTGTTTGGTTTTACGCTTGATATACAATCAAAGGTGTAAACAATTACAAAACAGAGTAAGACTCTTAAGACTTTAGAATTTACAAGATATGAAATTGTTAAAAAAACTATTAAGTGTTTACACGCTTTTGAATTTAGCAGAGTAAGGGCGCTAGTTAAAACTCTTAAGACTTTAGAGAAGGATTTGAAAGGCGTTGGAGAGTGTTAGCGCATTAAGAGTCCTTGAGAAGCTATCAAATTAAGACATTGGAATGTTGTCTGATATGGCTAATGTCGTTTGAAAAGACATTTGAAAACCATTTCTTCAATTAGAATTATCTATTTCATTTCTTATGTCCTTGGATTTGACTTAGCACATGATTCAGAAGAAGACAAATTGTACTTGGTCAGGTCCTAAAAGAGACCATTCTCGAAAGAAGACAAAGTAGATGTGGCTTCTGAGTCGTCATAATCTGGATAGCTCTGAGTTTATGACTCAGAGTCTGGGTGGCTCAGAGTTTGATGATTCAGAGTCTAACCTTTAATAGCTTCTGGATGGATTCTTCACTTCTGATCACATGTTCACTTATGATTGATCTTTCTTAAGATCTTATATAAGGTCTTTAGCTTCTCTAGTGCTTTTAATGTTCTCATATATGTTCAGACCTTGATAAATTTTAATCTATGGTCATGTACACTTAAACATATATTAACATATCCAATTGTTCTTCAATACTTTGTTATCATCGAATCTTCAGAGACATTGTACAAATCCAAATTTGTTCCAACAAGGAAAACATGGGTAAAGAAGAGTAGTTGACTTTCCTTGTTGTGTCTTACCAAATACTACAAGGAAGAAAATAATGCAATACCAAATACTTCTGACATTGATTGGATGTTTTGTATAAAATTGTGGCACTTCTTGAGTTATTTGTGACTGCATCAAATCTTATGTATGAAATGCCTTAAAATTCTACCATCTTTATGTTTGTCATATCTTCTGATCTGTAACTATTTGCTCTGAATTTTTTTTGTTGTTAGTACCTTCCTTGTATTGTGAAAATTCCCATTGTGAATGTGCCAAAGTCTTTCCAAGTTGAATACATCTTTTCACATTGTATAATCATACGGTTTGGATCATTTATCCTTAGATGATGATATAAAGGCACTAGCTCATAGTGCATTTACGAAAGGAGTAAAATCGATTCCATTAGTGATTATGTTACATATAGTACTATTTTCACTCACTCTCCCACCAATATTTAATTTCATCATTCATTCATCTTTATACACCAACCAACCAGCTTCAATTTTTCGAATAGGAAAACCTCATAAGAAAGCTCACTATTTTTGTGCTTGCTTCGTTTTCTGCAAATTCCTCACCTATTAGACACGAGAATTGTTAAAACTATTCCTTACACGAATCAAACTCGGTGTATTATTCCAAAGATAGCTATAGAGAGGTCTTTTTGTGAGTGGTTTTGAAGAATTGAAGTATAATTGGAAACATAATACAATGGCTCCAACATTCATGACAACAACAATTGCGGAAACATCAGCTGCATTTAACTACAATATAAAGATTTGTAGCGTAATTGCAATCGTTGCCACAATTTAGAACCATGGATGAGACTTTAAAAATTCAGAGAAATGACAAGTTGAATCAGGTCTGTCTGTGTATGCATGACTGACCCCAATAAAGAAAAGTGGAAAGAAAGTATGGCTAGCAAGCAGGCAATTTTCATTAATATTAGAAAGTTTATACTTAGAGAAGGTATAAACAGATACGATAACACATGAAGAAACTCCTCTCTTGCACGGTATGTTACCCCTCGTGATTTGGGGGTAATTTACCCCTCATATATCAACCAATCAAATTGAGTGGTTTGTACTCTATTAACTAAATCAAAAATTAATGTGTTCAATTAATGTGTTTTTATCTTTCTAATCAAAGAATTTAAAGAGATATTTTATTTCCACGTTTCAATTGTTTAGAAAAATTTTGTTCTTCTTTTTTCTTTACTGTTTTTTGTTTCAACTTTTTATTTTTCCTAAAAAAAAAAATTACCCTATATCTTTTTTTTTTAAGCTTGGATCCGGAAAAATAAACAATCCAAAACGTTATTTTTTTGACATCAATTAGATCTATTTTATTAATTAGATTATTATATATTGTCATCGTGAGCTTAGTTCAGTTGGTATGGACAATGTATAATATATGTAAGGTTCGGGGTTCGAACCCCGGCCACCACAAAAAAAAAATTATTATATATTATCATATGCTTGCATCTATCAATATTAGCCTAAACGTTATTTTAATTTTGTTGGGTATTTTTACTGGCTACATTATTGCTAAAGCTACATTATTGCTAAAACAAATATCCATACGTTGTGTAGTTGGATACTATGTTCCAACAAGTTTTAGGCATCTCTGTGAGATGTTGGACACGGTGTTCCAACATCCTGGCACGGTTCAGTGTGTCTGGGTTCATGCCTATTTGTATGCGCGCTTTACCTTTTTAAGGAAACCACTTTTTCGTATCTTGGTGACCAAGCAACGTACATATCTGTACAAAATCAGTTGTACTTTTATTTCCAAAGGAGCAACAATATTTTAGGAAACAAAGTGATATGATTGGAAGTTCCGAAAGATGTTCCTACTTCTTAGGACTTTCCATATTTGTTACTGATTCATGTCTTGTAGATATGCTGAACGATCTACTTTGTTCTGAAGCCCAACAAGGTTTGTTAGCCCATATTGCTTCAGTATCAAAGGAAGACTTCAAGACCTAATTAGGTATTCAAGTTGTCATTCTAAAAAGTTTAGATTTTAGGGTTTTAAGTATTTGTGTGTTCTACTCTTGTATCATTTGATGCAAGTTTAGTCCGGTTTTACTTGTGAGCCTTTCTTGTATCATCTTGATACATGCTAAGAACTGTGTGTTGAGTTGTAAACTCGTTGTGCTACACCAAAGCTTTTAAGCAAAGTCGTAGTTGTTTTGTTTGAAGGTCACTTCACCATTTGTTATTGTTTTGAGTCTGATAGATCATAGGGGTTGTGATTGACCTCACAACTCATTTTCAAATGTAGATTTGCAACCTGAAATTATTTTTTTTTGGATGAATTGGTTTCTAATTCGATTTTGGTTTTTTATGCTTGCAGTATCACAAAAATATGTGGTTGTCACAGTTTCCAATTCCGGCTATGATTATCCAAGCAGCAGTGGCGGAGTCCTCCCGTAGTGGCAGTTGGACATAAGAGAAATTATTCCAATAATAATTAAATTAAATCATATAGAAGAATTACAGTTATCATAATTGTTTTCTTAAATTTGCTGGAGAGAATGAGAGAGAGAGAGTTTATGGGTCAGGTTTGGCATGGATTGTGCATAATAAGATTTGGTGATGATCTAATCTAGATGATATAAAAAATGGTCTAAATTGGACCAATCTAATTGGTGGTGCAAACTAAATGCCACCCAAAGAGATAATTACACTAGAAACTCTTTAAATTAATACTCGGTAAATTAATAAACTCTCTAAAATAATTAATTTTGTCTGATCCCGACTTGGGCCAATATAAAAAATTGAAAAACTCGATAAAATAATAAGACTTCCTCAAAAAAAAATTGAAAAACTCGATAAAATAATAAGATAATAATTTTTCGGGAGATCCCTTTATAATTTTCGGTCCCAAGAAAATCATAAATTAATAATTCATAGAAACTGAAAAAAAAAAATATTACACTCTATTGAAATATGATTCAATAGTTGTCTGTTTTCCTTTAAAGTTCAAGTCTGGTTGGAGCTCATTTTTAACTTTTCTTATTGCATCCAATAGCTCAGATGTTGTATTTTTGTATTGTATTTTTCCAATGCATATGAACATAGTAGTTACTAATTTACATTGAGTCTCAAGGTTCGCTGCAACGTAATTCTAAGAGGCATAGACTAATTTGCCTTTTTGTTTGGCATGTACTATATAATTACTTAAAAACTCTTTAAATTATTAATTATTAATTTATCGATAAATCAATAACTCTCTAAATTAATAAATTTCTCCGATCTTGACATTATTAATTTATAGAATTTCTAGCGTATAAGGTTTTTGAAATTAAAAAAAGTGCAAAATGTCATATTATTAGGTGGCTGCGAAATAATTAAATGACAACATATGAAATATTCTAACAGAGAATTCGCTGACTTTCTTGGGTCTAGCACTTAATGCATCAATGAAGCTGCTCATAATAATATCATAGAAACCGCAATGGAAAGCAGAATGTGATTCACTACAGTCATTAAAATGACGCAGTCACACAGTTAAACAATACAAATCCATCTAATCAAATCAAGGGTCAAGATTTATCTTATGTGACTACGTTGTTTTTTTTTTACTTCAGTGAATCACGGTCCATGGAAAGCATTGACAAATGTTTATTATACACTTCGGTTTCTCATCAAAGTCGCATAAAAGATTTACACAATCAGCATCAACTAAACAGTCCTCTGCAATTGACAAGAGAATAAAAGAGTTTAACAAAAATGAGATAAAATTGAGTACTTATTAAAGAAAGAAATATGAAAAGGATTAAAACAGGATTACCTTCATCATTCGTAGCAACTAGAAAGAGAGAAATAACGATGATCATAACATAAATAAATTTGACAATTTTAATCATATTTTATTACTTTTCTTGTAACAAATGTTTTTACACTTTGTATTTATAAAGCTCATCCTCTCCATACATTAATGAAACAGTTTTAGCACTTACGAAGTTGGAAAAAATTGTTCATAAAATTATTATTATTATTATTATTATTATTATTATTATTATTATTATTATTATTATTATTATTATTAAATGTATCTTCAGTACATCAATATATTGTGTTTCTTCCATTAGCACACCAAAGAGACGAGGTCACACACAAAAGTTACTAGTCTTAAAAGTCTTTTTATTTCTTTAATTAAATTTTCATTATTGTATAATCTATTATGATAGGATAGGGAAAATAAAAAAAGATTAATAATAGGAGTAACTTCATTTCAAGTGACAACAATAGAACGGTGCACGCAAGGGGAATAAGAATAACTTCATTTTAAATGACACTAGTAGAAAGATTCATGCAAAGGGATTTTAAAGCATGTTGATAAATGAATATGAAGAGAACCTTGATGATAAAATAAAAGGAATATGATAGATTGTTATTTGTGATAAAATAAAACTAATGTGATATAATAAATTTCAAATTAAGGAATGCTTATGGCTTGACCTGAGACGGAATCATAAGTTGTTATAATATTTTTTATTTTGATAACTTGCAATTTTTTTTTAAACAAGGCAAAATGAGATTTAAACTACCACTAATGATTCATCTCGTATAAGATGTGCAAAAGAGAATCATCACAAAATAATACAAAGTCTAGTCACAGATGCCAAAAAAACAAGCACCGAAGTAGTGAGACAAAAGAAACATGAAGGTTAGAGCCCAACACCCATACTAGATAAAGGATGCCGCCACCATTCATGATAGCTAAAGACAAAAGTAAGCATATTTGCCCTTAAGCAATGGAAAGATAACAGTTTAACCTTTTCTGATAAAGTTTTAGTATCTGCAGCCCTCTGATGAAAAATGTGATTGTTCCTTTCCTTCCAAATAATCCAGACACAAGCCATCCGGATTATTCGAAAGAAAGTGTATGACGAATGCAGTAGGCCAGCCATTTGCCCAAACTAAAGAAAATGATACTTACTCCCTACTGGAGCAACAAAAAATATATGCAGCCACTGCAAGACCGCAGACCACACGCTGCCAAAGATGTCGCAGCTGAAAAGAAGGTGATCTGCAATCTCCACCGCACCGCACCCCCCACACACGCAAGGTATCATCGTTGTGAAGGATATGTCGCATAACTAGATTGTCTTTGGTTGGAAGCCTATTGCGAAAAAGTCTTCAAGCAAACAATGACACCTTTAACGGAATTTGCTTTTGCCACACATCAACAAACATGTCCCGATCAGGAGGTGATTCAAGCGCCGTGAGATAATGATAAGTCCCCTTAACGAAGTAGCCATTAATGGGATCTATGACCCACCTCCACCTGTCAGAAATATGATCCTACAAAATAATATCATGCAACAAAAAACAGTCATATGCAAGTAACAAATGAGATGCCACCGATACATTTTCACATATATTGATACCATATAAATCTCTTCTCACCTAGGCGCGTTAAATTAGCGATGTCATATGGAATTATTCTTTTCAGTAATGCTAGAAACACACTTTTTTAACACTCTCTTTAATACTCATTCTCTTATTGGTTTAAACCATTGTGGGTCTACACTTTAAAAATTGAACAAACACAGAGTGGTGAAACATACATTAATTTCATCCAATAAAAAAGTGAGTGCTTAAGAGAGTATTGAAAAGTGAATGTTATTAACATTCCTCTTATTCCTTTTCATATACGAAACAAATGGGATATCTTCTCTAAATTTTGGAGTTATTCCTTTTCATATACGAAATAAATGGGCTATCTTCTCTACAAGAGTTATCTAATATGACCCTCTTATTTTTTTATAAAGGTTAATAAATTAGTAGTATTGTTAAGTTTTTCTTATGTATGTATTAATGATTTGTGTTTATTCCTTTCTTTTTCAATAATTAAATTTTCATTATTTTATAACCTACTCATGATAGGAAAGGGCAAATTACAAAAGATTATTACTGGGAATAACTTCATTTCAAGCAACTTTGGGAGAAATGTGCACACAAAGGTGCACGCAAAATGATTTTGAACAAGAACAATAATAAATAGAAAGAGAGAGAGGATTTTATTATAGGGAAATATAATGATTTGGTAAAGAATCACAACAGTGTGTATGGGCTAATAGTATGGCCAAATAACTACGTTGCTAAATTGACATGCACTTATAAAACTAGTAATACCATCCCCCTGAAGGAAAAAGAATACAATATCATTTTATCATAATTTGTCTCACTAATAACCTTACCATGAAAATCCAATGAGATAAACCATGGTGATGACTATATTTGGCAAGTGCACCAAAACGTTTTCAACTAATAAAGTAGCAAGTAAGTTGTTTCCAGAGGGTTTGTTGTATCAACTAGACAACTAGCTAAAGTTATTAAAACAATAAACAAAAGCAATAAATTGGGGGAGTTTGCAAATTTGATTTGAGTGTACAAAGAAACTGAGTTGATTGCGGAAGTAAAGGTTTTGATTGCAGAATGTGGAGGTAATTAGGATTCTTTTAATCCCCTTTATATATGTGTTGGATTTACTTCAGCCATTTATTAGTTATGAGATATGAATCTATTTAACTGGCTAGTTCGATTGGATTAAGCGTTTCTCCAGATGTCAAGTTGCTTTTGTTGATCACCTAAAGGTCATATGTGCGATACGGGTTACAAGGTCATCATAGGTAATTGAAACATAAACGAAGTTAATATTCCTAAATTGTTATCTAAAAGAACCGCCTAACCTTAAGAATCTTAGACGTTCACCACATAACCATACTTGCCCCTTGTAGATTAAATGGATAGGCCTAACCCTATCTTACTAGGGGAAAAGGATAAGTTTTATACGCAATATTCATAAATTAGACTAGAAATATCTCTGCAGACTATTTCTATGTTCAACCAAATCCTTAGGTGTGTCACACTCCCTATGATTTGTGGAAGCATTAACCTTTTGCATATAAAAATAAAATAAATTTAAAACATAACTGAAAAAAGACTTAAATTATTTGAATCCAACAAACAAATAGAGGTTCATCTTAGAACCCTTAATAATAGGTGTTTAGTTGCTTATGTTAACTAAAGACAAATTACAAAAGAAATAAAACATACTTTAATGACAAAGGATGCGGAGAGACTCTTCTGTTGATACTCATAGAGCTTTCCTTCCTCTTGAACTGCAAAATTATGAATGAGAAAAAGTGAACGAAGGTTCTTGTAAACATATACAAGTTTTCAGCTAGGTTTGGGTTGAAAAACTGGGTTTTTCCCACAAACCCACAGAGAAAAATAGGGAAAACCCTAGTTTTACCCAGCCTTGCATGTGCCCTGCAAATGGGGTAATGTGCATCATGTGTAGGTACTAGAAAAAGGTTTTTCTCCTAAGTTTTGCACACCCATGGCGCGTGGCTTCAGCTCCCTATGCAATTTTGCCTTTTTCTTTTATCTTTTGAGTGCTTTCTACCTCCAAACTGGTATTGGGACTTGGGACAAATTTCCATAAATTTGTTATATCTTTAGAGGCCTATTTAATCTTCATTTCATTTCTTCCACTTCTTCATGAGGTGTCATGCTTTGCCGAATTACATGATTTTACAGTACAATACTTACAAAACACCTATGAATTGCTTAGTTTGGGGAAGAACTATAATTGAATGACTTGATATGAAAACATTACGAAATGTCCCTTAAACAATGAGCAAACTTCTCTAAAATTCCTCTTTATTGACTCTAATTGCTAATAAAATGAATGAAAAACATAATAAAAATAACTTAAGATGACATGTCATCACAACCTCAAACTCTAAATGTTGCTTGCTCTTAAATTCTAAATTTGCATAAATTTTGAGAGAGAATACCATTCCTTAGAGGTTTCTTAGATCATCATCCATTACATTTCGAAACTCAGCTAAGTTACCACTTTCATGCAAGCGGAACATGTATGTACCTCCTAAAGCCAGTAAGGTTGGTCATGACATTTGTCCACTCTAGTCGTCATGTGAAAGCACTTTGCTATGGACTTGAAGATATTCCAAACAAACATTCAAGATCACTTTATTTACACATTTTAAAGGTCTTTCAAGATTATAAGTGGCTTAGGTCAAGGTGGGATATATTTGAGAAAGTAGGCTAACAAAACAACTGGGAAGTAGATTTTTGTTAAGAGGCCAATTTTTGGCTCTTTATTTTTTTATTTTTTTTGTGTAGACCCACTTTATGTGGTTTATCTACATTTTTAATTCTTTTTTATTTTTTTTATAACCAAGGTCTACTGGTACCCCACACCATATTTAGAATGTTGCTAATTTAAATGAGCAATCCCAAAGTTAGTTTCAAATTGTACCAACTTTTCAAAAGTCTATTTAACTTAAAGGGAAATCAAATAAACAATATTATAGGTTCAAAACTTGTGACATGATTCGTCAGTTAGTAGCAACTGAGAAAATTGCATGGAGGTTCAAAGCGGTTTCAAAAATGATAATAATATCAGGGTGGCTTGAAAAAGGATCAAAGTAACAAAAAAAGGGTCTCGTGTGTAAAATATTGTAACCGATATTCCATAGACCTATAGTAAAGTGGTGTATATTTGGCTTCAAGTCTCACCGATTATTGATGGATGTACTAACAAGTCCATCAAGTTGAAACACATAATAGAGTAGTAAGTTATTGTCTCCCTAGAGATTATCGTTCAACTCAGCAATTAATGGAAAACCTCATAAGAAAGCTCACTATTTTTTGTGCTCGCTTCATTTCTGCAATTCCTTACATATTAGACACAAGAAATGTTGAAACTATTCCTTACACGAATCAAAGTCGTTGTATAATTCCAAAGATAGCTGTGGAGAGGTCTTTTGGTGAGAGTGGGTTTGAAGAATTTAAACATAATTGGAAAGGAAATACAATGGTTCCAACGCGGAATGACAACTGCAACTGCAGCAACATCGGCCGCATTTATTTGAAGTTAAATATGAAGATTTGTAGCACAATTGCAACCTTGGCCACAATTTAGAACCTTGGCCAATAAAATGTGACTATAAATTTTGGTATTTGCTCTAAAACAAAAGGATGGGAATAGGACCATTAAGCAGAATTTAATTTAAAGTAACATTAACATGCAAGAAAATTACTAAGATGTATATAACTAAATTTATGAAAATATGGAAGTACAAAAGGACAAAAATCAAAAGCAAATAAAAATAAAGTCATATACTTATAATAATTCTGCAAGTCATTTTATTCTAGAACAGGCACAATTTTGCATTGCAATTAAGCAATATTATTTAGTAGCACCTTTCACTAAATGATGGTAGCTAGCATGCGGTAAAGTATAATGCAAATATCCTCCAAGTGAATTTCCCACAAGATAAACTGGTTTACCAATGACCTGTATCAAATCAATTTGTATCATTGCTTTAATCATAACTTCCACATGCAAGGCACCCTCTAACTATAACTTTCATGTATATAAAGGAGAAACAAGTTGTGATGGTTTCTTCTGCAAAACCGATGCTGTAAACTGGTTTTATATTGCAGACAATAGAAGATTAACTATTCTTGTCAGTGAACATTTGAAGTTTCCTCTTAGGAACATAAGAATGGTTAACTAAACAGTATTTAACATCGTAACGTATGAAGCACGAACACGTGTCCGACACCGACAGACACCGACACTTGTAATTACATTAAATTATGTGATTTATTCAAGTTATTAGCTGCGTCGGCGTGTCAGTATCTGTGTCATGTCCAGTGTCCGTATCTGTGCTTCATGGCAACATAAAAGAAAAAAGGTACCTGAAATGGAAGTGCGATTCTTCATTTCCTTTGCCATGGCTCATATTATCACTTCATAATTTATTTTTATGACAGGGATGTGAGCGATCTTGGACACATGACGACTTCTCCGATTGGCATACCTTGCTGTTAATAGCGCGCATCCGTTAATGTTCAATAGCTTAAGAGAGGAGGGAAATTCATCTCTTGGCAATAAACCAAGTCTTGGACAATCATCAAATTTCAGTTTTGGACAAGTTACAAATACAAGTGATTTCAGAAAAGAAGGCAACATGACTTTAAAAGACTCAAGCTATGTGTATATAAAATAAAAAATATTAAATAGATACACCATATTAATGTCGATATTTTAATTAATCTATGAGTTTCCAAAATTTTATCATATTAACTATTATATATTGGCACGTCAAAATTTTCTCCTGCATATATAAGCATATAAAATCTTCAACGAATGCGGTGCAAATATTTAACGGTGTTTTAAATATAAAATAAAAATTTATTTAATAGAATCATTACATTAATGTTGATATTTTAAAAACAGTCACGGGTTTTCAAAATTTTATCATATTGACTTTCTCATATGTGTATATGAAAATTTGTTTATGCGAATATAAACAAATAAAATTTGCAACATATGCATTGTAAAAATTGAATAGTGTTTTGCATTCAAAATAAAACTTATTTAATATGTGTCAAAAAAAAACTTATTTAATAGAAACACAACATTAATGTTGATATTTTGAAAATATGCTTATGATTTTCTAAAATTTTATTGTATTGTCTTTCTCATATATGTATATAAAAATTTGTTTATGCAGATATCAACATATAATATCTGCAATTGTATGCGGTGTAAACATTTAATGATGTTTTTCATACAAAATAAAAAATTATATAATAGAAACACCAAGGTTTTAAAACTAAAGAGTTTACCTCACCTCGTTTTACCTATGTAAACTCGAATCATAAATTCGACTCATGAATTCGTACAAGTTTATCTAAAATTAAAATTATATAAAATTTATTATATACATGACATACGTAAGCTAATATTATATTGCAAATAGGTCAATAGTGCAAAATATGACTTAATTCTAAAGGCAAAGTATACATAACCACCATAATTAAGAGTTGTGTTAACATAGTATCAAAATACAATATTAACTTACAAAATCATAAGTTTCACAAGTCTCTAAACCATAAAAAAAAAAAAAAAAAAAAAACAAAAAAAAAAAAATTAAAAAAGATTAAAAAAA
>Ga0228710_1002454_pt1 | contig 29192 bp, 20 predicted proteins | sample MedpolnodulmetaG_FD_177995 | JGI IMG/M metagenome (GOLD analysis project Ga0228710, IMG submission 177995) | Root nodule microbial communities from Medicago polymorpha collected in Santa Monica, California, United States - pink nodules | ecosystem: Host-associated > Plants > Roots > Nodule...
TTTATCTCTTTTACTTTAATTGTCATTTATTTTATCTCACTATATCTATCTTTATATTTATTTAAACTTTTTATAAGCACTTTATTTTAATTGGTTAAAACATTTTTTTAAGTGCTTATTTTAAATCGTTTTTTAAAGAACACAATTCACCCCCCTCTTGTGTGTTTGAAGTCACTTGGTCAACAATCCATACTCATAGCTGGGAGGCTAAGCTCTCCCACCTTAGGCCCATCATTTGTGAATCTAAATCCGCAGTCAAAGCAAATCCGAAAACAAATAAATTAATCACTTAAATAATTAACATTTAATCACTTAACAATAAAAAATGTATCAATTAAACACATAAACACTTAACATTTAAAATTTAATAAATCAATAATATTAAATAAAAATTTAAAAGACTAAAAGAACTTACATTATCAGTGTGATACCAGAGCGACACTGCAACATAAAAACTAGATAATTGTTAGGTTGACTATTTGGATGTTGTACAAAAGAAGAAAATAGTCCCATCAAAAAGTTCACAAGCTTACCCCAAGCTAGCGACTTACACCAAGTCCCATCCGTACAAAGACCATACTTTCACCTTTATCCCACTCTTCCCAATCTTCTTCATTGGAAAAAAAACCCATGTCATCAAAACCACCCAAAAAACATGTCGGAGCCTCTGAGCCTCTAAACTTTCCTCCAGCTTCTATCCAAGGAGGCGCAATACTAAGTGGGCCCCACATAAGCCATGTGACAAGAGATGGCTTCCTACGATTTGCGCTTGATCGCATATAGGTTCATGATGTCATCTGGAGTGCGTATGATGATCGGAGGGAGGCCCGTCTGTTTGAGGAGATCTATTGTCATTATGGATGGTGCTCTATGGAAAGCGGAGGTGTACTGTCACTTTCCTGAGTGGGTAAAAAGGCAGTATGGGTTTATGCAGGACATCCTTAAACATCAATCATTTGTGTACCATATTCCTACAAAGCAGGTCGTACAACCTTTCATAAACTTTCGTGCGCATTGCATTCCTCCATATTAGTGGGGTCTGAGGGTAGATGATCAGTGGCATCATGTCCCTGGTTATATCATTTGGTATGGCCGGGTATCTCACCCAAAGATTCTGCCACCTATTGATGGATCTCCTCCCAGACCGACGAATCGGAAGCAAATTATTGCGGAGGAGCATGCTAAAATTATGCCTGAGTCATTGGAGATTATCAAGGCCTGCATTCAGATTGCAGATCAGGCGTTGGCTTAGAAGGACGAGTTGAACAGGGAGGATCTGATGGAGGCCTTAAGCCAGATTCAAAGTGCGGGTCTGCCATCCTTGACATATTCTATCACTAGGACACGAGGCATATGCCGAGGTGGAGGCAACCTATGAAACCTTGACTTTTATTTCATTTTATGTACATTTTGACTTTGTTGATGTAACCTAATGCCATTTCGTACTAATGCACTTTGGTTTGGTTCTAATCTAATTAAATGACATTTGATTGTGTTTATATGATTAATTGTGTTAACTTTAATGTGTTCGTTTTATAATTTAATTGAATGAATGTATGTTTCAATTAGAAAATGATTGAAAAATATTTTGTTTTAATGTATACAGGAAAATGTATGCCTTTGAAAATGCTGCAGCCACTGCCTTTACCTTCAGGGTACATCTGCAATTAATTGCAGTTGAGCCAGAGGTAGTTAACTACCATTGAGACCAGTTGTAGTTAATTGCAGCTAGGTCAGTTGCATTTGGGGACCAATTTGTGTGGATTTTGATCCATTGACAGTTTTTGTGGTCCACAATCCACACATGTCTATAAATAGGTAATGGCGGTAATATTGCTTCTCATCTTCCCTTAAACTCAACATACAAAATGTTCTCGGGCGGATCTAAACACGATGTTTGTTATAAGATGTGTGGTTATGGAGAGAAGATGTCTCAACATCGTTGTTATGAACCCCTTCTCTAACATCACCATGTATCTTAAAAAATCAACAAAGAATTGTGAAAAATTTATGCGTGAAATTTGAAAATACAAAGAGATTGTTATGAGTTAGATTTTGATGGTATGTCGTTACTAATATAAAAATATGTTAGTTTGCGCGGGCCAGTAGGTTCTAGCTCAAAAACACCATCTTCAAAAATCTTTATCATGTTAGTTTGAGAATTATTGTATAAGTGCAGCTGGCCCAACTACAGTTAACTACCGTTCGTGCGGCGGTAGTTAACTACCGTCGAAAAAGCCGAATGGTAGTTAACTACCACCAGAGGTATTTGCATCAATTCAATGTCTTGTTAAGAAACTTTGAGTGTTAGAAAAGCAATATTCTCATTTTAGTGCTCTCGGGTTATCCTACCGAAATTGGATCAATTACCCACTTGCTTCTTCCAATATAACATCAACATTACTTTTCCCACCCTATGGCCTTCTCCCGCACCCTGTAAATTTTCCAAAAATACCCTTGTGCAGTTTGGATTTCATAATCCGAATTCATGTCAAACAATTCGGATTCTAAAATTCGGAAAATTCTTATGTATAATCAGCCATCAAACTCTCTTACATTTCAACAGTTTTTTTTGTTATTTTTGCTTTTAAAAACAACAAAAAAACTAAGTAAAAAAATGCTAAAAACCTGTCAAATAAAATCATAAAATTATAAAAATACCACCAAAAAATTCTAAAAATCAAATAAAACTAATGTAAATTTTTTCGGATTTTTCTGAGAATATCAAAAATTTAAAAAAATGAAAAATGGGTCTAAACGATGGAATTTTGGATTTTGAGGGGCGGAGTCATGGTCCTTGAATTTTTTCTGATTTTCTGGGGAAGTTTCAGAGCAATTCGATCAAGTAGCACGAAAACCCGATTTTTGACTAAGAACATGTATCAATGACCTAAAATAGAAGGATGAGAGTTAGGAAGATTAATATTGTCCCTAAAATGACTATCCATGTTACAACATGTTTAGAATTTGTGCTTATACAGTTCTGATTATATAATCCGAACTGTTTTTCCCTTGAAAAAGGGTGTTTAGGGGTGTTCGAATTATGTAATTCAAAAAAATCATGTAACACGCCCTATTTTTTGAAGTTTCCGGATTACAAAAGAAAACACCAGTTCGGATTATGAAATCTAGAAACTTCAAGGGCATTTTGGTCAAAACGCAGGACGCGCGAGAATGACATAGGGTGGGAAAAGTAATACTCATATAACATAGGCACATGTTGCTTCCTTTTTTCTCTTTAATATTCATACAAACTCTAGAAGTAGTAAACATATATGAATAGTGTATCTCATACCTATGTTTCTTTTACTTTTCTATACAAGGTATGTATTATGAACAAGTATGCCAATAATTAGAACAATATATATGAATAGGTTAGACATTTGCATATACATGAGTATCTTTAAGTTTCTTAACCTTCTTCAGTCAAACTTGGTCCATTATATAAAGATGAAGTATATGACTGTTCATGAAGAAATCATTCGTCTTTAAATGCCTGAATGAATACTGAGATATCTTGGAGATTTGAAGGTTAACACTTCAGTCATTCAATTCCATTAATGATGATCTTTAAGAAGTTTAATTCCCTTGTATAAGTCAAAATAAACTTTCGTTCTTAAGGTAGTAGTTGTTGTATACATCAATGATGATTTAGTTGAGTCGGATTTTTGGTACAAAGGATTGTACATCAACATTCACTTTCACAATTGACCTTAGTCTTGGCACACAACTTTGCCTTTATCTATGACACATAGCTCATCAAGTTCCACAACTTCCAAATACTTAGTGTAGCATGCAACACACATTCAAACACACATTTACATTGTGTTTGGTTGTAGTGAAATAGCGGAGAGAGAAATTTCTGAGAGAGAAATTGTTGAGAGATATCTAACTTATTATGTTTGGTACGCCAAGAAATAAGAAAGAGATAAATGTTTATGGTGGGGGAAGGTTACTTCTGTTTTCACTTTCCACTAGATACCCTTGTCCAACCATTTCCTCATTTTTGTTTATTTTGCAAAAAAAAATTACAGCATTTTGCAAAAAAAGAAAAATTCCTTTTTTTTTGGAGAAAAGCATTTTGCCATACGTTTTTGTTCTGCATACAGTGACATTCTTTTTTTCACACATAAATATGGTTATTTCTTTACAGTAAATATGGATTTTTTTTTAGCAAAACATATAAATAGTTTTTATTAAAGGATAGTAACACACATTTTATTTTGAAAGACGGAGAGTAACATGCAGTTTTTTTTTTTTTTGAAAGAGGATAGTAACACAAATATTTGTTCCCTTGTATACAGCCTCTGTTTGTGGATAATTAAATATTAATTTAACTCTTAATTAATTAATTTTTTTAACAAAATAAAATACCTAAAGACATTTAAATAATTTAATTAATTTGATTATATTTTAGATTACCAAATAGAAAACAATGACTAAATTAATTAACTGAAATTAATTAAAGTAAAATAAAAATGTGAGATTGACAGGTTTTTTAATGAAGGGGTATTTTAGAAGTTTTAAACATAATCAACAATTCTCCCACTTCTATTTCTCTTCTCTCTCTTTTAAACCAAACAACACCTCAAATATACTCTATTTATCTTATCTTCCTTACTATATTCTCTCTTGCCTATTTCTCTCTCTTAATTTCTTCTCACAACCAAACACACCCTTAGAGAATCCTAATTGCTCTAAAATATGCTTCGTACATTTCCTTGTTATCATCAAATTTTAAGGGCTTTGTTTTATTAACCAATTTTGGTCTAACAATTGGTTCCAACTTAAAGGTAGAGTTATGAGTAGATTGAACCGTTTTTTACTTTCAGATGGGTATGGTGATCTCTGGGGAGAGGCGACTCAGTGGGGTATCCCTTAAGATGTCTCTGATCAATACCGAATTTTCTTGTGGTATTCACCAGAAACTTGGGGTCCAAAACTGATGCAATTCAATGGTCTCTGGCTCGAACAGGGGAATATTGAGAGTATATTGACAAAAAGTTGGGATAGGCCTACCATGTCTGGTTGGATGGATTTCTATCTCAAAGAGAAGATCAAAGCTCTTAAAGGGGATTTTAAATGATGGAAGAAGAAGGTTTTTGGTGACTTGAATAGGAGGATTAAGTTACAAATGAAGTTTTTGAGAGATCTAGATTTGAAGGCGCATAATGCACCCCTCTATGTTGATGATAACACCTTGGTATTGGGTACTATCGTCTTATTTCCTTAGGGGGCTCTCTCTATAAACTAGTTGCCAAGGGTCTGGTTGGTAAATTTGCCAAGGTTATGGATAAGATTTCGCCAAATCAATCAACTTTTATTATAGGTTGACAATTGGTGGATGGAGTGGTGGATGTCAATGAGATCATTGATTTGGCAAGAAATTCCATAAGGGAATGCCTTATTTTCAAGGTGGATTTTTAAAAGGCTTATGACTCTGTTAGTTGGAGTTTTATTGATTATACGATGAGAATGTTTGGTTTTGGGGAGAGGCGGTGTGGGTGGATTAGAACATGTCTTTTTTGCGGAAACGTGTGAGTTATGGTAACGGGAATCTCGAATGAGGAAATCAAAATTCATATAGGTTCTTAGTAAGGGGACCCTTTGGCTTCTTTTCTTTTTCTTCTAGTTGTGGGAGGCCTTAGAGCGGGAATTAGGACGGAGGATGAGCATAGTTTGTACTCTTGTTTCAAGATTGGTAATGGAGGCTTGTCAGTATCTCATCTTCGGTATGTAGAGGACACCATTTTTTTAGGAGACGCCTATGTTTGAAACCTATGGACCCTAAAGTCTATTATTCGGTGTTTTAAGCTTGCCTCTTGTTTGAAGGTTAATTTTGCTAAGTGTAATGTAACGAGGGTAAATGTTAGTGACGAGTTCCTAGGGATAGGTGAGTGTTTTCTTCATTGAAGAGTGGGATCTTTACCATTAATATACCTAGGATTACCTCTAGGGGCTAACCTTTATCATGGTAAAACTTTGAGGCCCATATTGGATATTATCTCTTGAAGATTGAATTTATGGGAAAATAAATATTTTAGTTTAGGTGGTAGATTGTGTTGAACCAAAATGGATTTTGAATAATGTCTCTGATGTTTTGATGATAACAAAGTATGAGAGAACAATTTAATATGCTAATTTGAGTTCAAGTGCACAACACCATAAAATTAAATTTTGACCCTCAAACTCAAGTTTTGGTTCTGATATATCAAGACTCTGAACGCAATGGAAATCATCTGATACAAAATAGAAGCATTGGTGACTTCAAACAAGATTTGAAGAAAGATAAACCCAAAAGTCAAAGCTCTTACCATAAGAGAAATTTCATCTTGAAGCTTCTGATGGAATGTCGCTTTCAGACTCTGAATAATACAGTTTGTCTTCTTCTGACCACATGTAGAAACAAACAAGAAAATTCAAAGACAAAGAGAATGTAATAGATCATTCTATAATAAGCAAAGGATATTTGAATGACTACTCAACGACATTATCCATAAGAGGCAAAGTTTCAACGACTTTGATCAAGCTTCTCAAGGACTTAACTGATGTGTTGGCTCCTCTTCAACAATGGCTCTATTATTCTCTCCTATATAAGGACATGAAAAATTGAAGAATCATAACAGACTTCTATCATTTTACAAGTGCCAATGCTTTGTCAAATTCAAAAGTGCATAAACGCATAGAAAAATTCGTACAAACTTTCAATCCTAGAATTCATTAAGTGTTCAAAAATGACTTGTTCTTTAAGTTAATTACACTTCTGATTGTATATTATGTGTAAAAAAAAATCTCTTTTATTTGAAAAACTTTGATTGTAAAAGTCCTCATGTGTGAGGCAAAGAAGTCTCTTACTGTGTGTTTGAGAAAATTGTAATCTTGTGTGATTATAGTAAAAAAAATCCCTTAGAAGTGTAAAAGGACTGGACTAACCTCAGATTATGAGGTGAACCAGGATAATTGCTTGTTCTCTCTCTCTGTCTCTCTCTCTCTCTCTCTCTCTCTCTCTGTGTTTCTGTTTATCTTTATTTTGTTGCATACTATTTTTTTTTTAATCAGAATTTGATGAAGTTATGATAAACACTTAGAAAAGTTTTTGAAAAATTCAACACAATCCAACCCCTCCTTCTTGTGTTTTACTCACCTTCAGTTGGTATCAGAGCACCTGGTCTTACTCAGCTAGACCTCCATCTTTTAATTGAGATATTGAACAATTTTCTTGGTGTAAAAGCAAAATGTATAGTCATATTATTGGTGTTGATGATGAACTTTGGGAAATCATTGAGGATGGTATAAGTTTTCTAGTAAACTTTTAGGTTATGGTTAATCATAGAAACAGTTTAATTGGTGTTCAGAAAAAGATTTATAGAAAGCATCATAGAGTTCTTGGTATTTTGGTTGAAGCTCTTCTTCATTTTGAGTATACTAAAAATGTTGATAAATCTATCGGTAAGAGTATTTTTTTTTTTAGTCTCTCTAGTCTAACTATAAGGGAAATCAACAAGTGAAGGGTGCCAAGGCAAATCTTCTAGTCCAACAATATAAGTTGTTCAAAATGAAGTATGATGAAGAAATTGAAGCCATTTATTCAAGGTTTCAGACTCTGTGTAATTCTAGCACGTTAGTTTTAAGATGTTCTATGCGATCTTCCAACACTAGACGCACAAATACGAATGATGAGTTTAATGTTTAAACATCGTACTTAACTAACATAAAATACCTAAAAGTAAAGACAAGAAAATAAAAGGCACGGGAGAATTTTTAACCCAGTTCGATGACAAACACATCTACTCTGGGGGCTACCAAGCTAGGAAGCAAATCCACTAGTGTAGTCCTTATTCTAAGTTCTCAGAAAACTCCTCGTTTACAACTCTAGACCTATGACCTGCCCGTCTTGACTTCAACCTAGGGACTCCTAGATCTGAGATCTCATCTCACTTCCCTCAATCAATCACAACCCCTGTGATTATTAGATTACAACTCAATATGGTGAAGTTACCTTCAAAGACAAATTACCTCCGTTCTTCAAAGCTTAGGAGTAGTAACAACTTACAACTTAATAAAATAGTCTTATGCTTGCATTAAGGTGATACAAGAAAGGCTCACGATTAACAAACACTAAAACTCAGTCCTTATCATGTATCAAAGGGATACAAGAAAAGGCTCACAAAGAACAACGACTCAAAACCCTAAAAACTCTATTCTTGAATGACGACTTGAATACTTGATTAGGTCTTGAATATATACTGAAGCAACACAGGCTAAAATAGTTTTGATGGGCTTCAAAACATTGTAGATCCTTTTGCTGATCCACAAAATAAAATAGAAACAAATATAGCAACTCCTAAAAAGTTGGAACATCTTTAGAAACCGCCAAACACATCCAAAGATTTACTAAAAATATTGTTTATATTTTAGGAACAAATCTCCCAATAGATCCTAGACAAAAGCGCGTTACTTGGCCAACAAGAAATAAGGTGTGGATACCTTAATAAGATAAAGCGCTTCATCTAAGCACATAAACAGGGCACACTGAATCGTGCCAAGATGTTGGAACATTGTATCCAACATCATACATGAGTATTTGTTTTAGCAACAATAAGGCCAATACTCCAAATACCAAACACTCTGGTCTCTCGTCTGCAAGTTCTGAATAAGAGGTATATTACAACAGGCCATGTGAAGAAGATTCCAAGAAGCTTGCCTGCTAGATAAAGCCCCAAGATCATTGTTATTCAAGAAGCAAAAGACTTGAACAAGCTAGGATTGGAGACTCTGATAAGCTCTCGGGATAGTCATGAGATCGAGCTATTAGGGGATGAACCAACCAAGAAGTCTAAGATTATTGTTTTGAAGTCAAAGGGTAAATAAGACAAAGGACTTCAAGCTGTAGAATCTGAAGAAGAAGCTCCATCGGAAGATTCTGAAGAAAGTTCTGATGTTGAAGAAATTACATTTTTCACCAAGAGGCTTTAATACTTGAACAAGAAGAAGAAATGGTTTCTTGGGAGAAGTAGTGGAGTTTAAGGATCAAGCTATAGACAAAAGAAGGATGAACCAAAGACTTGCTTCAAATGCAAGAAACTTGGTCACTTTGTTGGCGATTGCCCTGATCTTCAGAAGGACAAGCCTGAGAAGGAAAGTTCCAAGAAGGAGAACTTCAAGAACATAGTAAAGAAAAGTCTTATGGAAAGATGAGAAGGTCTTGATGCAGGTTCTGATGAAGAGGAAGCAAATATGGTTCTGATGGCATCAACATCACCTGATGTAGACTCTGATGGTGATGCAGAAGATGACGATGAGGTATTTTCTGAACTTAATCATGAAGAGTTAATCACTGCTGGTAAAAACCACATTAGTAATTATCATAGTAAATCAAAAAGTTTTAAGATTTTGAAAAAGCAATATGAATTACTCTTTTGATAAAGCTAAGGGCCTGGACACTGAGATTGAGAATCTTAGATTGCGCAATCAGATTTTGGGAGAAGCTCAATCTTCTGAAATCCAAAAACACTCTGATAAGCATGAAATTTCTCTTAAAGAATTTATCATCAATGGCATTGAGAGAAACAAATTAGCTTTTATGATTTATGGTGTCAATAGAAAGAAAGGTGAAGACATTGGTTATTCAGAAGATGAACCTCTTGATAGGATTCACACTCTTGAGAAACCAAATAATGCTCCTTGTGTTGATTGTGTGAAGAAAGGACAAAATCTGAAATCCTTTTTTTTGCCCGAAGTTTCAAAGACTACATCTCTGAACAATTCAAAGAACAACACAAATGTGTTGTTCAGACATCTTATAAGCATATAAAGCACACATGAGATTGTTTACACACACCAAAATTAAAAGCAAACATGAGAGGCGCAATTGATTGTTGTAATCACCACACACGATCCTATAGAGTTGCAAAGCATAATTAGATTGACATGTTGTCCACTAACTAACTAAAATATGACCTAGACAACGATTACCCAGAGCCATCACTGAATAACTAACACATCTTATCCAACAAGAAAAATAAAGATCTTACTCGAATAATAAGAACCCAAGCAAATTCGTCAGAAAAAAAATGTCATTTCTTCCACATCCTACACATCATCAATAATTATTTCCCGGATACGGTTGCCAAGACATGTCCTAATGGAATTTACATGACAACTTGAACTGTTTATGTGACGTTCAACTATCAAAAGTCCTCGTCTTCAACCATGAGACGACGAGGGACAATTGTTCTGGAGTGGGTCAAGCCTAGTCTCTACATCTAAATGCTTAATAAGGCGTTTGGTCCAAATATGAATCACCAATGCTAGCATGAGGCCGCGAGACAAAGAAAAGAGACCCAGAGTTAATAGGAGTCCTATGATTACTATCAAACGATTAACCAGACAACAAGCCCAAAAAAGGTGCAACCACCTAACAATTTCACTCTTACATGGCAACCTTAACGACGTATAAAATGAGTCACCCACTCTAGAAAAAGTACACACTTTGGTTTTGAAGAACCTTGAGCTGTTATTGACTTGCACGTTGAAGTGTTGAACTATTTAATTGGGAAATAGTTTATTTAGCTGACCGACCTGATACTACACTAAAGTAACAAATGACATCATACTTTTGTGTTTTTTTTTTGCTTTTGTTGTGATGAATACTTTTGTATTTTTTCCTTATAAAAAATATGAACCGTTCAAGTGTATTTCTTTTCCTTATTACAAACCTTATATCATGGTATCATATCATATATTATATTATTACTGCGTGGCTCTCGTGGGTCGCTCACGTGGTATTATATAATCATGAAAATAATATTAGTTTATAAGCTATCGTAGCATTATATTGCAACAACGACGAGTTTCCTTTGAGCACTATCACACACACACACACACAGAAATAATGGAAAACTTAGGAACATTATTATCATCATTAAATTTGCAGCCAACAAAAGTTGCAATCATCACTGTGATTAGTTCAGTGTTGATATGGTGGATTTGGAGTGCACTGGATTGGATTTGGTTCACACCAAAAAGGATAGAGAAACGTCTCAAACAACAAGGTCTAAAAGGAAATTCATATAGACTCATGGTTGGAGATATTAGAGATATGGTTAAAATGATCAAAGAAGCTAAATCTAAACCTATGGATCCTTACTCTAATGACATTGCTCCTCGTGTTTTGCCTTTTGTTGTTCACACTATTGCTAAATACGGTATGTTACTATAATATTCAAGCTTTTCTACATCAGTTGCATTTATTTATTTTTGTTTTTTTGTATGAATCCTCTATGTTTTGGAGAAAATGAGACGCTAGTTTGAAAATGGCCGAGATAAGTTTTTTTTAAGAAGTCAAGCTAATCCATCGAAAGTGGTATTAAGGAGAATTCAAGATGAGACCTTGAGAGGAACATAAGATGTCTTAAGTCACCACCATCAGAACCTAAGTTGGTTTTTTTAAAAGATTATAAAAGTTAGATATCAAATTCGACTATTGTCAATCGGTTCAATCTTAAATAAAACTCATTAACAACTTTAGTCTAACCACCTTGGTTTCTAGTTGCTTTTCTTTTATATTCTTTTTATTAACCATTCAGTTATCGAGAATGAATCTCTCATAATTCGGTTGGAAGTTAAGTAAGGTATGATCAACAATTGTTTTAGTTAGAATTTAAAATTGGGTTCTAAAGAATTCTTCTTAAATTCATTAACTTCTATTTATTGATATTTTCTATTAAAATAAATAAATAAATTTAATTTTTAGTATTTACAAGGTTTTTTAAATTTTGTAAAGAAAAAAAGCAGAACAAACAAATAGATGACTAGAAGCTAAGTGTTGGTCAAGTCTTGCTAGCTTAGAATAAGATTATAGTAGTGTGAAGAGAAACTAAGAGATTTATTATTTTTCATTTTTTTGTGGTCAAATATTGGTACTTTTTTAGTATAAATATTGCTAATTATAACTTATACTTCTGAATACTATGATATATAAATACAGGGAAGAGTTCATTTATGTGGCTTGGTCCAAGACCGAGGGTATTCATAATGGAACCAGACAAAATCAAAGAAATGACTACTAAGGTTTATGATTTTCAAAAACCTGACACAAGTCCACTTTTCAAGCTTGTAGCATCAGGCTTTGCAAATTATGATGGAGACAAATGGGCCAAACACAGAAAGATTGTCAGCCCAGCATTCAATGTTGAGAAAATGAAGGTAGTTTGCGACGTCCCGTTAATCACATGTAAAATTATGGTTAATTCAATCAACTATATGGTTAATTTGGATCACGTTGAAAATTGTGAAATAGTGGTTCATTATGTAATTGAATTCACCACAATTTTGACACTGATTTGAAGATAAACCAAGTGTCCTATGCTCTGTTGCACCGATACTTCTGATTGAAGTTACAGGTGTCGGATCAAATACAGATATGGCAACGGCATTCATGATTATATTGAATTAGGTTATTTTCTCAAAATTTTATCATTGTCGACGTGTTCGTGTCACTGTCTGGCGTCCATGTTTGTGTCCGTGCTTCATAAATTTTATGTTTTTTTGGAAAATTTTCACAGATGTTGATACCAATATTTTGCCAATCATGCGATGATATGATCAGCAAATTGGAAAAAGTAGTGTCTACATCAAATGGACCTTGTGAGTTAGATATATGGCCTTACGTCCAAAATGTTTCAAGTGATGTCCTAGCTCGTGCAGGCTTTGGAAGCAGCTTTGAAGAAGGAAAAAGAGTTTTTCAACTTCAAAAAGAAATTATTTCACTTACAATGACTCTTTTTAAGTTTGCTTTCATCCCAGGTTACAGGTAAGGCTTCACCTGTTTTGCAACTTAAATTCATTTTTTTGATTTGGTGGTTATATATGTAGGCTTCACCTTTATAAGGCGAATAAGTGGGGGTGTCTGGGGTTCGAACCCCGACCCATGCATATATTATGCAATGTCCCTGCCAACTGCATATATCACTTGTAGATTCTAATCATGCTTATTTATTTATTTTGGTAGGTTCCTGCCAACTTATACCAACAGGAGGATGAAAGCAATTGACTTAGAAATAAGAACATCACTAATGAAAATCATAAACAGAAGGTTAAAAGCAATAAAAGCTGGGGAACCTACTAACAATGACTTATTAGGCATACTTTTGGAATCAAATTATAAGGAATCTGAAAAAGGTAATGGTGGTGGAGGAATGAGTTTAAGGGATGTAATTGATGAGGTGAAGCTGTTTTATCTGGCAGGGCAAGAAGCAAATGCAGAATTGCTTGTTTGGACTTTATTGTTACTTGCCAAGAATCCTGAATGGCAAGCAAAGGCAAGGGAGGAATCTTTCCAAGTGTTTGGTAATGAAAATCCAGATTATGAAAAGATTGGACAACTTAAAATTGTAAGTTTTCTTCTTCACATAAATTAATTATGGATTTGATTTTGAGTATTCAATGCTTAAAAATAATAAATTTGCGAAGGGTGAATAATGCATATTGTAAAATTGCGACATGTATTTAAGAACGGAAGGAGTATTGAATAATGACAAACTTTAGTATAGATCGCTTTGATAGTAGTACAAAAACTTGAAATCGTTCAAAACCCTAATGATGACGGACACCTTCTTTCGATAGTAGAAATTGACAGTTCTTATGGCAAAGACGGTTAATCAATCGGTGATGATTCAGCAAAAACAAAAGAAAACAAATATCGATCCATGCTTCAAAACTCAATTCATATCTGTTTATTCTTGTTTTTGTCGCAATGACACCGATGAAGTCACCATCTCAAACATATACCGCACTTCATTTTGGTACACTAATTATCATTCAATATGAAACAGGTATCAATGATTCTTCAAGAAAGTCTAAGGTTATATCCACCAGTTATTATGCTATCCCGATTTCTTCGCAAAGACACCAAACTCGGAGACCTAACACTTCCTGCAGGAGTAGAACTCATAGTACCTGTATCAATGATGCACCAAGAGAAGGAATTTTGGGGAGATGATGCTGGAGAGTTCAAACCAGAAAGATTCTCTGAAGGAGTTTCAAAGGCAACAAATGGCAAAGTTTCTTACTTGCCTTTTGGATGGGGTCCTAGAGTCTGTATTGGACAAAACTTTGGTTTATTAGAAGCTAAAATTGCTGTGTCCATGATCCTTAGACAATTTTCTTTAGAGTTTTCACCTTCCTATACTCATGCTCCTTCCTTTATTATTACTCTTCAGCCTGAGCATGGTGCACATCTCATTTTGCATAAACTTTAGAGTGTAGTTTAATTATTTTACCAAATAAATTAGGCTTCTTTCATTCGAAACCCTTGGCCATTTATTATGTTGTTTGTTATGTCAATTTTGTTACTTTAGCGTGTGTCGCAAGAAATGATAAATTTGTACCTCTGTATTAATATATTTTAATAATTTCCTTTTTAATTCATACACTACTTCATCCCCCTCATATTACGTGTTTTTGAGATAATTGAATACTTGCTAAAAAATCTATTGAGTGTCTAATAGAATTTTTATGATAAAATGAGTTTCATTTATTAGAATATGTTAAAGTAGTAGTTATAGTGGAGTAGGTGCGTTGAAATGCAAGAAATAGAGATATAGTAATGGAAAAATACTATTAGATGATTAATAATATGACAAAGTTAAATATTATAAATGTGATGTTTAATGTGAGTCTCGTAAGTACAACTCAGATGGTAAAAGACGATATAGACATTTGATATGTAGAGTTAGGTTCGAACATGTATTTCCCCACTTCTTAGTACATCATGTGCATGAGTTTCGCGGACCGACTCTTTAGTAAAAAAATTCTCTTACTCTAAAAGAGCATGAAGCATCTAATTTATCTAATATGTTAACCTACATGTTGAAATATTCTCTTACTCTAAAAGAGCATGAACCATGAAACCGTGTTTACTTCTTGAAGTGTGAAATTGCAAAACAAGAGCTATGCAGTACAAGCCTTCGCTATACGCATTGCTGCCACGCATATAGAATCTCTTCAAAGTGTCTTATAGTGTGATATACACAGGGACAGATCCACAATTTAGTAGTTAGGGCACCTGTCCCCACATTACTATTTTGTTGTTTATTAATGCATATTTTAGTTGTTAATGTTAACACCTTTTTTAGTAAGTAACGATGACAACCGGCAGATAAATAGTCCAAACAACAATATTTAACCTAGAACATATCTATCAATCTATTTAATAAAAATACAATCATAATCAAAGAACAAAAATAAGAGAGTAGTGGAATAAACGTATTAAGATAATTTATCCAATTCGGTCCAAATTAACCTATATTTATGGAGAGATCAGCTCTTTGATATATACACTATGAATGAGTCTCTACAAGATATACAAAGAAGTTACAAAAAATTAGCAACAAGTGATTTCCAAGAAATTTTTTTCTAATTTTTACCTTTTTTTCCAAATCTCTCAACCCCCAGAGGATCCCTGGAGACATCAAGAGAGAAATCTAGAGAATGTGTTTTCTAACATTAGAATCTCACTCAAAAGCACTCAACTCTTAGCTTTAAGTTTCCTAAAAGTTCTTGCTTTCGGTCTATTAAGATTAGTCGCAAAAGGAACAAAATTTCATTTATAAGGCATAAAAAATGAGACAGACACCTCACGCCCAACTCCATCCGCCTTGCGGGTTCGATAGTGGAAAACCAGGTTTATAGTCTTTGTTGATGTGATTTTAAGGCGCACACAACAGTTCTTTCCTTGGCCTTTAAATCGGTAATGATGCTAATTTAAACATCAACCACCTTACTTCTCTCTCCATCCTTGATTCACTCTTTAAAAAAATTAATTAGGTCCAAACAATGCTTGAACTTTTATCTATGGAGTGACTTTATAAAGACATTCACCAAATTGTCTTTCGATGCAACTTTCTCAATAACAATGTCCTTAAGTCCGATCTACAACAAACCATATCATACATGGTGCTTCCTACCACACTTGCATATGGTATATCCTCCTTCTTCTCATCCTCAAATTGAGGATAATGCATAGTCAAAAGTTTTGTGTGATGATCCAAAGGATTCTTAGTGGTCATAGCACTACTCTTTATGAGCTGTCCCGCCACTTTCTTTTGGTAAACATATTGAGATAAGAACAATTCATCCTTGTCCTAGTTTTCCCGGTATTTTTTTCAAGTATACTCTATTACTCTTAGCAACACCAAAAAATTTCATCTCAAGCTAGGGGACTAATTTGTCCCTTGTATAAAAAACGAGAGACTAATTTGGTATTATCCCTTGTCATGGAATAATTTGTGTGATAGAAACTCATACACACTAAATGTTTCGTTAAACGTAAAAAGTTATATGTTCTTATTAGAATATAAAATATTGTCTATTATATAGAGATAATTGACGACCAAGTTAAAAATATTTGATACCCAAGTTAGAGATACTTGAGGCTCAAGACAGCAACATTATTGTATAAATACACATTACAGCATAATGAAATACTCACGAGAATGAATTCTATTAGTTCGAAGTTGTCCTTCAATATATTAAATATTTCTACAAATTTTATCATCTGAATTGTACTTATAAAAGGTGTCCACTCTATTCATAAAAGATCAAATATAGAAAATAATGAATTTCAATCATTTACAAAAAATATTTAAAAATTATCCACGCAGTTCACGAGGTACGCTTTTTCTTAATATAAACAATAAACAATAGATAATAAAATATGCAGCGCGTGTAGCTCGCTATTGCAAGTATATTATTTTTTAATGAATCTTTTCGTTATCTTTGCGCCGTCTTTAATTTAGATAAATGTGAGTGACCAAAAATACATTCATAATTCATCAATCAACCCCTTTTATAAACACTTCTAAGTTGTAACAGATTAAGAGCATAGAGTACTAACATAAGCTAACAATGGGAACAGAATCCAAACCATTGAAAATCTACATGCTCCCATTTTTTGCACAAGGACACTTAATCCCTCTTGTAAACTTAGCTCGTTTAGTAGCATCCAAAAACCAACATGTAACCATCATAACAACACCTTCAAATGCACAACTCTTCGATAAAACAATCGAAGAAGAGAAAGCCGTCGGCCACCATATCCGCGTCCATATCATCAAATTCCCATCAGCCCAACTCGGTCTACCTACCGGCGTTGAAAATCTTTTCGCTGCTTCCGATAACCAAACCGCGGGTAAAATTCACATGGCGGCTCATTTCATTAAAGCGGATATTGAAGAGTTCATGAAAGAAAATCCGCCAGATGTGTTTATTCCGGATATCATATTCACCTGGAGTGAATCCATTGCGAAAAACCTTCAAATTCCACGGCTTGTTTTTAACCCGATTTCAATCTTCGATGTTTGTATGATCCAAGCTATCCAATCTCATCCCGAATCTTTTGTTTCTGATTCGGGACCTTATCAAATTCCCGGTCTTCCTCATCCTCTTACACTTCCCATTAAACCATCACCAGGTTTCGCCAGACTCACGGAATCACTTATAGAAGCTGAAAATGATTCTCATGGCGTCATCGTTAATAGCTTCGCTGAACTTGATGAAGGTTACACAGAATATTATGAGAATCTCACCGGACGGAAGGTTTGGCACGTGGGACCAACTTCTCTAATGGTGGAAATCCCGAAAGAGAAGAAAGTAGTAAGTACTGAACATGATTCCTCTATCACGAAACACGAGAGTCTCACTTGGCTCGATACTAAGGAACCCAGTTCAGTTCTTTACATTAGCTTCGGGAGTTTATGTCGTTTATCAAACGAACAACTTAAGAAGATGGCTAATGGAATCGAAGCGTCAAAGCATCAATTCCTTTGGGTGGTTCATGGAAAAGAAGGAGAAGATGAAGATAGTTGGTTACCAAAAGGTTTTACCGAGAGGATGAAAGAAGAGAAGAGAGGAATGTTGATTAAAGGATGGGTTCCACAAGCGTTAATATTGGATCATCCATCGATAGGCGGATTCTTAACGCATTGTGGCTGGAACGCGACCGTGGAAGCTATAAGTTCTGGAGTACCAATGGTTACAATGCCCGGATTCGGGGATCAATATTACAACGAGAAATTGGTGACTGAGGTGCATTGCATTGGCGTGGAGGTTGGCGCCGCGGAGTGGAGCATGTCGCCTTATGATGCTAAGAAGACAGTGGTGAGTGCAGAAAGGATAGAGAAAGCTGTGAAGAAATTGATGGATAGTAAAGGTGAAGGTGAAGAAATAAGAAAAAGAGCTAAAGAAATGAAAGAGAAAGCGTGGAAAGCTGTTCAAGAAGGTGGATCATCGCAAAATTGTCTTACAAAACTTGTTGATTACCTTTATAGTGTGGTAATTACCAAACCAGTAGAGCTAAACTAGCTGTTTTAATTTTCCTTTTTCTTTCTTAGTTATGTTCTATCTATAATTTGATTTTAAATATTTTCAAATCAATAAAAAACATGTATAATTTGATCTTCAATGTTTTCAAATCAATAAAATAAAAAGTTAAATATGTTTTTCGTTTGATTTTGTTTTTGTTCCTTTAAAACAAGTGTCACTTGAACCATAGACATATTTAATCCTCCTCTCAAAAGAAAAATATAAATATTTAATCCTAAAACAAATTACAATTAAAAATATGTTTAGAACAAAATAAAATGTTATGTTTTCCGGCTACTCCATCCATCTCATATTAGGTGTCTCATTTGAGTTTTACACGGGTATTAAGAAAATGATTAATAGTGTTAATTTTAATAGTAAAATATGTTTCATTTACTAAAACACTTTTATTAATTATAATTATTTGAGTAGTTCCAGGTGATTGAAGTGTAATATATAAGAGTATGTTAGTGGAAGAAAAAAAATGTTGTATTGATATTGTAGCAGGAACAAATAATTTGAGATAAAGAAAATTAGAAAAGATGACACATATTGTAAAACGAAAGCAGTAATTTAAAACTCAATCATGGAATGAATAATAAGAATATATTAAATAAAAAGGATGTTACAAAATTCATCACCCGTCATAAAAAAAACAATATTAATTCATACTTCAGCAGCAGAAATAATCCAACTCAATCCAACAGTAGAATATTCATGTCATCAACATCAATGATAAATAACAAGAGTTCCATAAGATTCTAAGTCAAAAGGAAATAAATTTCAATGTTAAACACCTACCCTGGTGTTATGTATCAAAGCATCATTTTGTCTACATGTTTATTCATCTACTAATATAAAAGGGGAAGAGACGGAAAACATTTTCATCGCCACCTTCTAAGTCGTACCATAACTGTCATCTTCAACCTGAGTATTTGTACCGCAAGAGTACAGTCACTATAAAACACAACAACAACAACAAAGAGGTGAGAATATTTATCCACATTAAATTGGAATAAATGAATATATACAAAAGTCTTAGCATTGTTGGTCATCTTTTCAATCATACTCATAATATTTCACCATTGTTTTAGGACATTAGCACGTTCATCATTTCATATCATCATTAAATATATTACATATATCACATAAGACACATATACATCATTGCATAAACATATACACCAATTACACCTACATGAACCATATGCATTTGCACTTCATTCCTAATCCTATATGAATGTTGGTATCGGATCCTATCATCATAATAATGTAGATCAGAGATGTGTTATTGATCGTACGTTCGTCATTCTTCATTATGCAATATGATATGATGCATGAAGACTCACAAAACATCACATAGAAGACACATAAACAACACATCATTTTTATAACATAGTCATTTCGTCATATTACTTGTTATTATAAAGTAAGCACGTCATTCGTCATATTTCGTCATTCATAAACATCATTTATTCCATCATTTATGATCATCATAAAACAAATCATATCATCATCATATATCATCATATTACAATATTAGTATGACATCATTAATTGCATCATAGGTACATATTTATATATGTAGTTCATGTCTTCGTTAAGTCAACAACAAATTTAGATCCCACTCAAATCATTAATCTTATCTACATCCCTTACAACTTTTATCCTAGTCACATTTCTTATCTTTTGCGTTCAGTTTAAGTTTTTCACTACTCTGTCATCATGCCTCATAATATCTTTCTTCATATGCGACTAGGCTTATTAAGTTCCAAGATTAATATTCTACCCTCGCATATTATTTCATTGTCACTATCGTCTATCACCTTAGACACTAACATCATACACTTGTCTTACTCTGGTTTGTACTCTTTAATGTAACTTATAATATCAAACTTATTCTTTATCCTAAGGTTCTCCTAATATCTCCTTTGTTGGTTTAAGAACTACTCCTAACAATCCCATTTACTTCTATTATCCACTCTTCTTCAGTTCTAGATTTAGTTTCCCCATTGATTTGAGTTAATCGCCTTCAATTATGCCTAAACATGCTTCCTATTCTTTGTTTAATAGTTTAGGATCATTACCTTTACTTTAGGGACTCATTTTGGGAAGAAAATATAGGTTTCTTATGCTTAGGAAGGGTACATGGTCGTGCGCCCTTTAAAACAAAATTTTTGCACTCCCAGAACATCAAGAAATTCATGGTCCGTGCGTTTCTTGTGGCAGACCGTGCTTTTTTTTTTGAATGATGGCAAAATCACAGTTTTGCTGCGATTTCGCCTTGGGGGACCTTCCCCGACTTCGTTTTCAACCTAAAACTCATCAATTCCATCTTAAGTCATCCTCCTATGAATAGCATATAATTCAAATATTAATTCTCTATTAATCTATCCAATTATCCACTCTTTCCACGATTAATTCCCAATTCATTCATCCTATTTTTGTTCTATTCAAATCTAATCTTCCTACTTCATCATCAGTTCATATTACATCTGTTCTTCATCATATTTTCATCATAATTTGCATCATAATAACATTCTTAAAATTAAATAACCCTATATCATAGTTAAGATACCCTAGAGTGAAATGATTCACCCCCTTACCACGAATTCTTCGAAAGTTACGGTTTTTGGCTCTCTTCTTCGCAATTGGGGGTTTTTTCCTCCTCTTTTTTTACATTCAGCCAAAGTGATAGTTCTAATTCCCAACTTTCTATTCATATTTGGGTTGTTCAGTCATTATTATTTCTTTCTCTTCAATTCTCTATTTTTTCCCTCCCCCACTTATTTATTTCTTCTATTCTACACCTCTCCCCTTCTATATTATTTTATTTAACCTTCGTTTAATTTCCGTCATATTAATCACCATAATATATCCTTAATCATCAAAAGTCTATTTCTTAGTAGTTTAACATAATATTCAAGCAGCATGCATCATTAAAATCATAAAAATCAAGAATCATCTATTTAACCTCCTTAAATTATTAAATTTAAATTTTTGGGTGTTACATTAGGAGTTCCACATCGAGTAAATAAAACTGTTGGATGTGGTATTTAAACCATGAGGCTCTCTCATCTAATGGACTAGTTGTTTGGGTTGGGATCTCCTCATGGGCTTAAGTCCTAACAATAGTGAGGGTAGATTTTTGTTATTCCCGGTGTATAATATAGGTAAAATTATGAGAAATTGAATAGTAAGGAACACTGATGTGCGGATTAGGCAAGTGTACCAAATTGTTACCAAGTAAGAAAGTGATAAGTAGAGTATCGTATCAACAGGGATTTTCGTTTCTTTCAAATAATTCGCATTACTTATTTTAAGTTGACGATATAAAATAAAAGAGATAAGGGTTCGAGATTTAAAAAATTTATATGTTTGCAACAGAGCAAGTTACCCGTTTTCAGTTGCAAAAAAGTAAGCAACGGTAAGGATTCTTCGAATCCCTCCTATTTAAATTGTTGGATATTAAATAACTGTAATGTCACGTTCATTTATCTTAGATAGACTATACAAGTGATGAGGTCGTTGAAACGTTACTAACCTAATCGATCGTCAAGCTGCACCAACTGGTCACACGATGACCCTTACGTGTGGGGTTTATACTTCTCAGTTGACTAGGTCTATCCCTCCATTGTTTGGTTGCACCTGTTGGTCACACGGTGATCCTTAAGTGTGGGGTCTTACCACCTCAAAGGTAATTGAAAGCATAAACTTCATATTGATTTTTCAAGATTTCCCAAGGCAATGAATGATGGTGAGAAAAAACACAAGAAGGGGGTTGAATTGTGTTAGATTTTTTCTTTTCGTTTTCTCCTACTGAAGTCACTGATCAGAAGCAGATAGAGTTCAGCTTCTGAGGTGATGTTCAAAATCTAAATGCAGCGGATAAAAACAAAGAAAGAGAGAGAAGAAAGACACAAAGCAATTATATAAGTTCCTTCCACAAACCGGAAGTAGTTCAGTCCCCCTTGCACTTCCAAGGAGAGTTCATTAAAATGTAATATCTGATTACAACTGCTCATTGCTAAAACTAGCAAGAGACTTCAAACTACTCAAGCACAACTGCAAGAGATTTCCTATGCTCAAGAACTTAATCAAGAGACTTCCTATGCTCAAGCACAACTGCAAGAGACTTCCTATTCAAACAAAATTACAAAGAAATTTGTTTGAGGTATAACACTTGATATACAATCAGTTGTGTTCACAATACAAATCAAATACAAACTCTTTAAGACTCTAGAATTTCTAAGATATGAAAGTTGTAAAGAAATTCTACGTGAACTTTGATGAGGAGTAATTTCAACAGAGTTTTGGCACTTGTAAATTGTTGTATGATTCTTACAATTCTCTATGTCTTTACTCCTTTATATAGAGGTGTGAAAGAGACGTTGTATAATGCCAGCACATCAAAAAGAGTCGTTTGAAGCTTGATCAAATCACCAATGATCTATTGACTGATTTGGTTATTGTCCTATGAAGGAGCAATTTCAAATCCATTCCAAGTCTGAAGGAACACCGTTGCAGGCACAACTGTTGTTCTTGTACTAGCAGACATAAAATCAGAGTAGTGGAGATAGTGGTTGTACACTTCGTACAAATGTCCTTTTTCAACGCTCTCCAAAGAATAAGCATCCAAAGCCTTCAAATCCTTTTGAACTATCCATTGCTTCATATTTCTTGTCTTCTCTGATGATAGGCGTGATTAAATCATCATTTGAACAACATTTGAAAAGCTTCAATCTTTCAGCTTCTGGTGAACTAGCTTCCGATGAGGAGAGTGCTTCTGATGACGTCAGCTTCTTCTGGGCCTTTTGTCTTCAAAACTTCTTGTCTTCAGAACTTCTACTCTTCATAACTTCAAGCTTCCTTCTTGTTGATTCCGTTGCTCTCATTTGTTCTTCAATTCCTGTGCTTTGAAATAGACACTAAAATTTTTATCTATGGTCCTGCACACTTGAACGAATATTAGCATATTCAATTGACAATTTTTTAATACCTTGTTATCATCAAAACTCAAAGGGTAATGTTAAACACATTTTGTTCCAACAATCTCCCCCTTTTTGATGATGACAAACACTAGTATTTAAAATGTTCAATTGTTGTTAATCTAATTAACAAGTTGACTTTGAGGGTATAAGGTTTGTAAGCTCCCCCTGAGTCTAATAGTACTTTTAGGTGAGGTTTGTAAGTTCCCCCTAAGTTATATCCATGTTAATTAAATTCATCGTTAAAAACGTAATATACTCAGAATAATCTCACATTAAATTAATAGACTAAGAGATGAGAAGAAGGTCCTATTAATTTAACTTGTTTAAATTAAATTAATGGGGCTCACAGCCTATAAATACTATACATCTACTCCCCCTTTTGTCATCAACAAAAAGATAAGATAAAGACAAAAAGAAGAGATGAGAAAAACAGTGAGAAAATATAGATAAGACAGTTAAAATTAGCTCAGAAGCAACATAACCAAAGTCAGAAGCAAAAAAATATTGTCAGCAACAAAATAAATAACAAAACAGAAGCACAAGCAAATGACAAAACAATGAGTAAACAAGCTAAAATGTGTGTGCAATCTAAGGCTTGGCTTGTTTCTGAACCATTGTCATCACGTCTTGAATCATATTGTTTATCTTATCTAATTGCTTCTGCATATCTCCCTTGAGCTCATTGTAACCTTTGACAAGATTTTCTTCTCTAATTCTTGCTTCTTCTTGTTGAGCAATCATCTTTCTCTGAAGTTCAGCAACCAAAACCTTTTGCTCAAACAATGCTTTCTTCAGCTCCTTGTTTTCCTTCTCCAAGACAGGATCATCTTTTAGCTTCTCAAGAATAGAAGCATCTGAAGTCTGAATTTTCAACTTAGTCAACCACTTGAAGTCTGGGTTTTCAGAATACACACTAGAAGAGATAATGCTTGAAGCATCTAGATACATAGGTGTGTCTGATAGGTACAGTCTACTTTTCTCTAGACTTCTGTTCAGTTCTACTTCTTCCATGTTCACAATTACTCCTTGAAACCATTTCTGAAGATCAATCAAGGCTTTGTCATGAGCTTCCAAGGACAGCTTCTGAAGTTCACACATCATGTATTCCACTCTGTTCATTAGCCTTGTCCATTCGTCTACATAAACTCTCTCATGGACAAAGTTGTTCCTGGTATTCACCAATTTGTTCAAATCCTGAAAAATACTCTCACATACCTCTTTTAATATAACAAAATCTAGTAAAAGGGTAGGTGGGGCAGTGATATCTGTGAGTTGAGTAGAGTTCGAGGAAGAGGGTTCACAAGGGGTTAACATTGATGTGGGTTCAGTAGTTGTAATGATTGTGGAGTTGCTTTCAAAATGAGTAGGAACTTCATCCACAACATGTTCAGTGATCACTTGCTCAGGTTCAGCAAGGTCAAGTGTAGGTTCAGAAGATGGTAGAGCTACACTTATAGGTTGAGCAACAAAGATTTGTTCTTCTGATAAGGAGAAGTTATTATCAGAAACAGATTGTTCATGAAATGATGATCTTTTGCTGGCTATATTTCTTAGTGCAATGCCAAAAGAAATATTTGAGTGAGTTGCATTGAGATGGTATGGCTGATATTCAGGGTGAATGATCAGTTCAGTGCAGGTGTTAGAGGCCATTTGTAAGTTAGGTTCATGTTGATGGGGGCTTTATGAACCAACTTCTTCAAAAGCTGTTTCAGTGGCTCTTTCTAAGTTTGGCCTATAACTAGGCAGTTCACCTTCACAGTGACTAGCCAGTTCTTCAAGAATAGAAGGATCACTAGATTGTGTTGTTGGTTGAGGTTGAGATGATGATGATGAAACATGAGTGTCAGACTCAGGTCCTGCTTGCTCACTTCCAACTTCTGCATCAGCAGGAATAGTTCAGAGTGGCTGAATCATAGGTGGTTGCAAAGGATGATTAGCAGGTAGTCTTGCACAAACATCAACTCTCATTTATGATATTTCACCTATACTTTTGAGTACTTGAGGGTAAAAAGGCACAAATTCATCATTATCAGGCTTTTTCTAGTGTTTGGTGGATGGTGATGGGGCTAAAGATTTATGTAGATTTTGATAGACTCTACTCAGAGGTACATCATCTATGTTATCTGAAGTTGTTGAGGTTGACACAGAGGTTGGACTAGATTCTATTTCTATTAAACTATTAGAGATATTGAGAGAATCAGTATTACCTTTTGCTTCTGAAGCATTAGCTTCTGAAGTACCAGATCCTGAGCAAGGAACATTCTCCTCTGAATTTCTTCAGCAGCATTGAGTAGGTCACCAGCCACCACCAACTCTTGCAGGTTTTCTGCTAGCTCAACTACCTTCTGAGCATGTTCACCAGATGATTCCTTTAACAACTCTTCAGTAGGAATATAAGTTTCTTTGGCAATCTAAAGAGTTCTCTTAACAGCATCAGCAGCCTTCTTTCTCTTAACTTCTCTAGTAACCAGATCAGTTGCAGCTTCAATCTGATCTTCTTCTTCTTCCACCACGTCTATTGAAACATTCAGTTTCTTGACATTATGCTTCCTCTTCTTCTTAGGAACAGATGGTTAAGGAGGAATTGATCTTGATGAACCAACATATTTCTTTCCTCTGGTCCTCTGCTCAATGATCTTGAAAGGTTCAAGATCATCAGCCTCTTCTTGAATGGTTGGCATAGCAGAACCAACTACATTCACTTGTGCAACAGCCTTTTCCTTCTTGGCTTTCTTTGGTTTAGGTTCAGAAGATTCTTCTTCATCATCATCTTCTGAGGTTGCTTGCTTCTTTGATTTCCTCTTCTTGGGAGCAACAGGTAGAGCACCACCATACATGGTGTCTTGAATATCATCATACTTGATGGTTTCTCCAGTTGCCTTCCAATGTTCATATACATAGTGGGCTCTTACATCAGGAGGATCCTGTTTGCAGATAGGAGGAAAATCATCCATTAAGTTGGATAGAACAGATGATTCCTACAAATTAGTTTCCAGCTTAATGACTTCCTTTGTCAGTTGCATCTTCCTCAAGGTACGAGCATTTATAACTTTGCCAGTTATTGTGCCCAATTGCTTATCAGTAACAGTCTTTAACATTTTGACTGCTTTCAAAATCCCTCCTTGATGAAAGATTTCTGATACTGTTAGCATTAATCTGATAATCTTCCAACTAATGGGAATACTGTTAGCATTAATCTGATAAGCTTCCAACTGATGTTTCATCCAAAGCAATTGTGTACAACAACGTGCAGCTGAGATGTATTCTGCTTCTGCTGTAGACATGGCAATAGTTGCTTGTCTTTTTCTAGCCTATGATATCAGATTCTCACCAAGAAACTGACAGTTTTCACTGGTTAATTTTTTTTCAATCCTATCACGAGCATAGTCAGCATCATAGAATCCAACCAACTTATCTAAGGATTTCCTATAGAGGAGTCCAAGATTTGTTGTTCCTTTCAGATACCTGAAGATTCTCTTAACAACAGTTAAATGAGATTCTCTAGGATCTGGCTGGAATCTTGCACACAAGCATACACTGAATAAAATATCTGGCCTAGATGCAGTAAGGTATAACAAAGAACCAATCATACCTCTATACATCTTCTGATCCACCTTTGATCCAGTATCTTCTTTGCTTAAGGTGCAGGTTGGATGCATTGAAGTGTTCATCACTTTACAATCTTCCAGCTTGAACTTCTTCAAAAGCTCCGTAGTGTACTTTGTTTGATGAACGTACACCCCATCTTTGCATTGATTGATTTGAATTCCAAGGAAGAACTTCAATTCTCCCATCATGCTCATTTCAAATTCATCCTGCATTAACTTAGAAAATTCCTTGCAAAGAGATGCATTAGTAGAACCAAATATTATATCATCAACATATATCTGCACAACAAGAATGTCTTTCTCAAGAGTCCTTCTGAAGAGTGTTGTGTCAACTTGACCTCTTTTAAAATCATTTTTAATCAAGAAATTACTTAGTCTATCATACCAAGCTTTGTGAGCTTGTTTAAGACCATATAGAGATTTCTTAAGTTTATAAACATGGCCAGGATGCTTCAGATCCTCAAAACCAGGAGGTTGCTTGACAAACACTTCTTCTGATATCACTCCATTGAGAAATGCACTCTTTACATCCATTTGATATAATATTATGCCATGATTTACTACATAGGATAGAAGTAACCTGATTGCTTCCAATCTTGCAACTTGAGCAAATGTTTCAGTATAATCACTGCCTTCTTATTGACTGTAGCGTTGAGCAACAAGTCTAGCTTTGTTTCTGACTACTTCACCTTGTTCATTCAGCTTGTTTCTGAATACCCATTTTGTTCCAATAATGTTCTTATGTTGAGTTCTGGGTACCAGATCCCACACATCATTTCTCTGAAACTGATTGAGCTCATCTTGCATTGTTAATATCCATCCATCATCTAATAGTGCTTCATCAACTGTAGCAGGTTCTATCACTGATAACAATCCTGTCATAGGCTCTTCTTGTCTAAAATATGATCTTGTTCTTCTAGGACTTTCTTTGTTTCCAATGAGTTGATCATCAGGATGTGAAGACTTTTACTTGAAGGTATTCTTGGATTGATTAGCTTTCTGAGGGCCATCTTGAGCTTCATCAGAAGCTACTTCATCTTGAGCTTTTGGAGTGGGTTCAGCTTCTGGACTATCTTCAGATTCAGAAGTCTGATCAGGTTCTGAAGTATCTTCAGGCACATGCATATCTGCAACACTTTCCCCTTGCTCTGGAGTTTCATTTCCAGACTCTTAGTCATCAAATTTAACGTGCATTGATTCTTCAACACAGAGTGTTTCTGAATTATACACTCTGTATGCCTTTGACCTTTCAGAGTAACCTAAAAAGATTCCTCTTTGGGCTTTGGCATCAAATTTCTTTTGGTAGAGCTTGTTATTTAGAATGTAACAAGTACATCCAAATTGATGAAAGTAAGAGATATTGGGTCTTTTTCCCTTAAAGAGTTCATATGTTGTTTTCTCCAAGATAGGTCTGATATAGATTCTATTTTGGACATAACATGTTGTATTCACTGCTTCTGCCCAGAAATGTTTAGCCAAATTATTTTCATAAATCATGGTTCTTGCCATTTCTTGTAAAGTTCTATTCTTTCTCTCTACAACCCCATTTTGCTGTGGAGTTCAAGGAGAAGAGAATTCATGGATAATTCCATGTTTTTCACAAAAAGCTTCAATTGGCTCATTTTCAAATTCTCCACCATGATCACTTCTTACTTTTAAAATCTTCATTTCTTTTTCAGACTGAATTTGAGTGCAGATTTTACTGAATACATCATAAGCATTATCCTTACTTCTCAGGAATTTTACCCAATTCATCTGCTGTAATCATCAACAATGACTGATCCATATTTACTTCCATATAAGGATGCAGTGTTAACTGGTCCAAATAAATCAATATGAAGTAATTCTAAAGGTCTGGAGGTTGAGACAATGTCTTTTGTTTTAAAAGATGATTTCACAATCTTCCTTTTCTGGCATGCACCATAAAGTGCATTTGAATGATAGTCAATGTTAGGTAAGCCTTTGACAAGTTGTAACTTACTAAGCTTAGAGATTAATCTCCAATTAGCATGTCCCAACCTTCTGTGCAATAACCATTTCTTATCATTCACTGATAGAAGTATAGCTGTCAAAGCGGGCGGGCGGGCCCGTTTAGGCCCGGCTCTAACGGGCTTCGGGCTTTATCGGGCCGGGCCAAAAAGCCCGGTTGAAAAACGGGCTTAAAATATGCTACCCGAGCCCGGCCCTATACGGGCCGCGGGCTAAACGGGCCGGCCCGTATTAAAAATTA
>Ga0228710_1002457_pt1 | contig 29181 bp, 23 predicted proteins | sample MedpolnodulmetaG_FD_177995 | JGI IMG/M metagenome (GOLD analysis project Ga0228710, IMG submission 177995) | Root nodule microbial communities from Medicago polymorpha collected in Santa Monica, California, United States - pink nodules | ecosystem: Host-associated > Plants > Roots > Nodule...
AAAAAAAAAAAAAATAAAAACCCTTTTAAAAAAAAAAAAAAAAAGAAGAAGAACTACGTACATACAATTCAATGATGTTATTTAAAAATAAATAAATTCAATGATGTTGTGTGAAAACTTTGTTTGTTATAAATCAAAATTCGATTTGATTAGGATACATATTATTTTTTTTTACACAAATTAGGATACATATTAATAACTATACAAATGTTTACAACAAAAATATATTAAAATTAGATCTTGATTAAAATTCACGTTAATTCCTTGATTCGTGTATCTAAAATGTGATGTATTTCACTATTTCTCTGATCAACAGACTCTAACAAACGCAATGATCCGGCCAGGAACACATTGTTTCCCACCACCTCTGACAACAGTGGTAACTATTCATTACATCACTTTACTATTTTGGAGCCATGCACGTTGTCTTCTTCTCTGAATTTTGGATCCTTTATAAAGACAAGATTGACAGTATACAAATATTAGTATTGTCATATTTACCAACATATATAAATATAGCACATAATCATATCTATTGTCGTATATATATTTACTCACAAACACATACACAAATTATACTCCATATATAAGTTTGGCTGACTGACCAATAGAGGAAAATAACATAACATGCAGAGACCATCATTTGGATGTTCAATCCCCGGCATCCCACCCCATGGCATGTGTAAAGCAGATCACGGCATTAGCACCCCTCCTGCTCCCGGTCACTTCTTCGACTTCCAACCGGTACTAAATTTCCTTCGCCGTACATACATATATACATACATACATTCATACATACATACTTGGATGAGAGACGATAAGGGCATGTGTTTTAAAAGTGGTGGTGTCATCACTTCACAGGTTATGTAGGGCTTTGTTAGACTTAATCACAAATTTTAATACGATATCAGAGACTATCGATTTAGGTCACCCCCTATTTATATTCACGTGTCAAGCTTAATGATAGAGTTTGATATCGTTTATAAAGACATCCCTCACTTTATAAGACAGTTTTTTAACGATGAAATAACCTAATATAAAAACCTAAAAGCTCCTTAGATTTGAAGGCCTGAGTAATATACATTTTTCGTTGTTTGTATGCTAATATGTATTTTTATAAATTTATTTTACAGTCAAAGGAGAGCATAGACGCAGCTATTGGAGATGTTATATCAAAACCATGGTTGCCACTACCACTTGGACTCAAAGCTCCAGCACTTGATAGCGTAATGGGTGAACTACAAAGACAAGGAATTTCAAACATTCCACCCTAATCATGCGCTTGAAGAAAACTAATTAATCCATTACCGGGGAGCTAGCTAGGTTCCAATAAATCCTAATTCGACGATTTCTCATCCATTAGATGTTGCATATTTGTTGCATCTAATCTTAGAATGTGAGTGATTCATTTTGTAATTTCTTGCTTTTAACAGCCAAATGGAAAAGAAAAAAAAAAGGAATTGCCATGCTTGCGCTAATGCTTGAGCATTAGCCATTTTGTATATGTGTACGATTGGTATAGCATGGGATTAGTAAATAAAATGGGGACTCATAATAAAGTATTTAATTTCGTTAAATATTTCAAACATATATAGGGTAGACATTTAACTTTTAGTTTGGAAGATATATGATTTAAAGATATGTTTGATCTAACGGATGAGAGAAGAAATGGAGAGGATCCCAACTCGAAAAAATGAGGAATTTTAAGAGAGGAAATTTTAAATTGTGTTTGGGTTTCATATGAGGAGAGATGCAAAATTTTAAGAGGAGAAAGTGTAAATAAAATGATATTTAACTACAAATACATTTCTAATTTCCCTTACTTGCAGGTGAAATAGCATAAGAGAGATTTTGCTTCCTTGCTTCCCCTCTCATCCCTTCCCTTCTAACATTTGAACCAAACAACTAAACTTTAAAATATTTCATTCCATTTCATTTCATTGTCCTTTATCCATATTATTAGAAATCCACTTGTAGAATGCAGGCCCTATATATATATATATATATAGTTTTGCTAGAAGCCACCCATGAAGGTGTCTTTTAGCAACCCACACCTCAAGGTGTGATTTCCACTTTTTAGTTATAACTTTGCTAAAAGACACCTTCATAAAAATTAGTTGGTGTCTTTTAGCAAATGCTCATAGAATAACTTGCTAAAAGACACCTTCATAAAATGTGTCTTCTAGCAAAACCCTATATATATATAATTACTCTTGAAAAAGTTTTGAATTGGTATACGTAAAGTATTTAGCCTGAGAAGGTTTAAATTAGTATATGTGGTAGACTTCATCGCTCAAGTTGTGGTAATGATGAGTTGTATTCGATCTAGAACCATGGAGAGAGCGTATGTGGGACGAACGAGAACATTTGGTTTCCCTATGTTGTTCGGGGCTAAGCTAGTTGCCTGGCCTTATTGAGTGTAATTTATGAACTAAATAATTAAGACGATTAAGTGAGCTTAAAATGAGATTAGAAAGAATGTTAATGTGTTACTGTCTTATGTTATCTTTCTCTTCTTTTGAAATTGTACTGCAGTAAATGATATTACTTTGAGAAATGAATATTCTTACAATAATTCGTGTTTTGCAAAGTGTATGATTTGATTTGAAAATACAGTGTTGGAATGATTTATAAAATGTGGCATTGATTCAGATTGTTGTTTTTGCAAAACGCCTTCAAAGGAAATTATTTACTCTGGTTATAATTAAAGACAATCATAAATATTATATATAGTCCAAGGTTTTGGGATGTTTTAATATTTTAAAAAATGCATCATTGCTATTAAAAATCGGGTGTTACATCTTGGACTGATGATATATATTAATAATATGAATGAGTCTCTGACATATCTCTTACTCGATGAATTCGATTTTGACCTGTGGTATTTAAGCGGTGTTTTAAAAAAAGGATCAATGAACAATTCGACGAGAGTACAAAATTATTGGTTCAATGGTCAAACCAACGAGTCATTGGTCGAACCGCATAACAAAACCGGATTAAAGTCATTGTCATGAGCTACCAAAAAACCTCGTGTACCTTTTTCGTATCACCCAAATGGATGTCACTGTAAACTGTGTGTGAGCCTAGCTATATAATATGAGTGTTTGTGAACACCGAAATCCACAAAAGCATAGACCACGTACCCCTACATTGTTCAGAGCAGAGGTGCCAACGAGTTGAAGATGTTTCATATGTTAATTGCATTGAGAGATGCATTGTGAGAAATTAGCATGAATATTTAGGGAAAATACTTCCTCAATTTTTTTTTAGGGAAAATACTATGGAGAATGATTTGGTGATTGTGTCCTTTTGTATATTACTCTACCGATTTTAAAATAATTGTCTCTTTTTTATTTTTCTCTTTGCCATAAAATAATTGTTATTTTATAGTATCAATACAACATTTATTTTTTTACATCATTATACATATATTTATTGAATTTCATTCAACTAAACTATTTCACTAACTAAAATTAATAAGAGTATTTTAGTAAATGAAACTAATTTTATCATTGAAATCAACACAATAAATATTTTCTTAAAAATCATGCACAAATCTTAAACGACTACTATTTTGAGACGGAATGAGTAATTTTTAACATCTTAGCATAAATTTCCACTATAAATAAAAATAAATTTTAGCACTGAAATGGCAGAAGACTATATTCAAATATAGATTGAGTTTTATTTTTTTCTTCCTAGGGGAGATAGACTTGTGAATATACAAAAACGGTTAATTAATTTATATATTTCAAATTTGGTAAAAAAATTATACATTTCTTTTGAAAGAAAAGAAAAATATTATATATTTCAAATCACAAACGATACGGAATATATTTGATAGGTACGACACATTGGATCAGTACGCGGTGATATGTAGAAATTAATGATTATATATGTATACATACAATATTAGTATAATAAAATTCAATAATCTATGTATGTGGAGAAGAACATTTTGTCTCCATGAGTGGAAGTTCCATGGAGGTTCTGTGGTCACAAGTAATTTGTTTGGACTTTGGATATACTATAATTTTGTCTGCATGTTTATATATCCGTGTAAATCTTAAATAAGAGTGATATATGACAATATAGAGTGCCACCATCTTTCACCACCTATGAAATACGGATATGACATTGACATTAAACACGACACAAACACGTGAACATCGCTAATAATTTAAGAAAATCATATAATTAAATATAATTATATGTATTGGTGTCGTATCGACGTTGAATACAACACATATCAAACAGACACCACCGTAGCCATAGCATAGTGGGGGCAGTAGACAAAGACATTAAATGTTCCGGGGGTTAATGCCTCCTAAAAAAGTTATTCAATTCTCCCAATTAATTTCCTTAATTAGCAGCTCCACTTTCCAAATTGCTAGTAATTACTCGACAATGACTATTCCTTCCACATTTAAATACATGTCACTGTTATAAAGAAAAACATTTTAGATTCATGCATTGCATTAAATGATTTATGTGATTTATCGCTAAAGATAACTTGAATTTAATTCTTCTATAGAATAACTTTATTTTACATTTTACTTACCTTTCTATATGTAGCAAAATTTTGTTTGTCTTTATAAATTTTCTTCTCGTAAAAATAATAATTCTTCTTGTTTTTATTATCATCCTTGCGAGTTACTCGAAAGTATGAAAACACCTTATTTTAAAGTTTTAATAAACAAATTTTACCAACATACACAAGAAGGAAAATAAAAACGAAGACAATTTATTTTGTGTCCCTTTGAAACCAAGTTTGATCCACACTTGGTCAATTTAAGTGTACGTTTAATTTCACTTTTAAAATGCTCAAAATTGATTCTAAACATGTAAAATTGATTTTGACATGTTTAGATGCTCTTGGGTAGAATTGATTTTATCTTTAAAATTGATTCTATTTGAAGTTAGAGTTTGTAATTTTTAATTTTAGAATTGATTTTCACATGAATGTATCAAAACACAAATTATTTTATTTAAAATCAGTTTTAACTAAATTCAATTTTTTTATTTAAAATAAATTTCACAAAATAATCCAATCTAAATTAATTTTTATCACGGTAATATCAAACATACACCAAGTAAATAATATTGAGTTTTATACCATCCAAATTTAAGATATTAAATTACGTGGTTAGACTTTTGTATGACCTATGTCACATTAGCTGTCAGCGTGTAATAGGATAGAAAGCTTGTGTTGATAGAAAAGGAAAGACTTGTGTTGCTACAAAAGCAAAAGAGTTGGTCCGTTGGTGCAAATAAGGTAAGGTAGAAAAAAGATAGATAATTGCTCTAAAATGAAAAAGTTGAGGAGGTTAATCTGAACCCCTAAATATAAGGTGGCTCTGCCCTGCTCTTAGGTCCGTATTTAAACCTTCATTTTTTTATTATTATAAACTTCATTTTTTTTAATTAAAGATGGTATTAATTCATTTTTGGAACTTTTTCTGGAGGTTCATACCAGGCATATTAATTAAAGTTTGTTTTGAATGACGATCCTTCCGATGAACTGGAATGATGACCTTAAATTTTATCCATATCTTTATTTTTTGTTGTTGTTAAGATAGATCTTAAACAAGTTATTTCCTTTATTTTGTGATTAAAAAAAACTGGGTTCTTAGAATGACGTAGTGCGTGGATGGGTGAGGCGAGAATACACGAACCCCATTAGATATAGAGCTAGGGTTTTTTTTTCCATCTTTGTTAGAATTGGATACAAGTGCGAGAAAAACCGAACTCCATCGAGTTTTGAGAAGACAAAACTCGTTTCGGCCCTGTTGCCATGCCTAATAGGAAAGCTTATAAGTAGTAGCAATGGATCAAAATTGGACAAGTTATTCATGCCTTTTCCTTTATAATTTGGTGGATTCCCAAATACATCTTGAAATCAGATGTTCAGTAGTATGGGAATACCACATTCACACTTTCAGGATATTAGCTATCGTTCAATCAAGATTAGAATGTCGTTTGATCAAAATCAGATATATATTTTATTTTATAACTCAAATACGGTTTTCTTTACATTAACCCTACAATTCTCAATGGAAATGGATTCTGATAATCTGGAGTTCAACCGAGAGATATATTAAAGTCCGACGAAAAATTGTTCCACTCTAAAATCTAACTCAGATTCTTTTAAATAAATTATTCTTTAGTGCAACTCATTGACCATTCGATCTCAATTATTTAATTTATATCGTATTTGAATATGGGTTCTCCAAGTTTAATCAGATTGGGCATTGGTGTCCTACATGAATGCAAAGAATTCCAACCGTAAGGTAGCCAAAACCATTTTGACATCTAAAGAAATTGTAAGCCACGTTTCCAACCAAATATTAGAAGAATCTTTCGAAGACAAACTTTCATTTGAATCAACTTATTTATCTACTATATTTTGATATAAAAAAACCACGTTGATGTCATGATCCCTTACATTTTTTTTCAAGGATATATACTCTCTCACCTGTGAAGGGTGGATAAGTGACAAGTGTTCTATGACAACTCACTACCACCAAATGAGTGAAAAACATACTAAGTATCACATGATAAATTTTTGAAATGATTTTTTTTGCTGTTGTTGAAGTTTTGTTGGGTACTGATTCAACATAAATTAAATATCATTTTTAAATTTCAATTATTTCAAAATAAATTTAAATATGATATATTTTTTAATAAATCAAAATGAAACTTATATTAAACGAAAAAATATGCTCCTCTCACCACAAGAATATGCTAAGAAAAAGCAATAGAGTTCAACTACAATACACTAAAAAAAAGAATTAAAGTGTAGCACATTTTGGCAATAAAAAAAAAGAAGCAATAGAGTTCAACTACAATACAATAAAAATGTTGGCATCAAAGGGTTCACCTAATTTTTTTTGTACTAAAGAAATTTAGGTCCGCAGACTTGCTAAAATGGGAACAAATTTAATAGTTCAAAGAATTTTTACAAATGTATTTACCAATTAAATTTATTTATGAGATCTTCATGTATGAAATTCACACCTTCTTCACTATAAATCAATTTCCTTACCAACTAATCTTTCCTCAATTGGCAACCATAATAATTTTTCTTTTCATAGTAGTGTAGTACATAGACACACTATGATAAATTATTTATTAACGCATGATGAATTGCCACATGATAAAAGTTACTTAAGACAGCAGGACCCACATAAAAATAGAAGTTTTTTTTGCTGTGTGAATAAACATAAAATAGAAGTTAGATGAAATAAAATGGTAAACACAATTAGTTTAACGAATCAAAGTGAATAAACATATAGTCAACGCGACAAAATATAAGGTCATCGGAGTTTTCGTCACGCTGGGTATTGCCTTGGAAATTACGTCGATATTAAGACGGCTTAATTTAATTAATATTATTATATTATATTACTATATTATTCTAAACTTAATCTTGATTCCTTCATAATATTATTCTTCTTCTTCTTCAGATTCAAATCATATAAAGAAACATATTCCAATTTGACATAATATCAATGGCAAGTGACCAAGACTTTTGTGAATGTAGACCTTTGGGTTTCTTCATAGGATTACCCTTTGCTCTATTATCATTAATTTTATCTCTTATAGGTGCAATTATTTGGATTCTCGGGTATGCAATTTTTATTCTTCTCATTTCTTTCTATTTTCTATGTTTTTGTAGTATTTTTCTTATTGTAAGTTCAATTTTCTTATCTATATAATAAAATAGTTTTATTCATGAATTGTTCATCTTCTTTTATTATAGGTCAATATTGAGTTGCTGCTGTCCTTGTTGCATATGCTGCACAGGATTGCTCGATGTTGCTGTATGTTTGGTAAAGCTTCCAGTTCGAATTCTTAGATGGTTTGTTAACAAAATTCCTTGTTAGAGGATAAGTAGTATTAATTTGTAGCATAAATCCTTCTTTTTCTATATTACTGTATCCCAATTTGGAATTAGTTTTGTGGGAATTTCTCAATTGAAACAAATAGTATAGTTTAGTTGTTATGTATAGAGAAGTTACATATAAAGAGCTTCTAATTGAGGTGTAAAAGCTTCTTTTAACTTTGCAATATATTAAGTTAGAGATTCACAATCATTGTAGAATTATTTCTACTTTATTCATTAAAAATATAATTAACACTAGTTTGATGCCCTTTTTGAGGTTTTTTTTTGTTGATAAAAGTTAATTAATTGCAATATTCAATTCCTAACTGTCTATTATTTTTGGTTCATTTCTATTTATATCTAAAGAAAATAGAAAATCTGTTTCTAGAACCCAAAATTCCTTTAAACTCCAACTAAACTGATAATTAATTGACTGGATGTAAGTTTTTGTTTGAACTTCAATAAATTAGTTTTTACAAATTTGTACTATCTTAAAATATAAGTGTCTTGAAGCCTGCACTTTTTTTGCAAGACATTCTCTTGCATTTGATTATGTCCTTAATTATTCCTTCAAAAAAAAAAAAGTCCTTATATACAGGGTGTATGTAAGTGTGTGAGTTATAATTATGACCTTCTTAAGAAATTCGTATACCCTATATATAGGGTTCATGTATGTGTCATTTTAATAAGGTGCATGTATGTGTCATTTTCCTCTAAAAAAAATGTATGTATCATTATAAATTCCGTAATTGAGAGGTTGCTTATTATCTTACATAATGTAGCACAATTATGATAAGGATTTAGGATTATAGGCTGAGTAAAATTTGTGTTGACTTTGGCATCATATTATACTAGACATTTTTTTTGAAGGAATTATACTATACATTTGTTCCTATATATTTTGTAATTTTTTTATATTGTTTTATAAGCCTTTTTAAAATTATAAGACATTAATTATTTTTTTCACAGAAATTTCTCTAATCAAATTTAAAGAATAAAGCGACTAACTATTTTACTCTTTTAGTAATTGAAGAATAAATTTTAAAAATAAAAATCACGAGTAAGATTAGATTTTAGTATTACTTATCGTCAATGATATGAATTCGACAAGGGCCGATTTCTCGAGTGTTTTGTTGGTCTGTAGCATGATTCATGTCACAATACCAGATTCGAAACTTGCATATGGTGGTTATTGGGAATTCAATAACATTTGAAGCTTCCATGTTTCTTGAATTGCTGGATTTTCTTTGACTCTTTGTTTAAGATGGATTGTACTCCTCACGTTGTAGTATAATTTCTGCCATTAAGTCCCCTAAAACATAGACAGAGCAATGGACGCTGACAGAGTAATTTATTTTCCTTTGTTTTACTGGAAAATGGTACAAACATGAGCCCCTTTTGTTGAGCTTGGGAGGTTGGCTTCGTTGGAGCAAGCTGCCAAAGTCCTTTTAATTAGGTTTTGAAGTCAGCATGTCAAAGTCCTCTCATTCAAGTTGGAGAACTAAGTTGGAACCTTCCTTTACTTAGGTTCTGAAGTTAATTTTTGAGGCACCGAGGTCAATCTGTTGAGATATCAAAGTCACCTCATCCGGGTTGAAGAGCTAGGTGAAGTTTTAAAACCTCTTCATTGTCTATTCATTGTAATTTCATAATCTTGTTGTCATCTCTCTTTTGATTATAAGCGGCTAGATTTCTTTGAATAGATCAAGTAGATGAACTTCTTCGTAGCTAATAGCTACTTGAACCATGTAATTCGTTGAGTACTCTTTATGCAAATGAATTATTAGTATTATTTTGTAAACCTTTGTTTTTAATGTGTTTATGAATTTTCATGAATCGATCTAAGTTTTGAATGACTACTAACTCTAGTTTTTGAGATTCGACTAAGATTAATTGTGTGAACAATTCTAGTTTTAGAAACATCATAGTATCATATTTGTAACAAAGGATTTAACATTCTAAGGAAAACCTTCAAAGGTCACATACTCACCTAAGACATATTATGGAGTTGTGATTGGATAAGAAGGTTAAGCGCCAAGACATTGAGTTTAGCTACTTTGTTAAATCGTCATGATACCAATGAATTAATTGTAGTGATTTAGACGTGGTTACCAAACAACAAAGAAGGGGTCCAAAAATGACATAATCACATTCATTTCCAAATTTTATCAAAACCTAATATGTTAGCAGTGCTACTTCACAACGAACCCAATTAATCAAATCATCTTGAACACTTCATATCTTATATGTCACAAAGTACTTCACACGGTGTTTGCCTGTATTTTGGCAAACGGAGGCTAGTTCTGATTATTACAAGCGAGATCGAACTAGAAATCTCAAGACCGTCGTGCAAAGGTTTTTATCAGAAAGAGTTTGAAAAAAGGCCACGAAATGCACTCAGGTTGCTTAGAGAGCAGGACGGGTTTGATATAAAAAGGCACTGTCTCACGACAGGTTTGAGAATGCGATTAAAAGCTTAAAATAAAGCAAGATAAAAGTAAGTTTACGCACGTAAACTCAAGGAAAAGGTAAAATGCAATGCATTAAAATAAAAGGGGGTGGTCTACAAATCAGTTTACATACATTCTATATAACTCGTTTCCCTAGACGCCGGTAGTATGAGTGTTGTAGAATTCTGTATATGATTTGCGACCCACTTTCCGGCTTAGAAACTACTATTTATACTAAAAAACTAGATGGTGAACCACTAACTCCATGATCAACACTTCTTCCATCTTTGACAACCACTTGTCCCACGCTTTCCACTAAAAGAAAACCTTCTCCTTGCTTGAAATCGTGCTTCCCACCCTTTTGCTTGACTTCAACACGAAACTAACCTTCCAACCTTGCTTTGTCGAGATCCTGGTTATGCGCCTTAGGTTTCAAGCTTCGTCGAGATTCTTCAATTAAAATAAGGAAGCTTCTTTGATTCCTGCAAAGTTAAAGGTCAAACAAATATCGACTATATTAAGTGAGCTTGTGAAATTCACGAGCTAACACACAGTCAACAACATGCACCTCAAGTTCAACAAACAAAAAAAATAAAAATAAATTAAACCACATGAACTTTGAAATAACATTAAAAAACAAGCCATAGGTGTTTTTGGAACTTATGAGAAGATAACTTCTTATGCATTAATCAAAACACACATATTGAAACATAACTTTTAATACATATTAGTAAAATTTAAGGAAAACCCGTAGATTGACAATGTGAGGGTCAAATTGATACTTTACATTTTCTTTGATTCCAAATGAATGAATATGACCTTATAAATGTACGAATGGTCATTTAAGACCCAAATTTCTTTTAAAAAAATAACTTCGGAAGTATCGAAAACTTAAGTACAAAAGTTGTTGTCTGACATATGTATGACCACTATCACTAGTGCAGAAACCCCTTTGTAAGTCGGTTAAAAAGGGTTTTTTTTTAAGTCGGATGCGCGTCTGACCTAATACTAGTCGACGTAAGAAGTTTCGGCTTGTTAAGTTGGATTTTCGAACTGACTTAATGAATATGGCTAAGTCGGTTATCTGAGAACCGGCTTAGGATACTATTGGAACGTAACTTTCGACGGATATAACAGGTGCATTTTTTAATTTTTATTTTTAGGAGGACTAAACAGCAAAATTCATTGAATAAACTCTACATATGGAACTAGCTAGCCCAGCCCATATAAACCAAACACCAATGGTTGGGAAAGTGTGCCAATGTAAATACAAAAAAATCAACAAATATATCTGGAACATTCCACAAAAGTCGAGATTATAACATGTCAAATTTCCAGAACCAGAAAGATTTTAACATATTTAGATTCTTCAATCATCAACTTCACCTTTCAAACAACAATCTCAGCGTAGTGAACATAACAGTATATCACAAAAACAACAATTTAAACCGCAAAACTGAAGAAGAGAAAGAGAGAAGAGGAACAAGAAATGGGTGTAGACTACTACAAAATCTTGCAGGTTGATAAGAATGCCAACGAAGATGAACTCAAGAAAGCTTATAGGAAACTTGCCATGAAATGGCACCCTGATAAAAATCCAACCAACAAAAAAGATGCTGAAGCTAAGTTCAAGCAAATTTCTGAAGCTTATGAGGTTTTTTTATATTTTTTTTTTATGGATTTTATTATCAAAATTTTAGCTTTTTCTCAAATTATGAGTGAAACAATGAAACTCAATATCGAAAATTATCTGGGTCATGCTTAGTTATATTTTTTTTTCTCTCAAGGGTGTTGTCAAATTTTTAGCCTTCCGGTATTATGAGTGAAATAGTGAAATTCAATAAACTTTTGTATGTTGGCTATGTATTTTTGTCTTAAGGGTATCGCCAAATTTTTTGCTTTATTTCAAATTAGGAGTGCAATAGTGAAACTGAAAATAATCAAAATATAGTTTTATGTTAGTTATGGATTGTTTTCATATGAGAAAATATTAAGAAAGATTTAGAGATTAAAGATTAATGAGTTCGAATAAAATATGGTTTGTGATAGAATTTTATGACATAAGTTGATCATGTAGCCGACCGACCGTACTTACTTGGATAAGGTTTGGTTGTTGTTGTTGGTGTATAGATTTTTTCATAAGTGTATTGCAATTTTTTAGTATTATTTGAGATCATGAGCTAAACAATGAAAATCCAATAAAAAAAATTATTTGGGTTATGCTTACTTTGTGTTGTGAATTGTGGTTATTGTAGGTACTTAGTGATCCCGAAAAGAAAGCAATCTATGATCAATATGGGGAAGAAGGCTTAAAGGGTCAAGTTCCTCCTCCTGATGCTGGTAGTGGAGGTGGAGCTAGTTTCTATTCCACAGGAGATATGCCTGGATCGTTTCGGTTCAATCCGAGGAATGCAGATGACATTTTTGCAGAGTTTTTTGGATTCTCAAGTCCATTTGGTGGCATGGGTGGAAGAGGTGGTGGTGGTATGAGATCAAGGTTCTCTGGTGGGATGTTTGGCGATGATATGTTTGGATCTTTTGGAGAAGGAGGAGGAGTCCATATGAGTCAAGCTGCACCTCGGAAAGCTCCTGCAATTGAGAACAAGTTGAGCTGCACTCTTGAGGAGATATATAGAGGAACTACAAAGAAGATGAAGATCTCTAGAGAAATTGCAGATGCTAGTGGGTGAGTACTAGTAATTGCTTTTACTCAGTTATTTCTTTTACATTTTTTAGTCGGTTTTGTGCTTGGTGAAATGGTTGAAGTTTAATTTGGTCCCTAAAGCATATAAAATCCTTCATTTTAGTTCTTAAAATATTTGAAAGTCAAACATGTTAGTACTTAGCATTTTAACAACAGAGACTAAAATGACGAATTTCATATATTTTAAGGACTAATTATTTTTATGCATTATAGGGGGGTTAAATTGGAGAGAGTGTGATGATTTATGGACTATATTGATGGTTTATTCTTTAATGGATCTACCGAAAAAGAAACCATATGAGCCTAAAACTTGACATTCTCAAGTAGGATATATTTCACCACCCATTGTCTTTCCATCATGTGTGCATTTTTTTTATAGCCAGATGTTAGTGTTTAGTTTGTCAGGGGAGGGAGAATTTGTTAGCAAAAAGGATCAAAGCCTGCAATGACTGTGCCCTTATTTACAATAAGATGTTTTTGTATATGCAATGGCTAATGCATAGTCTCTTTTGTTCGTTTGTGTCATTTTCCAAATGGAATGAAAGAATCTTTATACAAAACTTTCATGTTCAATATTAACAATGTATCTTTCCTTGTATGTGCAGCAAAACCATGCCAGTGGAAGAGATATTGACCATAACCGTGAAGCCTGGTTGGAAGAAGGGGACAAAGATCACCTTCCCGGAGAAGGGTAACGAACAGCCAAATGTAACCGCCGCAGATCTTATTTTTGTCATCGACGAAAGGCCACACAGCGTCTTCAGTCGCGAAGGGAATGATTTGATTGTGACTCAAAAGATATCTCTTGCGGAGGCCTTAACTGGTTACACAGTGCACCTCACTACATTGGATGGTAGAAACTTAAGCATACCAATCAACAATGTTATCCATCCCAACTATGAGGAGGTTGTTCCAAAAGAAGGAATGCCACTCCCCAAAGATCCAACAAAGAAGGGAAACTTGAGGATTAAGTTTAATATTAAGTTCCCTACTAGGCTCACTGATGAACAGAAAGCAGGAGTTAGGAAACTCCTGGCTTCCTCGGCCTGAGATTGAACATATATTTGATTGGGAATAGTCTTCAGTGCGTGGCAGATATGGCAGGGAGCTACTTACTTGAAAATATTTTACCATGTTTCTATATGTATTGGACTTGGTGAAAAATTTAAAAAGTTTAATTTAATAAATTGATTAGTCTTCCTTTAACATTTAGAAGAGTTTATAGCATTTATAGCTTTGTTGGTTTAAATATGCAATTTGAACGGCTATTTTTTTTCCTTTTGTTTATTATATGAAAAGATAGCAAGACCCAACATCCACATACTAATGATGATAACATCTGCAAAACCATAAAATAAAATCTGATTTCAAAAACTTCATTCCTGTACTTAAAACTACACATAAAGCCTTACAATGTTGGAAACTATTTGAGTTGGTCTCTTAAAAGTTAAACAATACGAATAAGACATCCATGTTTGAAAATTAATCCAAAGGCCATCGTGAAATGCAACACAATAATAACCCTTAACTAACCAAATTCTGAACAAGCATAATGAGATACTTCCTTCGATCACCTTGTTACAAGCAAAAAGTTACTTTTTAGATTCATTGATTAATTTATATGTATATCATGGTTTACAGAGCATGTTGTCCAAATTTTCTGGTTAGACATCATCATGAAGCAGAATAAAAAGAGGGATGTCATCTCAACATAATGACTTTGCTGCAAGCTCGCCCGCATTGTATAGTATTGGGCACACATAATTTTTCTCCCACCGTTGCTATATTTGATAATAATTTGATAACGGCAAAATCAACATTTCTTTTCTGTATTTGCAGCATACATAATATATATTCTTTTTTTTTTTTTTGTTGCTAATACATATTCTATCCCAAGCACATGATATTGGCCTATTCCTAATTCCTGCATTACTAAACAGAATATCAAAAAATAACTTATGGGCCTACTTTTACTACATATATTCTCTATGCTACATTTAATCGCTGTAACCTGACGAGGTTGAACCAACTCTATCCGGATCCTCATTTTCTTCTCTGTTGTACCCTTCATCTGAGTCCCCGCCAATTATATAATCTTCCACATTAAGTTCGACTTGCCCATATTCTCCATCGTCATCGACATTGTCATCCATATTCACGTCTTCCTCATCATCCACATTATAGTGGCTCTGTTCTATTAAGTTACCAGGTTTCCCACTAAATTCACCTTGACATTTATCATTATTATTACTATTATCCACCACAAAATCGTACTTATCTCTTGTTGCCTGACAAAGATCATCTTCATATTCTGATCTTTCTGAATTTCTAGCATTTAGAGCATTGGCTTCTGTTTGACCATCAATCTCTTCTCTCACAGAGATTGCTGTTAACTCCGTGATATCTTTTGAGGTATCCCTTTCATTAATGATCACATCCATCTTGGCCGCAGGTTTCTTCCTGCTTCTGATACTCCTCCGACCACGAGTGTGTCCTTGTCCGTTTGGTGTGCCTTTCCATCCAAGTAATCTTCCTTCTTTCCTGCTGTTAGATGTAGTGCTCCTCTTTCTGGAAGTGGATCTCGAACTAGTAACTATTCCTTGTGATCTTTGACCACGAGAATGGCTGCGGCCTTGTCGAGTCCTTTGTCCTTTGCTGTAGCTCTCAAGGCCAGCACCAAGAGCACCCCAGTTCTTTACGGTATGCTTAGTCTGAAATGAAGTTTCAATCGCACCAGCATCGCAGGAATTTTTGGCAGCAGCATATTTTAATGGAAGCTTCTGAAAGACGGATACAAGAAGTTATAGGGTACATTCATGCAAAAACATACGCATGTCAATAATATAAAAGCCTAATCCCACAAAACAATTATTGCTTCCACACTACACTCTTCTTTAGATATGGCTACCAATTCTAATATCCCAGAATGCACCTTAAGTTTTAAAAAGAAAACTTGCGATACTAAAAATAGAATCAGCCACTCCCTGGACCCGCCACAGTGAGAGCTTTACATTACAAAGGAAACTTACCACAACAATTCCAGTTTTACTATCCTTCTTGGTCTCTTGCTTCTGCTGTGAGGTATAAAAGATGCATGCATCGAGGTCCATGAGCCTTAGAGCCACAGCAGCAGTTGTAAATGGCACCCATGGAAGAACAGGTATCTTTTCACCACCTATGATATCATTAGGGAGACATCCAGAAGAGCAAATAGAACCTAACAGCTCATTCGTAGTTTCATAGTCTGAAGCCAGATACTCCCGTTTTATAGCACCTTCTAATGCAGTCAACATCTAAGATACACGTGACAATGTCATTGACAATGGACATTAGTAACAAAGTAAACAGAGAAATAAAAGCTATACATATTCCACTAAAGTCAAGGAAGAAATCAAGGAGAGCAAACAAGAAAACATATTATGGTGAATGAATCTACAAGCTAAATTTTAGAATGTTAAGACTAACACCTTAACTACTAACTAGGCATATGCCCAACTACTCAGCTAGTAAAAAAGGGCAACCCGGTGCACTAGGGCTCCCGCATATGCAGGGTCCGGGAAGGGGTCCCACCATTTGGTGTATTGTACGCAACCTTACCTTGTTTTACACAAGAGGCTGTTTCCAGGACTTGAACCTGTGACCTTTCAGTCACATGACAACAACTTTACCAGTTGCGCCAAGGTTAAATATATTGAGGCCAATTGTTATTTATGTTGGCAATATTCTTTCATGCACTACGAAAGACTAATTCAGTATGTTCATCAACTAGCATACCAATGTAGGGTCTTAAAATAGCATACCAATCTAATACATTGACTGCATATGACATGCATGCTTTGGAATGAGGAGTGTTAAAGGGCAGCCCGGTGCATTAAAGCTCCTGCATACGCAGGGTCCGGGAAGGGGTCCCACCATTTTGGTGTATTGTACGCAGCCTTATCCTGTTTTTTACACAAGAGGTTGTTTCCAGGACTTGAACCCGTGACCTTTCAGTCACATGACAACAACTCTACCGTTGTACCAAGGCTCTCGTTCTATATTCCTTCTTTATTTTCTTAATATGATTTCGATGGAGTAGTTAGCTCTGATCTTTTCTAGATCCCCTAAATTTTGGGGATTCCTATTTCTGCACAGTTTGTGTGTGTGTAATATCAAACGGATTGTAAGAGACAAATACATTGATTACAATCAAGTCAACCATGATATGATCCCAGATTTCTCTTTATCTTAATCATCTAAAGGGAAGATCAGAGTTGAGCTTTAGCAGTAATGCAGCTATAACAAAGGCCAAAAAATTTAAACTTGTGATAGTTAACAACAAGCTAGACATTGACCATGCTCTATCAAGATATGCCAGATTATAACCTGCAGAATGTCTTCCGTTGATGAGGAAGCTTCCAGCTTTGAACTCCAAGACTTTCTGTACCTCTCTGTCCAAAAAGGTTGCAGAGCTTCTTGGGTAAGGGTTACCTACGATCCATAGTTAAACACTATCAGTGAACAAGAAACAAACAATAAACAGTGACTTTATCTAAAAATATTAGCATCTTCCCATGTGCAATATTGCAATGTCATGCCATGTCAACATATCTCAACCATGTATTTTTTCAATAAAAAATAACCAGTTTACAATTAAAAAAGAAAAATTTAGTGGGTAGTTTTCACTTTTGTTTCATATCACTTAGTTCTTTTTGGACTGTGGGTTCCTCCTTCCTACATGATTTCAACTACAATTTCTTAGTCTCCAATGTTCAGGGCTTGTGCTCCTGTGTTTTCTTCAATGATTTTCATGATGTTCCAGCAATAGTCATAATTCCTGTGTTTTCAGCTATCACATTCATGATGATGATTCTACCTTTCCCCCTACTTGCAATAGCCACCAAATTGCAAGTATTCTTTTATTACCACAAAGTCCAATGTAAATATTTTATGAACTTTGACAACAAGAGCTCGGACAAAAACATCAGAGGGAGAGGGAAACCAGGTATAGAGGAAGTGGGAGACATCATCTGTAGATGAAACTACCACTGATCTGTAATTTATGCCATTGATTTATTTTTGAAATAGAAAAATGACTAAGATATATAAAAGATGACAGTCATGTTAAATCGTCACATAAGAGGACCCTGCCCCTAATAACAGCTATTTAGAACTTAATTATATCTAACTACTCCATAAATCATAGTCAAGATAAAATACATAGATTGTCACCTCAACAACTGACAAAAGGATTTTGAGCAATCTCTTCCTCGTTGAAGAAGAGGATGAATCGTGAAAAAAATCTGCGTCAATATTCATCTTGCCTTCAGATTGAGCAATACGTTCATAAGAACTAGAGTTCCCCTGACTAGTACTGAAAGTTCTATGGCACAAAGGACATTGCACTTCTCTAAAGAAATAGACATGACCGCACAAATCACACATGAGAAGTAGTTGCTTACACCTCTTCTTCCCAAACTTCATTGCAGATGATACTGAGCAATTTAGACATTCCTTTCGCATCCATTTCTCAAAGTCCCAATATCTCATATAAGCATCTTTGTTCTCAACTTCATTTTGTCCAAGCTGAACCGTAAAAGATGTTGACGCCACAGATGTGTCCGAATCATCAATGCAGACAGAAGTTGGACAGTAAATATTAGCACTGCAATCTAGGTCTGCAGCCATTTTAACTGCTTCTGTCTTGAGATTCTTGACAGTGTCTTCTTTTTGCATTATCATCTCACCATTTTGGACATTTCTTCTAACAGATTCTTTGAAAGACGTCTCAATTCTTTGCAACATCATATGCAAGTGGGACTCTCGGATCCCACGTAAGTCCAATGATACCAAAAGAGCATCAAAACCCTGAATGTAAAACAAATGCAATGAAGAATACCATCACAAAACAAAAGAATATCTAGGTTAAACTATGACGTGTAATTACAACAAAACTACTTCATCCATTAAATATTTGCTTGTGTCATATTATTTATCATATTAGAATACTAGCAAGGCATTAAACAGTTTTTCCATCCATACTCTTATTCATCGTATTTTTCAACCCACCTAACTACTCCATTACTACTTTACCACGGTTAGTTAGTCAATAAAGCTCGGTATGTCATGAAAATTAGTACACTAAATGATTTTTTAAAGAAATGTACAATGACACTTCATATGAAATTGAGAGTAGCATTCATGAGAATGAAGGGGGGCCACGAGGTGTAAAGGTTAGAGTTGTTTGTGGAAATAGTGTCTTGCAAATGCGAGGTGAGCCTGACCCCAATAGATTGGCAATGGGTCCAAACCTTCCTTGAACTCTGTCATGGCGGGAGCATTGCAGCACTCACGAAAATAATACTTCATATCTAAATGATAACGAATGCTGATAATCTGCTACATGATGATTGGATAAGCATACACTTGATGTAAATGATGCTAATAAGAAAATGCACAAAAATAACAATTGCTAATCATATTATGAATTAATGATCATTAAAGATCAGCTCAGCTTCATAAGCAAATACCTCTACAGAATCAATCAGCTTCCAACAGCCGTCATGTAATTCCACAAAAATCCTACCAGCACCTGGATCATTTTGAGAAGCAGAAGTAACAAATTGCCAGTATCGGTTTCGTCTTCGATCCAAACCAAGAGGCAATGATCTATACATGTAAGTTTGTTCCGCCAAGTGATCAATGTATGATTTTAAATTTGACCTTGCTTTTTCGGCAGTATATATAGATTGTTGGATTGAATAATTATCCGGGACAGTAGAACAATCTTGATTTTGCATGTTTACTTCTAATAAGGAATTCTGCAGAGGATTTTGATTTTCCTGTAGTGCATTTATCTGTTCACCCTGGTCGCAGGGAGTGAGTAAAGCCTTATCATTTTTTACATCAACTGTATGCAATGGCCACTGTTTTCCCCCCAATGATGGAAATGTAACAGCTGGTTCATTCTTGTTTCCCAAATATGAGAATGACTGCATTTTAACAAAATTATCCTCTTTAATATGGCGTTTATCAAGCTGTGCCTCAGCCAACATCTGTTTCTTTAAAGCATTTGCCGCTTCTAAACGTTCCTGAAAGATTGCTCGTAATTATTACATACAGACATACACACACAACAATAATTTCTAAGGCCGGCCAAACATAAGTCAACAATGAGAAATGAAGGTTTGAAACTGAAAGAAATACCTCAAGCGTAACACGAATAGAATTTCCTTCATTTGCCACAGTAATCAAAGCAACAAGAGCGTTAAGACGCTCCTCCACACTAAGATCCGAGTACTCTCCCTCCGTAAGCCCTTGCACCCATGGTTCACCAAGAGTGTTTTCATCAACATCCATACCTTTTAGAATAGGATTAGCAACGTCGTTGCTGCAAACAGCAATTTCACTAGACGTATGAACATCTTTATGTCCGTCAAAGCCTTCATCAACAGTTGATCCTAAACCCTCATCCACTTTCTCATGGCAACTATCACGAGTTTGCAAAATCTCACCATTGTCCTTCCTACTTCTCATGACAGTGTTTGCATTAAATTCCTTAAAAATTGAGACCTCCTTTTTCGTATTTGTTTGAGCTCCTAAATCATCAATCTCAGGATCTTTTGCCATAACACTTTCATAATCTTCATCCCTTTCACCATCATCAGCTACTTCTGCACCCACAAATCCACTTTTGAATATCCTGATTCTTTCCCTGGCAGCTGAAAAAATTGCTTCAGAATCAGCTGGGTCCTTTCTATATACAGGTCGTACACAATATGTTGAAGGAGCTGTCCTTTCAAATAGTTCTGTATCCCTAGACAAAGCAGAAGCTATAGCAGCCTCCGGTGATTTGCTTGTTGTAAGATCACGAAGTCCAGATTTCTAGATAAACAAAAATAAATGAATGAGAAAGTTGAATAGTTATCCTGAGACAATGAATAAGACAAGGTAAGAATAGTTAAACCTGAATCTTGTCTGCAATTTCCAATATATTGAGGCCTCTGCTTCCTTCCAGAGCTAGGACATAAAATGCAGCATATTTCACAGTTCCAGGCGTCAAACGATGCTTATGCCTTCTTGGATTAGATAATCCCTTCTCTTGCATAATAGCAACAGCATTCTCAACAGCAGCTCCACTGCGTAGATTAGAAATTATATCTTTACCATCATTAACCTGCACTTGGAACCAAAGGAAAACACAAAATTTAAAATCACAATTTTTTTATTGAATACCTAGAAAAATAATTTTAAATGCACCACATAATTATGATGACTTTGAACACAATCATTTTTATGTATCATTCAAATGAAAATTATAAAGTAATATTCTCACAATTTCCCTGATTGTGAGAGGGAGGAGTGTGACTGGTTTGGACCCCATTTCGTTCAACATCCCTTTCAAAATAAAAAAGTTCAAAACATTCTCTTTTATATTGTTTTATGTTTTACTTAACTTAGTTGCAATACAAGGTCTTAATAACATGATGGTGCGACCTAAGTAGGCTGCACCAGTACAAATGGCACATCTACATCAACGGTAACTATAAAGGATAGTTTTTTTTCAAAATATATTTAGTAATAAAAACCAAGCAATATGTGGGTCTCCCAATTCCAATATCCTTTTTTTTACACTTGAAAGAAGACCACAATTTTATATCTAATTTACGCACCATAAGTATGATGTTAGGGACCCCATGTGATTTCCAAAAACTAACACAATTTTTTACTTAATAAGTGCATAATAAATTATGTTATGGACTAAAGATGGAAAAAGGGAAGCCTAGTGCACTAAAGCTCCCGCATACGCAGGGTCTGGTTTCCTAAAATTTACTTCTCAAAATGTGCTGCACCTTTTTAATGCAAGTTTGCCTTTTTTAGTCAAGGCATAGGTTGGTGGAAATATCACGACAGTTGTGAAAGATAATTCTTCGTTATGGAATTCACAAAATGCAAACTCTGAAGTAGAAAAGTTAGTTATTGCAGCTAGTAACTACAATCAATGACAACAGATTTTCAATTAAAACAACTAGCGATGAATGGAGTACGTAGAAATCACCTCATTGTTGCCAGGATGCACCTGCTCAATATTCTGTTTCTTCAACTGAGGCCCAAATCCAGCTGACAATGCAAATTGTCGCAAAATCTCCGGCCATGTTAATGGATTTAAATGTCGCTGCCAATTTCTTATATCAAAACCCCATTCATACGCCTGACAGTATATAGCAAATAGTTTTTTTTTTTTATTTAAAGGAAAGAACAAAGAAAGTTTATTGAAAGCTGAAAATTGAAAAAAGAAAACATACCCCTTCAACTACTTGAGGATGCCCCCCACCAGAGTTCGTAACACTGCTTTGGTTAGCTCCTAATCCAGTAGTGGGTGTTCTTGCAACATCTTCAATATCTTTTATAATGGATCTCAGAAGAGCGATATGGATCTCACCTAATATTCTAGGGTCCTGTAATATTGAGAGAAAATAATGACCCATTGTCAGTAAGCACTGTTAGCAACATGTAGTCCTTGTCTAGGTTCATTCATTGCATGCATCTATGTTTGGGGACCAGGATATCATTACGAAAATTGTCCCCTGGTATTCGTTATATGAATATCGAGCCCTTGGTTTGGACAAGCACAGGCCAAGGAAAAGTTTAAGGACAAACAATACCTTGGATAGTCTTAGAATTTGGGTTGGGCCTAACTCAACCTTACGAAACCAGTTTGCAAGGTGAGGGCCGCCCAAACTTGATAAACATCATACAGGCCATATATCTAGGCAATGTGGACTAAATCCACCCATTTCACACCCAACACATTGAAGGAGTTGGAGGCTGCAGTGAAGGCAACTCAAATGCTGCAATTAGGCGGCTAGGGGCGGACCGCAACGAAGCCGGATTTTCTGACAGATAGCGACCTTAAAGAGAAGACATAACCTTTCAAAAAGAGTACTTACATAGTCATGAAAAGCTTGTACAAGCTCATCCAACGTAAATGGCCATATTCCAAGAATATCAGCAAAGGTAATCAAGAACCTCCAAACCTACATATAAAGCATTTCTGTTCATTATAGCTGAGAGGAAATTAGTAAGCCATATATGATAATATATGCAATAAAAGAAACAAGTTTATATTTTGAACGATGAAGTAGAGCTTACTTGTTTGAAGCCACAATGAAATTAATATTTCTATAAGAATAACTAAGCATGAATACAGGCTACGACAACAACCAAGCCTTATCCCACTAAGTGGGGTATACGGGCTATATGAAGGTATTTATTTTATGGCCCGGTGGGAGGTTACAGAACACGCAGTAAAAAGGACTTAATTTCTAAGTGGTGAAGCAGGTCACATGGTTCAATCACAATACATATCACTAAAAAACAAGACCAAGCAGAAAATAAAGTCAGCAAGTTGGCAAAGGATATAACACAATCAGCAATATATTTGAACATTAAACCATAACTAGGTTACAGCTTTTACATGAGTGAAGGAAGATAGCTGTTCACAACTTTATATAACCTTGTGGCCTTCCAGGCAATAAAACCAATGTCCGAGCCAATCCCATTAACCAGCCAGTAAAAACTGTATAAATGGGTAAAACATCTTACCATCAGAAGATTTCCAACATTCTCGTCAGAATCTGACCAAGGTTGAATTGAAAAAGCTCTTTTCAACTGTACAGACTTGGGTGGGAAGGAAGTCTGCCCATCTGAAAAACCAGTGTGTTTGGTTTCAATCAATGTTTAAGGAAATCACTTTTTCAAGTATATATGTATACAAGAGTATAACTATTTCAGATTACAAATATTCAAATTTGAAGCAATCCTAAAAATATATTTCCATGAAAAATATTGGCAGATCCATTTAATCTACGGGGCAGCCAATGTGATGATTTTGTCATTAATTTTGAAGTAATACATACAAATGGGAATAAGACTTAGTTGACGTTTCAGCCATACAATTTAGCATACAAGTATTTGAATTGCTATTTGACAAGTATCTAAGCATTTTGGGAACCCTTCCTTAAAAGCTTGTTATCAAGGGGGAAGAACAAAGTCACAACCATACTTGTGATTTTGGAAAGAGAATGTACATGATTGGCAAATTTTCTTAATTATTGTGCTTTTATCAGATGGGTCTTACATATAGGGACGAAGGTGTTATAAGAGATACCCCACAAAACAATTTAAAACCATAAAAAAAAATACGAACATCAGGGGTTTCACACATTTTTTTTGGTATCAAGTCAATTTGCAGCATATACAAACTTCAATTTCATTGCTTTCAAAATGAGCTAGATGTTAACAGATAGGCAGAATGGAAGTGTCTCGGAACAAATTTTAATAAGTGTATATCAATTGTAACATAGGTATTCACATGCTGCTATTAATAGATTCTGGCATTACAGTCAGTTAAAGAATCTATCAGCTGTCTGATCTAGCTGACTCACAGCTGACTGCTAGCGCTATAAACATGTGATTTATACTCAACTCAAATTGGTTATAATGATATTCAGATAACAGAATATACATGAACTATTTCCCACACAGATTTCTCTCTCCCTTTCTGTTTCTTTCACTTTAGATCATTTTCTATCACTATCTTAACAAATTTAACAATTGCCGAACTGTACAACCTTTAGGGAACTGATAGACGATTCCTATCATAAACACAAATGAGCAGAAAATACAAGTAGATTCAAATACTAAAATTATTCACCTCGATATGATTCCAGATTTTGCATAGTTTCGTAGTCAAGAGCCAATATTGAAGATAACCCCTTCTTTGATGCAGCTAATTCCATGAGTTCCAGACGTTCATCTTCAATAAGGTCCATTGCATCTTTGACCATTCTGCGGGCAACAGCTCTCTCGCTGGCAGCTTTAATCCTTGCTGCCTCTTTCACCCTCTGTAGTTCCTCCTTCTGTCTCAGCTTCTCAATCTACAAGAACCAATAACATAAGCATCCCTTATTTTCACACGACAGATCAGAGTGATTGGTAATTTGGCAGAACAATCTTACATACTCTGATTGATTCCTTTTGCAAAAACTTCTCCCGCTGCTCCTTCTCACGCCTCTGTTCTCTAAGGAGTCTCTCCTCCTCTCGCTGTCTTTCACGCAATAACCTTTCCTCTTCCTTCTGCCTTTCACGATCTTGTCTCTCCATCTCTTTTTTTATCTGCTCCTCTCTCTTTATGTACGGGAAACAACATTAACAATAGCATAAATATAATCATCAAAGAGGAAAAAAATAAATAGAGAACAACTCTGACCAGCACCTTTTGCCTTAAAATTTCCTGTTTTACAAGCTCTTTTCTAATTCTTTTCTCTTGCACTTCAAGTTCTCGTTGCATTCTAGCCTCTTCATTCTGAAAATAAGCCAAGCATGAACAACCACTCTGTAGTGATAAAGCATGTTGGGATTCTGTGATGCACATACCTTTCGCTTCCTTTGAAACCTTGAAAATTCCTCCTCATGAATAACCCTACTATCAAATGGCACTAGACCACCATCATTAGGAGTTACTTGGTGAGCCCTCATTCGAGTCTCAAGAGTTACATCGACAAATGGGTTCTTTCTTAGAACATCGTCATTTCCTCCTGAAGCAGAAAGCATAAGATGATTCGACCTACCTTGGTGAGACTGAAACAAAAGATTTAGATCAGGTATCTTCTGACCTTGGACTCCATACACATTATGTGCAGATTCATTCCCGTTAAGGAAAGATGGCCCACTAGATAGTGAAGTCCTTGAACGTGGAACACCATCAAGAGAACTAAAGTGGATAGATGTAGTAACTCTCTCGGATATCTCATTTTTAATAGTTGGCTGCTCTGGAATAAATTGATATTCATGGAGAGTCTTTGAAACGCCCTAGAAATTGAACTTTTTTAGCCAAGAGATAAGATGCATAAAAAAAATATTTGTTCAACCATAATAAAGTATGTAACTAGAAAGAAGGAAGAGAATAACGACCAAAAATACAGATAAAAGATGATGTTTAAATATTAATGATATAGTTGAAATGAAAAACTTACAAAGCAGTGCTATTTTACTCAAAAGATTTCTTTAAAGTAATTGTACATTATTCAGCAGATTTCTGTAAAACTATGCAATGGTAGAAAAAGAAGAAAAAAAACAGAACAAAAAATCTAACCTTATCCAGACTTTCAAAAACTTCTGCCTCAACAGGCAATTCAGATTGTCTGCATTGCCCCACTGCCACTGCCTCTGGAATTATATAATTGCAAAAGATTCAATTGCATTAGTACTTAAATTAAAGCATGCCAACTACAACATGTTATGCAAACTTCATTCATGCATAACATTGACAAGCATATGTTTTATGCAATCTTTCCAAAATCACTTTATAAGGGAAAATCTGCTGTGCTTTTTAGAGATAAGCTATTCTGCTAGAAATTTGTTTTACTTTTTCATTATAATAAGATAAGATGATGTTTCGAGGAAAAATAACGGTTTAAAGTTTAAACAGATATATCATAAGAACACTTTTATTTTTGTAAAGTTTATCAAACACATTTTAAATCTTTCAAGAGCTCAAAAGAGATTATTTCTTGGCATCAATAATGAGATTCTATATATTTCCTCAAAAAATAATGAGATTCTATATAAAAAAGATATTACAAAAAAAAAATTAATTGGCCAGACTTCTCATGCACAATTTGATAAAAATATTTTCTAAGCACTCTTCCTTTCCATGATCACTTTTAAAACGTTAAGACATCAAAAGTGACCTGTAGCCTTAAAAATCATATTTTCAATACCAAAGAGAGAAATGACACTACATATAGTTACAACAAAAAGATATGCCAAGACCAGTTTTTTTTTTTTTTTTTTAAGGAATGCCAAAACCAGTTTTAAAAACGAGATAAATATACAAAAGCTTAGAGATAAAATAATATTTTCCTCATTTAGTATTAAATTTGCCAAAATTAGAATAGAATATTACCAAATCAAATCCATATGAAGACCGGCTCATTCAATATTTTAAATACAACAACAACAACCAAGCCTTATCCCACTAAGTGGGGTTGGCTACATGGATCAAATGACGCCGTAGTGTTCAATATTTTAAATGAATTGTTAAAAATTATTTATATGACAAGTGCATCCAAAACAAGCACTCATACACACACATTTGAGGTAGTGGTATGATATTCGCTTAGCGTGCGAGTGGTCCCGAGTTCATAGTCAATAGTGCGCTAAAGCGGCGCAGCGGCAAGAAAACTGCGGTAATGGTAGTGGCGGAGCAGTTCAGGTTAGCGGCTGCTCCAGCTGCTAAAGCGGTTAGCGTGTAATGGGGCGGGTATCGGATACTTGTATTTTAACGGGAAAATCCCAAATTGACCCTAATTTTAAAACTGTTTTGAGGGCACTTTGGGGATTTCAAATTAACCCTAACAATTTCCCTCTTCTCACACGCATTTGCCAATTCTCTCTCTTCTCACTGCCATGGAAAAACCCTAACGTCCTTTCTCTCTTCTCACTGCATCAGCCGCTGCCCAGGTCATCATCGCTGCCACTGATTGATGCCACTGCCACCGTCTTCTTCTGTTCAGGTTCTGTTCCTGTTCCATCTATCTTCCTATGTTCCTCTAATCCTTTTCTCTTTTTACTTCCACTGCTCTCTGTTTTACGCTCTTGTATTTTTATTTTTATTTTTATTTTCTTCTCCTTTTATGTTCCATCTCTCTAAAAGTTCGAAAACTCCAATAAAGCCAGAAAAGAGTTAGAAAAAAGGGCAGCCCGGTGCACTGAAGCTCCCGCATAAGCACGGCCCGGGAAGGGGTCCCACCATTTGGTGTATTGTAAGCAGCCATACCCTGTTTCTACACAAGAGGCTGTTTCCAGGACTTGAACCTGTGACCTCTCAGTCACGTGACAACAACTTTATCGTTGCGCCAAGGCTTCCCTTAAAGCCAGAAAACAGTTATAAATATAAAATTAAAGTAGAAAACTAAGCAATTAAGTACATGGGAAAAGCAAATGCCAAGAGGTTTTGGACACAGTGAATACCAAACAGTGCAGGAATTTAACAGTCATTACTCTGATACATGTCAAGTACCTATATGAATGTTTTACTTTCACTGCATATCTATGTTTTAGTGTTTTGATTTAGACTTGTGTTTTTCATATATGAATGTTTCATGAGTTTTGAATCATTTGTATAATTTTATATTAAATATATGTTTGTTTATACTTTGTAGTATTATTCATGAACTTTGTCTAAAAAATGATCAAATAGCTGTCATCCCGCTACACGCTATCATGCTATCCCACTTTTGGGGTCGGTCGCTCTGCGCCACTATCCGGGATTGACTACTTCAATTCTCCGCTTGCCTCATTTGAGCTGAAATTTTGATTTTGGAAATATTTTATTCTTCAAAAAACAATAAGCACTCGTACAAATTATAAAATAATCGATATCATTGTTGTGTTTATGACAAATACACTTTTAATGGCCACGGCTCTTAATGGCCACATAATAAGTTGATGCCTCTTATTTAATAATAACCACGGAATTAAATTCAAAGATCGGATAAATCCCTCAAAATCAAAAGGCTCAAGAACTTTGCCTCTTTTCTCTTACCATCCAACCTCAACTCATCCTCCCTCCAATAATGGTGCAGCCTTGTTCATCTAATGAAATTAAGCAACTAAATTGCTGCCTTGCTGCTATACAGGCCAAATGAAAAATATAACTGCAAGTAGGTAGGTTGGTAACAATCACATCATTCTTAAAAAGAAGATAAAGGAGGCATCAAAATTGATTTGTGTAGCGCGCCAAACTCTTACAGTTTCTGCAACCCAACAATTACAAACACCTTTATCTCAATCCATTACCCAAATGCACCCTCGTTTGATTTTTCGCAACTGGCCGACTGCAATACGATATCAGATTTCCAACTCTGCATAAAACCCCAAATTCTCTGCAACTGCGATTTCATATTCTTAGTCTCTAAAAAAAGAAGGGATTAATCTGAATCGGTCCCCATTAATTCTGACAATTATTGGAAGTTCTTTTTTCTCACGATAGCAAATGTTCTCTCTATCTATCTATCTATCCATAATGTGTGTGTATATATATATATATATATATATATATATATATATATATATATATATATATAATTTTTTGTATT
>Ga0228710_1002458_pt1 | contig 29175 bp, 14 predicted proteins | sample MedpolnodulmetaG_FD_177995 | JGI IMG/M metagenome (GOLD analysis project Ga0228710, IMG submission 177995) | Root nodule microbial communities from Medicago polymorpha collected in Santa Monica, California, United States - pink nodules | ecosystem: Host-associated > Plants > Roots > Nodule...
TTACCGAGTCATCCGAGTTGATCCGATTCAGTCATGCGGTTCAACCGATGACCCAATGGTTCGACCATTGACCCATCGACCCAGTACCCCTGCCGAGTCAATGGCCGAGCCGAGTTTTAAAACTATGCTGTATAGTAGAATGGAAATTAAAATTGTTAAGCAACTATTTTTTTTTACTATATCAAGTGATGATAGCTTACAAAATTTTGTTATACAGAACATGACAATTAAATATAATATGAAAGCAAATAAAAGCAAATCAACTCCATTGTCGTCCAGCGGTTAGGATATCTGGCTTTCACCCAGGAGACCCGGGTTCGATTCCCGGCAATGGAATATTTTTGTTTATTATAATTATTTTTGTGTATACATGCTAACATGCATAAAATTGAATATTAAAATTAAAATGTCAATTTTTTTTAGAGAAAAAGATGCTTTAGACACAGTTTAAGTTGAAGAATGCTCTTTTATTTATTATATTTTTTTACTAAAAAATTAATGTTATTAATTATATTTTGATGTAGTCCTTTGAGGACCTCTATTAAGTAAGTACTAAGCACTAGTCATATTGTCCCCTTAAAAAAAAATAAAAAATACTTGTCATATTGCACATTGTCGGTACCTTTTGTTTTGAATTGAAGAAATATACTCTTGTATGATGAATTTGTGTCGACATTATGTACTCTCACATTTGTTATTGAACAATGTATGCATGTCAAGTTAATTTCTATATGAATGACTTGAGGTGTTATAAAATTGTCATTAAGAAAATATTGATGACTATAATGATTATCTATTTACAAAAATGCTTTAGGGCTGCCAACTTCATCATTCTTAACTCTTATTTCTCTGCAAAAAACCAAAACCAGTTGCTGCTTGTAACTGATTCAAGCTTTCATGCTCTTACAATGCTTCACGAGATCGGTACAATATGATTGGTCGCGCACAACCTCAACAACCTACACTCGGATTCAATTGCTATCATAAATTATCAGGAAATTTCTTTATAAGCAATCTTGTGATTGGATCTTGAAGTGTACTCCCTCCATTTTGTTGACCACGACTTCCAAAAGCAAAACTGTATTCTGGACAAGAGAAAACAGAACATGAGATACATAGGAAGATGAAGTCAGAGCATATCCCATAGTTAATTTTAAGGAACCAACTTTGGTCTCTACATTAATTAAACTACTTCAACAAAATCTATGCAACCTACTTTGCCATCTCAGGTTCCTTTATTGGGTAGGAAAAAAAAAGTGTTCATTCTCCAATGAAATGAAACCCTCTTAGATACCCTCATTTGAGATGCTCTTGGAAATTGTTCTTTGAATGGGGCAAACGAAACAGTATATTTGTAAATTACGAGTATCACAACTTGCTTGGGTATTTTTTTTATTTTTTTTTAGAGAAACTTGTTTGGGGTTGTGGATAGGTAGTCTAATGGCACTGATTGATCCATATAGACAACATCTTATAGAAATATGAATAAACAGAATATACAACATCAGAGAAAAGTGCACTAAAAACATTGTTTAAGGAACCCATAACAAGAAATTGTCTCGAAAAGGTAAGTCAAACGCATGGAAAAGGGGAAAAAATTTCAAGTCTAATAGTACACACGCAAACCACTGCCAGCATAAAATTCACTCATTACTCAGGTTCTACCTTTTGCAGAAACAAGAGGAACTTATCTCAATGCAACAGTAGATGAGATTAACAATGATAATATTAAGATGTGCTCATTGAAGACAGTATGCATAGTAATATTTGGAATGTTAACTTCACTACCAAATCCAATATAACACCTTTCATATTATTGTATCATTATTCATCACCGACACCTCAAATTTACTATTCTTTGATATAAGTATTTTTTTCATGATCCCCTTGATTTCTTATTCAATGGCTTTCAACTTCTTTCGATCAATATTTGTTACTTAAAAGATAACATGAAAAGTCACAAATTTATTTAATCTTTATTATGAAAAGAAAAATAAGTTAATCCAATGACCAGATCATTGCTAAAGTAATTGCGTAAAACTGTCTCAGTAACACCTCTGGGGTCATTTTGATAGCTGGGGCTAAAACTTACTCAAAAGTCAAAACTGCTGAAATTTTTTCAAATAAAACTTCAATATACAGAAAAGTGGGCAATTTTTGACGGGAAAAATATCAAAAGGAACTGCTGACAACATGTAGTCCATGAAGAAAATATGCAAAGAATCACATATTCATATTTAATTGTCTGCCTATATTTTAACCCTGACCTGTGTTTTTTGTGCATATAAATAGGCGGAATGAGATAATAAATAGTTTAGCGGCATTATAGAAAAAAGACAAATGATTCCACCAAAAGTAACAAAATTTATTAGTTTTATTGGTATGTGCAAATAACCTTAAAATGATGACTAAAAAAGAACGAAGTAGTGATGATTAGAAACTATAAAGGCTTGAACTATTTTAACCAGTTAAGTTCATACCTCATACCTCAAAGGAAGAAGCATCTACTCCAGTGCCATGCCCATCTAAATATGCTCATCACTCCTTGAGTCAAAACCAATTACATTACTTAATTTCCATTAAATTGAGTTACATGACCAACTTCTGAGTAGAAATCAGATTCCCCTGGAAAACTATACGTTGTTTTTAAAGCTTCAAAGCTGAAAATTATAATGCTTTTTGATTGCCCCCACCCCAACGGCGTTGTCTAGCCCTCCTCTTCCTCCCATCTTTTTTCTCCTTCACCTTTTCTTTCAAATCCCTCTCTCCTCTCCGTTTATACATCTTGAAAGTGATATTTCTATCAGCAGCCATTTTCCTTACCTTGTCCGTGATTTCTACTGCAAATTCTCTGTTGTATAATTTCTTCAGACCGCGCATAAGCTTTGCAAAAGTATCTGGCTGTGGCATTAAATCGTTGTCCATCATGTCTATGCAAAACGAACAGGCCTCCTTCACATGTCCTTTTGAAAACAGTGCATGAATCCAGATTGTCCATGCACCCACATTCATCTCACAACCTTTAGAACTAGTGATACAACTCCAAGTATCTTTAGCCATTTCAAGTTTCTCAGCTCTTAAAAGAGAATTCATCAACTCCTTCAAAGTACCGTATTGAGGAGCAGCAAAAAGCCCTCTCCCAACCATTTCTTTGAAAAACTCGCAAGCTTCAACTAGACACTCCTGCTCAAGAAACCCATTAATCATGATGACAAAGGTGTCGATACCTGGACTGAGCCCACTCGCTTCCATTTCATTCCAAAGCTGAACCCCTTGCTTGACCTCTCCCAACTTGCACGCCAACCTAATGACAGTATTATATATGTTAAGATCCGGAACACAACCAATCTTCTGCATCTCATTCACAAGTTCCATACACTCCTCCAATTCTTCCTTCTTTTCATGAGCCACCATGATATGCATATAAGTAAGCTGATTTGGGGAATGTCCTTCCTGTATCATCTGATCCAAAAGCTCATAACCCCTTTTGATTTTCCCCCACTTACAAAACCCACTTATCAATGTAGTATATGTTATAACATCCATCTGACAACCATTCCTCTGCATCTCAACAAACATTCGCATTGCCTCCTCCAACTTTTCATGTTTACACAACGACTGAATCAAAACAGTATACGATGCTGCATTCGGTTCACACCCCTTCCTTCTCATCTCTTTCAAAAGATCATAAGCATCCCCCATTTTCCCAGCTTGAGCATAGCCACCAAGCAAATTGTTAAAAACCACAATATCCGGCTCAATCCCCGCATCTTTCATTTGAACCAACACATGTTTTGCCTCCACAAGCTTCCCTTCCTTACACCAACCATACAACAACGACGTAAAATGCTTAACTGTCGGTGTAAACTTATACCTCATATCCTCAAAAAGCGACGCTGCTTCCTTAACACTACCATTCTTACACAAAGCATCCAAAAGACACCCAAAAACGTATTCATCAACCTCACAACCATACTTAGGCATTTCATCTAAAACCTCAATAGCTTTACTAACCATCCTAGCTGAAGCAAATCTCCTCATCAAAATAACAAAAACTTGCGGCGAAATCAACTCTGAATTTTCCACTCTCATTTCATCAATTAACCCCCAAACAGCACCAAACTGTCTCATTTTACTCAAAACCTTAATCATAGCCTTGTAAACTTCTTGACTATGCTTATAACTACTCTGCTTAGAAGCCCAAGAAAAAAACCTATAAGCTAAATTTCCAGCATCGCCACAACGATTCAAAACACGTTCTGTTAAACCAGACCTAACAACAACACCAGATTCTTTTAAAGCAAGTTCCAATTTTGGAACCCTAGAATGGTATTTTCTTAAAATTCTATAAATTTTTTCTACGTCTGAAGCAAATTCATCGTTGTTTTGATCGTTGAAATGGATTGTGTTAGATTGAAGATGAATGAGGCCAAATTGGTCATTTTGGGATTTTGAGGGTTTTGTAGGGTTTGGTGGTGGTGATGAGTGTGAAGAGGTAGTGGTGAAGAAGATGCGGGGTAATGTGGTAATTTCGTGTCTATTTTGAAGTGATTTTCTTAATGGGAGGTTGGAAATGCGGTGTTTGTGGAAGAAAAGTGAGAATCTCTGCATGTTAGGAAGTTGTTGTGAGAAGAAGATTGAAGAACGATGGATTAAAATGAGTGATTCATTGTGTTTCTACAAACTTCTTAACAATTGCATCATCACTGATCTCCCTACATCATAAGCAAGACAACAAATCAACAATTTCTCCATATTATACAACTTTATATCTTGAATCAAAAAATTATTTCAGTATGAGCATATAATTTTTCTGGTCAACAGCTAGCATTTCCAAATGATGAAAAATATGATTCCTATCTAAATTTCAACTTATCAATAAGGATATGTTAACTAATTTGGGACATGATTTCATCAGGTGCAGTAACATTTATAATTTCTAAACACTAAACACACTATTTTCAAATAAGTTTGTTACAAATTGAAGAACAAATTTGAGATAAATCTGACCTTGAACAGAGAAATTGTGTTTCCGACGGTTGATGGAGAGGGAGAAAGGAGAGAATCGCGGCTTTACAAAGAGAGAGTGAGGGAGTACGAGACCGCGGCGGTGGATTGAGGGAGAGAGGCAGAGAGAGTCACATAAGAGAGTAAGGACAGACAAACCTGTTATTCTTATTATTATTTTTTCTATTTTTTTTTACTATCTCGGATCCCTTAATACTTTGTAGAGTCGACTTTATTACGTATGTCAATGCATAATTTTGAGTTTAAATATCTTGAATAGTATATTAGAAAAAATTATGAAAATTTAATATTTTGAAAATACTCATCGAGATAAATCCAACGACATCTTATATGATATTATTTATCTTTGTATATTAGTAGAAAAATATAATCAAAGTAAGTTATGTCAAAATTACATATTTTCAAATGAGTCATCTATTGCGGGAGGAAGGGAGGACCATGTAAGCAAAGGTCAATTATTCAATATTTCTTTGCCATATAATGAGAGGTCAAAAGGGTGTACCAACTTTAAGGGTCCGTTTGGTTCAACGGAAGAAATTTTAATGGAGGGGATGGAAGGAGAGAGGAGAGGAGATAATTTACTATTTTATCTTTAAACTTAATTAAATATACGAAAAATGTTTGCTTTTACGATTTCATAGACCGACGAACAATAACGATGTAATCAATAACAACATCATATATTTTTTCTTCTGTTGAACCTAAAAATCAACTCTTGGTGAGAAATTTTGATCCTCCAAGTATTATAATTGTTCAACTTTAGTTCTTAAGTTATACTGCATGACAAGTTTCTTGAGAAGTCAATTGGTTGCAATATATTCACTCTTCAACCTTGTGATTCTTCTTCAAGACTAGGCACCGGATGGAGTTATAATTGCATATTCCTCTTGTTGCAATAATCAAGTCTCGCTGGTGTTGCACTTATTCGGGCAACCAACCAAAATTGTAGCAAGATGAATATATATTTTTTTGGGAAAATAGCTTATAGCTTTTTATTATTAATCATTGTCAAAATATAAAGAGGTACATCATTGCAAACATGGGGACCAGCTAAGAGTAAGGTCTCTCTAGCAAGAGTATGAACAACTTCATTCGCTTGTCTCCGACTAAACTCCACCTTAGAGTTTTTGAAATAACCATTACGACATCTTTTACATTCATCCAATATTGCTCCAAACTCCGAAACATCATTGCTGCCCTTATTAAAGTAATCTACAACTTTCTTTGCATCTGTCTCAAAATCTACATTTGAAAGTTGTAGTTCATGCATCCAATGAATTGTATGGAGCAGTCCCAACGCTTCCCCAATCTCTGGTGTACATATGGGATTAGTCCTCAACATCTTTGCCTTCATAAAATTTCCAGCAGCATCCCGTTTGCATAGCCCAACACCAGCACGGTTTAAAGCTTCCGAAAACGCCACGTCTATATTACATTTTAACCTCCCTTGCTGCGGTTTTGCCCACTTAACTAGTGATGGCATCAAACTTTGCATATCTGCATGCTGCAATCTGTTAGCAGCTCTCGGTTCTGCCATGTTTCCAGCTGCATCAGAATTCAATTTTCTGATATTTGCTTCTCTCCAGTCATGTAACAGCCTTGCTCGAACTGTGATGGCCTGGCATGTCTCTGAAATGTTCTGCCAAACTCTTAGATTCCGAATCTTCCATAAGCACCATAAATTCATAGCAAACTGTTCGGCTTTCTCCTTTGTTAACTCTTGTTATAGCACAAAAGTGATTTCAGCCGCTGCGTTGTTGTTAAGCATCACCGAATTCACTTTGTCGACTATAGAGCAATTCAACCAAACATTTCTCGCATTCGGACAATCAAATAACACATGAGTCGCATCCTCGTAACTCTCCTCACACATAGCACACGTAGAGGGGCAATTCGCCCCCTTATCCAACAGTCTTGCACGCGTCGGTAAACATCCGTGACAAGACAAATTCGCCATAACAGATTTTTCACTTTCGGAGGGACTTTCAATCTCCAAATACTAGCCCAATTACAGGGGCGATGTAAAAATGAATTATCCGCAATGACTTCCATACACAACCGATACGCACTTCTAACGGAATAATGACCATTTTTTCTCTAATTTCCCAATTAACTGATATTCCGCCACTTGACTAATCAGAGGCGTTTTAAGAATATCGTGGGCCACAACATTATCAAAATAATATGAAATCAATTGGTGGTTCCAACTATTGTTCTCATGGTCAATAAGAGAATGAATTCTTGACTGTTGTATAACAAGATGAATATTTAGAATCTAATTCATTTAGTTGAAACACAAGATTAGAGTTTTCCATTTTTTGATACTATTGTTTCAATCTCTTCAAGAAGGCGTTCTTTTTCATCAGTCAAATCCTCATTTTGCTTATGAAGGTCCTCTATCTGCTTTGTTTGTTCAGAATCCTTCCTGTTCATGAAGGATAAATTAAGCTTTAATGATCGAACTTCCTTCTCAAGGTCTTCACATCGCTTCAAGACAGCTTGCATATCAGGGGGAATGGATGGTATCAAATTCCTTTCCTTTGCCTCAGCCATTCTGCATTACAACAAGGTTGTACAAATATTAGCCTTTAAATTTTCATTAGCATTGTATAAATCTTAACTATAAGAAAAAGGATAAATTGTACTTGCATCTCGTAAGATATGGTTATATCATTATATGAGATATACTCTAGTCATTGTAGGAGAAATTCCACTTGCCTCCCTCGGCGTTTAAATGACATTATATATATCTTAGCAGAGGTGAGTGTAATTTTTCTATTATTATTATTACATACTTTCGTGCTCGCTCCACCCTACGTTTTTTTGTGGCATTCTCCTTGTCCTCTGCATAATTAATTCACTGGTTAGTGATGGAGGGAGTATCAAACTGTGAAAACAAACAAACAAAAGCTTCTACATAATAATGTTTTTATAATTCAACTTCCTCTACAATTCTTTCATGTGATCATTAAGATGACTTCAATGATTTCTGTCTTGTTGAAAGAAAAAAAAAATTGACTCGAACTCAACATTTTCTATCATAAGTGACACTACTTTATTTGAATATTATAAAGAATCAAAGTTCTTTTATATGTTATAAAGAACACTAACAGTTACTCTTGCTACCTGAAATAGCTGATGTTACAGATGCATATCTTTCTAGACTTCTCTTCTGCATAATTTAAACAAAAATTATAAAAAATTGTACATAGCCAAAATATCTTGTTTAGAGAAACTAGTTAAATATATGTTTCAGATTATTTTATACCTCTCTATCATCTTTCAGATTATCAATTTTTTGTTCTCTGAAACCTGTAGTTGTTCCACAAAAACAAAATTATTGTCTCATAATAGCAAATGCAAATTGTTTTAAAACCAAATCAAACCATATTATACCTCTGACTCTATTTTCCAAACTTGTACTTCCTCCAACTTTATTCCATGAGCTTTCACAAAGAGTTTGGCTTGATCTGCATGGACCGTCGCATACATCGAAACCAGTAGAGACTAATGTTGCAGCAATAGAAGATTCACTTGGAGAAGCTGAGCTCAAATATATTGGATTTGTTTGATTTGCTAAACCATCAAAGTCAATTAGGTTTACGGATGATTCAAGTGTTTGCATGACTTCATGATCCTTAACTTGAATAGTAGAGGATCCTTCGACATATATTGGATTTTGATGATTCCAATTTTCATTCCCTCCTCCTAAATTAGTTTGGAGGAAATAATCTTCTTGAGGACTAAAAAGTTCATTTGAGTTATCTTCCACACCTTGTTTCGCTATTTGGCTGCTAAGTCGCTTATGTTCTAATGTATCTTTTAGCATATTTACATATGAAGAGATTTTATTTGTGTTATCATTCAATTGATGTGTGTTGAACGTTGAGAAAGACGAATTCGATGGAGATGTGAATGCACCCTTTTGATTAAGGTGGTTAAAACCATTTAAATTTGAAACTTCTTGTTGAGTGTTATCACCATTCTGAGTAGCCAACATGTGAACAGATTCTATTCCTTGTGCTACTTGAGCATTGTGCATTTGAGAATACCTTTGCCTGCAAATAAAAGTACTAAATAAGTTGTTGAAAATTTCTTTTGAATAGTTTTTAACTTTTAACTTACAAGTAAAGCAAATAAATAAGAGATTAATTTTGATGCATAGTCAGTGTAAACCATTTTATATATCCTCTACCAAATGATGAGTCAATAATGAGTCATTAGTTAGTGTCTTTTATTTAATATTTAAGTTTATTTTAATTAAATTTAATATGTTTTTATTTCCTTCTAGAACTATTTTACTTCAATTGCAAGTTATTTTATTTTAGGAATAAATATTTGAAAGATGGATTCTTGGAGCAAAAGAAAGGAGAATTGGAGCTGATTCATGCCAAAAATATGAAGATCTCATACAAAAATATCTTGTGCAAGGATTCATGTCAAAAATATGAAGATCTCATACAAAAATATTTTGTGCAAAGAATTTGAAGATCTTGTACAAAAATACAACAAGTGGCGCGCCCCTTTTGCTGCTTTTGCTTCTTCGACAAAGCTGTCTATTTTAGTATTTTTGACCTAGAGCCCATGATTTCTTGTGCAACACTTTAGTGATTTAATTCTTGGGGCTCAAGTCAATGTTAGACTATAAATAGAGCAGCCATCTAGTTTGTAAAACCATCTTTTCTTCTTGGAATAAAAGTTCACCTTTATTTTATTGTTATTTACTTTTATGTTGTTGTTCTTCTTCTTCTATGTCTACAATAAACGTGAGTGAGTATACTCTTCTTGTCTTGGGATTGTTGGATAAGTCTAATGATGTAATCATAATCAAACCAAGTCATAAACCCTAATTTTATATAAATCTACTTTCTAATCTAATTTCACCGTTTTTATAATGAATTAACAAATACCAAACTTATAAAGCGACAACGGAGGGTTAGTGTTTGTTAATTCATCATCACAAATATCAATTCATAAAGCGACAACGGAGTTTCGATATTGGAACAAGTGAAATTAGACAAGGATTGGGAAACATGAGAATAGTTTAGCAAACCTTGAGACAAATAAAGTTTCGTTCTTCAAGATTCTAATAGCAATCCACCATGAGAATAAGCGTGGTTGCTAGAGGAACACACTCAATGATTTCGAGAGAAACTTTGATACGCTTAAGAGAAACTTGTCTTTAAAAAGTAGGTCCAATATAAAATTTAGGTTTAGGGTTTGATTTGTGAAGGTTTTGTCATCAAGATAACCAATAATATCAAGACACCTTTTATTATTATTGTTATTTTCTTTCAATTAAAAATCCAAACTTTTTAACCTTTGAAACTTTCATTTAATCATTATTAAAAGTTAATTGATCCAACAATTGTGATTGATTGAGTGTAATGAATTGGTATATACCTCAATTCAGAGGATCGACTTCTTGTCATTCGTTGATCGCTTAGAAACCAAGCCTGCATTAATAACGAAATCAAATCAACATGGAAGTCTTATTGAACCAATGCTTCATGTTCAGCAAAGAGTTTGATGTAAGCAAACCTTAGCAAGAAACAAGTTACTAGATTGTTGAACTTCATCAACAGGTTCTCTGGAAAAAATTGACAATAAACCAAATTATAAGCATTGAACTAGTTATTAGTGAAATCACGACAAGGATATGGCATAGCAGGTTCTGTGAACCCTACTACAATTACCCTAAAGGAAATTGATTGAAATCAGTTGAATAATCATTCGCCTTAGGATCGTCTTGCATAATTCTTCCCTCGGATATTACAGACATATTTTGCATATTGGACAAATTAGATAGTTCAGATGACATTCTGCAGTTCAACAAAATCAAAAGAAATATATTAATGGACACTATATGAAATATTTCTAATACAAGTTAATGAAATAACTAAAAAATATAAATAACAGTTAAGTGATAGATACTAAATTTTACAGGTAAAGAATTTATCCACTCTTGAACCAATTATCCATCTAGAACCATTGCATGGTAAAGGATCAATTAGTTTTAGCACCAACCTTCGTAGGCCTGTTTCAATTTCTTATTTCAGCTTATCTACTAGCATAAGCATTTGCAAGACTATTTAGGAAAACTTCTGAAAAATAGCTTAGGACATAGCCATAAGTTGTTTTCAGCTTATTTCCATAAACTCTCTAGGATGGCTTATGAAAACAGCTTATATAAAACAATTTGACTTCATTTTATTTTGCACTTAGTTGATAAGCACTTATGCTACAAGAACTTAATTAATTCAAATAGATTATGTTTCATTAACATACTCACCTCTGTGATAGTCTACTATGAAGCCCTTTGCTTGATGAATTGTATCCCTGAAACCAAATCAAGCAAATTCTTTTAGAAATTTCACAAGAAACTATGTGCCAAACAAACTGGTGTCATAAAAGTTTAAGCTTTGATCTCATACTTGACACAAAAGCATAATTCAATATACATGTTAGAACAAAGGGACTTGCCTCTTCATTTGTTAACCACTTTTTGAAGAGTTCCTCACTGTCAGTTCTAAAACTTTGAGAAACAGCCTTGAAACTCGGCATGTCCATGGTTGGTATTGGTACTCCAATAGGGTTATCCATCAATGTTTTCAAGAAAAGTTCCTCACTTGAATTCTTGTATAAGCTATAAAATCCTCTCCCTTCCATCTCAATCTATGTACCCTTTTCCCACCTTAACTCAAAAGGTAGACAATAGTTCTAACTTCTAAGTCGCGGTTACAGTTATGCTACAAACATTGATATTGCAGTCAAATAAATTGGAAGGACCTCTAAAACCTTTGAATTACTTCTGGAATTGCAGTTACGGACCACAATTTAGAATCGAAGCTGGTTGACAATGTTGAGTCACTTTTAGCACAAATTTATAGCTATTATAGTACCCTTCTAAGTTCTAAACTTCTAAGGCCAAAGGAATGAACAACCATTTATGTTAATATATGGCTTTATATTATGTCACATGATATATAATAGTATAAAATAAACTCTATATATGCAACTATTCACACACGTGAGCTCATGTAAATTCTGCCGGAATTGCAATTTCAATTATTAGCTATGATTACTTTGTCAAATGGATGAGGTCAAGACAAAAGTGTAGAAGTCAATATACAAAGAGAATTAGACCCTAACAAATAAAATTGTATTCTCAAGTGTTCTAAATTGTGGTCTGCAACCTCATTTGCAATAGGTTTTTTTTTTGAATGACAAATGTTATTAGTTAGCTGTTAGATTAATATTTACTTATTCGTCCGAGTATAAACCCAAAACCTCCAACTTCTTATGTTTTAACTCAAATCATTTGAGCTACCAATCCCCGCATTTGCAATAGTAATGTAAAAGTTTTAGCGCATCTTAATTCATGTTTCCACAATATCAAGTTTGTAACAAACTGCAACTGCTACCAAAATTGCAGTTTAGAGTCGTGACATGGACATGTACAATTTGTAATTCCTTTCTCGGTAAGGAGTAATAAACTAAATGTTTGTTATATGTTAAAATCATATAGTCTTAGTCTGTATGAAAAGAAAAATGTTATTTGAGCATAAAAAAAATGTGAGAATTCTACGAGCAACCGTATAAAAATACAACCGACACAATTGATGTGATGGAAAGAGGAAGAGAAATTTATAAAAAAAAACACACAATTTTATGACAACTCTATTTTTATATGGTGTCTGACAACTTTTGAGTTGTCCAAATAACTTTTCTCGAATGAAAAATGTATTGAAACAAGGTTTAAGCTTGTGGTGAAAATAATAAGATAAAGTCAACTAGTTATTTATGCCACAAGACAACAGTTATGTTAGATTTCCAGTTCAACTTTAAAATTCAATGAAGCTCAGAGAGAAGGAAACATATAGTATGGCATATATTATCAATCATGCAGGCGAAGTTCCAGCAAAATCATTATCAGTTTGACTTTTACTATATTTTTTATTTTGAGGGGATGACTTTTACTATATACTACTATCAACATTAATTAAAACTATATTGGTTTAAATATTTAATTCAAACCCTGAAATGGCATAATTCAGGGGAATATTACGATCTTTCACTTAATAATACAAACTTATATATACACTTTTAGGAGATAGTGACTAATTATGATATAAATTAGGGTTAAATATATTTTTGATCCCTATAAAAGTGGAAACTTCTAAGTTTAGTCCTTACTTAATTTTAATAGGTGTTTTAGTCCCTACAAAAAAAAATTACTTCTAATTTTAGTCCCTGTTACAACAAAGTTTGTTTAATTATCCTTAAACTCTTAAATTTTTGAACGTTTTTTTGACACAAGTTTAGAATACTATGAAAGGTTCATTTACTAAAATTTAGAATTTTTTAACATAAAACGAATTAAATATGAAAATTTTAAAACGACAGAAGTTAAAGATAAAATTAACAAAATCTGGAAGTAGAAATAAAATTTTGCGATAATTTTTTACAGAGGAACTTTTAGTAATGTTTTTAACACGTCTGCAAAAACTTGTTCAAAAACTCAAGAGGTTAAACATAAATTAAACAAATTTGAATTGAAGAGAGACTAGTACTGAGTGCAGAATTTTTTTTTAGGGACTAAATGAACTACTAAAATTAAGTAAGAACTAAACTTAAAAGGACCCAATTTTATAAGACCAAAAACATATTTAACCCTATAAATTATTTCAAGTAATCACTAATCAAAATATTGGCTTGTTGGTTAGTGGGCAGCATTTTATGTTTGTTTGGGAACAAAGATTCAGTCTTTCTTAACGTTTTATGCTTAATTAGATACAACCCTTTATGCTTTTCTTTCACCTGTTTACCAATTTTTTTCACCTGTTTACTAATTATTAAACGTTATTAGGACATCACAAGGAAAACTATTCATTTTGAATGCTTAAGTGGTACTTGTAAATTCGGCACTCCGAATCTCATATCTATGAAATTTAGATATGTGCGACAAGTATCGATGATAACCAATAATCAAAATAGTCAGAAGCAATAACAACATATCTTAATTGAAAAAAGAGAGTAGAGAAAAGAGAACAACACCAAAAAATTGTTTACTCACTTTGGTCCAACAATGACATATTTTGTAGGAAAATTGATTCCTTACTTCACTATGAATGAGTTATTTACAAAGAGATATAAAAGAGTTAAAAGAAATTAGCTTTAACAAGTTCTCCAAGAACAAACCTAATTTCGACTCATTCCCCAATCTCTTTCCATGAACAAGAAACTTGATGATTTCACTACTCAAGGTGTTTCCCAACTCTATAATCTAACCTCAAAAGAGAATCAACCTTAGTCTTTGATTTTCTAAGGATCTTCTCTTTTGGTCTTACAAGATTCATCCAAGTTGCTCACAAAAATTCTCATTTGATGTGTTTCCCAACCCCTTTCTCCCCAAAAAGGCATCAACCATTTCCCTCCCCAAAATGCACCAACCCTATCTCAAGAGCCTTCTCTTTTGGTTCTCAAAGATTCACATTTAGACACTTTGAATCCCACTCAAAAATCTTCAACCTTTGATTTCTAAGTTCCCTCCTTTGGTTTCTATTCTCAAGTTCACTCAACAAATAGGTCAAAAAGTGATTATATAGTGTTCAGATACATATAAAATCGTGTCACGATTTGGTTAAATCGCGCCACAATGAAGCTAGTACATAGTAATGTACTACATCCTGATCCAAAAATCGTGTCATGATTTTAAAATCGTACAAAACCACCCTCAAATTATTGAACCAAAATCATGACATGATTTTCCAAATTAAGCCACAATTTTTTTCAGACAAAAACACAAACATCAAATTTTGAGTCAAAACTCAACGATTCTTGTGTATAAACATGAGATCATTCATTTAATTTTGTTGTTAGTCTAGTGGTCTAGAGAGACATGTTCATTAAGGATAACATAATATCATATATGATCCCCATTTGATTCAATATTATTCTCAAATTATTCATAAATTTATGAGGGAATTTTACTGAATGTTCTTTGTATAAATAGGAGAAAATGTGTTCCATAATATGATGTGGTATTGATTCTTATTATACACAAATTATTTATAATTTATACTCCCCATCTTGAGTGATCCTTTTTTTTGTGTTACAATGTAACAAAGCAAAAAGAAAAGGAAAAAACTAAACTAACTAGCTAGTTTGTCTCTTAGAATGAGGGGCTATATGTCAGTTGAAGGACGATTTTAGTGAGCTGAGTAGGCGAAATAGAAAGTCTCCTTAGCCATAAAGTCAGCACAAATGTTCTACTCCCTCAAAATATGAACTAAATTTACAGTCACATGATGCAAGGCATCCGAGATTTCTAGTAACATAGAGGCATACACATGCAAACTTGCATTTTCCAAGTTGTGAATAAAATTTAGTGCTTATAAACAATTACTCTCACATATGATGTTTGTATAGCCAAGATCATAACAAGTAGAAATCCTAAGTTGAATAGTACAAGTTCCGCCAAGAGTGCATCACCGCCATTTTCAAAGTGAGTGAACCCAGCTATCCAACTACCATCATGGCCACGAACAACTCCACCAGCTTCTAAACAGGAGCTGCCTTTAAGAAAGCTGTCATCCACATTAATTTTCATGAGACGCTCAGGAGCTGGTTTCCAATGCGATGAAATTCGATCCATAAATGTATCAAAGCCCGGAGGTTGGCAAAAAATAATGAACACTTCATGCAACGCCTGAGTCTTTCTCACCACTTCTTGAATATGCCACATATGTTCTTCAAAAATACTATTATTTCTCCAACACTAGGCCTGCCATAAACCCTAAACATGTGGGACAAGCCACATGCATTTGTTTGACCTAACTTGTGGCATCTGTTAGGGGGAAAAATTCTTATGTCCTCCCATTCCTAAGCAAAGCCAAAGTTCCTTGGAATAAGGGAAATTACGTAAGTAGTGTAAATGATCTTCCATAAAGGATGAGGAACGGGTGCAGCCTAATGTAGCTGCCATGTTGCAGTAGTGCCGACCAACATTTGTTGGAAGAGCGTTGTGTGAACAAAGCCAAATAAAATGTTGTATCTTTGTAGAAACTTTGAGCCGCCAAATCCATCTCATATATATCACAGTTAGGATCCCACCATCTTTGCTCTTGGAGAAGCAAAAAGTAACCACTTGAACAAGTATAAGCCCCATGTCGTGCAGGTTACCAAGTACACTCACCCTTTAGGCGAGTATCCAAAACCATTGGAGGTGTAATTTGTTGAATAACTGGAACAAGATCAGGTGGCATCATTGTTACCGAGCTTTGTAAGTCCCAACAATCATCCTTGCACATATCATGCAATTTGAGTTTTGTATTATTTATGTTCACAAAGTATACTAGTGGTCTAGTTTTGTCCAATCCTCATACAAAAAGGAAGTTTCACCTGCCCCTATACGCATCTTATACCCATTGGCAAAAGAAGCAATGGCTTTGGCGATCCCTCGCTAGATGATAGATGCATTTGCTTTCTTATTCACAATCCAAATAGATTTTTTGTCCAAGTATTTGTGAGTGAGAACCTTAACCTATAGTTTCTCCTTATGATGCACCACACTCCACAAAAGTTTCCCAAGAAGAGAGTCATTTATGATCCTAGCCTCACGGATACCAAGACCTCTGTAGCGTATAAGGGTGGTAACAATATGCCAATTAACATGGTTCCAAGTCCTTGATACGTCGTCATTGCCCCATAGAAAGCTTCTAGCAATTTTGTCAAGCATGTTACACACATTAGTAGGGATATGGTGGAGTTGCATTATATAAACTGAGATAGTCGTAGTAACAAATTTAACTAAACAAGCCCTACCAGCTTTATTTAACAAGTTACCCTTCCATGTTTCAAATAAAAAAAAAAGTTATCCTTCCAAGATGCAAGTTTCTTCTAAACTCTATCTATGATATCATTATACACATCTTTAGTAACTCTACCTTTTACTAAGAGAAATCCAAGATAATGTCCTAGATCAACCACAAAGAGGATATCTTAAACCTCCTTGAGAGCATGTTTTCTATCCCCATGCACCATCTTTGAGCACATAGCTTTGGATTTCAAGGTGTTTACTTTAAGAACAAAAGCATTACAGAAATCATCTAGAGTATCCATAACAACTTACAATTGGTCAACATTGGCTTTACAAAAAAACAAACATCATCAGCAAAAAGAATATGGGAGAGAGTGAGGCCACCCTTAGATACTTGAATAGGTTCCAGTACCGTCACTGGCTTTGTTTTGGATGGTCGGAGAAAGCTTCTCCATACATAAGACAAACAAATAAGGTGATAAAGGATCCCCTTGATAGAGCCCTCTAGTAGGTTTGAAATTTATTCGTTCGAGCACCATCCCATAAAACTGCCAAGTTACTAAAGCGAACACAACTCATGAGACTATGGCAGGAGGAAAACCGGTAATCTCTAAGAATTGTCAATTTTGTGTAAACCTGGTAATAAAAAGAATTTAATCAAAAGACGAATACAGAATTCAGAATACTAGGACAAAAATATAAAATGTTAATTAAATATATTTACAAATAAATAAATTAAAATTAAAATTTTACATTTTAGATAGAAAGATGATGTTCCAGTGAAATGATTTAAGTTCGAACATCTCACCTATTTATTTTAAGTGATGAATTTTTAACAATTACGCTAATTGACAAAAAAATGTTGTTCAATATTACACTTTCTCTCAAGGTCTTACTCTTCTCAAAAGATTATTATATTATATTAATTAAGTTCCTTAAAAGAAAGATCATTATATTAATTAGGTCTAATCATAATATGTGTAATATTTTAGACCGACACTAAATGAAGGCTAAGGTGCTTTGAGAGTTTATGAGCGGAAAAGAAAATTGGCCAAAGGGAAAGTTAGAAAGTAAAAACTAAAAATAAAATTGAAGCACCAATGTGTTTACTTTCTAAGTTGTAAGACCTACTTTTAATTTAAGGAAGTAATAATAACAATTTAATAGTAATAGTAATTTTTCGTGGATTATACCCACATTTATTTTTAAGTTAGACAATGCGCGTATACAATATAGTCTAACACAAAAATAAATGTTTGACTAAACCACGAACAATTAATCACATATATAAAAATCAAGGACGGACCCAAGTTAATAAGAGGGTAGGCCTTAGCTCTCAGATTGTTCGAATTTTTTTGGTAATATGTACACCAATTTAAAGGCATTTCCCCATGTTTTTTGTTTGTTTTATTTTACTAAAGCACACCATAAATAATAATGTGTTTTAAAGATTCTTTCTTTATTTAAAGATTTTTAACAATGTATAATATTTTTTTAAACTAATATCAAGAATAAATAATTAAGTTAGTCTCTAAACTATCATCCTCACACCAAGGTAGTCCTTAAATTATTTAAATCTACTAAAAAGTCTTTAAATTATATTGATATTTTAGTTGATTCTAATAGTTTAGCGACCAAAGTAATGGGTGATAATTTAGCGACTAAATTGAGTGTATATTCTACTATCTTACAGAAGTTTTAGTGAATAGTTTAGGGACATTTTGACACAAACCAAACATATGATTTTAAATTACATCCAAAAAGAAGAAGGGGTTTCAATTGAGATCAATGCAATCGAGTGCATATATTTGATTATAAATGAAACAAATGATAACATACTTTGATGCAAGTTTAATGAAAATGTAAGATGGAATTAGTAGACAAACAGCATTAATAGGCCGTTAATCTGTGGATCCATCTCAGCAGTTGTCTGGCTGCTTGCTGATTTAACAGCTCTTAATCTATGCACTTTGAGTCAAGATCGCTCTATATTATAAGAGAGACCTAAGATATACAAGGTGCATATTAAAAAATTTAAATAAAAGAATCAATTTATGGTTCTACATCGCACTTGTCAATATTTCTCATATAATTTTAATGACATTTAGGAAAATTGATTAACTACTTTAGTGAAATTTCTACCAATTCATCAAATAGTTAAAGAAATTCGAAAAAAAATTGAAAATAAAGAACAATAAACGAAAGGTAAGGTTATGCTGCTGAGGGTGGAATGAGATAGGAATGAAGAAAGTGTGCAGCTGCTGCTGCAAAGCTGTGCAGGGTTTGAGATGAGATTGTTGAGATTTGAGAATATATAGAGAGAGTGACCATAAACCCTAGTTATTATTGGGCCTCTCCTCAAATATGGGTTAGGTTTTCTACATGTGCTCTTTTGGATTGATGTTTTTTACACTCCCCCCACTTGATTCTCTTACCCCAAAGTTTATCAAAATTTATTATATTTTACCTTGCTTATTATTTTTATTGCTTCATTTTTTTTACTCCTCATCCACACTTGTTCAATTATTTGGATTGATCACTACATATTTTCAGAACAAAATATATGTAAATTTTTTAGTTTTTCTTTAATAAAATAAAAAATGACTTTACGAATAACTTTTTTTTCCCTTCAACTATTGTGGAAAACTCAAAAATGAGAATGAAAAATAAGTTAAGATTTAGGGAAATAGAGACAAATTCCCTTATGGGGTATTCCGAAGGTGTAACCTAGGCAATGAAATAAAAAGGGGCCCGATACTTCAACTAGAGGAGTGACCAGTTGGTTCACCAAACCTCAACCCAGCGTCACGCAATAAAAATAAAAAATGTATTTAAAAAAGATGAAGGGGTGTGTGCCCTTTCACGTCTTGACAAAGATATTGGTAGTCATTAGTCAATACATCCTCTCCTCCCCATTTTCTTACCAAGTACGGGTTCAATTTTTTTCAGCACCTATGTTTGGAGCAGGTAAGGGTACAAATTTTCTACCCTTACCTGCTCCAAACATATGTGCTAGGAATGATATTGCAATAGGATTAGGGTAGAGCTTGAGTTGAGACACATGAAACATGTTGTGTAAACCAATAGAAGAGGGTAAGTCTAGATTGTAATCCGTGTTTCCCACACTATCCATCACCTTAAAAGGACAAAAAAACTTGGGCAGAAGCTTTTGATTTCTCAAAAACTTGGTTAGAAAGGGAAAACTTAAAATAGGACTGTAACTTCAAAAACAAACAGTCGTCAATGGAAATGAAACACTCTCACTCATGTGCTTATTAGCATGTTGTGACGTACAATTTTGCGCCCAAATTAGGTGAAACTGAAGCATTTTGATGGAAACCTCCCTAACTAGATTCCACTGTTTCATAAGTGGACTCTCCCAGAAAGTAGGGGAGGTGAATAGGAGGAGGTTGGCCATAAACCACATATGAGCCTGAAGCAAGGTGCGATGGTCCTCCAAGCCTATACCTATTTGGGTGTTCATTAGCTGAAATCAAGGTTGAACTCATTGTGTCTATCATTTCCCTAATTGCGCAAAAGAGAGTTACGAGCAGTTAGTGATGGTGAAGAATACGAACTACTGCTAATACCAATTGTAGCGAAAAAAAAATTTGTTAGGGAAGCTTCAGCAACAACCTAGCTCACCCCAGAAGTATGAATGACTGATACTTGGTGAAGGTGAAGCTTGAGATAGAATGAGATGGAAGAGAAGAGAGTGATTGATGAGAAAGTTCTGATAAGCATTTCATTTAGCCACTAGGCTGTTAGAAGAAGAATTGGTTACAAGTTACAACTCTTGCCCATTCCTTACGAGGAAAATGTAACAGAAAGGATTCTACTGCCACCAAATTGAAATGAGCAAATTAAGGAAAGTACAATAAATCATTGAAGGTATTGAAATGACTGAAGTATACTGTGATAGTATTAGTATATTCAAACTGTCACAAAATCTAGGTAAAATAAAAAGAAGAAAAATGAATCTTTACAGTTTACTCTCTTCAAAATGATAAGTATCATACATTTACAAGGCTGAGAAGGAACTGAACCACATCAAAAAATAAAATAAATGAAGTTCTTTCACCCTACCAGCTGAATAAGACAAACCTCTTTCTTATCTTATTGCCTAATTAATATTTCAATTCAATTTGTTTCCTTGTCTAGTTTCGAATACCAAGAATTTAAAATGTAAAAAAAATGGAGACATTTTCAAAACTAAAAGAAACTAGTATACTTAGTGCATGTTTGAAATCACATTGAGTTTCATGAAATCACAGTGACACCGTCGACATCAAAGTGTTTAATGTGATTTTGCTAAATTGACCGTCAATTCAAACATGCACTAAATGTGACTTAGAGTTAAGTATTTAGGATGAATCCATTCAAAGCATAAAGCTAAAACTTTCAATGGGATCAGATTCTTCAAGCATTGAAGCTGCCTGGAAGCAATCAGCAGCATCACCCATTCGACCATCTTCCTTGTGAGTTAATCCGAGATGATACCAAGCATTGCGATTAGTTGGTTCTATTCTAAGTGCATCGGAAAGTAAACTCCTAGAAACAGGTGATGCTTTGATACCATTTTTCAGCATCAAAGAACCCATCAAGACCTTGCTTGGAACATGGTTTGGTTCAACTAGGATAGCATTGATAGAAGCTGCAAGAGCTTCACCGCTTTGTCCACGACCTTCAAATACAACACCTGCCACGATCATATTGGTATTGGTTAATATATAAAGTTTACAATGGAGTGAAATCATGGTTTTCAAATCTAGATTCAAATTGTGAATTAGAGACCTATTTTTCGAATCTTGAATTGAATCTTATCATGATTCGTAAGATACATTACCAATAAAAAAAATGTCATTTTTAAGTAAAAACAAGTGACATAACAAATTGATATATCATATATGAACCTCAGAATAAGGCAAGATTCAAGTCATAAATCAAATGACAAAATTAAAGTGGTTGACTACACTAAGTTTAGATAATGATTCATTACAACGAATCATGATTCATCATAATGAAATTCAAGATAGATTCATGTCCAAAATAGATACACGCCAGAAATTCGTATGGATTAGGTTCAGTTTTGTATCGAATTGAGAGATACTAATAACCCTGGCCCTTAAACTGCTTACACCATGCAATTAGATAGTTTGATGAGTACTAGCATGACACTCTCTAATGATCTCTTTCCATCACACTCTCTTATGTTAGTTGAAATTCATATGAATCCCACCATTTTGAGAATAGGTCCCACTAAATTATGAGTCTCATGCAAGTTTGGTGGAAAAAGTTTGAGAATGTGTTATCAGTATTTTTCTCCTTAGACTTGTCCTATGTCCCCTGTGATATCTCAATTTAATAAAACATGTGGGAAAATATAAGTTGAACATGCTAAAGTATAAGACATTTAAGAGCATAAAGGTTTTGTTCTTGCCTTCAGTTTGCATTGTTGCTGCCGAGTATTCCTTCAACTCTCTAGCCTTTTGCAAACAGATTTCAGCATCCTTCCAATGTGAAAGGCTTGCATATAAATTTGCTAGACCATGCCAAACATCAAACTCATTTATTTGATCCTCCTCGTCCTATAAGGCGTTAATAATAGTAAGATTAGATTTGGAACAAATACAAACAATGGCAAAGAAGCAACTATTATAGTCTACCATTCTCACATCAAAGTTACGTGTCTTGCTGCTGCTGCTACTATTATTGTGACTGTTATTATAATTGTTTGAAGTATTTGGTAAATGTTTTATTTTTATTATTATTATTATTATTATTATTATTATTAAATATAAAACATAAGAATTGCAGAAAGAAGAGAAGATAGGAGAATCTTACCTGTGAACTAAGTCTTTGAGTTCCAACAGATTTCTTCTGGGCTTGAACTAGTGCAAGAAGGTACCGGTAAATCTCAATAGCATCCATTGGTCTTAATTCAGCGATCTTCAGCTTGGCTTTTATCCTGAACAAAGGCCCCTGCTCCCATTTCGAGGTCTCATCTATAGCAGCATCAGTTACCACTTCGGCCTCTGTAAATCTTTTCTGTGCAGACAAAACCAGAGAAAGCAATCTCCATCCTTTCAATTTAGAGCCACCAGTTTTGTCGAAGAACTGCTTGGCATAACGTAAAGCAACCGCCAAATTTCGGTGCTCGGCATATTGAATTGCCAGTTCAAAAATTAGATCAAAATTGTTTTGCTCTAATCTAACTGCCCCCTCCAATGATTGCAAAGCTTTTGACTGAAGCATGGACCTCTCGAAATCGGAGGAAGCAACCTTAGCTTGCTTTCCAAGACAGAGTCCGAGCATCCGAAGACCAACACCTTTCAAATGCTCGTTTAAGCCCTGAGCTTTATCGATTGCCCTCTGAGCATACCCTGCACCCTCAGCAGCAAGATGAGAATCCTCACTGCAAATCCTCGCAGCCAATAATAATGCTACCAAGTCATCTGGTCGTTCATGTTTGTGCAAAGACTTCCGTAGCAGATTCAAAGCACTTTTATTTTGTCCAGCTCCACTAAGACATAGAGCTAAAGAATTCCAACGGTCAATGCGATGATATACACCAGGAAGCATCTCTTCAAATTGCTTCGCCAAAATAGAAGTTTCGCCACATGCTGAGAGTGCAAAAGTTAGGTGTTCCATAACTGAAGGATCATATTTTATTTTACCTAGGCTAAACTTCCTCAAAACAATCATAAGAAGAAGAATTGCCTCTTCGAGATTATTCTTAGGTACATAAGACCCCTCGATCTGAACGGATAAACTTGGTGGACTTGCCTCCACACCACTGTATAGCAAAAATACGGCAAATGCTTTCTGAATTCTCGCACAGCAATCATTATCAAGATTCCATTGACTTAGAAGAGCGTTCCTATAAGTAGTTATTGCCTCATCGTAGCAACCGGCCTGTTTCCAAAGCTCGGGAAGGAGCTCTACTGCACAGCTTACTATCTCCTGCAATTTATTGTCAACTTGAGTATCAGATATACCCTGACAAAATACCTTCTCAACAGCATCAAGAACTTGCTTGCATTCATTAGCAGCTTCTGCAAATACATGAAATAATCATTTCAGTGTTGATTTGATTCAAAGATAAAGTAATGCAGGGAAACAGATTCTCTGTTGTAACTGCGTCACGCAATCACGGATCTCAACAGTCCAAATCAATGGTCAAGGTTGTTTAAAACTAATTTACTGATTGTGTAATCTGACCCGTCCAATCTGACATCAATGGCCGAGACACATTACTGCGTGGTATTTCTACTGCCAGGAATCTGGGTCCGTATTATAGGTGCATTCGTGTAGGTATACAGGAAATCAATTTCCATTCCAAAAAAGAAGAAAAGGTTAACTACTAGTAGAGAATAACTTTCACTAGTTAATAATTCAATACCATCAAATTTCCCCAGTTTTTGTAGAGACTTGGCTTTTAGGTAGATGGCTTCAAGCACCATACTAGCAGCATGCTGAGTTACTGAAGAAGGCGATTCACCACGAGAGGGACCTTTCTTGACGGGTGGCTTTTCCAAAAGTGAAGGTTGCAGTCGCTGTATAGCTGCTTTAAGATCAATTCCATCAAATACACGAAGAGCACCTTCAACATTACCTCTTTGATACTCTAATTTTCCGAGTAGAGCTTGTGCTTCCTGTAAAGGTTTAAAAGTGACCATGAATATTAACTCAACTTATGATTGATTTATTACAGAAATGGTTCTTCAATTCAATTTCAAGAAGAAACAATGTATGCGAGAACTTCACACTACATTTAAGGGGTTGTTTGTGTCAATTTACAGAATGCATCAATATTTCAATAATTATGTTTGGTTTGGCAAATTTATCTGGTTTCAAATCCAATGACATGTAATGCAGTGATAAATATAAGTCCATTATATGTGCAATGCTCATGTATAAGTATAATATGGTTACAATCACGGAATATAAATTTATGCTGCCTCACCAAAAGAAGAATTTATGTTATGGGAATGAAGTATATTCTAAGGTTTGAAGCGGCATAATCTCAATGCACGACCACCACTGTGGCAGCATCAGCCGCATTTGACCTTGATTGGGAGTACTAGAGTCTTTTATTCCTCACACATAAGTTAAGGAAAAAGAAACCCAGAAATATGATGCATCATTGCCTCCAAAGATCTTAACATTGGAATTTAACAAATTGCAAACCCAATCATACATTCAAACAATCAGTAGCGTGATGATGTTATAATTACAAGACGCAGTATAGTTTTAAAATGATGTCTGCAACCACAATTGCGGCTCCAATATAAGGGTTTTGGAGGCGTTGACAACTGCATCCGTACGCAATATCAAGCATTGTAACATAACCACAACCTCAATTTAAAAAAAGCTGTTTTATTTAATTTTTTCCATTTTGACTTCAAATAATAAACAAGAGAGAATATAGATCCAACATTTTACTCATAAAATGAAGAGAAATTATAAGAAAAATGGAAACATGTGAGAAAAAGGTAAGGTTACTACCTCAGAAGTAAGAGACAAGCCATCACGCAATGCAGTTTCAGCATCTTGAATATTTCCTTGATCGAGTTTAGCCTCAACCTCCGCCGTATCCATGGAGGTTCCATTTGCACAAAACTCTCTTCCACTCGATGACTCCATCATTCATTCATCTCCTTCACCACCTGCATTTTGATGGATCCAAACCATGCCGTTTCAGATCCTTATTGTTATATAATAACTGATGAAAAAGAAGACATTACCTTAGGCCACGAGGGATACAATGTGGTTTTCTTGTCTTCGGTAGAATTGTTTGTTTCAATACAAGGTATGGGGATCCTATATATTTCTGCAGTACTAAATGAAAACAATGCAAAGACAAAAGAATGTGGGATGGGGGATTGAGATTGAGCACAAGACGAGGGGTGGTATGGTCCAGCTAAGCTTGTCGGGTCAACCGCTGCTTTTTACAAAAATAACCATGTTTCATATATACGTTTAGAAAATGTTAAGGAAATATTTTACTTTCTTTGCTTATTTTAGAATTTTCAAAGAGTGTTCGAGAATACTCGTTAACAAGACACTATACATTTTTTTAAATTTATTTAATTAATTAATTTTTTAATAAAAAATTTATTGAATAATTAGTATATAGAGTTCCTTAAAAAAATTAATATCTCTAATTACAATGAATTTGAAAAATAAATGTATATGTTTACAATAGTGATCAAAATGAGTATATTAAAAAAAATATTATTTATTTTAGAGAGTAATTAATAGTGAAAAAATAAATTCAAATGTATTTTAGAATATTTTTCCCCAAAAGTGACACTTATTTTCGGACATAAAGAGTAGTTAGAGACTGTGAAACAAGTGTTTTAGGATGTGTTTTAAGAGATCCATAGAAATAAATGGCGTCAAAATACAAGTTAAATGTTTGTTAAATTAATAAATACACCTTTTTATGCAAAAGTTATCTTTGTTCACTACTTAAAGAATACTCTAAGAACTTTTGTTACTATTTTTTAGTAAGATATTATGCTATTTAGACACATAATTCTTGATACAGTATACCATTAAGTATGAACATCAAACGAGAGACCGGACATTTAAGGAGATAGAAAGACAATCTAAAGTACAAAAACTTGTTAAATAATTTTACATATTTGTGTCCAAATCGATGTCGGAAAACATTTTCCTTTAATTATATAGGCTCCTTTAAGCAATAATGAGAGATAAATAAAAGAGTTATGCTAACAAGAGTCCTTATTTATATAGAACACTTGTTAGAAAAATTAAATAGGTTTGCATTGGATTCAACGATATTTTAATAGAAATAAAGTATGTGGTTGGTGGCTCATAGGAGGAGGAATAATGTGATTTTGAGTATTGATTAATGATAAGAGGAGCTTAGGGGGTGGAAGGGGTAAGGGAGAAATCTTCGACCATTTCAAAAATCACTTTAAATCCAAAAGTCTGAGTAGATCGACCAGAGAAAAATTGACCTTTCCGAACATTGAAGATAATAATGCAGCTAATTTAATTGTGCCTTTTTAATTAACTAAAGTAAAAAAAGGTGGCGTGGGTTTGTGAAAGTTGCAAGAGCCATGAAATAGATGGGGTTAAGTTTGGGTTCCTTTAAAGAATTTTAAGAAGATCGTTTGTATTTCATAGATTTTTTTAGTGAATTCTATTCTAAGAGAAACTTATGTGAGGGCTAAATTGCATACATTCATTGTGTTGATTCCAAACAAGGATAATCCTCATTCATTATTGGATTTTAGACTTATACAAACTATTGTTAAAAAGTTTTGACCACCAAATTAAAACTTATAACTGACAAGGTCATTTTCTGACTCGCAATCTATTTTTATTAAATGATAAACAAATCCTTAATAAATTCTTTGATTAGAATAAAGGTGTAACTATGTTTAAAGTGGATTTTGAGAAAACGTATATATGTTTTGGTGGAGTGAGTTTACCTTGAATTAGTCGTTTCAAGAATGAACTTTTCAACTATATGGAGGAGTTAGATCTCATAATGCCTTAGCTCAACAACAAATTCAGAATAGGTTAATGAAAGTCCCACAAATGAATTTCAGTTGGAGCGAGGTCTTAACAACCATGCCTTACACTACATCCGCTCATGTGTACAAGGAAAACACGTTATGGTCTAGAGTTGAATTGGTTCTATCTCTCTAATTGATTAAACTTGAAGTTAAGATTAATAACTTTTGATTCTACAATTGAATTTAAAAATAAATTTTTGGTTTAAATCTATTTTAACTCAATGTATCCAAACACCCACTTTACATTATTGTCAAAAATCAAATTTACGAAAACAATTTTTCTCACGGCAAATGGAGCTTAGCTTGAAGTTCTTGTTTCGGCGCTGCGCTGCGCTGCGGTGCTCTCATTTTCCTTTCTCCCATAAATCAACTCCATTATGTCACTTCAATCACAACAGTAATATTCAAGAAATAGTATGCTTTTGTTTGATAGTAATGTTCCAATATTACTTTTGCGCGTTCGAGAAATTCAGTGTATAACCTTACTTTATTTCCATGTAATGTAATGTAAGAAAAATAACTTAACTTTTAACAACGGATCTATTTTTGGGGTCAATGATTGGACTATTTTTCATCGTTCTGTTATTGTTGTTGTTGTTTATAGGTAAGGCATCATGGTTAAGCATAATAATGTGATCCCTAATGAGCACTTTAGAAAGCATTGGCAAAACTATGTTAAGACTTGGTTCAATCAACCTGCTCGCAAGACAAGAAGGCGTTTAGGTAATTTTTACCTAATTTCAACCTCATTTTTTGACTTTGTTGAAATAATTAGGGTCTTTTTAGATTGATTTATTTGAACTTATCTACTTGTATAAATACCAATGTTGTCAATGATGGATGGCGGTGAGCCAAAACCTGCCATACCGGTTGACATGTGGCACTGCCATATCCAAGTATGGCGTCATGGCGCTGCCATTCATCCTTAAAAAATTGGTCGTTGAAGAAAGCCAAAAATCTGCCATTGATATTAGACACGGCGCAGTCATGGCCGCCATTTGATAACGCTGATAAATACTTTTGAAACTAAACTGTTTGGGATAGATTAGGGAAATGTCTTATATCTTGTATGAAAACAATTTGACTTTATTTTATCTTTTGTTGTATAGACAAAGCCAGTTTTGATTAATATATGTGAATTTATTTACAAGCATAAACACTTGTGAGATTGTTTCAGAGAGCTTACCGAAGCAGCTTATGATACATCCATAAGCTGTTTTCAACTTTTTCTCCATATGATCTCTAGGATAGCTTATTAAAACAACTGATAGCTTATGTAAATAGCTTGTATCTTAATCTTAATCTTATCTTAATCTTAATCTTAATCTCCTATACATACATTTTAGAATGGTGAAATGACACAATCCACATGGCATAATAAAATGAAATACCTAAGAAAAGTGACATGTGGCAAGTTGAATCACAAAGATATGAATATGAAAATAACTCTTACAATTTTAAAACTTAAATTTCACTTACTACCATTTATGACTTACCAAAAGGACAAAACATACACCAATTAAATATTTTGTTAAAGTCAAATTTTTCAAAAACAAACAAGGAATTATATTAAATTAACATAATGAAAGAAAGATTCAAAAAAAAAATCGGTCAAGAAAAAGTCAATTATTAAAACATGAAAAATCCGAATGTTTATCCAACTATTATAATATGTAAAATATAAATAGTTTTTTAACACAAAAAATTGACATTGAAGCAATTTATGAGTTTGAATTATAAACGTTAGAGAGAATAATAAAATATAAGATAATA
>Ga0228710_1002461_pt1 | contig 29172 bp, 14 predicted proteins | sample MedpolnodulmetaG_FD_177995 | JGI IMG/M metagenome (GOLD analysis project Ga0228710, IMG submission 177995) | Root nodule microbial communities from Medicago polymorpha collected in Santa Monica, California, United States - pink nodules | ecosystem: Host-associated > Plants > Roots > Nodule...
AAAATAAAGATAAAAAAAAAAAAAACTACACGTTTCAACGTAACGGAAAAATGAAATATGAAAGGAATTACCGAGGATGTTGGATCCCAAGTAAAATTCCGACCTAAATTACTAGTTGTTTACTTTTAAGGCACTCAAATTAGTCAAGTTATTAATCCTAGTTGGTCCCTAATCCATTTTTGTCCTCGCTCACAATCCAAGCATAAAGCAATAAATAAAGTGGGATGGTGTCGGTGCATGTGTCGGTGCGTGTGTCGTTTACATAATTACATAGCCTCCTATATACATTCTAAGGTCTTCAAGCGAAAATAAATGACAAGAAAATAAAATGCATGTGTTACATAAATTCTCTATTATACACACTAAACAAATGATGTCAATAAAATAAATAACAAGAATTAAATATGCATGCAAAAATTCTAAGCATAAATTAAATTAGAAATAAATGACAAATAAAATAAGCATAAAATAAATGGCAATTTAAAAACAATCAAGCAAATAATTAAAAAAATAGTGGAAATAAACAAGTAGAATAAATATTAAAAGATAGAAAGTTTTAAAAGAGAGAACACAATTTTTAGAATGAAAAAAGACATTAAAATGAAAAAAAGAGTGGTGTAAAAATATATAAAAAATAGTGAAGAAAAATAAATAAAACAAAGGCTCAGGTTGGATGAATCTGGACCACTTGATGAATCAGGAGGTCCAGATTCAATCACTGTATCAACTCATCACAACCTCTAGATCAAATGATCCAAGGGTTTAAAAAACAGGAACACAATAGTGAAAATAGACAACACTCATAGGATTTAAAATCAAGCACAATTTAAACAAAAGACACACAGTGAGGAGTAAAAGACAAAGGCATACGTGAATCTTCCCAAGAGCATCTTGGACCGTCAGATCTGAGATCCGACATTCTAGTCTTTAGGTCACGTGACTAACAGATGGTCATGCACACACACAATCGGACTAAACAAATACCAATATAAAAGCAAGCTCAACAAAAAAACACATAAAACAACAAAAACTTCTCTCTCTTAGAGAGAGAAGCTCTCCCTTCTCTCTAAAACTATTTATGGAAAACGAAAAAAAAAAAAAAGATGGATCTTCATCTTCTCCGACGAGCTTTGGTGCTCCGACGCGGTGGTGACCGGCCCAAACGGGCGGCGTCACCGCGTCGAAAAATCAAACGTTCTCCGATTTCAAATTTTTTTTACATTTCTAAACATCCATTTCCTTTCTAAACCTGAATCTGAGCTTAGATTTTTGAGATGAGGTCACAATCGGAGTAGATCTAGAAACAAAGTTGTGAAAACAAAAGTGGAGAAAAGGTAAAAAAACCTTACCTCGGAGTCGGATTTGGGCTTCGATCTGCTCAAATTCCAGGTCGGTACCGTCGTTGGTGTTGTTGTTATACGGATCCAAAAGCGAGTTTGTGAAAGTTGTTGTTTCGATGATTCTGATTCTTATGTGTTGTGATGAAAAATCGAAAATAATGATGATGATGCTACTGTGATTGTTGTTTGAACAGATTGCTGGAAAATTTCCATGTATTCATGATGTTCATCAAATGTTCATCATTTTTGGTTTTTGATCTGTATTTTGGTGGAGAGAGAAACGAAAATGTGTTTGTGTAGTTTTTGACTGATTCTAACCTCTGATGCGTGTGAACAGTGCACAATTAATGACAGTCTATTTATAAACTGTCATTTTAGGGCTAGGTGGAGAATGTGTTGGCTTCTGATTGGTTTGATTGGATCAAGCCAATCAGAGGGTGACACGTGGACTGGCTTGGAGAGAAAGAAAATATCTGGACAGCTTTGGATGCTTTAGAGACCAATAGAAAACTGACACATGGACACATAAATAAAGACAAATGGCTTCTTATGACTAAAGAATTAATTAATTAATAATAATAAAAAACGAAAAATTAATATTAAATAATTAAAAGACATTAATAAAAAAAGGCTAAAAAAATAAATCACTTAAAAAAAAGAAAATAAAAAAATGCCCCTTTCGGTAACCAAATGAGGTATTTTAAAATACCTCTCTGCCGAAATTTCGTCTGAGACGACAAAATCACTCGACTTTCAACATGCAAACAAAAACCTTTTGACTGATTAAAATACGAATAACTAATTAAAGAACGGAACAAAGTTTCAAACTGACTAGAACACGAATAAAAAGTTTTAAATACTTAAAATGCGAATAAAAAAGTTTAACTATACGAATAAAAGTTTAAATGATTAAAACACGAATAAAGGTTTAAATGACACAATCCATAAATTTAAGGTGAAAGAATGGTAACTTAGTTTAAGATAGAGATGATTTTTGAACTTAAATACACTTACAAATGCATTATCTATATCTCTCTAAATACATTAAAGGAACTCGAATCTAAACTTTCAAATTTAAGATATATCTTTTACCACTGGATCAAGGCTTTTATTTAAGGGTTATTTAAGGGTACTGGTTAAGGAAACTAAAAAAAAGAAAATCACTACTAGAAAAAGCAAAATTAGCGAGGGAAATTAGTGACGGAAAAAATGAAATTCCTCACAAATTCTTTGGTCGCAAAATTTAGTGACGGAATTAGAGAGGGATTTCACGTTTTCCCTCACTAAATATCCCTCACTAATTTTTGTTTTTTTAGTAGTGAATTTTGAATTAAAAGAAATACTTTTTAGACTTTTAATGAGTTGACTACACAAGTTCTAATGTGATATTACTATATCTGCTACCTTAACCAGTGTTTCGGGGGCACTCGTTAACATTACTCTTTATTTAAACTTATCATATCTTTAGGGAGGAAGAGAAAACATTAATTTATAAAGAGGCATATAATGACCTAAAACAACATATATAATTATTTTTATCCATTTGGCAGAAAACAACAAATAATAGTACCCTATTTTATTGACTCTTATTGCTATTTTAAGAAAAGAAAAGGTAGAAAACAACGGACCTTTATAAAACAGGATTCGGGAAAATCATAGGATCCAAGTGGACCATTGGCTTTACCTAAAAAAATAAAAGATGAATACTTTCTTTACTCACAAAGAAAAACTTAGACCACATGCATAATGGTATGAGAATTCCTTTTCCCAGGGTGACACATTTTTTTTTTGTCGAGGTTTGAACTCTGGACCTTGTATATATTATGCATCGTTCCTACTAATTGAGCTAAGCTCATGAGGACTCCCTTGGTGACACTTTGCGCGTCCTTCAAAATTTTAAAAATGTTTTTGGGTTTTTTTTTTAAAAAAAGAATTGTGGAAAAATGTTTTTTTTTCACGAATTCAAATTCTAAAATCCGAAAAATAAGTATTTCGGATTTTATAATCCGAACACTATATATACTCTATTTTGAGGTATGTATTGAGGGGCGTTCAAATTATAAAATCAGAACGTGCATATTTTTTCAGATTATAAAATCCAAACATCCATACACCTTTTTGTGCCAAAAAATCATGGGAAAAACAGATTCGGATTAGATAATACGAACTGTATAAACACAAAGACTGAACTTGTTTGTGACATAGAAAGCCACTTTAGGAAGCATTCAAACCAACTGCGCTTCAGTGTATTTCTTATGTTTCAAATCATTGTTACTTGTTCTCGTTGTGTCCTAGTTGAAAATCCGGTTTTCATGATACTTGATCGGATTACTCTGAAATTTGTCTAGAAGATCAAGGAACATGACTCCCTTAAAAGAACTTTTTATAGGACTCCGCTCTTCAAAATCTAAAATTCTATTGTTTATGCGAAATTTTTCATATTCCAAGAAAAATCCAAAAAAATTTACATTAGTTTTATTTGATTTGTAGAATTTTTTTGGTGCTACTTTTATATATTTTTTATTTTATTTGTTAGGTTTTGTTATGTTTAACTCTTTTTTTTTTGTGTGTGGTTTTGAAAAACAAAACTCACAACTGCTTAAATGGGAGGATGTATTGATTGTTACTTATATATAAGAATATTTCAGGTTATATGACTTAAGTTTTTTTGGTTAAGATTATATATCCAAACGAGGGTATTTTAGTCAAAACAGAGGGCACATGAGAAAAATATTGAAGTTGACGTCAAAAAAAATATTAAAGTTGACGTAAAAAAAAATATTGAAGTTAAAATTTGAAAATATATTCTCTCCAACAATTCATTTTCAGTTGAAATTTATCAATTATTTGAGCTATATATAATTAATTTGATTAGGTGATTAAAAAAATTATTTCATCATACCTATAGTCGAGGAAGATAAAACATTTGTTTATGGGTACAAAATATGTCGATTAAGTTATCAAAAAGAAAGTTGGGGAGCAATAGCATTCTTTTCAAGTCGAAGGTTGGGAAGGTTACGTGCTTAGAGAAAAGTTTAAGATGATAAAAAGTAGTTTTGACAAATTGACACCAAAATCACACTCAGAACTTGGTAGGTCAACTTAAAAGGATAAAGTAACGAATATCTTCTCTTGATGATAAGGGGGAGGACGATGAGCTAGATTTGGAGGAGGTGAAAGCGCTTCATTCATTGTCAGTTAATTTATTTTCTCTTTCTAAAATCAATACTAGTATCCAGTAGCAGAGATATAGTTTGACTTGGTTGAAGGAATGAGATTCTAAATTCTTTCATTAATACATTGGTGTTCAGGTGGAAGACATTGATAATGTTACGAAGGTTATGTACAATCATTTAGTAACTCAGTTTGAGAAGGATATAACTATGCAACCTTGAGTGGACGATTTTAATTTCAAAATGATTATTGTTTTGGATGTACGTAGGAGAATTAGTGAAACCGTTCGGTGTGGAGGAGTAAACCAAATTGTTTGGTATTGTAAAAGTTTTAAAACTTCAGAGCTGAATGGGGTGAATTTTGGATTTCTCACCAAGCTTTTTTTTAAACAAGCTTTTTATTTTTTGAAAGAAGAAATATATCAATTCATCGCCAACATATATATATATATATAGACACACATATATATATCGATTAATTGCTCAATAATAAGTTAGAATAATTTCAATGATGAATGGAAGATCGAAAATTACATACAAGTATTAGATTATTAATTAAAAATTTATACACGTGTTAATGTCTTTTCTGTATAAAAAATAAAGAGGTGTGTTATTTAAACAACTGTTTGCATGACAGTTTATAAGACATTATAAAACGGTCATATATTTATAAAGAATGGTCTTGTTAACCGGTGTCTCTGGAGCACAAGTTAACAAACTAAAAATAGAAAGAAAAATCAATTTTTGCATTAAAAGTAACACTTTTTCAACCTTTAAAAAGTAAAATACACAATTTTCAAGAGAATGTTACTTTTTATAATTCCTTAACAAGTGTCCATAGGGAAATTGTTACATTTTCCTATAAAGAAAAGTATATATATTAACACAACCAAAACAATAAAAAAGAAAGTAAAAATATAATATGAGTATAAAAGAAAAAATTGTCATTTTTTTTGGGTCAAGTAGCTTAGTGGCTAGAGCTCGCACAATTTAAGTGTGGAGAAGTAGAGCGTCCGAGATTCGAACCCCGACCCCTGCATATAAAATGCAAAATATCTCTACCAACTGAGTTAAGGTCACGGGAAAAAAATTGTCATTTCAATACATTAATTGTATAAATATCATTTAGGTTTTGTTAACAAGCGTCCTTGGGACACTCTTTAAGCATGCTAAATTAAGAAATTATTTTTTAACAATGTTAAAGTTTTCAATTTTCAAAGCATTAATTACACAAACTTTCATAAAAAGTTACCATTTAAGGTCCTTAACTAGCGCCCCCTAGAGACATTAACCTTTCTCATATCATTTCAAGTAAAATAAATGCATTGAACTTGAAACAATAATTGTCTATCTTTCGAAAGTCAAGGTCACCGTGCTTGTAACTATAGACCAATCATCACTAATTGAGTTTGTCGTATAAGGAATCAAACTTCTATCGAATCAAATCAGTAAAGGAAACAAACATTTACCTCCTGTATTTCATGTTTTGTTTTCCTCTACGAGCTAAATACGTTTTACACTAATTTCGTGACAATTCTATACTCCCTCCGTTCCACAATAGATAACTCATTTGAAAATGTGTAATTTTGACCTAACTTACTTTGACCATGTTTTTCTACTAATATACAAAGATAAATAATATCGTATAAGATGTCGTTAGATTCTTCTCGATGAGTATTTTCAAAATATCAAATTTTCATAATTATTTCTAATATATTATTCAAGATATTTAAGGTTAAAATTATGCATTGGTATGCGTAATTAGGTCAATTGTGTCATGTATTAAGGGACGGAGGGAGTAATATTAATTACTCCCTCCAGTTTCAAATGTAAGAAACAAAAAAAAGTAAAATTGGTGGTCCCAAATATAAGAAAAAGTAGTCAAATGAACCAATTAAATGCTACAATTTCAAGTTTACCCTCATTAAACCCACCTCATTAATGTCTTTACTACTCCAAGACAAGGGTAAAATTAGAAAAAAAATCACTTTTTATAATGACTTAAATGTGGTCAATCCACTTTCTTAATATGTGTACATTTTTTTTCTTCTTACATTTGAGACCGGAAGGAGTAAGTTATAAATAATCTTGAATTTAACTTAATTGATAGGGACAATGCATAATATATGCAGGTCCGGGGTTCAAACCCCAACCACATTCAAAAAATTAAGTCATAAACAAATACTACATTCCATCATAAATATAATCATATATTCCACTTTTATTAAAAATTATTATTACCGTAGTCTTTATTCTAAGAGGATTTTTTTAAGAAGTTAAAATGAAATATATTGACTTAAAAACTTGGAAATTCAAGCACAGGGAGTGCTGAAAAGCCAGCAAAACAAGTATTATCAAATTACATCAAACACCAAAAGAAATGCAAAATCAAAAAAGGCTAAAGCGCCCTGATTACAAATTAAAATGATTCTCAAACAAGGTAAATGATTAAGCCACCACATGTGAAATGAAATATAAACAAAAATATTATCCTTTCAATATTTGTAGTTAATGTATCTGTTTTATGTTGTGTGCAAGTGTGAGTTATATGTCCTACATTGGATAGAAAAATGGAGGTTGAACACTTTATAAGTGAGACGATCCATAAACTTATTGTCTTAAGGTTTTGGGTGAAAGCATGGTGTCTATCTCACTTGTACTTGTGTGGTTGCTCTGGCCTAGATGTGGGCGGGGTCCCCAGGGCTCCCTTCATGACCCAACATTTTATATGTGGATATGCCTAAATTCTACTCTCTCTGTATTTTATTATACTCAGTATGAAATGAAATATAAACAAAAATAGTACGTAATTGAAAAGTAAATGTATGTGATTAAACATCAACTTTTTAAATATCATTTTTACTTATATTTCATTTAGGATATGGAGTATGTTACTTTACAATACTAATTCATTTTCTATTCATAATTTCTCTTATCAATAGGTGCTTATATTTAGGGACGAATGAAGTATTTGAAAATAATAAAGAAAAATAACAATATTTTGTCATGTAAATTGCACAAACATTAGTTTTTCTTTCATGTTTTTTGTGATTTGGCCTTCTAGGCGAGATGTTATTTTGTTGGTAGTTTTGGTGCAGTTTTGTTTGATTTTTCTGTCCTGACATGTTAATATGAAATTGTACTTGCAAAAAGTACAATAAGGGATACTAGGGTTAAATATCATATTCTAGGGTTTAGACTGATTATTGGATGTCTTGAGAGTGTTTTCAAGGGTGGTATTTATAGTCTTCTATGGGCTTGGGTTTCAGTTGCTTAGTCTCCAAGTAATAGGGGTATTTGTGTATCTTGGGCGGTTTTTAGAAGATTCTAGATATTATTGTGGCGGCACCATGGGTAATGCGCACCCCGGGCCCTAGGGCCTTTTTGGAGGGCGCTAAGGCCTCTTTAAGGGGTTTAAAAGCCCTTTTAGAGGTCTTTTAGGTCTATAGGAATATCATGAAGGTCCACAGCCCCCCAAGAACGAGTCTTGAGACAATGCGAAGTGATTGATATTTGCTGTTGTTTTTGAAATTTCGTGTGTGCTTGCATTGTCACTTTGTTTTTTTGTTTTTGGACAACATGTTCTAATTTTGAGAAGCCCCGCCTAGGGCGCTCTACTCAGTCTTCAGAGCCCCCTAGGGGTGTATGTTTGTTTTGTTTGAGGTTGATGGTCCACAGCCCCCAAGCATGAGTCTTGGGACAAGGCAATGTGGTTTGACATGTTTGGTGAATCTTATGTTTGGAATCATCTCCTTAGGGCGTCTTTAATTTGTTTAAGAGCCCCTGGGGGTAGATGTGTCATCTTTATTTAGAGTAATTGTTAAGTTACTCCCAACTTTTTGCGATGTTCTTTTGGTAGATGTTTTACTATGTTCTTTTAGTATTGTCTTGCTGAACACTTTGTTTGTTTTAACTTTATGTTTCTAAGTTTGCTATCCGATAAAAACGGCTCAGATGTCCCGGCGACTTTGTCGGCTCAGGGTCTTCATGATTCGGCATCTTTGGCGGCTCAAATTTGTTTGGCGGCTCAGATCATCCCGGCGCCTTAGGCAGCTCAGGGTCTTCACTGCCCAGTTTGGGTTGAGTTTTCACTACGCAATTGGGTCTTACAGCTTCTTTCTCAGAGCCCTCTTGGGGTTGACTTCTCACTGCCCAGTTGGGTCTTACGGCTTCATCGTTGCTCCTGCTCTTGTCTATGTAAAAACCTGCAAAACAAATCTCGAAGTTCTGAAAGGTCAAGATAACTTTGCATTTTATCTTCCATGTTTTTACTATGGAAGATTGTTGCTTCCTTGTGGATTCATTCTCCATACTCTAATTATGTGCGTTTTGTTGGATGAATTCTATTTTCGTCTCGCCCTTGGCAAGTTTGTTTGCATACATACTTGATTTATTTGAAGAACAACAATACTTGCCAATTCCCAAAGTCATCACTATAATAAATAAAAGGGGTCTCAATCATATTTAGTCAAATTCGATGGGAACTAACTATTTGTTGTCTTCTCTTATTAACTCGTCCATATTTTCTACTCCCCTTCTTATTCTTTTCGTGTTCTTATTAGATTTGAAATAACCTTCTTCCTTGATTATCTTGTGTTTTTAATCCTTTTCTTTCTTCTATTAGATTGGAACTTAGTCTTTCTACTACTTTTCTTAAATCGTAATGCGCTACTTCCTTACTAACTCGCAAACTACGCTCTTTTATTTTAATGCTACTACACTTTCCATTACCTCTTTTATTTTGATGCTACTACACTTTCCCTTACCAACTTGAAACTAATTTGTTTGTTATCTTTTACTTCTTATTTCTTTATTTCCTCCTATGGCTAAAACTAGTTGTTCTCTTATACATCTATTCTCTTGTGCAGGTCTATTAATATTAAACAATTATTTATGTTTTTACTAAATAGTTAGTTCAGTTCGCAGAGTAAATGATACATGAAAGGGGTTTCCAGAAAGAGAGGTAGGTCACTTGGACCTCTTAAATACCAAAGTTTTCCTTGACAGAATCCCTTATATGTGACCTTTTAACAATACTACACTTCACTTATGTCACAGGTACCTAGAGTAGTTAAATAATTTTCCTAATGATAGAATTTATTTTACAATATAAATATAATTATAAAATTGTACTCCCTTCTATTAGATTGAAACTAACTCTTCCGTTTAGTTATGCTATTTTCTACTTGTCTTCCTTCGCCTATTTACTACAAACTAACTCGCCCGCTCAACTATCTAATGGTGTACTCCTATTTAGGAAAATATTTTTGGTTTAAAATCCATATACTTGTCTTCATAAATTGACTATGTTTCACCAAGGCAATAATCTATATCAAAGTTTATCCAAGTGCAATATTAATACCTCCCATAAATGTTTCATTACTTCATTCATTCGAGATTGTATAGAAATAAGAATGATTCAGATAATGGACTGTTAAACAATTAATTCAGATAATGATTCAGCAATATTTTATAGAGAGGTGGAGTAGCTTACACCTTTTTGAACTAAAAAAGGGGAGTTTTTCAAGCAAAGGACAGAACAAAAACTTCGCAGTATGGTCGAACTAACAATACCATATGCTTTGTCGTCTTGATTTCTGACGTATTTACTAAACAAGCCAGTTTGAATAACAGTACAGATGAAATATAACTAGTAAAAAGAAACTAAATTCGAGATGATGCTATGATACATAGGCACAAAGTGACTCATCCTTTCTCAGGTGACGAAATAATATTGTATGGTGTATGGACCAATATTATGAGTTTCAATATCATTTATTTTATACCTGTTAAACTATCATGTGCTTGTATGCACTAAAAGATCAATACATAGAGATCATCCAAAATAAATAACCAATATAACCGAACCTCAAATAAATGTTTCCAAAAAACATTTAGCTTTTCAATATGCACATAACTTGTAGCTTCCATAACAAGGAATTGATAAAACATAATCTACCCAATCAGATATTATATATCCTATTCGTGGCTTCCATAACAAAGGAATTAATAATAGGTTAAGACACCTAATCAATTTTATATCATGATTTTTATGCAAAGGAGGAAAGCATTTTTACAAAGTTAATAATTCTGTTCACGCCACCTACAAAGTTGTTGATTAAAGAACCAAACACATAAAAGCCCATATTACTACCTGACGATTTGGCTGAGATATCAACACTAATTAAAATCCCTTTTGCTGAGAAGCGGCAATGTTAAAACTATTATGCTTTCTTAAATAACTTGTGTGCGTACTATGATGAATTTGAGCCGTTAATAAATTACTAACGAGGTTAATGTAACGCCTGGTTGTTGGTTAAGCAATTTTGACTTTTCAAAATAGAGCGTGAACGTGGGCGTGATTGAGATTCTAAAAAACACATGCCCAAACAGTAGATTTTAACGTAAATAAAATACAAACCGGTGAAACCTGTTAAGTGCCGATTCTCCTTCGATTGAAGGAATTTTGACAAGCCTGCTTTCATTATTGTAGCGATTCTGACTTTGCCTTGTATAGCTTCGGAAGTGGTCTCTTTTTGTGAGAGCGAGATGAGGTGTAGGCATGGCGGCGACGAAACAACTTCTTATCGGCGAGGTTACTGCCATGCTTCCGATTTGATTTTCATCGAACGACGTCGTGATCTGAGGATTCGGTCATCGTGGCGGTTGGGAATGATGAAGTTAGGTTCCTAAATCACGAGAGGTCGATTTAGGGTTTTGATGTGGAAAGGGTATCTGGATCGCAGTTTAGTGACTACAATTAAGATTTTTATGGCTTCAGGGTTTCTAAATCGCGGATTACGATTCAGAAGAGTGGTCTAGGTTAGTTTTACCTTTTCCCACAGACGGCGCGCCAACCGTACTTGCAAAAAGTACAATAAGGGATACTAGGGTTTAGACTGATTATTGGATGCCTTGAGAGTGTTCCCAAAGGTGGTATTTATAGCCTTCTATGAGTTTAGGTTTAGGTTGCTTAGTCTCCAAGTAATAGGGGTATTTGTGTATTTTGGACGGTTTCTAGAAGATTCTAGAGATTATTGAGGCAGCGCCATGGATAATGCGCGCCCAGGGCCCTAGGGCCTTTTTAGAGGGCGCTAAGGCCTCTTTAAAGGGTCTCTTTTAGGTCTTTAGGAATATTATAACGGTTCATAAATCCATTTTTGAACATCAGTGTAATATATTTTCTTTTAAAATGATCAGTGTAATATAATAGTTTCTTTTTTTGCCCTCATAAAAGAAAGTTACATGTTTTTTTATCCTTATATAAAATTGCAACTTGTCACTAAATTCAAATTTACTAAATTATCCTTGAACTTTTAAATGATTTGTTCTAGACATGTTTAGAATATTATAAAAGTTATTTTTCAAAAAATTAAAGTTTTTAAACATAGAATGAATTAAATATGATTTTTTTATAAACTACAAAAGTTCAAGATAAAATTAAAAAAAATATGGACCAAATATAATTTTGAGTTGTTTTTTGAGGACGACCTTTTTAGAATATTCTAAATATTTTTTTTAAAAAAAATCATTCACAAATTTAGAAGTTTAAGGATAATGAAACAAAATTGAATTTAGCATGGATTAAAACCGAGTGCTAAAAAATTATATAGCGAAACAAACATGCAACTTTTTTCACGAGGATGAAAAAGTAAAATTTGTTATATTTATATGGATTAAAAACTTATTTAATCTAAATAATATTTTATAATAATCATAATTTTTGCTATCTTTATTTCTTTTCAATCCAATCTTATTCTCTTCCTCGAGGAAAATGTGCCCAAGAGAACATAATGAGATACTAACGGAACCGTACCTTTGTATTCAAAACGTTTGAAATTTATTTGTAAGATTACATATTAGAATTGGTAGATAAAAACCACCGGAAGAGTTCAACTTTGAAAGTAGAGAAATGGGAATAAATTTTATATCTTGGATCCTCCTTCTTCATCTACTAGTAATCCTTCTGGTATGTTAAATATCTAACTTGAAACTATGTTTCTCTGTTTATTTTTCTTTAACTTGCAACAAAGTTTATTGAATTTTTTCAGTGTTCTCATGGAGACCAAGCTAGGAAATTGGTTGAAACAGAAGACAAATCATTGAAAATTCAACACAACCATCATCATAATCATATGAGTCATAATATTGATCCTTCACTAATGGTATTCTTCACTTTGAAAAATTTGAAAGTAGGAAAAATAATGCAAATTTATTTTCCTAAGAGAGACCCATCAACTTCCCCTAAGTTATGGCCCAAAGAAGAAGCTGAATCACTTCCTTTCTCATCAAACAGACTCTCATATCTTCTAAAATTCTTCTCTTTCTCTCGAGGTTCACCTCAAGCCATAGCAATGGAAAGCACCTTAAAAGAATGTGAAAGCAAACCCATCAAAGGAGAGGTTAAGTTCTGTGCTACCTCTTTAGAATCTATGCTTGAATTTACACAAAATATTCTTGGTTCAGAATATGATATCCAAGTTTATGCAACTTTGCACAAAACCAAATCAAGTGTTACGTTTCAAAATTACACTATAGTAGAAATTATGATGGAAATTCTAGCTCCAAAGATGGTGGCTTGTCACACTGTGCCTTATCCTTATGCTGTTTTTTATTGTCATAGTCAAGAAAGTGAGAATAGGGTGTATAAAGTTTTATTGAGGGGTGAGAATGGAGATAAGGTAGAGGCTATGGTGGTTTGTCACTTGGATACATCACAATGGGCACCTAGTCATATTTCATTTCAAGTTCTTGGTGTTACACCAGGAAGCTCTTCTGTGTGTCATTTTTTCCCAGCGGACAATTACATTTGGGTCCCTAAATTGAAATCACAAGGTTCTTCTAGCATGTGATTTCTTGTAGTAGTATAGTACTAGTGTGCTTGGCATTTGTGTTCATGTGCTTCAATGATGCTAAAAAATAACTGTTATGTGCTGAGCTTAATAATGTAAAATAAATTGCTCATTAGTATACATAAGAGTGTTTGCTTTTATAATCTTGTTGTAATTTTGAATCCTGGTGTTTTGATCTGCTTATTCAATATCTCAATTATAGAACTATCCATTGCTTTTAATTCAGTTTCTCTATATGTTCAAGAAACGTTTAATGTAATGATAAATGCTAATTATTTCACATGAAAAAAGTTGTATATTTTATTTTGGTCTTAACGCTAGGTTTTATCATAAAGAGGACTCTCCCTCAAAAATAAAAAAAACATGAAGAGGACTTTAGTGATTCAAAGTTTGATGTGAGGTAGAAAAAGTGGAAGAAAAAAAAACAATAAAAAAAAAACATGAAGAGGACTCTAGTGATTCAAAGTTTGATGTGAGGTAGATAAAGTCGGACCTATAATTTCTTAAGCTAATACTTAAACTCAAATTCTTTCAAAACAATTCAAATTTAAAGGAAATTCATAATATCATTTTTTTTTTTAATGTTAAATAAATGTGGTGCTTGTCGTGATAAAGATACCCGTTATATTTCAGTTATAATATTATTAATGATATATCATAAGTTTTATTTTTGGGTACACATATGTCATAACTTTTGGTAAGAAAAATAGTTAAGTTTTTTTTTTTTGGTACAAAAAAGAGGGCGGAGTCTAAGAAAAAGAAAACAAAGCGATTAATCGAACATTTCGAGGCATGTAAGCGCCAGAAATGACATCAAAAAGGAGACGTTGATGCTCTCTAGGAGGAGTCTCAATCATATGTAAATCAAAGGTGTCCAAAGATAGACTAAAATTAGCTAGCCAATCTGCTGATCTGTTTCCTTCACGCTATGTATGGTTGATATGAACATGCCAACTCATATTTTTTAGGTCACGAATACGCTGAATCAAGGTAGGAATATTTCCATTGATGTTACATTTCCATGTTACCATGTCAACTAAAAGTGACGAGTCGCTTTCCACTTGCAAGTGTGTGATCCTCTGTCTCTGAGCCATATCCATACCAATATACATGCCCCACATCTCTGCATGTAATGTGTTGCATGAACCTATCCTACGAGCATAACTATTCAAACAATTTCCACTGCTATCACGGATAAGGCCACCACATCCCGAGAGATTAATTGAGCTTTTATGCGCCCCGTCACAATTGAGTTTAACCCAACCTCTTGGGGTGTCTTCCATCGAATGAAAATAGTCTCAGTAACCCGAGGCCATCTAGTTAAGTGTGTTTGTTTGCAATTATCAATCTCCATAGCCATCTTAAGAATCACATCAATTGGATTAAAAGGTCGATGAAACTCCTCTTCAAAAATGCTCTTATTCCTCCACGTCCACAAGTGCCAACATGTTACCATAAAGATAGTTTGCCGCTCAATTTTGTGTGCTCCCATCTTCTTCTTGTTGAGATTGTTAAAGATCCAATCCCTGCAATTCAAAGAAAATAAATTATTAATTTCATTAGAAGCTACTAACCTAAGCCAAACTCGAGTTGATTGCACACAATCTCTCAGAACATGGATAATTGTTTCATCTTCATTTTCACATGTTGGACAAAGAGGGGATATTCCACTTCCCCACCTACTTATGCGATAGTTCGTTAAAAGCCTCTCATGAGCGGCAATCCACATGAAAGTTTGAATTCCGTGAGGCCCTTTCCAACTCCACAAAATCTTCCAATTCCCATCAATGGAACAGTTTCTCTCTCGCTGCAGGTTATAAGCACTTTGAATAGTAAAATGACGATTATTTGTTCCAGTCCATCCAATGGAGTCTGGTCCATCTGTTTCTTTAGGTGCTGGGATAGCCACCACCTGATTGACAATTTCATGGGGAAGATTAGTGGTGAGAAAATTGTTGTCCCACTCGCCTGCCTCTGTTAGAGTGCCCTTCAAAGTAAGAGTCGTATCAATGGTATGTTAAGTAGATAGATTCATAAGAGAGGACCATCAGGCATCCAATTATCAAGCCAAAAGTTTATTTCTTGACCATCTCCCACTTGCCAAACTATATGACCTTTGAATTGTTCCCATATACCTCCTAAGGCTTTCCATAAAGGGGAGTCGTAAGGCTGATAAGTAATAGCAACTCGAAGATCGTTGTTTCTACAATACTTACTGTAAAGGACCTTGCACCAAAGATCATCAGGTTTATTAATCATGTTCCACAGCATTTTCATAAGGAAAGCTTCATTCATTTTTCTTTGACTCCTAATACCAAGACCCCCATCACCTTTAGGCAAACAACAAACTTCCCAATTAATCAAATGAGGTTTGCGAATTTGATCTGTATCCCCCCATAAATAGCCTTTTTGGATCTTCTTTATCTCATCACATAAAGTTTTTGGGAGTTTGGCATACTGCATGTGATAGTAAGGGATAGAGCTAAGAACAGACTTGGAGATAGTAAGTCTTCCGGCCAAGCTAAAACACTGATGTTTCCAGCCGCTAAGTCTGCTTTGGATTTTCTCAATAATATGATTGAGCTTTCCTCTTGTGGTCCTCCCAGGATCAATATTGGCCCCCAAATATTTTCCCAAGCTAATAACAGGAGTGCATCATGTGTGCTGTAAGATATCCTCCCTAAGTTGTTTATCAACATTCTTGGAGAAGAAAATCTGAGTCTTTTGATTGTTAATCTTTTGACCTGAAGCTTCACAAAAGAGATATAAACAATGCATAATACAATGTGCTTGCTCAATAGAAGCCTCTGCAAAAAGAAGAAGGTCATCAGCAAAGAGAAGATGGGATATTAGAGGTCCTGATCTACCTGCCCGCATAGGTTTCCAGTAATTAGCTTCTACCTGATCATCAATTATATGAGATAGTTTCTTCATACAAATGACAAATAGGTAAGGGGACAAAGGGTCCCCCTGCCGAATGCCTCTTGTAGGAGAGAACTCCTCAGTTTTATTACTATTCCATAAAATCTTAAAAGTAGGATAACTCCTCGGTATTGATAAGTTTTAATGTGGTTATTAATCATACAACAATAATACATGGAAATTCACATTTCATTCACCTACGCGATAACTGATTAACCAGGTTTAAAAATATAGTTAATAAAGTTGAATAGATAAGCTTTTTTTTTTAACAGTTGAATAGATAAGCTTGATAAAAAAAAAGTTGAATGTCCCAATAAATTTATCTCAATTGGTACGAACATTACATAATTTATGCAGGGTTCCACTTACTCACATTAAAGGTGAATTTTTAACTAATATATATGTTACTTGACAAAAAAGAAAAATTGAACAAACACGTTTCTAAAGAAATAGCCAATATGCTATTCGGCAAAAATAAAAGTTGAATAGATAAGTCTGTAAAGAAAAAAAAAAGTTAAATATAATTAATTCAAGGATAAGTAAAATTGTGGTTAATTTTTTTGTCAAGAAATTGTGGTTAATTTAACTATATAAATTAACTATAATTTGAATTAATTATCTACTCATTGAATTAGTCACTTTTTTTTATGTGATTAACCAAATATCACGTGGGTATAAAAAATAGATCAATAAACATTTTCATTGTTGACATGATCGAATCAAATCGAGTAATGCTATTGGAAAACATAATTATGACACCAAATACGACACCTTATATTTTTCATGGTATGGGAAATGATGGAGACACTCTCTTTGATTGGTTAAAATTCACGTGAAATCCACTAAATTTATATAGGATCCACATGATTTGATGGGACCCGTGAATTTTAACCAATCAAATAGAGTGTGTTAAAAAATGTGTTAAAATGTGTGTTGTTAGCATTCCTCTTCACACATATTTATATGGTGAACATTATCTTTTTTGTTAAACTTTTTTTTATTATAGAAGATGATTTTTGCAACACAAAAATTCAGTTGTAACATTAAGCAATTTTAATACTCCATTAACCACTTTTGAAACAGATGCACTTGAAGAGAAGTGCTAATAATACTTTTTTTTAATACCCACTCATTTATTAGCTGAAATCCGATCCCACCATTTCATATAGACATCTGTCTCTAAATTGTATAGTTCATATTGATTTCATAACATTATTTTGGTTAACTAAGTAATAAAAATGGCTAATAAATTTATGTTTTTAAACGTGGTTGGCAATATATAAAATTGACAATTTTTAGGGTACACTCAAAAAATTGGGTGTACTAGTACACCCATATTTAAATAAATTATTTAATGAATTATTTTTTTTAGAAAAAATATATTTTCTATCAGTTATGATTATAATAATTATATTTTATTTCTCAAAAGCGTCGGTAACTCAAAATTCAACTTTTTTTAATTTTTATTTCTCATAATAGTAAATATTGATTATGTTTTTGATAAAATATAAAAAAATTAGTATGATTCTTATAAAAAATGAAATGTTTTTTTTTTAGGAAATAATCTTTTCTAAAATATAAAAGTCAACAAATATCTCTTTCTTACATAAAAATGATTGTTAACTTATTGATTTATGTAATAGGTGTACCGGTACACCTTAATTTAAAGGTGTATCGTAGAAACTTTCTATAAAATTTTGTAGTTAATTTAATTGTGAAATTGAGTAATGACACAACTCAGTTTTGTGTTACGAGGATTATCTTTTAAGAAAAAAAGCTTGACAAGTATGTTTCCATAGCATTATTCAATCAAATCCTCTCCCAAATCAAATCCCGTGAAAAACATGTCAGGTGTTTGCATGTGTGTGGGGTGGTGACTCGTAAGTGGGTTGGGTAGCAAGGTGGGAGTTGTTTTGTTTTTGTGTTTTTGAATAAAGCAAGGTGGGAGTTGTTATCAATGATGGATGGTTATTTTTAGTATTTTAATTTTCAACTCTTATTTTTAAATGTTAAATATATTTTGGTCCTTATAAATATATCAATTTTTTGTTTTGATCTCTTTAAAAATAATTCTTCGACTTTTAATCTTTTTTTTTTAAGGATTCGACTTTTAATCTCTTAAAAAATTTATATCATCACTTTTGATTCATACTTTTAAATTAACTCTTGTGTAGGATTTATATTTTGAACCAAATTTTTTGTGAATGTTAAAAATATTATAAGAATTTTTCCCGAAAAATTATAATTTCTTAACAAAATATAATTTTTTTTCTTAAAAAATCATATTTAATTCATGTTTTGTTAAAAATTCTAATTTCTTTGGAGGGACTCTTATAATATTTTAAACATTTTTGAAAATTTTCATTTAAAAATATGAATGTTAGTAATAAGTTGATTAAAAATTATGGACAAAAAGTGGTGAATGAAAAATTTTGTGGACTAAAAGTCATAAAAAAATTTATGGGGATTAAAACAAAAAGTTTGTATATTTATAAAGACCAAAAACATATTTAACCTTGTTTTTAAACACTCTTAAATTTTATACATTTATTCAACATTTTTTTTATATCTTTTCTATCACATCAAGAACACATCACATCTATGCAGTGACGGAGCCACTCAGGCTTGAGAGGATGCACCTGAATCCCCTGGCTTTCTAAAGTTTACACGTATATATATGATATTTTTACACTCTGAACCTGCTGAGATTTTAACTTTGCACCTCCTCAACTCAATATTCTCTTGCACTGCTTGCTTCTTTCGGTCTTTGGAGTTCCAATACAAGAGATTGTACCTTTTGACTTTTCTTCGTTCTCTTTTTGCAAGCATAGAATAATAATAGTTCAATTCAGTTTTACGTTTTAGTTTTATATTGATTTTTATCTTTTAGTTTTTATATATAGTTTTGTTTACAAAAGGCAAATCTATGGGTAGAACCCTTATTTTGGGTTTGAATTAAATAGGCCTAGCCATTATCCTAAACTGCAAATATTGAAATGTAATCGCATAACTAAAATATAAAACATATGATAATCCTTAATTATTTACTATAACTAATCAAAATGGATAATCATAAGAATATATATGTTTAATATTCATGTTTAGTGTGTGTATATATAATAATTGTTAGGTTAAATTATATCAAAGGTCTTTTAAGTTATTTAACCGCAACAATTTTGGGTATTTTAGATCTTAAAAATGTAAGTTATTTGGGGCCTAAATGTAAGTTATTTCAAGGGTTTGATAGTGATTAAAGACATGTTTTGGATTAGGAAGTTCTCGGTTTTTAGTCTTGTCAATGTCCTTGAAAGGAGATGAATGTAAATCTTTTTGAGCTTGAAGATCTTCTCTAACTTATACTAGAGCATCATCCTCTTATCCTAAATTTTCTTTACGAGAAAAAATTCCCGCACCCCTATCCCATGGTCCTGACTACGCCACTGCATCTATGATAACATTCTCTCTATCTTTATCTCTCAAGTTGTAAATGAGTTTAAGGTATCTTTTACAATTATTAAAATGCCCTTGAGGAAGAGGAAGATAAGAGATCATTGGATTGAAGGGGAAAAAATGATATTGAGATGAAGTAATTGAATTCAAATAGTTAACAAGCTCCATTTAAGCACAAATTCTTTAACAATTTGTTTTGAAGATTTTACTTACGTAACTTTATATTACTAGGACATTTTTCCTTTTTAAATTGAAGGGTTAACAAAACAAAAATAAGGTACCAAAAATTATGGTTATCATTACACTATTTTATTTTGAAAATGATGATTACACAATTTTATATTTAAACACTCTTAAATTTTATATATTTATTCAACATTTTTTTTATATTCTCTCTATCTTTATCTCTCTCCGGTTGTGGATGAGTTTTGAGTGTATTTTTTTTTCCCTTAGCTTTTTGACAATGATTGACTGCATGTTGATCTCTCACACGTAGGGATGGCAATTGGACACAGGTTCGATGGGCACCTGCAAAAAATACCTGTAATGGGTAGGGTAAAACTCCGCTTTTATGGGTACGGGCTTGAGTCCGGGTAATTATCTGCAAATTGAGATGGGTATGGGTGCGGGTAAGGGCACTATACTACCCAGCCCCGCAACCTGCATATACATATTTATATAATATAATAAATATTTTATTTATTTTTGGTGTACAATTATTTAATTTATTTAACTATTAAAAACTAATACGGTAATCGTTTCATTCTTGCCTTCATAAGCTCACGAGCTACAAATTTATGATTTAAATCAATTTCATGTTTATTTTAGCATTCACTTTTTTATATGTATTTTGGATGTTTTTATTTTAATTTTTGAGGAATATTTTGGATGTTTTTTTATTTGGCTAAATACTACGATTTCTACTATTTTATGAGTTGCTTTAAAAAAATTTGGATCATAGTTTTATTTCAATTGTGATGTTTTTTATTGTTTTTTTATAATTAAAGTGTGGACAATGGGTACGGGAATGAGCACTTAGGTGTCCATAGGGTATGGAGAATGACACTAAAGTCGTTACCCACGACGGGCTTGGGTATGAGCATTTTTTAGAAACGCGGGTGTGGAAAATGATACTATAGTACCCTACCCATTGGGTACCCATTGTCATCCCTAGTCATACGCCCTTTCCTCGAGGAAAATAAGACGATTAAAGGAAAACAAATAAGGGTATTAATTAAAATGAAGTAATTGAATTCAAGTTAAGCTACATTTAAGCATGAATCATTTAAATTTTTTTTTAAAGATTTTACTTATGTTACTTTACATTACTAGGATATATTCTCTTTAAAATCGAAAGATTATGACTATTATCAGAGTATTTTGTTTTTGGGAATAATCATTACACTATTTTAAGAAGAAAAATTGCTCCCTTCAAAAAAAGAAGAAAAATAGATTATTACGATTTACACTTTATTGAATTTTGATTTGTGTTTAAAAGATAAGTTGTTCAAAATTGTCCTTTCAAAAAAAAAAAAAGTTGCCAAAATTTGTAAATTAATAAGTAAATACCAAGAACACGTGATATATTTTCAAAAAGGGGTTGTTTTTAAAAAAAAATCAATATTATGTGGTATATATAAAATAATACAAGTCCATTAACTTTCGGTGGAGTAAGCATAAAATGTTACTTCATGATAAAAATATTTTAAATATGAAATAGAATACAAGGTTAAATAAGTGTTTCATCCATATAAATATATCAAATTTTGTTTTAATGGCCCATCTGTTTTGGATTTTTTTGAAAAAAAAAAAAATTTATTTATTTTTGTAGTGTTTGTTTTAGATTTTTCAAAAATCCATTTTGTTAAAATAATCATTTTTAGCCTCAAAATGAAAAGTTATTTCAAGTAGCTTTTCCAAAATCTATTTTTTTCTAAACATAAGAAACTTAAGTGTAAGAGTTTCAAATCTTTAAAAAATGATTTTTATGATATTAAACAAAGAGAAATAGCTTTAGATTTTTCTAAAAATCTTTAAAAAAAATCTCTAAATTCTTCCAAGTTAAAATCTATTTTTTTAAAGCTGAAACAAACGCACCCTAAATTCTCATTAAAAAATGATTATAAAATTTCTAGATTGAAGTGTTTTTAGTCTTTGTTAAATTCTAATGTTTTAGACGTGTTTGAAAAAGAAACTATTTATAAAATCTTAAAGTTAAAGTATATGTGAATAAGTTTGAATTTATGAAGAACTATAAGTCCTTGCTGATTTTTTTATAAAGGCTCAAATTTGTCACTTTATTAAAAGTTAGAAACGAAATTTAATATATTTAGAAGGACTAAAAATTTATTTAATCATAGAATATAATAGTCCTTCATAAATATACTCACTATGAAAAAAACATGTCTTTCTCACAAAAGCTTAGGATTGTGAAAAAAGCATGTCTTTCTCACAAAAGCTGAGGATTATGTGTCGTTCTCTCATTTATGTCTTTCTCTTATAAAATCATGTCTTTCTCTTGGATTTTTATAATTTATTTGTTTTTCTCTTATAAAAGCATGTCTTTCTTCCATGAAATGTCAACTTATTTATATCTTTCTCATAAAAAATACATGTCTTTCTCCTTTGGATTTTGACTATTTTTTTCTCATCCTATGAGTTTCTCACGCGTCTTATGCAGTTCGGATATAAAATCCGAACTCCATAAAAACCCCATAAAACCTCCGAAAATACGTTGAAATATTTTGGATTTTAGAATCCAAATAGATGCGCTGGAACCTCATAGAATGAAAAAGTAATGACTTTGATTTTTACAATGAAAAACACATGTCTTTATCTTGTACCCAAAAAAAAAAAAATTGTTGTTCTGACTTCACAATCTTCCTAATAACACATGCAAAATCCTAAAATGCCCCAAACAGTAGTTAACTACCGTTGGCCAAACCGGTAGCAGTTAACTACTGCTGGCCTCAGCGGCAGTTAACTGCCGCTGCGATCTGTATCTTAAGAACGCAGGAACTCCAGTTTCTGGTTTACAGAAACACATGCAAACCTTCTCAAATATAACCAAAAGTCACCCCAAACCTTCATTTGCACAAAAATTATCCAATTTGCTTCAAGTAAATCACAAGTAAGTATCTTTATTCCTATTTACATCCAATGTAGGTTGTTTAGGATGTTATTTTCGTAATTTTAGCAAAATGTTAGTGTTTAAGTTAGGTTTAAAATTGCAAATTATGATAGAATTTGATTTTGTAATGAATTGTTTATGCTGACATTGTTGTTTAGAGTAGGTTTAGGTACAATGTAGTTGTTTAGGTGTTCAAATAACACTAATTATGCTACTAATTTAGAATGCACTTAAGGTGTTTGATGAAATGCCTAAGTGAGATAATCTTGCTTTTTTTTGTGTAATTTTTTTGCAAATATGTTAAATTTTATAATGTATATATGTTATAATGATTCTAAGCTTGGATTTTTACATTTTTTGTCCAGTTGAAAGAATTACATAATGTTATACGTTAGATAAAGTATGATGAATGTGTATATGTTATATTAAGTTTGATGAATGCATAAGTTTGTTTTGGTGATATGTTACTTGCATTTTGCTGTTGTGTTACCGTAAAAGTGTATAGTTTTTAGGAATTGCCTAAATACATTGTCCACTTATTTATGTTATTTTTAATTTGTTTTTGTACAGATATGACTAGGGAGGAAGATGGGCAGCAACGACTTATTACAGAGGTCAGGATGTGCAAAGGTAAACAGGCGACTACCGCTAGCCATCAGAAAGAGCGGGAGGAGCAAAACCCGTATGTTCCAAAGAATCGAAAGCGCAGGGACCCGAGGCTAGTTGGAGATAGCTCAAAGTCACAAATGGATTACTCCTCCCAGGTGGTTGATCCGACACAAACGCATGAGTATGTCGGGTATGCGGGGGGGTTTGAGGGATATGATCGGATGCAGGAGGAGGCTATGTTTTATCAGCCGCAGGAGGCAGAGGATGAGGAGGTGGCAGAGGATGAGAAGGTGGAAGAGGACGAGGATGCTGAGACAGATTATCTTGAGGAAAATGATATTGTGCTTGAGCCCGAGCCTTGGCGACGTCGTCGTCGTGCTCCGTTGATACCGCCCTGCCCTATTGTAGGGCCTCCCTTTCCAAGAGGTCCTGAGACCACGCATTTGTTGACCGACCACACGAGGCACATGGCGATCCCTCATTGGGTGAACCATCATAATCTAAGTGTTTAAATTCTTAAAAAAAAATTAGTGTAAATGTTTAAATTCTTTAAGTTATTTAAATTCTTTAAAATTTATAGTGATAATGTTTTAATTCATTTGATTTTCAGATGTGGTATGATGGGGAGTATAAGTGAGAAAGGTGAGAGAGCTTTCATTGTCGGAGGAGGGTTTGAAGTGGTTTTGGGATCCTGTGGAGGCGTCTCGCTTACATGATTTGATATACACCAGGTATTCGACTGTGACCCATGCCATGGTACGTGCTCTGTGCGAGAGGTGGCACACGGGGACCAGTAGTTTTCATCTACCTGTGGGGGAGATGACGATCACTTTGGACGATGTGTATAATCTCCTCTACCTTCCTATTCAGGGCCGCATGTTGGACCATGACGCGGTAGTCGATCGGGAACATGGGAGTACACAGATGACCAGGTTGTCGGGCATGTCAGATGTTGCTGCTCGTGCTGAGGCAAAGACTGAGTATGGTGCTCATATTAGTTATCCCATACTGAAGCGGCTTTATGAGGAACACCTGACAGAGGCTAGACGGCTGGATGACCCACAAACAAGGGAGGAGAGGCTGGAGAGAGATAGGAGGAGGCAGTGGTGTGTGACGAGTTTTCTTCTATATCTCGTCGGTAGTGCGTTGTTCACTAACAATACGAACAGACACATTGACTTGATATATCTTGATTATATGGAGGACTTGAATGCGATTGGGAAGTGGTCATGGGGAGGGATGACATTAACTTACCTATATGATTATCTTGATGATTCTATTTGTCTGAATAACAAGACGATGACTAGTTGTGTGACCCTTCTTACGGTAATAATTTAATATTTATCTTCATTTATTTATGAATTTATTTTATAATTTTTTTCATCATGTTAGATTATTTTTTTCCTAAGTTCGACTACATTTATTTAGGATTTTATGTAAATATTTTTGTGAAGCTTTTATAATGTATTATATTTATTTATTATTTAACTCGAATATTTATTTTTGTGTTGCAAGGATTGATTTTAGAGCATTTGTCAGGTTCGTACCCAAGGAAGAAAAACAAGAGCTGGAAGCTAAAGATACCATGTGCAGGGAGATGGCTTACTACCAGAGGGCATACGTCTGTACACCATTATCGTGTACTCCTGGATCACTTAGAGGTGGATGATGTAAGGTGGTCTACATATGATGATCACAGAGAGATGCACCATTTTCAGCTTATTGTCACTTACTCGGGATGACATATGTGCGGGAAGGAGAGGGTGTACCGTCATTTACCTGAGCGGGTTAAGAGGCAGTTTGCCTTTGTGCATGACATTCCCAGACATCCGTCAGATGTTGTTGAGATGCCTAAGGAGATGCTGACTACTGTGTTGATAGACCCTGTTGCGTGGTTCTACCCTGATTGGAGACAAAGGTGTTGGAGACCATGGCAACATGAGCCTGGCTACATGGCTTGGTATGCCAAAGTCTCTCACCCTCGGATTATCCCACCTAATGAAGGATCTCCTCCCAGGCCGCGAACGTGGAGCAGATTATAGAGGAGGAGCATGCTAGAGAGATGCCTGACACACTAACGATCATCAGGGATGTCGTGCAAATAGCTGATAATGTTGTGGCCATGCAGGCAGAGATGACTAAAGAGGAGCTGGTGCAGAAGATGATCTGGATTGGCAGTACTGGTCGCCCTGCTCTTACTATCAGATTGCCAGGCAGCGAAGGGGGCAGAGGCACCGTAGGCAACATGGTTGATTATCATTAGGCTATTTTTTTATGTACATTTTGACTTTGATTATGGTAATGTATTATTATGACATTATTTGTACCTTGTGATATTTCTATGACATTTACGTACGTACCTTTTATATTATTTCTTCCGTTTTAATTTTATCATGTTAATTACTTCGTACCTTTTATATTGATGAATTTGAAATTGGATGAAAAGAGTAAAAAAAAAATTGTTTAAGTATGTGTAAAACATGTTCAAATGTGGGAAAAATGGAAGGAGAGTTGTTGGAAATTGAACCAAGAACGCAACAACAGTTAACAACCGCTGGTTGTAGCGGTAGTTAACTACCGCTGACCTCACCGGTAGTTAACTGCTGTCGGATCTCACAACGGTAGTTAACTACCGTTGAGGGCTTTTTTGAAATTTCCATGTGTTATAAGGAATGTGTTATAAGGAAGGTTTCAAAGTCAGAACAACAATATTTTTTTTTAAAAAAAACAAAAAAAAAAAAAACCACCTCTTTCTTTATTGTTGGAATGGGCCCATATGTGGGTTGGAACTTTGATCTTTGTAGTGCCTTTAGAATACTTACTATTAGCACTTCAATTTTTGCTGAAACATTATCAATCGTAAATAAGCAGATAACTGATACGTGGTAACAAATTATCTTAATTAATAGAAAATAAGCTATTCAAGTTCTTTGTCAGACCTTTTGTTAAAAAACAAAAAACAAAAAAAGTTCTTTGTCAGACCTATCCAAAATAGCCTTCATGGTATTTACTTTTTAGTAATTTCATATTACCTTCATTCATGCAGAGGTATAGACCCGACAGCACAATTACATACATACGTTCTTCATATTATGTTTTATCCCCTGAATCATGTATCTCCAATTAGCTAATTCAACGCGATGATGTTTTGTATGTGGATTAGTGTGTCATAAAGTTAGAACACATGAAGCACTAATGCCGTGCAATGGTGAGACGTCGACAACAATAATAATTCAAGGTCTTAAGTTTTTAGGTTATTATTGACATCAAGGAAAATCGAACATGAGACCTTAATGATGAGCCTACCCAAGGTCCGAAGTCTACACCACCGGATCAACCTAAATTGGTTAACGTCACCGGATCAACCCAAATTGGTTAACGGTAATAATTTATTAAAATGACATAATTAAATGTGTCTTGTTATGAGTGTCTCCGGGGCACTCTTTAAGCATGCTAAATTAAGTAATCATTCTTTCAAAATGTCAAAGTTTTCAATTTTCAAGGCACTGATTACACAAACTTTTATAAAAAGTTGTCATTTAAGGTCATTAACCGAGACACTAGTTAATATTTCCTTAATTAAATAAATATAGGTTCTTGCTAACCTGTGTCTCAGGACAATGATTAAGAAAACTATAAATAAAAAATTTGCTTTGAAAATATAAGTTTTGATTTTTGATTAAGTAATAATTACACTAGCTTTTTATAATCTTATTTTGGTTGTTTAACCAATACCCTAAAGACACTATTAAAGGAGGAACAATTTGTAGGCCTCCAATCCTATGTGTCACATTCTTAAGACATCATTGCCAAATCATCATTTTCAAAAGTTCAAATTTTAACCACTTTTAACATTCATGATATAGAAACATCATTTTCATAATTTTTTCAAATTTTTAAAATTATTCTCATTCATTTTTACACAAGGAATTTGAAAATTATAATTTCCCTCCAAGAAGCAAGAAAAAGGGGTCTGTTTTTAAGTAAAAAATAAAAGTCATTTTCAATAAAAGCCCAAAAGCTATATGGCCCAGTTCTCTCACTCAACAAAAATGGCAAGGTGAAAAAGACTTAGGAAATTACTTTTCTCCGGACTTCTCCCGCGCCCTGTAAAATTTTCAAAAATGCCCTTGTGCATTCCAGATTTTAAAATCCGGATTCATGTTTACTGTTTCGGATTTTATAATCCGGACAATTCCTATGTATAATCAGTCATCAGACTCTCTCACATTTCAAGCAGTTTTGAGTTTTGCTTTTAAAAACAACAAAAAAACTAAGTAAAAAATACTAAAAACCTGTCAAATAAAATCATAAAAATATATAAATAGCACCAAAAAATTCTAAAAATCAAATAAAACTAATGCAATTTTTTTTCGGATTTTTCTGAGAATATGAAAAATGGGTCTAAATGATGGAATTTTGGATTTTGAGGGGCGGAGCCTATAAGAAGTCCCTTCTAGAAAAGTTTCGGAGCAATCCGATCAAGTAGCCCGAAAACCCGATTCTTGACTAAGAACAGGTAACAATGACCCAAAACAGAAAGATGAGAGTTAGGAAGATTAATATTGTCCCTAAAATGATTATCCATGTTACAAACATGCGTAGAATTTGTGCTGATACAATTCGGATTATATAAACCGAACTGTTTTACCTTGAAAAGGGGTGTTTAGGGGGTTTTCGGATTATGTAATCCGGAAACATCATGTAACACGCCCTATTTTTTGAAGTTTCCGGTTTACAAAATCCGGAAAAATTTGTTACTCATTTTTTCACCCTGTAACAAAAGAAACACCACTCTAGATTATAAAATCCGGAAACTCAAGGGCAATTTGAAAAAAATAGGGCGCGCGAGAAAACCTACAGGGTGGGAAAAGTAAATCCCCAAAGACTTATCTTCCTTTTGCAGAAAGTCTGAATTGCAGCACCTTACATGGCTTTAGTACTAGGGATGGCAATGGGTAGGGTACTATAGTATCATTCTCCATACCCGCGTTTGTAAAAAATGCCCATACCTAATCTCGTACCCTCGTGGGTAACAACTTTAATACCCTTCCTCATACCCTTTGGGCATCTAAATGTCCATTCCCGTACCCATTACCCATACTTTAATTATAAAAAAACAATAAAAAAACATCACAATTGGAATAAAACTATGATCCAATTTTTTTTAAAGCAACTCATAAAATAGTAGAAATCGTAATATTTAGCCAAATAAAAAAACATCCAAAATATTCCTCAAAAATTAAAATAAAAACATTCAAAATACATATAAAAAAGTGCATGCTAAAATAAACATGAAATTGATTTAAATCATAAATGTGTAGCTCGTGAGCTTATGAAGGCAAGAATGAAACGATTACCGTATTAGTTTTTAATAGCTAAATAAATTAAATAATTGTACACCAAAAATAAATAAAATATTTATTATATTATATAAATATGTATATGCAGGTTGCGGGACTGGGTAGTATAGTGCCCTTACCCGCACCCATACCCATCTAAATTTGCGGATAATTACCCGGATCGAAGCCCATATCCATAAAAGCGGGGTTTTACCCTACCCATTACGAGTATTTTTTGCGGGTGCCTATCAGACCTGGGTCCAATTGCCGTCCCTAGGCTTTACAAAGCCAAATCCCTTTCCTTCTCTGCCTTTTCCATTATTCTTCTCTCTCTCTGTGAGAAAAACACGGGGG
>Ga0228710_1002462_pt1 | contig 29172 bp, 16 predicted proteins | sample MedpolnodulmetaG_FD_177995 | JGI IMG/M metagenome (GOLD analysis project Ga0228710, IMG submission 177995) | Root nodule microbial communities from Medicago polymorpha collected in Santa Monica, California, United States - pink nodules | ecosystem: Host-associated > Plants > Roots > Nodule...
TACTGATAACAAATAAATCCATTTAAATAAACATCAACAAATCACATAAATAAAATAATTCAATTAAATAAACTCTATATTTAATAAAATAAATAAAAACAACTAGGGCGTTACAGTTAGCAGTTGAGAGAACAATTAATGTAGGCAAAGGAGGGAAAATCTGGATTGATTAGGGCAACACTGCCAGCATGGCAAGTGTGGCTTTTATAATAAAGGATATATACTTACATGGTAATTGTCATTCTTTTATTATTATATGGTTCAATTTCCATATATATATAAACCATTATTTACACTTGAATAGAATGCAAGCGGGTAACAAACTGCGCCGTTAGGCCTTTTTAGATGGCAAAACCAATCCTCGTAAATACAACATTCATGGACCTAGGAGACATGACATTGCTATGCATGACCTTTTGAACTATGTAGAAGGTCAACAGCCTCTCGTGCTAGGAAACCGAAAGTGTAAAAGCAAATGGTATAAAAGCATCTTGATTGTCAGAACCCGCTTTCTCATGTTTGGCCATTTTGTTTGACGCAGCTTTTAGAGTTTGTCCTATAGTAAAAGGCACGACACCTAACCCCACAAGTGGTGAAACCCCAGTCAAGTCCACACATGCATGTTTTTCTTCTACACATCCGTACACCATAACATCTGTAGGCCTCAGTGTTGATCTTCTATTTAGTGGGTCAGTCAGGAAGTTCACATGCGCCTCCCTTTTCATCGATACTCCTGCATGAAGAAATAAAAAGAGAGGAAATTCTCATGTGTTAAATTTTTTTTTTTTGAAAGAATGTATTAAAATATCCTAGTTACCCTTATTGCCATCGACTGATTATTGATAGGACCACTTTTTATTTAAGGACCATTTTTTTAAGTGATCTAGCACGTCGTGTTGTATTTTTTTATTTTTTTTTTACGATTGTATTTACTATTTTGGTTGGTTATTACAAATAGGAAATATTTTATTTTTATTTTAGAAAAGGGTATGAAAGCTTTTCTTTTTTGAAGAACGGGAACCATTTTCCATTGAATCATCACAAGATCTCAATTTATGTTTTGTAAAATAAAATAAAAAAATATCTATTTGTGTTGTTTTTGAAGTAACAATAAACAGTAAGAAATGAGGAGATTGAATAGTGACCATTTTTGAGTTTTAATTCTGAAAGTTCAACAGACTAATATACTCAAGAAAAATAATTGGTAAAGGTTACATAAAAGGAATTGGAGAGTCTTAGTATTTAAACAGTTGTTTTATCAAAGATCAGAATGTTCTGGATAATAATTATATAGTTAATATAGAGACAGAGATATTAAAACAATATTAATAATTATTAAAGACCAGAGAAATCTGGAAGAACATAGATGTTAAGCAGTTTATATTCGGATCAGAATGTTCTGGATAACATTTATATGATTAATTATTTAACTGAATGATAAAACAATATTAATGGTTTATTATGAACCAGAGAACTCTGGATAAATTTAAATCATTTATTAAGCTGGATGATAAAACAATAATAATGGTTGGTTAAGGACCAGCGAACTCTGAATATAAAGTATTTATATTTAATTCAAGGACAACACGCTTCTGGATAGTTAATTAATTAAGATTATGATAGTGATAGTGTGTGTTTAGTGTTTAAACAAATAATAAAGAGAGAAAGGTAGAAGATGACACAAGAAATTTATCATGGTTCACCCAAAGCAAACTACTTCCAGTCCCCCACACTTCGTGTGAGATTTTCCACCATGGTTTCAATCCTTTAGAACGTTCTTAGCAGCAATATGGTTCTTGATCACATCAGATCAGTCTATTACACTCTGTATTATCAACCTCAGAAGGCTTCTACAATTCATTGTTTTCGCACAAGAAAGGTTGGAACAATTTGTTCTCAAACTATTTGACAATTAGACTTACGAATAAAATACAATTTGTATGATGAAGGGTTTTTTGTTGGATCCGATTTTCTCAACACATGTTTGAGGTTTTGATAAACAAACTCAAATGATTATAATCCAAATATAGTGAGAGAGTGGAGTTTGTTTGTTGTTAAAGAGTTTTTTAGTGTAGTGATAATTTTCCCTTGAGAGAGATGATTTCTTTGTGTAAAAACTCTTGTTAATTCCATTGAAGTGTTCCTCTATTTATAGGAGATGAGAAACTTGGAGTCCATCTTCAAATAATAGTTGTTGGGCATGTTTCCCAATGTGACATGTTCTCAAGAACGTTCTTCCAGTTCCAGACAGATTTGAAGCAAACACGTGTAGTGTAGACCAGCTGTGATCTGGTGGCTTCTTGATGTGATATGATCATGTCATATTGATGATGTCACTTGTATCTCTTTGTAGTTTAACCAGAACGTTCTAAAGAATGTTTTTCTTGTGTAAACTTTTTTTTTGAAAAGGCTAAAATGAATTATATTACCACATCAAAAAGGTCTTCTTAGCACAAGATGTGCTAAGGAAGAAACGCCAAAATAACAGACAAGTTCTAGTCAATATTTACAAGGCACGAAGCCAAACACCAAAAAGCAAACAAAAAGAAACAATTAGCCAATGCCTAGGACGGTAAACGGACTACTCCACCAACCATGGTAATTGAGAGAGAGATTGACAAGTTTCACCCTCAACCACATGTAGGTTAGAGACTTAATTTTGTCCACCACATGTTGAATAGAGCAATGTTGACCATTGAAAACTCGATTGTTTCTTTCTTTCCATATTTCCCACACTGTTGCAAACCAAATAACCTATAGGATAGACAGCCTTGACTTGTGATAAGTGCTAGAATGTGTTAGTTTCATGATTTATATTAAGCACTTTTGATTACTTGTTATTCAAGTTATCCAAGGAAAATATATGAAAAAGTGACAAAATGCATAATTATGCTTTTTAGGTCTTACTTAACCCAATTGTGCAGGAAAAGAGTGATCAAGACATGAACCAATGAAAGAAAAACAAAAAGAGGAGCAACCTGCAAATTTTGGTCTACAACTGTCATTCCTGCCAGGCACAACATTTCCTGCCTGGCGAGAATTACAGGTCCTCTGACCTGTTTGACCAAAACCTGTCATTATGGCGACAAAATCCTACCTGGCAAGATGTCGCCCGAGCAAAAAAATGTCGCCACGGCGGGAATGAAGTTCCAGAACCCATGTTTTCCAAAATCATATGTCGCCATGGCGACAGATGTCCTGCCTGACGAGAAAAGGCGGTTTGAGGCAAGTGGATGATGACGTGGCAGAAACCCACTGGCAAAGAAAGCTGATGTCGCCATAGTGACAAAAATTCTGCCTGGCAAGAAAGCAAAATTCTACAAAAGTATAAAAGTCTCTCTTCTCATTTCAGAAACATTATTATCAGATCTTAGGTCATTTTAGGAAGAGAAAAATAGGGGAAAACACATAGAGACCCTTAAGGAGCAAGGAGCACAAGGATTGAAGGGATTCACAAGATCATTGAGACATCATGGCTTGCTTCCATTCCATCTCTTCTTTTCTCCTTGTAAGGTTACCATGACAATGAGTAGCTAGGCTCTTTTTGTTGGGATTAAATGTAATCAACTCTACTAGTATGTATTCCCTTTGATTATGATGCTGTTTGATTTTAATTATCTTATGATGTTGAGGTTATTCTTGTTTTTCCATTACAATCTTATGGATTTGATTTGTATTGAAAAATACCTTTTGAATCTAGGTTAGAATAATCTGCTATCAAAGCTTTTGTTCTGGACATGGAATTTAGGTTTTGATAATCACTTTGAATATTGGAACCCAAAGCTTTTGTATCGTTTATTAGCTTGGGAAATCATCTGTACAACGATACAATCGACTATTGGATCATTTAATAGTTTGGGAAATCGACGATTGAACGACCCAATAGAAATCACGTCATCATTTGGACACGAATGATGTTGCTGAGCAATATGTGATAATATCAATTGATAATTAGAATCCGCAACACTAATCCTAGAATACGTATAAGTAGGTTGATGAAGTTTAATCCCAGCATAATCATTTCCCTATTAACTCTCAAACCTTTTATAATTTCGTAGTTTTATAGCTTATGAAACAAAATATTGTGAAACCTTAACTCAGAACAACATCGATTGTTGAACGACTTAGAATATCATACCAGTCCCTGTGGAGACGATAACAAAAATACTTACTTTTGATACAACATCAACTTGGCAGCACCACCAATAAAGCTGAACTGATAATAATGACTTGAAACATCACCAGGCAACACAAAAGATACTCCAAGCCACCTAATAATAAAATTCCAAACCAAACCAAAAAGATTACAATTCAAAAATAAATTCTTCTTCCTTTTCCTTTTAAGACACGAGATTCTTCAACCATTCAGTGATGATTCTTCTTTTAATGCAAAGCTGTATTGTGACACAATAGATTCCCTCTGTTTATGTCACATTGTCAAAGGTTCTTTATATCATCTTTTGGTGAGACAAGGAATATTTTGTTGTTTGATCTTTAATGATTTGAATGTTGAATGTAGCAAAAAGTTCATGCATGTCCTTTTACTCTTTTGCTTTGATGAGCATATTATCTTCACTTGTATGTTTATAATGTTCAAAAACATTCTCATGAAACATTTCTCAAAACACATTAGAAGATAGCAAGTTAAAAACAAAGAAATAATAGTTATAATTTTGTTTCATCGACAACTTCTTCTCTAATTATTTTTGGGTTTCTGTGTTTATGCATCAAACCCATAAATTAAAACCCAAAATGCATTTAATCTTTTCGATTTTAGTTGCTTGAAACAATAAGAAACAATAAAGATGTAAGAACCAAAAACCAAGATAAAGATGAAAGAAGCAAAATTCATTTCATCTTTTAGGTTGTAGTTGCTTGAATCAATAAGAATGCAATAACTAAAAATCAAATCCTAAAATCCATTTATTATTTTGAGTTGTAATTTGTAGTTGGTTGAACCAATAAGAATCAATACATACATGTGCAAGAGCTAAAACTCAAAACTATCCATTTCATCTTTTAGGTTGTAGTTGTAGTTGCTTGAATTAATAAGAAGGTAAGGACCAAAAATCAAATCCCAAAATCCATTTATTAAGTTGAGTTGTAATTTGTAGTTGCTTTAACCAATAAGAATTGATACATATGAAAGAACTAAAACTCAAAACTATCAATTTCATCTTGAGAAATGCTACAAACACTCTCTTTTTAACGACTCTCTCTAATAGTCATTCTTTTATTGAATGAAACTCATGTGGATCTCAGCATTTTATGTGGGATCAATTTTCAAAGTGTGGGACCCACATAAATTTTATCGGATAAAAGAATGAGTGTTAGATAGAATGTTAAAAACATAGGGTGGATAACACTTCTTTTTATTTTTAAGTTATAGTTCTAGTTGCTTGAATCAATAAGAATGCAAGAAGCAAAAATCAAATCCCAAAATGCACTTATTATTTTGGGTTGTAATTTTTAATTCCTTGAACCAAAAAGAATCGATAGATATGCAAGAACTAAAACTCAAAACGCATTTCATCTTTTGGGTGTTCAATTTTTGGGTTTGATGCATATGCTCAAAAAAAAAAATTAAAAAAAAAACACAAAAAAGAAGAAATTGTTGATGAACCAAGATTGCAACTCTAATTCAAACACGTTAATTCATATTGTAGCTGTTGTAAGAGATTTAAATATCTTTTTTATTGGTTGGAATTTACATAAGTCCCGCTAAATTAGGTGAGTCTCATATACATTTAGTGGGACTCATAACTTTTAACAAATCAAAGAGAATGAGTTGAAAAATATGCGTCGAAGAGTGTATTACTAACATTATTCCAATATATAACTTTTAACTTATACATACATATATTTATTTATAAAAAAACACATATATACATATATCATGAGGAGCATTACTCTTGTATATAATTAACCATGCTTGATTGAAGTAGCTTGAACTCGAAGAGGTTGGACCCTCTTTAAGGATAACCCAAATTGCTCCTCCATATTCATCTGTTCTGACTTTAGCCCATCCGCAAGTATCCATTCAAAGTTGTGTAGAAGGGATGCCACAATTAAGTGCACACTCCTATGAGCTAATGACAATCCTGGACAAATTCTTTTGCCAGCTCCAAAGGGTATAAGCTCAAAATGGTTGCCCTTATAATTAATGTCACACTCCAAAAATCTTTCAGGCATGAACATATTTGGATTTTTCCAAATGGTTGGATCTCTTCCCATAGCCCATACATTAATTATTACTTGTGCATTTTTTGGCACATTGAAGCCTAATATGTTCACACTTTCATCACATTTGTGGGGTACCAATAATGGAACTGGTGGATGCAATCGAAAGGTTTCCTTCACAACTGCTTGTAAGAAAGGCAACTTAGAAATATCTGATTCTTCAACTATTTCATCTTTGCCAATAGCTTTAGATAATTCTGTTCTTGCTTTTATCATATTGCTAGGGTTACATAGTAGCTCTGCCATAATCCATTCAATTGTGCTTGAAGTTGTGTCAATCCCAGCAGCAAATAAATCCTAACAAAACAATCATTTATGGATCAGTAAAATATACTAATTGCATTTATTATTTACTTTGGATGTACTCTAGGGCCCGTCCAACAAATGGTTATGGCTAATGCAAAATTTGATGCAATATCTTTTCAAAATTGACAACAAATGCTTTCTCCGTTTTAATATGAGCGTCGTTTAAGGTTTCTGTTTACATATTAAGAAATGCAATAAAGTTGTCTAAAGATATAATTCTTTTACTAAACTATCCTTTTTTTTTTACGAAACTATCCTTAATAACTATTGGTGTGTTTCCCATAAAAGTAGAATATATTACTTTGAAAATAGTGTACACACCATTAATTAGAGGGCATAATTGTAAAAGTTTGCATTAAAAAGTGAACCTGACATTTATTTTGAAACAAATTTATTTTGATAAAGAGACATTTATTTTAAAACGGATGGACTACAAAATAACTAGAGGTCTTTTAAATCCGATTAGTATTACAATATCAAACATTACAAGAAAATTATTAAATGTATTGGTGTGATTGATTTTTTTATTGAATTGACAAGTAGCAAAAATAGTTGGTGAAATTAATACCGAGACGTAAAGAAACTAATAGTAATAAAATTAGTATTCTAATTGAGTTAAAATAAAACTATTGAGGTTGAGAAAACAGTTAGACCAGTTATTTTTTTAATGTTCTCTCCCGTTTCTCCTTTTCAAACTTTAGCCGTCACCACTTTTTTTTTTATCTACGGATGGGTGATTTAGGGTCAATCTTGACCTATAATCACTCCTCCGAATTGTTTTTTTTTTAGTTAAATACGTGATTTCCACATATTTTCAATTTTTTTCGTTTGTTTTTGTGATTTCATCGTCTTTGCACGACTATGTTTGTTTTGATTTTCCATCTTTGTGTGGTGTTTATTTAATTCATGTTAAAAGATTAAATTTGAACAAATGTCGATTCAATCAATGACTTTGGTGTTACGTTGCAGGAAACATGAGTATTATGGATACTTGAATACACTCATATTTATAGGCATATGTATTCTGTCGTTTTATGTTATTAACATGGATGTTGCGAGTTTGTTCCTAAATTCATCCTTTTTATTTTTAGCGACTTTGAATTTATACTGTATCAATATACTTTATCAATTTGAATGAATGAATATAGTTTATTTTTGTTAAAAAAATGTTGAAGCTAAAAGTGGTTGGTTTTTCGAATTATTAATTGTCATGTTATATAAAATTATTGATTTAAATCAAATCTAATTTAAAAATCATAATATAGTAATGACTTTTGTTTTGAAAGAATATAAAAGTGACTTATTGATAGGGTCGTTTTTATTTTGAGGAGCGGCGAAGTCCCAACAATAGGAATAGGGTAAACTTTGTATTCTCACAACTTTAAACTCTTGTGTTAATTAGAAAGAAAACAAAAAGTGAAGACTTAACGTTAAATGCACGCGAAGGAAAAAATAAATTTGAAATTAACAATGAGCGATTTATATATATGGTTTTAATGGTTATGTTACTTATTTAGGTGCATGCTATGTTTTAGCTAGGAGCAGAGTTGAAGGTCGTCCTTATGGGAAAAAACTTGACTATCGATTGAGTTGATCTTCCTTCCATTCTCACTTCAGAATTGTTTTCATTCAAAACATGTTGTGGATCAAAATAGTGATTTCTGTATATCTCGCTAATCAAATAGTAGACAAACTTATTAGGAGATAAGCAAATGAGGTTGTCAATGTGTTGGCTAAGGCGATCACATCTCTAATTAATCCTCATATTTTTATTGATTTATCTATTTGTATGGACAACCTCATTTGCTTATGGACCATGCAATCCCAAAAAATTTCAATTTTATATAAATACTATAAATGTACTTTGACTTTTAGTGATATAATTGTTAAGTGCTTCCTTTATTAATAATTAAGTACCTGAGAATTTAATTAGTCATATTTGTTAGGCCTAAGCATTCCTTTATTAATAACCACTTAATATGAGTACTTTGAATTAGTAATATAATTGTTAACAAGTACTACTTCAGTAAAGTGTGAAAGTTTTAATTGCATTTTCAACATTTAACTGTTGTAATGTATGAAGAGCCAAATTTCGTGAAAAGCGTACAAGACATGCCTACATAACTATTTAAGATTAACAATATTACAAAGAAGCTTTTGCAAAAAGGATTTGGCGCTGTAATTAGGGATGGAGTTAAAAGAGGATCAGCAAAAGCCACGGTCCCCTCGAACTTTAAAAAATTATATATGTTAGCATGCAATTATAGGTTTTGGTCCCAACATATATTTTTTGTGAATTTTATAAGATATTGTATAATGATTCTTTTTTTAACTCAATATATTAGGTCTTAAACACCTATATTTATAGGCTTAATTGCATTGATGCTTAACTATAATCTTTAACCGCGAAAAAAAAAGTAAGGTTTTATTTGAAATTTACCGAAGAACCCTAATTAATCCTTACCGAGAAATATAGATAAAAAAAGGTTTAATAGCAGTTTTCGCCCCCTAACTTTCACGAAGTTGCGATTTTGACCCCCTAAAGAAAAAAACTACAAAACTGCCCCCTAAGTTTTGCAACTGTAGCAGTTTTGGCCCCCCAAGGCAAAAAAAAAAATTACACGTGGCACCTCACTTAGGGTGCCACGTCAGCGTAGACTGAGTCAAAATTGGTCTTGGAGGTTAAGACTGACACAGATGCAAAACTTAAGGGACGATTTTGTAGTTTTTTTTCCTAGGGGACCAAAATCGCAACTTTGGGAAAGTCAGAGGTTTAAACTCTATTAAGCCTAAAAAAAAGTTATGAGAAAATAACACTAACCGGAAGCAGATGAAACATCTCCTTGGGACTCAACTGATCGGAAATAGTTTCTCCATCATTGTTAAGAAGTGAATCTAACACATCATTGCAAACCTGATCAGAATCAGTTTTAGAAGCTCTTCTTTCTTCAATGATTCCGCCAATAATCTCACACAAACTCCCGAGATGAATGGCCATCTTTGCATACAATCGTTGTGGGTCTAAAGGACGAAGAATTGGAAAGAAATCAGCAATATTAGCCTTCCCAGAAAGTTCCGATAAACCTCTCAAAATGTTCTCAAACAGTTGAGATTTTTCATCAGGTGTTGAATGAGCCAAATCCATAGAGAAGAAAGTGTTTGAAACTGAATTAAGGATAGTTGTAAAAACAGCCTCACCAATATCAAAAGCTTCACCTTTGTTACATTTATCATTTACATAATCCAATAATTCTTGTAACTTTTGTTGGCGAATATTTTTTGTTGAGTCAAGCATTTTTGTAGAAAATACTTTTGTAGCACAAATTTTCCTTAGTTTCTTCCACAAAGCTAATGTTGGAAGCCACCCAAGTGAGAATTTGTTATGATCAAGTGCATGTACTACATGTGGGACAATTCTGTTGGAGAAGATTTGAGAATTTTCATGTAAAACTTGTTTGGCTAGTTGTGGGGAGGAGATTACTATGGTTGTTACTGTTCCTAGTTTTAGTGTCATGATTGGTCCATAGGTTTTTGAGAGATTTGTGAGTGTCTTGTGTGGGTTTTTGCCAAGTTGTAAGATGTTTCCTATGATTGGAAGTGGCTTTGGCCCTGGTGGAAGTTTTGCAAAATTTTGGGTTTGGTTTAATTTTTTAAGAATCAAGATGAGGATGGTTGCACTTACAAAGGAAATTAGCATCAAAAGCTTTTGGTAGTCCATGGCTTGCGGCTCTTCCACACCTTAATTGTCTGTGTGATATAAAGGTATATGTAGTAAAGTGGGACCTTATAGGTAATAGATTTATTGCATGTGACACTCCTTCCATCCAAAATTATATGTTTTTATGAGTTATTTTACAAAAATATCTTTTATTAATGGTATGGAAAACATAAATTAAAATAATTGAAAAAAAATAAAGTAATAACTAGTAAATTGTATGATGGAAAAATAATCATTAATTTTTTTTTGAACAAGGCAAAATGAAACTTATATTACCACTAGTGATTCTCTCGCACAAGACGTGCAAAAGAGAATCACCAAAAAAGTATACAAAGTGAAGTCACTGATGCATAAATAACTAGCACCGAAGTAAGTGAGCAGAAAAACAAAAAGATTACAGCCCAACACTCATACAAGACAGAGGGTGTTGCCACCATTCATGATAGCTAAAAACAAAAGTAACCATATTTGCTTTTAGCCACCGAAAAGATAACAATTTAACCTTCTCTGCTAAATTTTGAGGAGCTGCAACCTTTAGATGAAACACCCGATTGTTCCTTTCCTTCCAAATAATTCAGACATAAGCCAACCAGATTATCCAGAAGAACATGTGAGAAGAATGTGGTAACCCAGCCATGTTGCCAACTAAAGAAAGTGATTCCTTCTCCCATCTGGAGCAACAAAGGATAAGCGAAGCCACTGCAAAATTGCAGACTACACGTTGCCAAAGGTGTCACAACTAAAGAGGAAGTGTCGCAACAAATAATCATTAATGATTTATTGATATTGTAAAATAATGTATAATTTGAGACAAACAAATTTTGTTATAATGACATATAACTTAGACAGATAGAATACATGATATCAATTTTGTCTAAAAGTGTCAAATTTATGGCTTCAAGAGTTTGAATCATAATCCAACATTTTTTTTTACGGAAAACATAATTTTTTTTTAAGAATATAAAATGAATTATATAAAACCAAAAGAGCTTGACATTCACATAAAGAGTGTTAGTTTTTTTTTTGGTTACCCATAAAGAGTGTTAGTTAAAACTCAAGAGTAATTACATACAAAACAGAACAAAACCATAATAATTAGAAGCATTTGATTTTTTTTCCTAAAACTTGTTGTTCCCTATTTTATTATACTTGTGTAAAATGATTTTTCTGCTTCATTACGAAATTTCTATCTCAGCATACGGCAAAAATAATCTATCCCACACACGTCTTCACCCAAAACAAGCAATAATTAAGACATATCGAGAAAAATTGGTTGCGTTTTGGCCACACCCATAGCCACAATTTTTTTTTTTTAATTTTGACGCAACCATAGCCACAATTTCTCAAGCAGATGTTCTCCGTCTTTATATATAACCATCTATTTGATTAAAATTTTGTCTTTAATTATAAATCTCTTTTCAAATTATAGATACATTTATTTATTTTTTCTTCAACATACCCCTGATTAATACAATTAGCTTATCTTAAAATCAAGGATGGATCCAGTGTGGTGTGAGGGTGTGCAGGTGCACACCCTGGATTTTGAAAATTTGCACCCGTAATCTTTAGTTTTTGCATTATGACCACCCTGAATTATTTATTTTGCACCTTAAACTTATAGATTTTGCACTTACACTTCCAAAATCCTTCACATCAGCTGACGCGTTAGACTTTCTCACGAAGCATTAATTATTCTATCAGTTTTGTTGGAACTTTTCTGACAAACCTAATTACTAGGCTAACATTAATTAGTTTAGTGTTACTACCTCCGTCTGTAATTATAAGACCCTTTTAAAAAGAAAAAAATTGTCCTTTTTTATAAGACTCCTTTGGTATTTTCAAGTACATTAATTATTTCTTTACCAACATACTCTTATTTATTTTGCATCTTTTTCTTCAATCAACAATATAAATAGAGGAATGATATGGTGACTCTCTTTTAAACACTCTCTCTAACACAAACTCTCTTATTGGATGGAACGAGTGTTTGAAAGAGTGTTAAAAAGAGAGTGATGCTAGCACTACTCATGTAAATATTATGTTGAAAAAACATAAATCAACTCTCTATCTCTCTCTCTTAAGGAAAAAATTGTAAAAACAATAGTAATTATGTACCGATTTAATATTACTACCAACTTTTTTAATTCTCATAGTTTTGACAAAATGCTCCTATATTTAGGGACGAATGTAGTATGTTTTCAGTTTTTCTAATGAAAATTCAAATTCAAATTTAAATATGAAAAGTCAAATTTAATACACATGCAAACAAAGGACAATTTGGTAATATTTACACACAAAATAGACACATTAATTGCACTAACAACTTTTTTAAAAAGAGTCTTACTAACCGGTGCCTCAAGGCAATGGTTAAGGAATCTATAAATAAAAAATTTGTTTTGAAAATATAAGTCTCGACTTTTGATTACGTAATAATTGTACAATTTTTTTTTATAAAAAGTTAATAGTTTTGGTTGTTTAACCGATGCCAAAAAACAATGTTTAACATTCTCCTTTTAATAAATATGAAAAATACAAAGGGGAGTTGCTTATTATATATAAGGATGGAGAAAGTAGATGCACAGGTGAATTTCTTAAAAGCATATCGTGGGAAGAGAATAAAAATAAAAGTATTGTAAATTTTAAATTTTTGAAGTTATTATTTTTTTTTGAAGAAGTTAAAATGAATTATATTACCTCCACAAAAGAGTCCCTCCTAGCACAAGACGTACTAAAGAGAGGATAACAGAGTTAAAGCCAATTTACAAGGTTGCCTGTACACAGCGAAACAAAAAGAAACAGAGAAGAAACACTTAGCCTATCCCCAATATTGTAAACGGACTAAGCCACCATCCATGATAATTGATGGAAAGAGAGGTATTCTTCGCTTTCAACCACATGAAGGCAAGCGACTTGATCTTGTCGACCACCTTATAAACCGGGCATTCTTTGCCATTAAACAGCCTATTATTTCTTTCCTTCCATATTTCCCAATTTGCCGCAAACCAAATAACCTGAAGGATGGACCGGTGGCCCTTTGTGGCACCACCGCAACCACTAAACTGATCATAATGATCCGACACCCGAGCAGGTGCAACCATTGACAAGCCTAGCCATCTATAAATGAAATGCCAAACAGACCCAAAAAAATTACAATGTAGAAATAAGTGACTTGACGTTTCCAAAGAGCCGCACCCAGACACACACTGCCTAGATGCTTGGTCAATAATCCCACGACGGAACAAGTTGTCCTTTGTGGACAGCCTATCTCGGAGCACGCGCCACCCAAAAAGCACCACCTTCAACGGAACGTCTTTATGCCACAGAGACAAAACATCCACCGAAGACGCTAACGGAGGTTGAAGAGTGAGAAATTTGTAAGCACTTCGAACAGAGTAGGTATTCGCTGATTCTAGGGACCAACGCCACCTGTCAATATTAGCAACCTGCAAATTCACATTCTGAAGCAAAGATATGAGATCCCCCAACAACCCCTTCTCCCAAACAAACAACCTCCGCCTCCATCTCCAAGCCTCACCATTCACCCCCCAACCTAAAAGTTGCATATCGGACACTGAAGCTCCCTTAAACAACGCTAAATCATAAAGTCTAGTGAACCTGACCCTAAACTCCTCTCCACCACACCAAACATCGGACCAAAATCAAGTGTTCTCCCATTGCCTACCGACCTACGGATGTGTGTTGCGAACCACTCCTCCCTACAAAGAGCGAAGATATCGCGCCACCACATAGAAGCCTCCCGTCCCCCGCCCAACAACCGACCTCCCTCTACGCCATACCTCGCGGACAACACCCTAAACCACATACTATCAGTATCCTCCAACAACCTCCAACACCACTTCCCTAACAGTGCAATGTTAAACTCCCTAATTCTCCTTACCCCCAAACCGCCAACCTCCTTCCTACTACAAACAGTATTCCAATCCACCCATGATATTTTCATGTGGTCACCACTCCCCCCCCAAAAAAAAAAAGCAATTTAAAAGAGATTCAATAGAGGATACGATACCTGACGGAGCTTTGAAGAAAGAAAGTGCATAAATAGGCAACGACGACAGGACAGATTTGAGTAAGACCAGGCGACCCCCGAGAGACAGATGTTTCGATTTCCACCCTGACAGTCTAGTTCTTATACGATTAATCAGAGGATTCCAGAAAGATAGCCGTCGAGCATTACCGCCAATAGGCATACCCAAGTACACAAACGGAATAGCACCCACTTTACAATTCAACATTGATGCCGCCTCTCCTAACCACGATGATGCAACATTAACCCCCACCAACTGACTCTTCGCAAAATTCACTTTTAAACCCGATAAAGCTTCAAAAAGAAGAAGGATAGCTCTCATAGACCGAATGTTGGCCTAGGATTTGACACCCAGAATTAAAGTGTCGTCCTCAAATTGCAAATGAGACACAACAGTCGTGTCACCTCACCCCACCGGATAACCTGCAAACAAATCATGAACCTCCAGAGAAGCCATTAACAGATGAAACCCCTCGGCCGCCAAGAGAAACAAAAACGGCATTATTTTGAAGTTATTAAATGTTTAATTATAATAATCTTCCTAATTGACTCCATTAGAGTATTAAGAAAGAGGAATATTATTGTTCGATCTCTATTATTTAACAGGCCCGCATGTGGCATGTGCAAGGTGAGCTACGGTGTCGGGCCTCGCAATCTTAGGAGTCTAAATTTTTTTTAATATAGCACTCAAAAGTGTTAGGTACATATAATAAAATATAAAAAAAATCAATAGACATCTTGGAATAGTTTAGTGGTAAAATAGAATGCACTTGAGTCATCGGCATTGAGGTTCAATCCTGAGCATTTGTATGAATTTGAACCAAATATAAAAATCTCAATTACATACACAACTACTAGGTCATTACAATTTAAAATGCATTTCAGAGTTAACTATGAATGTAGAAAACTACTATATATCTTGAATTTTTTGTCATCTATTTTCATTAACAATGCAAATTAAATCCGTTAAATAATTGGTATTTTTTCTATTGTTTTAAATTTAATCATGCATGCTATTACTAATTTGATACTATTTTTTCCGATATTAGTATTAGTTTGTCACTATTTAGATAACAAAGACACTTTATTTAAGCAACAACAACCGATATACTTAAGACCCATTTTGCAGTAAACAAAGTGATGATTCTTTTTAAGTTTTTGGTGTTTCTTTTTATTATGAAATATGAACCAAAATTTTAATATTAAAACAATTAGTGGTTAGTGAAGTTCAACCCAAATTTTACTTAATAAGAATGACTATTTTTTATGTTATTTACAACTTAAATAGATGATTACTATTGCTTTTTTTGAAGGAAGATGATTATTATTGCTTAAAAAATCTTGTTTTTCCGTAGAGGCCCATTTTTAACATTTGAGCATGAATTCTGCTCTTTACCCAAAAGGTTTTGCTCATTTCCAAGTGAAATTATCAAAATACCCTTACGTGACTTAACTTACGTAGCGTGAGTTAACTCATGCAGCGGAAGTTAAGTCACGCAAAGTACTATTTTCGGTCAAAACCAGCAGGCAACCACACAGCTCCATTTTTCTTTCAATCAACCTTCAAAAACCCAAAAATTGCGAATTTTTTGGTCAAAATCTTCGTTCCAAATCATTGCAAATCGTTAGGAAGCAAGTTTCTACGTTCATCAAGCATCAAAGAACAGATAATGTATTATCAAAACTCTTCATTTTTTCCTGGTTTTTCTGCTAGTTACGTCATTTTTTCAGTAGGTGATAGGGCTCAGCATGAGTTAACTCACGCTAGTTGTAAGGGCTGTGTGAGTTAACTCACGCTACTGTGATGCCCAGATTTTGAATTTTTGCGCCACTTTTTTTACTTGCTTTGCTTGCAACACAAATTATTTATTTATTTTATCGTTGTTATTTTTTTATTGAATAGACATTGAGTGACATGGTTGAAAATGTGGTGGAGGATGGCGTTGAACCGAAACCGGCCAAAAGCAAAGCTTTCGGCGTAGCATCCGGCGATGTCAAACCAACCAAAGATGTGAAATTTAAAGTGAAAATTCCTTTTCAAGCTGACATTGTTCACAACCAAGCAAAACCGGTACCTACCAGTAACTTTGAAGAAAAGCCTAAACCGGTACCTACCGGTGTTCGTGTTATTGAAGTAAACATCGGGTCATTTTTTACAACAAATGAAAGATAAAGAGATCGAAAAGAATTACTTGGTTGGGTTCGTCGACAAACGGCAAGGGCCGGATTTACTATTTCTATAGATAAATCTAGTACAATAACGCCATACATGACGATGCAATGTGAAAGGAGTGGTGAATACAAGGCACCTAAGACGAGGAAAAAACCGAAGCTTGAAGGCACAGGCTCAAGGAAATGTAATTGTCCGTTTAGGTTGAAATGCTTCTTTGAAAAAAAAACATAAGATTGGTGGATTGCAATGCTTTGTGGAATTCACAACCATGACTTGTTGTCAAAGTTATCTGGTCACCTTCTTACGGGTTGACTAAAAGTGGAGGAGAAGCACAGAGTTATCGACAGGACAAAGAGCTTGGCGGCGCCTAGGAATATTCTCACAGATTTGAAGAAAAAAACAAAGAAAGTATGACACTCATCAAGCAAGTGTATAATGCGCGAACTAGATGGCGCAAGGGGCAAAGAGAGGACAAGACGGAGTTGCAATACTTGATTTCAAAGTTGGAGAAGCATCAATATGTCTATTTCACAAGAGCAAATAGCGAGGAAACCACTCTTGAAGACTTATTCTTTGCTCATCCGGATTCAATTGATATGCTTAACACTTTTCTAACCATTTTGGTCATGGACTCCACTTACAAAACCAATACCCACCGAATGTCGTTATTTGAGATTGTTGGTGTCACTGTCACCTCTACCAAAATGACGTATTCAGTTGTGTTTGTCTTTCTTTCCTTTGAACAAGAGAATAACTTCATTTGGGCACTTGAGATGTTGGTTGGTCTTTTGACATCAAAACGCAACATGCCTAAGGTGATTGTCACCGATAGGGACCCAGCTTTGATGAAAGCCGTTGCCGAAGTACTCCCTAAAACAGACCATGTACATTGCTATTTTCATATTGAGAATAATGTCAAATCTAGGTGCATCACGGATTGTAGAGTCAATGCCAAGCCTTCGAAAGCAAAATTTGTTGGCAAAGTTACGAAGGAAACGGATGATGACAAGCATTGTGAGCTTGTTAAGAAAATAGTGAGGGCTTGGAGAGATGTGGTTAACTCTCCTACGGAGGATTCATTTGCAATTGCATGGTTGACATTCAAAGATGAGGTATGCGGGCCGTTTTCATTGTTTGTTAAATATGTTGAGGAAACAGTTTTGCCCCTTAAGAAGCATTTTCTAAGGGCATGGACGAATAAATACTTGCATCTAGGGTGTAGATCCACCAACATTGTTGAATCAACTCATGCACAATTGAAAACATATTCGAGGAGTAGTGTTGGAGATTTGACATCATGTTGGGATGAAATCGACAAAATGTTGAAAAACCAATTAGGTGAGATACAAGGGAGTTTTGGGAGGAGCATAATAGTCATGGTACACAAATACAAAAAAAAAACAAATTATTCTCTGAGTTGGATGGGTATGTCTCTAAGGCCGCTTTGGGTTTCATCGATGAAGAATTTATACGCTCTAGGACATTCGGCTTTGCTAAAGAAAACTGTGGTTGTGTGCAAATGACAACCTTCGGGTTGCCTTGTGCTTGTATTCTTTCCGAGAAGAGAAAGAAATAATCGCTTACTCTTTTGGATGAAATACACCCTCATTGGCGAAGGTTAAGTGTAATTGGAGAAGAGGTTGATGCCAATTTTTCCGTTATGGAGGAATGGAACGCCATTCAAGAACGTCTCAAGAGGGCCCCTTACAAGATGAAACTCTTCATCAAAGAAAAGTTGCGTGAACTAGGATTTTCGGAGGACACAATGTTGAAGCCACCTCTGAGAAAAGTGGCCACCAAGGGAGCACCTAAAAGGGTGAAGTCTACACCGAAAACGAGGTCCATGGGTCGAATCCCCTATAGGTGGGAGACTATTGATTCACAAAATCCCGATAGTCAATGCTCACATGGAAAGAGTAATGTTCCAAAGAGTAAAGGTTCACGTCTTGGCACTTGCTCCCGCTCACAAGCTTCGAGTCCTACTTCAAAAAAAAACCTCATTTGCAAATACCATACATTTCACAAATTCCAAATATCATGAGACCTTACATTGAAGACATTGTGAATGTTAGAGGGGATGGTAATTGTGGTTTCCAGGTCATAGCTAGGCACATGGGATTGAATGAGGAAGATCATGTTTTGGTTCGTCATGCCCTTATTAATGAGTTGAAAAATCACAAGAGTGACTACTTGCCGATATATGGTACCGAGAGGCGTTATAAACTTATCTTGGATGATTTACACCCTCCAACAAGTAAAAGTGGTATTGCGCCAACAAAGAAGTGGTTGACCACTCCGAATATGGGTCACATTATTGCTACTTGCTACAATAGAGTCGTTGTTCTATTCACTTTGTCCGAAATAAGTGGTGCATGTGAGACATACTTCCCAATCCGGAGTGCTCCACCAATTAAGTCACATTCCAACATAATGTGTCTTTGCTTCATTCCCGACCACTTTCTTCATGTGGAGTTGAAAGAAGATTGTCCGTTACCACCTCCTTGTAAGGAGTGGATGACTCACAAGATTGGTGAGGTAGAGAAATGGCATTTTGAGTTTATGGATAGACAAGACGCCTTCGATGAGCTCATGTCTAAGGAGTCGAAGCCGCCAAAGAAACCAACAAATGAGCACAATCCAATTGTTTGTGATAATACTCCCACTCTGCAAAAAAAGGAACTAGAATTTGAAGTGATGGAAGACATGGAAGAAGAGGAGAATTTAGGAATGTCAATAGACTTCTTAGACAGGTTATAGGTTATGACACTTTTAGGTCGGTTGGTGTTCGTCATATTTTTTGGTGGTATTACACCCCGGTGTATTTTTGGGTGGCCGGTTATGTAATTTGTATATTTGTGGCCAATATGTAACTAATATTATATATTATATAAATATATGAAATGAATTATTTTTATGGTGGCCGGTTATGTCACACCAATTATTGCTCGCATTACTTTGTCACTAATTATTCATCTATTTATTTTATGTGATTTCTCTCATATTTGTTTTTCATTATATTTTGTGAAGTGAAACATGTCTGAAGATGCACAAGATCGAGTTAAACTTGATGTTCGTTATGTAGATGTGAAAAGGAGGGCTAGGTTCTTTGTAAATCCCACTGACAAGTTGGACGAGTTGAAGACAAAATTTGACGACTTCTTTATCCATATTAGTTCAAGTCATAGAACATGTGATGTGATAGTAAATGTGTCAGGCCTGGACTTGGGGGAGGATAAGGAAGAGGATTTCTGGAAGACCGTGTATTATCCACAACTTCTCAAAGATGATAGCGACGTTGATTACATGTTTAGGTTAATGGTTGAGGATAACACTTTGTATCTTTTTGTCCGGTCCGTTGAAGTGTAATATTTATTTAAGTGTAATAGTGTAATATTTTTCGAATTTGTGTCCGTATTGTTGAATTTTAATGAATTTGTGTTTATGTAATTTAACGATGAATTTGGGTCATTTCGACCGATTATGTGAGATTATGTAATTTTAGAAATTTATGGACAAATTGGTGTAATTTGGATCGTTTATGTGTCATTAAGTGTGTTTAAGTGATTACGGTTCATTACCTGTGAATTTGTGTAATTTGGACCGTTTGGATCGATTATGTCGTATTATCTGATAATATTGTTAAACTGACGTAATTCGGTTAAGTTATGAATGTGGCGTGATTACGGGTCATTCTAGACTTTTTCAAAGTCTGTTCAGGAACTGATTGCATTTAATGCAGGAACTGATGTCTGCTATGACCGTGAGTTAACTCACGCTAGTACAAATGGCAACGTGAGTTAACTTACGCTGCAATTAACACTAGCGCATGTTAACTCATGCAGCGTGTGTTAACTTACGTTGACATTTGCACTAACATGAGTTAACATGCGTAGGGGTATTTTGATCATTTCACTTGGGAATGAGCAAAAACGTTTGGGTAAAGAGCAGATTTTACCGGGACAGCCCTGTTATTTAATATTCTTTATCTCTTAACAAATTAACCACTCTTTGAAAAAAATCATTACCCTAAATCTAAATGTGAAAGATCAATTCTCCAAGTCCTTCTTCGGCCTCCATGCATGTTGTCCACAACCATCACAGGTATATAAATCAGAGGAGTGTTAGGGACACATAATCGTATATAGTAATTGACTAACACTACTAGAAAATTGAAATTTCCCTAACAGTAAACAGCTTTTAGCCACGTTTATGACAAACAAACTGAATTGAGAGACTAGATTGAGAGGAAATCATTAAACTAAATAATTATAGCAACATGAATGTTTGTCAAAAAAAATTATATCAACATGAATGTGTAATATTCTAACTAACCTTAGTTTTTCTATTGATCATATCTTTCATTATATTTCATACCAAAATTTTCACAAATTAAACAGATTAAATATTAGATATCAAGGTCTCTTCGAAACCAAAATATATATATACTTGTAATTCCATTCAATTCAAAATACCCACAAACTTGAATATATAATTTCAATCAAAATATAAAAACTTCAACAAAAAAAAAGCTTTTAAAAGATGACTTTTTGAAAAATAAAATATGTGTGACTTTTATTATGTATAATCTTTACTAATAAATATTTAAGTTAATTTCCTAAAAAAATAATATTTAAGTTAATCAATGTCAAAATCTCCTTTGAGTTTATAGCAAATAAAGTTTAAAATAACTTCTACTAATTTTTTAGTAAATTTTCAAAAAAATAATTTTTTTTTAAAAATACAAAGACAAATCCATTTTTTAAAATCCTTAACAAACAAACCATTTACTCCCTTCGTCCATATATATAAACACTTACTCTTTTATTAGAGGAAAATGATGTTTATATATAGGGACGGAGGAAATATTAAACTTATATAAAAAATTATTTTATTTTTTAAAATTTTCTTACACATACCATTCTTTAAATAAAAAAAACATATTCTTTTTTTTAGGAAAAAAAAAAACTTCTTACACACCAAATCTATGATAAATCTCAAATTATTCGAATATAAAATAAATATATTTTATTAATTTTAATTTTAATTGCAAAGTAGAAATTTCCTTTTGCATAATCACTTTTATAATGAAAATCGCGTTTGTTTTTGTTATCGATGAGTTTTTTGCAGGGAATCATTGATTCCTTTAACTCTGTTTTCTCTCCTCAATCTTCTTCTTCTCAAACCAATTTCAGTGCTTCTTCTTCTTCATCAATGGAAGCTTCACCTTCTTCTTCGGTTTCAAACGAACGCGTCGCGTATAAGCTGAAAGGCTACTACGATTTAGCCACACAAGAGATCGATAAAGCTGTTAGGGCTGAAGAATGGGGTTTGATCGATGACGCTATTCTTCACTACAGGAATGCTCATAGGATCCTTCTCGAAGCTAATTCTACTTCTGTTCCTTCATTCATCACTCCCAGGTGAGGTTTCTGCTATATTAATGATGGATTTTTAATTTCATTGATGAAAAATTTGAAATTTGAAGGATTTGTTTATGTGGGTTATTGATTATTTGTTTATTTTCATTGATCAGTTGAAGGTGAGAAAAGGGGTATATGGGGTTGTTAAATTTTTTATTTTTAAAATTTGTGTTGTTGGCAAAAGTATTAATCTTGTTAAATTGCACCAAAAAAAAATTAGTGTTTTAATCTCTTAGAGTTGTTCATAGTTTGGTGCTAGCTAGGATGTTATCTTGTTAGAGTATGTTTGGATTAACTGTGAGTTTGACGAAATTATAGTGTGCCATAGTGGTTTTGACAAACGCTATATTGGTTGTCCTTAGTTTGGTGCTAGCTAGGATGTTGTCTTGTTAGAGTATTTTTGGATTAACGGTGAGTTTAACGAAATCACATTGTGCCGTAGTAGTTTTGACAAAAGCTATATTGGTTGTCCTTAGTTTGGTGCTAGCTAGGATGTTGTCTTGTTAGAGTATTTTTGGATTAACGGTGAGTTTAACGAAATCACATTGTGCCGTAGTGGTTTTGACAAAAGCTATACTTTGGAGCATTGATAAAATCTCATGATCATGGTGATTTTGTCGAATTCGCTACTAATCCAAAATCAAAGTTAATTACAGCATTGCTAAACCTTAATTATTGTCAATTGAAAACTTGGAGCTAGTTTAGATTACGCTTCTCAATAAAAACTTATGGAAACAGAAATATAAAAATAATCTTGCAATAATGAGTTTTTTAAACGGTAGCTTCTTGTACAAGTTAAAATCAGCAATCTCTATTTTTGGAAGCACTCTCATGTATCTTTATTCTTCTCCATAAACATATGTAAGTTTGTAATTTTTTGTAAGTGAAGAACCATAAATTTATTTTAATTGAGAAGCTTTTATAAGCTAAAAGTTAATCCAATCTTGGTCATAGTTATAATAGCAGATTTCCGATATTCAGTATCTTGCATTCCCCGTTCTTGTTTTGCTGCATCTTTTCAGTTTCCAAATTGCACCGGAATTCAGTGAGTTAATCATAAAGGACATAGTACACTCACTTCATTTACACTGTTCCTTAGGCTTTGTTTGGGAGTTTGGAGGGAAGGGGAAGGGAGGGCTTTGAGGAGTGAGAATTATAAGGGAAAATAGAGAAATCTTTCACATTTTATGAAAGAGTTTTTTTTTCTTTTTCTTTTCGAGAATGATAAATTAATACTTTTGATTAATATACTTTTAATTTTAAGAATATTATAACAACATAAATTAAATTTGAAAAGTTCATATAAACCCCTCAAAACCCTCCTCCAATACAATTTTTTAGTTCCTCCAAACGAGAAGAGTTTAGTATTATGAAGAAAAATAAACCCCCAAGGCCCTCCCCTCCCAATCTCATTTATTTCTTCCACTTACTCCTTCCCTTTTTTCAAAGCCTTCCCATCCCTTCCCCTCCAAACTCGCAAACAAAGCCTAAGTAATTTGATGACAAAGGAAGATTTCTATGACTTTATGTTTTTGTTGTTTACTTACTAGAATCTATGATTCTGTGACAGTGAAAAACAGAAGGTACAATCATATCGTCAAAAGATATCAAAATGGCAGGGACAAGTTTCTGAGAGATTGCAGGCTCTCAGTAGACGAGCAGGTTTGCATCGGTTTCAGCAACTGTCTCCTTTTCGAATTCTGTTTTGACTTTTCCGAGAATTCTTATTGTTTTTTGTCATCCTCATTTGTTCCTATTCCTCTTTTCCCATTCCAGGTAGCTCATTTGCCAATCAGGTATGCTATGTTCTCTGTAAACTGTAAGTACAGAGTTTTTTCTTTTCCTCGTTTTTGCTTCAATGAAATCAGTGCTTCTTAAAACATATGGTGTTGTTTACCATCGTACTTAAATATGCACTGTCCGTTCACTGAACATTGGGAATTGAGTACTGATTTTGTGATTACATGAGCCATTAATATTCCTTCCCTTTTCTCCAAAAATGTTTGTAGAGCACCTCAAACCGTGCACAAACTGCCGCAGTTCCAACTAAACTATCAAATACTACAAAAAAAGTGCTACAAAAGAATCCTCAAAGAAGAGATGAGGTGAATAAAGTTCAAAGCCCGAAACCTAGTCAAACATCTGGTGAAAATTATGATACGAAACTGGTTGAAATGATTAACACTGCCATTGTAGATAGAAGTCCTTCTGTTCGATGGGACGATGTTGGTAAGACTCTATGCACATCTGCTTTTTACTTTTACGTGTTACTGTTTGTTTGATCTTACTATCGAAATGCAGGGGGCCTGGAAAAGGCAAAGCAGGCTTTAATGGAGATGGTTATTTTGCCAACAAAGAGAAGAGACTTGTTCACTGGTCTTCGAAGACCAGCTAGAGGTATTGCCTTGGAACCTTGTCACTTTGGGTTATGTAATAGACAATGATCTAAATTTTAGAATAAAAATGCAAAATGTTGAAACTGATGAACCTTTTATTTTAGGTTTGCTTCTCTTTGGTCCGCCTGGTAATGGTAAGACCATGCTTGCCAAAGCAGTGGCTTCAGAATCAGAAGCAACATTTTTTAATGTCACGGCAGCTTCCTTGACGTCAAAATGGGTACATTTTTTTATCTATATACCCTAATTTGTTTGTGTTGAGTTTCATTTCATTTTAAGACTTAAGAAGTGTAACCATGGTTAACTTGTACTCAATAGGTGGGTGAAGCTGAAAAGCTTGTACGGACACTATTCATGGTAGCTGTATCAAGACAGCCATCTGTAATTTTCATCGATGAGGTATCTCTCTCATCTATATAGGACGGACCCCCACCCCCTACTCCTGCTATAAATTTGGCAACAAGTCATGAAAACTATAATTCTTTGAGGACATTCTTCAATAACTATATGATGAACAGAACCCTTGTATTAAATGATTTTTTGTTTAATGCTTGGTTTGGAGTGCAACTCTAATTGATTATCGGACTATAATTTTTAAGAACGTAGAAGTACAAATGGGGTGGCCAAGGATCTCTTTTGATAAACTTCTTGGGTGTTTTCATCTTCTAATTAAAATAGGTAGATGACTGCACCACCAAAAAAAAAAAAGGTAGATGACTTAAATGTTTATTAAGACTGTTGAAGCAACATAATATGTCTACTCTAGCGTCTTTTTTGAATGTCAGTAAGATTATTTCTGTCAAATATGTCTATCCAGATTTTTAATCATTTCCACAAGACCAACATAATTTGACAAGCACTATCATCAATTGTCCTAAATTCTAGTCACTTACGATATCTGCATTGTAATTTTATGTTATCTTGTGTTTAATTAGTTAAACAGATGGATTTACTAAACAGAAAGAAAAGGTCGAATGCTTCGTGTCTAAATTTTCTCCACTTCATTCAAATGGTATTAATTTTCTTTTTTATCTGACAACAGATTGATAGTATAATGTCAACAAGGACGACAAATGAAAATGAGGCCAGCCGACGATTAAAATCTGAATTCCTTATCCAGTTTGATGGGGTGACATCCAATCCTGATGACATTGTGATTGTAATTGGTAAGCATTACATCTGATATTAATCATTCTCTACCTGTAATGAACATGGTTTAGACTTTAGATCAGCATGTCTACCATGAACAGTGCTCTTGTGTTAATCTATTTTGGGATAGCTGCCTGCTCTCTCATCTTTGTTCCCCTTTGACAATAACATTGTGATTGAAATTCTCTTCTAGAGAATGCTGGAATTCGAAAAACTCATAGGAAACATTATAACATGATTTTTATGAAAACGATCGTATGAATGATGTAATGTTATTTTTCTTTTAAACGTGTACAATGCAATTATAATTATTAGATGGGCTTTGGGATTGTTCCAGAAGAACTCAGCTGCTCTAAAGATAGGAGCAAACTTTAGAGGAGTCAAACCTATAACATCATTACAGCATGATTCTTTTTCCTATCTTGTTTTCACTTTTAAATTCAGTTGTATCTCCCACATTTGGTTTCCATTGTAATCTGCCTCCTGAGAATATGGCCTCTATTTATTGATGGATAAAAAACTAAACTGTGGCTATTGTAAATCTGGAATTGCTAGCTTTTTTAGATTTTGTTTTTTAATTTCATAAAATGTCATAAGCTAGTAATTATCATGTGTGATGAGTCTCTGCTCGTGTAACTATTAGTCTCATTAAACTTGTATAAATTTCATTTCCCTTCTGAATATAGGTGCGACTAATAAGCCACAGGAATTGGATGATGCAGTTCTTAGGAGACTGGTGAGAATTTCTTCATTGTCCTTTACTGGATTAAAAGTACGATATAATTCCAGAATGTCATGTTGCCGATGTGACTTTAAGTGGAGAATGTTTTATCACTTAGAATTAAATGATCATCTAGTTCGAATTTTGTAAGAAAAATGTGTGTTAGAAAATGTGTTTATAACAACACTCTTGACTTAATAATCGTTTTTCGCATTGATATGATTTCTTACTAACTCTTCTTGTTTTTACTGTGCTAGGTTAAGAGAATATACGTACCTTTACCAAATGAAAATGTTAGGAAACTTCTGCTAAAACACAAACTCAAGGGTCAAGCGTTCTCCTTACCCAGTAAGCAACGTGCTCTTTTTTCCCCTCGATACTAATTTTTTATATGTATATTCTTGGAGGTATCGGAAGGCGGAAACATGCAAAAAATTTACCAATTAAGAGTTTATAATTTGTTTTGTACACTTATAACTTTCTACGTGGACATTTTATAAAATGAAGATAAATAACAACATTATTGTAATATTATGTTACTCACACTACTCTAGTTTTAACTAAAAACTTATAATTTTTATGTTACAGGTAGAGATCTAGAGATGCTTGTAAAAGAAACCGAAGGTAAGTATATATTTTGAGTCACGATGAAAATGAAATTAATATGTTGAAATATTCTTTTCCTTTTCTTTCTTCTTTGTTTTATTTTGTGTCCAAAATTTGGGCTCCAAATACGATTCATTATATTTGTTTTGTATGGTTTACACTTTACAGGATACTCTGGAAGTGATCTGCAAGCCTTGTGTGAAGAAGCTGCAATGATGCCAATTAGAGAGCTGGGTTCTAACATTCTTACTGTCAAGGCAAATCAGGTATGCTGGTTTCAATTTGCTTTAATTTTGGTTGCGGATTGTTATTGATCTTGCAAGTGAAAACCTTCCTTTGTTATTAAGGTTAACTATTTTTTTTTTCTTTTCGGTTTCGCCAGGTAAGAGGACTGAGGTATGAGGACTTCAAGAAAGCAATGGCTGTGATCAGACCAAGTTTAAACAAAAGTAAATGGGAAGAGCTTGAGAGATGGAATGAGGAGTTTGGCTCAAATTGAAGTCTTGTTAAAAAACATGCTATGATTTTTGCATGTGCTTAAAATTTAAAACAAATGTACATTAACTGAAATATAGAGCAATACAAGGGCATCAAGGTTTAGGGTAAAATTAATCATGTTGAAACTATTTATTGATGGCTATCCTGAAATTATATGGCCTTGAAGGCTTTGTTTTGAATTTAGGGACTGGCAATACAGCCTTAAATGGAATAGCTGCCATTATATTATACATACACGTGTATATTATTATAAATTAATTTTTAAAACTTCCACTCTTCGTATGTGTTAGAATATATGAAATTTTAGGTTTTGTAAATCCAAACTCCTATGAGAGAAGAAATTAATATATGACATAGTTTTTGTAAATTACCAGTATATTAAGAGCCTAATATAAGGTGGCATTAAGATTTGAGTAAAGAACGATAACAATGAAGCGAAAGTCTTTTACTGACCGAGTTATAGGAGCATTTTATGCAAGAAGATGAACATCAACCAAATATTCTAAGGTTACAAACTTGCACACTTATAAAGTTTCCATTATAAGGTCACTCACCACGAAAAGCCAAATCTTATCTTACAAATCAGTTTCGTAAGGTTGAGTTAGACTTGTCCCTATGAGTATAACTCAATTGGTAGGGACAATGTATTGTAATATGCATGTGTAGGGATTCGAACCCTAGACACCCCACTTATTCTTCTTAAAAGATGAATTCTAACCACTATTACTTAACACAAAAAGAAAAAAAATTGAGTTAGACCTGATCCAAATTCTAAGAATTATTATCTCTAAAATACTATCAATGAATATAAACTTACCATTAAAAAATGAATTTGATAGCATTTCTTTAAAATTAGAATGAAGGAATTAAACCTTCAAGAGTTTGATCTAGTACTAAACAAACATTTTTTTTATCGGAGAAAGATAAATGTAAATTTTCCTTTTGTAAATGTTCATTGAATCCAAGGTTTTTCATGTCTCGAACTGGAACATAGTCCCCTTGCAATACATTTTTTACATACAAAAGAAAAAAAATTGAATAAATAAAAAATGTCTAATATTTCCCCTTCAACTTTTAGTAATGTTTTTGCTTCAAAAAAAAAAAACTTTTAGTAATGTTTTGTCAAAAATAATAACTAGTAGATCTCTGATTGATTTAAAGAATACCAAAAAAAAAATATTAAGGAAAAATAACACTCACCTCCCTTAAATTTTCTTTAAATTAAGAAGACACCCCCTTTAGTTATAAAATAGACACTAACATCTCTTAGGTTTTCATTAAATAGATTGATACTCCCTTCTCTCTTTAACACGGTTATCTTTCTGTTAAAATGCAAACAGACTTGAAGATGAAATTCACAATCTTTCATTGAAGTGTTTTTCTTATTTTGAATCTTTCATTCACAAACTAAAACACGGATTCATGGCAATTACGCTTTGAACTTTCGTGGGTATGAAACAAAGCTTCATGCCTTCACCATGCAGGCATACAAGCCAATTTAAACACACACAAAAAACTAAAACACATAAAAAACATATCCCCTAACTTAATTGGTAGCATTCGGTGGTAACCCTATAAATACTTAACGGTAAATTTAATTTCTTTTGTGTGAAAGTTGATGTTCATTAACAAAGTTTAGAGAGATAGTTAGGAATGAACAGTGCAAGGGAAAGCATGAAAACAAATTGAAGATTGAAGAGGAATACAGTGTCACCGCATGTCTTGTTGTCATCGTTAAAGATTTGGATTAATATTGTTGGGTTCAATTAGTTGCAGCGGTTGATGCATTCAATCAGAGAGGGATAATTCACAACACTAAGGCTATTTCCTGTAACAGATGATTAACAGAGTTAAATAGAGGGGAGGTAATTGTATTTTTGAAACTAGAGGGGAGGTGTGT
>Ga0228710_1002465_pt1 | contig 29162 bp, 17 predicted proteins | sample MedpolnodulmetaG_FD_177995 | JGI IMG/M metagenome (GOLD analysis project Ga0228710, IMG submission 177995) | Root nodule microbial communities from Medicago polymorpha collected in Santa Monica, California, United States - pink nodules | ecosystem: Host-associated > Plants > Roots > Nodule...
TCCACCATGGTAAGTTAGAAGCCATAGGAAATATCATGTATCCTATATAATATAGTAGTGCAGTGAACAAAATTTGGTCATCCCTGCAAATGTCACACACAGTCAAAACCCTAATAGTTAGATAAAAAAAATTATAATTAATTTTGATCTATTTTAAGATAAAATCATCATTATATTATCAATGGAGATGTATAATTTTTTTTTTTAATAAATTATCAATGGATCATATTTATATAGCCTCTATTTAATTAATTAAGAAAGACAAATATTTAAAGGCAATTTAAAATTTGGAATTAACCAATTGGTTTCTCTATCGACTTGTTCAAATTCAAGGCCTTTGTCAACAATTCTACTTTTGCCTTTAGCAGTTTGATATCTTGAGATAGAAATCCAAATCTGATTGTGTAGCATTCTGACCAATATAAAGGGACATATGAGATATTGTACTGGGTCCCTTTCACCCCATATGAAAGAGTATATGCTATGGCCAATCCATGGGATTAGAATCACGAACTTAGTTAGTGTCCATAACCAGGGTACATACAACACAGATAAAATAATAATGTCAGTCACAAACCAAAACTTGAAATGCTTCAAAAATAAACCGTAAAACTATGACCTATAAATTTTTTTTGTATAATAACGATAAAAAAAAGTATGAACTCTATGTCACAAAATTTAGTTAAGAAGAAATTAACCTACGTGTTGTAGGTATTGTTTTTCAGCAAATAAATGAAAGATCTTTCAAAGAGTGTTATGCAAAGATATATAGCTATAGATAGTTATTGTCTTATTGACATTTTTGTAGTGAAAAAGAAAAACAATGCTTACAACACCTATATGCCATGAAATCAAGTTTTGCTCTTTAATTTTTGTCGCTTTGACTGGAAAAATTAAGGTTGGGAAAGGGTCGAGGTAATTAAAGAAGAAAAGAGACAATATACAAGAAAATACAATATATCATTTTTTAGAGAGGGGGGGATATATAGTTGCAAGTGAGAGTAAATTAAAAGAACCTTGAAACTCCCAAGAGGTTTCCAAGGCCAGTTTGTAAGGATGCCTGGTTTGGAAGCCATATTATGAATTTGAGATGAAGATAGTGTAGCATATGGAACTCAATTTATATACTGCATGAATTGGCAAATTAATTGTTCACACGTGAATTGCTAGAATTTTTATAATTAAGTGCAAGTTGACATATACGGGTCAGCGGCGTTGCTAGAACCATGAACGGAGGTTCCAAATTATGTCACTTTAGAAAAATAATTTGTCACAATGAATCACTAATATTATTTTTCTTATTATATTCTTGTCTATTTATTACTCTCTTTTCTTTCAATTATCTTTCTCGTATCATTTATTAAGGACAATTTTGTGAAACAACTCATAATATCTCTTTCTCACACAATATTAATTACATTTGTCACACAATATTAATTACATTTCATAATATATCTTTGGGACGGAGGGAGTAATTATAATACTCCCTCCGTCTCTAAATTATAATCGTTTAAGGTTTGTGCACGATTATTAAGAAATGATTAATTGTGTTGATTTTGATGATAAACTTAATATCATTTATTAAAACATCCTTATTAATTGTAGTTAGTGGAGTAGTTAAGTTGGATGAAATTTAATAAATAAGGGTATAATAATGGGAAAAATAATAAATGTTGCATTGGTATTCTAAAGTGATAATTATTTTAACAAAAAGAAAAAATGGTAAAGAGACAATTATTGTGAGACGGAGGGAGTAATAGAAATGTTAAAGAATGCGCTTAGGACATTAGTTAAGAGAATACAATTAGAGATATTGCATTAGAAAATGATGAATTTGACTTTTTAAAAAGTTAAAATATTGATGAATTCAATGCAGACATACTACTTTTTGGCACTTGTTAAGGATTAAAAAATAGAAATAATTTATAAATTTTATGTAGAAAAATTACCTTTTAAATTTTGAATGCACTTTCTTTAGACTTCTTAACAAGTATCTGGACACTTGTTAGTATTTTCCATATATATTAAACAATTATAATTTCCAACGTTATACTAAAATAATTTCCAACAATGTTGTCGAACTGTAACCAAAAAAAAAAAACAATGTTGTCGAACACTTTTATTTCGATATAAATCACGAGTTGATGCAAAAGGTGTAGAACTTTAAATATAGATGTGTTCCAAGTGAATAAATGGAATTTTCGGTGTATATTTACCAAGTTGAGGCGAGTTCATGTGCAACCCCTCATGAGAGCATGTAGTAAGTGGCTTTGCCACAAAATTCTCAACTTTTTTTTTCAAATAGTTTAATAGTTAAAAACTTACCTTTCATTTAAAGTGAATAAGTGTGATGTTCGATGATCAAACTAAAACTACTGTACATATATATATTGTGATGTCACTATCAATTAAGTTAAATTTACGGGAACAAAAATTACTAACTTTTTACCGGGATAAAAACATTAAACATGCTTAACCGCGGTTGAAATGGTGGTTAAGTCTAGTGAATAGTAAGATGTACGGTTTCATCAACTAAATGCAATCTGGTCCAGAGGTGGAAATTAGCTTTCTGCTGCACTGCTATATACATCATTCAATGCTATTGAATATCGATCTGCAGGGGACAACGTTGTATATAACCTCTCAAAAAACGCTGTATACGCGCCCACTTGCAAAATATCATCCAAGTTGTATTAATAACAACATTATATGGTGGCTGGTGGCACTGTAGTAACTTTTTCATAATGATTTAGATGAGTTTAGCGTTTACCTTTGAGTTTATGAAAATTAGGATCATTAAGGGTGTTGCTGCTATGAAGTAAAGCAAATTAATCAGTGTAATTAATGTCGAAAAGTGTTTAACTATTAAGTATTCAAGTGTTTACCTCTTTTTTCTCAACTTTTTTTTTTGTCAAAATATGATTAGAGTATTATCAAACGATATTCATTCATACAAATTGATAGATTACATCCATATAATAGAAATTGAAAGTTGTGAAAAACAAAAAGAATGAATATGCGACCAAATTCACAACATCCAAGTTAATAGCATAATATATGCCTACAAATATGACTATATTCAAGTCTCTGAAATACTCATGTCTCCGGATCTGCAACATTGACGACACCAAAGTCATGGATTGAATTTGAACTTGCTCAAAACAAATATTTCAACTTGAATCTAATAAACGCCGCATTATGACGGAAAATCAGAAACACCGCACAAGGACTGGAAATCAAAACAATCAGAGTCGTATAAAGACGAAATCAAAATAAGATGTGATTTTGGATCAAAATTGACCCTAAATCACCTATTTTCAGTAGATCAAGAAGAAGTAAAGCGGTGACGGACATGATTTGGAAAGGAGAAAAAAGAGAGAGAAGAGAAAGGAAACAATGTTGTCAAGTTATCAAATTTTTGTTGTACAATGAAATAAATCAACTTACTTGTCATTGTGAATATCGAATATGTTGGTTTTAGTTTTTTTAAAAATATTTATTAGGTTTTAAGTCATTGCAACTATCTATTTTTTTGCTTTTGGTATTTGTTGCTTTACTTTAGTCCTTGCAAATTGGCTCTTATTGAATTTGATCCTTATAATATGTAGCATATTTGATTTTCTTTTTGTTAAGTAACCTAGTGGTTATAAATTCACCTCATAAGATGGATAAGCGGGGAGTTCAGAGTTCGAACCTCAACTCTTGCATATTAAATGTAATGTCCATATCAATTGGGATATGCTCATGGGATGGATATTTGATTTTAATTCCTCTAAATAAGGAGTAAAATGAATGTTATAAAGACCAATTCTGAATAGATTTTACAAGCACCAAAGCAAAACGCGAAGAACCAAAACAAAAATTGTTAAATTTGTAAGAACTAAAGCTAATTTATTTTTTACAAAAACTAAATCAAAAATGTTTGATATTTGCATGGATCATTTACATATGGGAAATGTTAAAGAGTGCCCTAAGGACATTGGTTAAGAGGACAAATTTGAAAATGTTGTATTGGAAAATGGTGAAAAATGATATATTTGACTTTCGAAAAGTTAAAAATTTGTTAAATTCAATGCAAACTTATCATTTTTAGTTTTCGTAACTAGTGCATGTTAACTTGTGCCCTTAGGGCACACGTTAAGGAGTTTAAAAAGGAAATTAAAAATAAATTTTATATTAAAAGTTTAACTTTTTCAACTTTTGAGACATTGAATGTACATGTTCCAAAAAAAAATTTCTACATTTGTCTTCTTAACTTATACCCCAAGGGAACAAGTTAACATTTCCTTTTTACTAAACATACTTTAGGTGAATTACCCCATTGCCATATTTGATTCTTAATTATATTCTAGTACTCCTTTGTACTTGATTGTTTTTCGTGCTTGGTCCCCGCTACATTTATTTTTATTTTCAGCTTTGATTGTGGTTGACAGTGACGACGACCTCTCCTCTCCATCTACTGTCGTTTTTTTTAATAAATATGACGGTGGTCCAAAAAAAAAAATATTGGTCACAATAGTTTTGTCATATTATTTACAGGGGGGTAGCTATGGCTATGTATTGGATAACATTTGGCAATCCCAATTTTTTTTATGTGCATAATTATATTTTATCTTTAGCTATCACTAATAAAATATGTTTAGCAACTCTAAACAAGTTTATTTGTCCAAAGAACAGAAATAAGATACTCAAATAATTGTCACTTGTTTGATCTGTTTGTTTAATTTGTCTTATTTTGATATTTATAGCATCTTAAACAACTAAAAAAAACTTTATTAGCAATAAAAATTACAAAGAAAAAACTCAAAAATAAAATCAACAATGAAACACATCTTAAATTTACATTTTATGTAAGTAAAAATATTGTGATTTTTTTTTCTTAAGGATTAAATTTAGTATAACTTTAATTATTCAAATCAACCCTCTAATATACGTGGAGTCAGAAAATGATGGTATAATAAAAATATACAGATTATACCTCTGTAATTTGATATTTTACATTTTTTCTATAAATATAAAGTCCAAAAAAGTGACATAGATGTTGAATTTTTATCATGATTTTAGCAAGAATATTTAGGACATTAAAATACGGCTTTCCGTACAAAATTAGAATTTTTCGACAAAAGAACGAATTAATTATGTTTTTTTAAAGCGCAAAAAACTAAAAAAAAACAAAACAATGGGAATCTCGATCTATAAACGAGAGACAAATTAATTATGAATTTTCATTCCCTATAATTATGAATTTCTCAAGCAATTTATAATTAATTTATCCCTCATTTAAAAACTCCAAAATTTCATGATTAAGGTTTTTACGATGCTCTATGCCTACAAAATTAGGAAACTAAATTTGACCCATGAGTCTATGTTTACTCGAAACAAAATTATGATTTTACACTTCTAGTCGGAATGCTAAAAAACCCTACACATCTTCTTTATGTATTTTTATAGAGGTGTGTACAAAAAACCAACTAAAAACTCAATTTTTGGGTCAAGATTTCACTTGTTACTATTTTTTAGTTTTTATATGAACTTTATTAATTGAGAAAAAAAATAGACAAATAACAAAGATAGTTTGTGACTTAATTCAAAATATTTTAGTGACTCAAATATTCTTAGATCGTGTTCCACTTTATTTGCATGCGACACATCTTAATTTTAAACGGTCATTCAACATATCACTTTCTTTCTATCTTTCTTTTTTATCACATCATCAACTTATCACATAACTATTTTTTTATCTTTATTTCAAAGTATATACACTCATAAGAAATATACACAAAATATTTTCCATTTTCTTATGTTCTCTCCACAATTCCAGTACCATTGGAGAAAAATGTGGATTACAGTTTTGCAACATAAGAAAATACCGATAGATATAGAAGAAAATATCTATCGCAACACAAAGTTAGAGAAAAGATAATTAAGGTTTAGGAATGCTAACAAATGTCCCAATAACAACATCATTGGTTGGTATACAGTCGATCCTCCAGCGTGGAGTTCAAAAAATGAGGATTTTTTGCAAACTTTCCAATTGTAGTACTATGTCTTATCTTAACCATGTCTTTCTGAAGTTACGTTACTTTGAGATAAAACCTAGAAATTTTCAAACTTCAACACGAGATTTCAAGACATATTTCATCAGTGTTTGATGATGTATCTAGGACCCTAACACAGGGAGTTCAAACTTTTGAGTTCTTGAACTTTTTGTACTAGTTGTGCAAAAAAATTAAGGGGGCTCAAAATGCAAAATATATAATTGTATGTTTGCATTTTTTAAGGATCGGAGAGGTCAATTGCAGTTGAACCTCCTCAAAACTTAAAACGCTAGCTCCTCCTTGAAAATTGTTGTTGACACTTCAAATAAGACTAAAGCACATATGTAAATGACTAAAATGCTCCTTCGGTAGTTAACTACCAATGGCATGAACCGGCGGCAGTTAACTACTGAGGTTCCATCAGCAGTTAACTGTCGATGTCCCCATACTTCGGCACTTAAGTGCTGATACGTGCATGTTAGTCATTTTGCAAAAACTAACAGAAAAATACACAAAAATAGACCGATTAAAATAACCAATACTTGTTTTTTACGTCCAAAGTGTGTTGAAACCTAATAGGATTGATGCTTCAATCATTTTGGACAAAGATTGTGGAAAAATTATTTGTTTTGGGGTAAAGATTGAAGAGGGAAAGAAAAGTCGATGAAATAGAGTAGGGGGTAGGTTGCTGTAATCAGCTGTCTATGAACGTATCAACAGTTAACTGACAAATAATTCAAAAAACCGACGGCAACTAAATACTGATGATTCCTAACCAGCGGCAGTTAACTGTCAAGGGTATATAGGTATTTTTAGCCTTCATTAAGGCCTGAACAACAATTTCCTCCTCCTTGATCGTGTCAACAAGACTGCATGAATTTTTATTTGCCACGTCATTTTTTAAAATGGATCGATAACTTCAGAGACTAGAAATGAAAGAACGTGAAATTTCAGTCATATATAACCTTATTTTTTTCTCGCAGGAGCTAAAATTGCTTGTTAATTAAAAAAAGGACAAAAAATTATTGACAAATCTAATTGATCAATTAATATCGATAAATTGCATTTGAGACCTTCATACAAAATAAAATTGACAATGCATTTTTAATAGTAATAGTAATTTCAACACATTTTGAAAATTGAAACATCATACATGGAAATTTTAGAGATTAGAAGCTATGATGAAAATTTGCTTTGTGTCAAAACAAACTTTGACCAACTAGAGGAATGTATATCGATAATGTGAACCCATTTGTCACACTTGGTTAATTTGTGAGAATATTCTTTAGAGGTTGGAAACCATGACGAATACTTGCTTCCCGTATTTTCTCAATGCTAAGTATAGTGTCTCCACATTCATGAACATTCCATCCTTCTAAGGCATGAATTATTCCAGCAATTCGCCATGCACTCATAACTCTTCTTGGAAGCCAATTCTGTTACATAAATGCATTAATTAGTGTAGTAACATTTACATTTTAAAATTTATGATATAATGCGTATACCGAAGGATATAGAAATATGTTATTTACACACCTCACAAGAGTGTGAATTCATGAATGTAGTAGGTGTAATCATTGCTGGTGTATAGTGGTAGAAGCAATCTTTTCGCATTTTCTTTGGAGGGAAATGAGAAAATGGTATGAACAATGATCCTTTATTTGCTTCCATTTGCTCATATTCATCCCATTCATCCCCAACTAACCATATCTTTTAGACGAGATAAAAAAAACAAACTCGTTTCTGTTAGACTCATAATATGAGAAAATTAATGAAGTACACATTGATTCAACATAATATGTTGTGCAACTTAAAAATAAATATTGTAGGAATATGTTGCAACAATAACAAAGTAAAACAATATTTTGCCAATAAAAAACCTAATAGTGTGAATGTGTGTGCATCAATGTGGGTGTTGTGTTGTGTCAAACTTAAATAATGCTACTTTATAAATTATATAGTTATTTGGACATGTTCATATAGAAAATGCTCTTAAAAAGATTTTAATTCAATATAAATAGACAAACCTTTATAGAAAGTAGCAAAAGCTAACAAGTCAATGTAAAATTGGAAAATAGATTCACTCTATTGAGAATCTCTTAATTTTTCTTAAGTGGAATTTCAAACATGAGAGAGAAAAAGAGAGTAAAAATTATCAAGAAAGGTGGATGGTGTGTTTAATGGTGGAGACTAAAAAAAAAACAAGTGAAAATTACAATGAAGATGATCCAAATCCATAAAATTTTAACGGTTTTTTAAAATAAAAGAAAATTGATCAACCTTTGGAGTATTGATTGGTGAAACAACCAAGCTTTCTTTTGACATGACGACCCTTTGTCTAAGATCTATAAGCTCATCCTTATATAATACAGCCACCTGCTTGCAATTTTTATCAAAAAACTAATATAAGCAACAATATATTTTTAACAATACTAAAATTTGCTCTCTGCAAAACATGTATTGCCTCCAAAAAAACACGTGTAATATATTGAGTCTATATTTGGATATTGAAAATGAAAATAAAAACAAAATAAAATGTAATATTACTTTCTATTCCAATCACTCATAATTAATTTGTATGTCATTCCTTAAAAAAAATTGTACGTTTTTTTTTGTTTCTATATGTTTCCTCCACTTAAGTTAATTCTATTTAAGCAGGTTAGACATTAAATATGAATACCCAAGACAAATATGATAAGTCGATTGCCATTAAATATAAATTGGACTTCCCGAAGTATTTGGATATTCGAGTATTATGATAAGTCGACTGTCATTTTTTCTTAAAAAAAAAAAATGAATACCTAAGAGATACAAGGTTGATTTGACGGCTAGATTGGGGAGTTAAAAAGTTGGTAATAAGAAGGTTGATGATACAAGCTGAGATTCAAACTTTGGTTCATTATATATGTTAACATAATTTAACCTCTTTGGTAGAACCCAACCCTAGATGGTTACTTGATTTTGTATTGTGTTTAGTCCATGCAAGAGTAATAATCACTATGTCTCGTAATAAATGTGTCATTTGCTTATTTCACACAAAGTAAGAAATGACTAAAAACAATAAAATTTGAATACTAATTATATTAAATTAATGTAGAAATGACTAAAAACAAAAAAAAATTGAATACTAATTGAGTATTAGTTGTTTTGATGTGTATATAACTTTTGATTTTGTTGACGCAATGCATAAGTTAATTTTATAATGCACCTATAGACACACACATACATTATGGGTGCACTTACCTGTACATTTTCTCGGCATAAAGCATTAGCAATGGCAAACGCAACCTTATTGAACTTGCCTCGAAGAAGCACTTGATTTGTCCCTTTGGGAATGTTGTTCAACACAGTTGCAGCAGCTAGGCTACTTCCATCTACAATTTTTATCTTCAATTGTGGGAACCTTCGAATATGAAGTTCACAGTGTGCATTCAGCTGATGTTTCTGTACCCATCAAAGGTTATTCAAATCAAAACCATTATTTTACATAGAATTCCATAATGCTATATATAAAAGTTATTATGATTTATCCTATTCATTGGATCGTATTTTTCAATGGCGCAAATCTATCGAAACATATTTTCCGATTGCCTTTTTTTGTGCTAAAATCAATTGGATTCCATCCTTCGAATGGCTTTTTTTCGAGTTGAACAATTTGAGCTCCCTAAACAAATAAGTCTGCTTTTTTTTTTCTTTTCTCAACCTATGAGTTTTTCAGGTGCCCTATACAGTTCGGATTATAGAATCTGAATATCATAAAAACCCTATAAAACCTTCAAAAATATGTTGAAATATTTCGGATTTTAGAATCCAAATAGAGCACGCGAGAAACTAATAGGGTGGGAAAAGTAATGGCCAACAAATAATCATCCAAATATTATAAAAACCTAATAGGGCCCCAAGGTCGAGCCTAGCCCATAAAATTTTGATGATTGCTCAATAGACACATCAAAATTGCACACTTGGTTGGAAATAAAATCATTCGGAAGCTATGCTCGATTGAATTTTACACACAAAAACAGTCGATCAAAAGTTACAACCTAATCAGATACAATGTTGCTCACTTGGTTGGAAATAAAATCATTCGGAAGTTATGATCAATTGAATTTTACACACAAAAATAATTGATCAGAAGTTACAATTTGATCAAATATAATGTTGACTTGGTGGCTTAGATGGATGAGTGAAGAGAGTGAAATAATAAGATAAATAATCGAACATTATCGTCACAATATATAATTCTGATAATTACCAACAATACTAATATTTTCCATTTAAAAAAACAATAGAAAAAAAAAATGATCCAGCCTAGTATGAAGTAGCATTCATAGAGGAAAATATTAATTTTAATGATCTACATATTTACTAAATTAATAGAAGGGGAGTGTGAAAATATATACCTGATTTAAAAGTCCTAAACTTATCACCTTTGCTCCATTTAATTCAGCCTCCATAATTGTTTCTTCAATCAAGTTGTTCAATGTTATGCTCTGCCCTTTTGAGAAATACTACAAAATAGGAAACCAAACGGGTATTACATTGGTAATCCCTAAATCATTCTCCACGGAGAATGCAAAATCTGAAATCACAAATGAGAAGGGAAAAAAAAAATACCTGTGTTTTAAATCTTGGTATAATCCAACTTTGTAACTTAAGATCATTGAAGGTGTTGCTTTCTAAAACAAAGGCACGTCCACAAATCCAAGTCATAAGCATAGAGAACAATGTAAAGGGCCACATTAAATGTAGATACCATTTATATGTTTGAGGGTTGGATGCTAAGGAAGCAAAGCCTAAACGCATTTGATAAATTGAATCAAGTGTTGTAAAATGTGTTAGGTGGACCACATCTGGTGACTCCTTTGGTCTCATCAATGAGGTTTCATATGTAGCATCTGTGGATTTATGCACTGTACCATAAATGTAGTCATACATTGGCATGAAAAGTGAGTAGTTAGCCCTGAATTTGGTGTGATGCAGTGAGTGAAACCTGTGGAAATGTACCACGGAGAAAATAAATAATTAGCATATGGAATGTGATTAAAAATTAGGAAGTTCATTAGCATTGTTGAACTTACGATGGTGTGTATGAGAGATACTTCAAAATGGGAAAGTAAGAGAGTAGTTTCTTAGGAAAGAACTCAAAGTTGCAATGACCCATGTTGTTCATGAAATCAATGTAAAAGATGTAGCCATATAGTGCAGCCACAGAAGATTTTTTTATGAACAATGTTGTCAACATTGGTATAGCAAAAATTGTAAAATATGACAAATGCTCTGCAAATGGGTGTGTCACAGCTGTCAAAAAATATAAGAAAGTTGTGTTATTTTGACACCAAATTAATTGAGACCAAATTTGGACAAGAATTTATATGATTAGTATAGTTGAAATACATGCTTAATTATGTTCATGAAATAACTAATGAATATAATAAGATATCATAGTAACTCATTAACCATGCAAATAACACAATTAATCTTATTTGAGTGTAATGTATCATGACTTTTATGTATATTTGAACATAAATTGTGGTAAATCACATTCAAAATTGTGGTTACCTATGTTCGGTGAATGATCAATTAACCACATTTATAAACAATATTTATCAAACTTTTTTTTTTGTTCCGTTATAGTCTATATATTCACAAATCAAGCATGCAAAAATGAAAGGAAAAAAGTTCATACAAGTGATAGGCTCAGTGACAATTGAAGAATGGTGATGAGAATGATAACGAGAGTATAGATAATGGTGATGAAGTGCTCTATGTAGCCAATAGTATAAGAACTCCACTGGTCCAGCATGCAATATTGCTGTAAGAATCACACCATCTGTTCTCCACCATGGTAAGTTAGAAGCCATAGGAAATATCATGTATCCTATATAATATAGTAGTGCAGTGAACAAAATTTGGTCATCCCTGCAAATGTCACACAATCAAAATCTTAATAATTAACTAGCTCAAATATTTAAAATAGATTAATATTTAATTAAGATAAAGAGAAATATTTAAAGGGAAAATAAAAAAATTGGAACTAACCAATTGGTTTCTCTATCAACTTGTTCGAATTCAAGGCCTTTGTCAACAATTTTGCTTTTGCCTTTAGCAGTTTGATATCGTGAAATAGAAATCCAAATCTGGTTGTGTAGCATTCTGACCAACATAAAAGGAAATATGACATGGTACACTGAATCCCTTTCACCCCATATGAAAGAGTATATGCTATGAGCAATCCACGGGCTTAGAATCATGAACTTTAATTAGTATCCATAACCAAGTCACATCGAAGACAAAGACAGAATATTATGTTAGTCAAGATCAACACATTATTAAATGTTTCAAAATTTATGCTAAAACTATGAACTATAAGCGACAAACAAAAAATTAAAGTAAATAATTTTTTTATCATAAATATTTTTGTAATGACAAATGCAGTATCATTTTTGAGTAAGTAAAAGAACCTTGAAGCTCCCTAGAGGTTTCCAAGGCCAGTCTGTAAGGATGCCTGGTTTGGAAGCCATATTATGAATTTGTGATGATGATTGATGATATCTTAGCATATGGGAAACTCTTTATATAGTGCGTGGATTTGCAAAATTGTTCACCTAAAAGTGAATATATTGATAGCGGCATTCATAAATATGGACAGCAAGCTAGTATTTTTTTATACTGTGCTTGAATGATTGAATATGAACAACCATGTTTACCTCATTGGATTTTTTTTGTTGACTAAAAAATAGTGTTTACCCATTGAAGATGGTTAGGTTCAGTATCTTTTCGTTCCTGTTTTATCGATAAAATAATTTCACTTTAATTTTTAATATAAGAATTAAATATCAATAAAATTTGTAGTTGACATATCAGGTTCAAAATTTACCAATTTTATTTTTTACAAAATCATGATCGAGCGTGATTCTAACGAAGTTAGTGTGATATCAAATATGCATTTAATTAAAAAATTCATTTTAAAATTAGTTTTTGCATGCAAATTTATTGTTCAACTATTTCCTTTTTTTGGATTACAAAGAGGACCAAAGCCTACTTTTTTTTTTGTTCAACTAATTTTACTTGAATGTATATCCAAACAAAAATTCACTTTACCCTCAACTAATCATAATCAATTTTTATTACCACACAACTAAACATATACTTGATACATCAACTAAATTCAATGTGGTCAGAGGTGGGAAACAATTTGAGTGTTGGGAAGGGGCTGCTACACTTGAAACCTGAAAAAGTTTAATGGTTATGCATGTAAAACTCAAAGCGCATGAGTTACCACACTAACCTTTAGGTTCGATTCGCCCCCACCAATAACTGTATATTGGATGCAATAGGAATGATCAGCGAATCCCCTTCAGGATACTATGAGTTCCTTGATGTGTATTGCACAACCACACCAAGTGTATCTACTAACAGTATTTTACAGATTTATGATTCGAGCAATTCACTCATGCATTAGAGAATTGATGGATGATTTAGAGTAAGAGAATGAGGGAGAATTATGTTGTTAATGTAACAAAATTCTTGTATTGTGTTGTGTCCAAATTAATGCCCAAATGTCAAGCATTTATAGTGCATTATATGACTCTTCACATAAGAGAAAGCACTCATTTGACTTGAATGTTCATTAAGCATCCATTTATCAAACGTTATGATCATATACACTTGAATCAATGATATGGTTCATTAAACACCCTTTTATCAAAGGTTCTAATGTATATGAATGATTCCATTATTTTGGAAATCACGAACACTCTTCAAGTACTCCTTTGTTTCTTTTCAATTGAAAGAGTACACCGAGCAGAAAGAAAAGGGTGATTAGTGTTGAACTTTTTCTGTACCTCACTAGTTGATAACAAATATAAGGCCAATATTTAAAAGACACCTGTGGTAATATGTATTATGCAATGATTAATCATCATGATAAATATTTACTAAAAAAAATCATCATCATGATAATTATACATTCTACACTGAGAGAGGTCTTACCTTTTGTGCACATGGATGAATTATGAATTGATGTTAATTAGCTAATTAATTTGCTTCAATAAGAATAGATGGAGTACTATGTAAGGGAATATGAGTTGGTATACGGGTCCCCTGCATGAGTGGACGAGTCTTCAAAGGGTGCATCCTCGTGTTGGGGTACAAATTTACAATGCTCCCTTTGAAGAAAACTTACAATTCCGCAACACACCTGAAAGAAATCCATACACCTAAGATGAGAGGGAGGAAGGTGGGAAGGAGGCATATTGAATGAATGTTACTTTGTCCCAAAATAAGTGTTGCATTTGATCATATCATTATATGAGGATGAACCGCCAATGATTAAAATAAATTAGGTTTCTGAGCTTTCAGCCATCGCTAAAAAGAAGTTTGATAAGATTAAGTAAATGTTCTTGAGACATATGATTGTGCTCCTTCCAAATATACAAGCAACCAACTAGATCACTTAAAAGCAATGACTAATGTCCTTTCGAAATAAATATGAACCACCAAATTGCAAAGTATGCATACATACATCAGAAAGCAACATACTACAAGTTTTCAACCATTGCAAAACACAAAGCCAAATGCTAACAAAAAAATCACATCACATTTCAATAAAAGATGAATAATAGATTTCTCCCTCACACACCCTCTTGAACACGCCATTGAGCCTATGAAAGTAATTCCACTATGAATCAAGTTGTCTTTGGTTGGAATCCTCTTATTCAACAATCTTCACGCAAATAACAAATCTTTAAAAAGCACACCTTTGTTTCAAATAAAATCCAAAAAATGAGCAAGAATAGGTTACTCTGATTGAGTCAATAAGTCATAAACTCCTTTTACCGAGTAATAAACTCATTTTACCAAATAATCATCCTCTAAGTCATATCTCCATATCTATTTCTCCGCAACATTATCATGTAAAACAAAGTTATCTAACAAGGCAATACAATAACGATTACGATTTTTTTTTTGTTTTACTAAAATAACAACGGGTTAAACTTTCATTAAGTAAAAATGGAATTAAACGGTGGAAAGCCACAAACAATGCTTAATATGATTATGTTATGGGTTCTCTCGTATCTCAAGTCAATGAATCTAATATTGTAAAAAAATAATTCAATGAATTCAATTAATAAGGCAACAATATCTCTCAACTAATTGTAACGTCAAGCTTCTACGGCTTCACGTGCAAAATGTTTCTAGAAAAATACACCATGGGCTGGTGCCCCTACAAACATATACCCACGTCTGCCCGCCCCCGATTACTCTGTTTTTATTTCCAACTATGAATTCATCATGTGAAAAAAATTTAATTGTGGGATTTCACAGCTCACGATTAATTTTGTTTGGAATTGGTCTAAGTCATTTTGTGATTTGAAAGTGATCGATGGTTTAACCTTGGTCCAAGATTTTGAAATTGTCTCATTCTAATTTGCATACGTATTGGAGAGGTTCACGTCATTTCCTAAATTGGAATTTCTTATGTCAATGTGTTTGCTATTGTGTTCTTCTTCCTTTGGAATTATCGTAAGGCATAGATACTATTTAGTATATGTTTTCTTTTAAACTATAATTTGAATTTAATTTTATTATTAGCAGGTAATTTGAATTATTTAGGGTCCATTAAATCAAATGAGGCTAGGGCTCTATACATCGTAATGAATTATTCATAAAATGGAGGTTGAATTTTAGAGTAAAAAAAGAGACTTTATTCCCTTTGGTTTTTGCAAACCGTCTTAGAATTGTCTCCGTGAGCTTAGCTCGGTTGGTAAGGACAATGCATAATATATAGGCAAGGTCCGGAGTTCGAACCCCGAACACCACAAAAAAAAACGTCTTAGAATTTATAGGTTTTTTATGGTGTTCACTCCAACTTATCAACTAAAGCATCTATATCGGTTGTGACGTGTTCACAACTTAACAATAAGATATCAATCTCGATTATGACGGACCCGTTTGGATTGAGTTTATTTTGAGCTTATGTAAAACAGTTTATGCAAATAAATAAGCTTTTATTTATTATTAATGAGGTTTTTAAGGTAGATTATGAAAAAACAACTTATGAAAATAAAATTTTCGTTAATAAGAACTTATAAATTAATATAAAAAATTATTTATTTGCATAAGTTATTTTTCATAAACTCAATCCAAACGGAGCAATATCCACCCTGCACCATCCCGACTCTCAATTTGGTACTTGCGACCCTTGAGGGCCATATGAGTTATCCGTCTAGGGAATATTTTACCCTTATCCTTGTATCCGCGGATCACCATAATTCTCATGAGAACATAAAAAACATCTATTATTTTCAATCAAAACATAAAAATCATCTATTATTTTCAATCAAATCAAAACTGAAGATACAAAAAATTAGATTTAAGGAAAAAACAAATATAAATAAATTCATGAGTGGCATAATTCAAATGCCACGACTGCTACATGACTTGATTGCCAAAACACAAGCCACAAATGATCAATGAATTAAATAAGGAAGTCAAGCAAATCTTCACCAAATCAAAGCTGCCGTAATAAAGGCCAAGCTGCTGTCAATTGCCAAATCAATTCCAATTTCCAAACTAAACTCCCAATAACTAAAATGAATTCTCACAATAACGTGATATGTTGGCACCGTTTGTTAATCAATCGAACATGTTTGTCAAATAGAATAAGGATTTTAAGGAAAGAAATTAATAGACTAGAATGAATAAAGTATTGTCCATTCTTTACACCGTTTCTTCCGCATGCTTTATAAACTCGTGTTCACATTAGACGGTGATACAACCCAACTCTTTGTGACCACCTATACGCCATATTTGAAGCATCAATACTTCTGATTAAAGGTGCATTAGATGTCCGACATATTTTGGTCTCAGACATTTTTGTTGAAGACATATATAGTTACATTCAAATTAATTTATTTTCTCAAATTATTATAGTATTGACATGTTATTGACGTTGTCACATGTCGGTCTATGCATCAGTGCTTCATAGTCTTAAGGCCACCGTGGTCTAAGCTCTCTCTACCTATCTGATTTTTCCTCTCTGCGTGGTGCGATCTCTTCCCTTCATTGTTCTTTGTTTTCCATTCTTCTGTTTCTTATATTATTATTATTGTTATTGTTTTGCATTTTTTGAATTAGTTTTTCCTTGGTCAAATACTTCTTTTGATCTTTTAAGTTTAATAGAGGTATCATGTAGTCTTTTAAATTTTTTAAGTTTCAAATATGTCATTTAAGTTGTTAACTTAATGCACTATTACCCTTTTAAGGACCAATTTGAAACTTAAACTTAAAAATTTTAAATAGGTACATTAAATTAACAACTTAAAGGATCTATTTGAAACTCAAAAAAAAAAATTAAAGGATCTATTTGAAACTTAAAGGACTAACTCGGTATTTTTGTCAAACTTAAAAGACCAAAAGATGTATAAAGGGGTTGTTGAGAGTCCCCTTATATAATGGAGATGTGCACGTGCGAGTGTGCGTACGTATGTATGGAATTACATGTACTAGTGTTAATTTGTTTTTTGTATTATTGTTTTAGTTCTTTGTAGCTTGCTATGTGTTTAATTTTCAATATTTATTTGAATATGCGTGCATGTATAAACTTTTTCTTTGTGTTTGTCCTTCAAACAATATACTTCGTATGTTTTATAAAAAGAGAATTGCACAACCTGATTTTGTTGGTAAGTGTATTTTAGAGGACCATTGTCATACCCCAATTTTTGATCTAAGATGCCACTGACACGTGTCGTTGGATCCTACATTCATACACAATTTAACCTAATCGATCTCTGACGTTTCGGCGAGAATTTTGGCAGAGAGGTATTTTAAAATATCTCATGTTTGATTCCGAATCGAGCCCTCTTCTCTCTATTTGTATTTTTAGTCTTTATTTCCATCTTTTAATTAATTAATTAATTTTAACTTTAGTTTTTAATTTAATTTAGTCATTATATCATAATTTTATTTTATTAAATCACCTTTTAAAGGGATAAGAGTCCACATTAGTCATTTTTATTTTTTCTCTTCATTATTTATTTTGTTATCCGATAAGGTCCAAAAAAGAGTCTTGGTCAAGTGAACAGTCTGTCACGCGTCCAAATCCAAACCCAGTTTCACTGCAAACCGATTTCCAGGAACAAATCCTCGTCCTGATCCCCAATCCAAGCCAGTTCACATCTGCAGCCAAGATTCCAGGCACAAGTCATCTAAGTTCAACAAACCCTAAAAATCAAGCCCTTCACTATAAAAGGAGTACCTGCACACAGAAAAGAGGACCAAAAAAAATCGCACAAACCTGCATAAAAAAATCCACAACAATCCAAAATAAAAACGCATAAATTTTTCGGTCACACAATCAACCTGCAATCAAAACATCCCAACATATAGACCCAGGAACCGATTCAAAACCATAACTCTCTCAAACATTTTACACAACCACACGAATACGGACCCCGCTGATTCGAACGACGACGGAGCCAGAGTCAACGAACAGACCCAGCAACATCGTCGACAAGCCAAATCGGTACCCGAGTCGTGCTCTCACGAGTTAGTCACAAAAGACGGATCAAAACACAAAATAACAGAAAGGTATAAAGCTTCCTTCTTTTTGTAGATATAAGTTGATATTTGTTGTTTTTTTTTCATGATTTCTAAGTTCAGATCAGTACGAATCCGTAAAGAAACGAGTGAAACTTTATTTTCCTTTTACTGTGTTTAGATTTAGGCTGTGTATATTTAAAAGAAAACCCAAACACGGTTTCAAAAAAGAATAGGTAGGAAAAATAAAGAAAAAACAGTGAGAAGAATAGGGTAGGAGAAGAGATCGGAACCAAAAAAAAAACATAAAAATTAGGGTTCCAGTGTGGTGCGCCGCCGTACCGGCCGACCAACCACTGCCGGAACCCCACTTACCGTCGCCGGATTCTGGGCAGAGGGGGGGAGAACCTTCATGTGTTCTTGAGAGGTTTGAGAGAGAACAGAGAGAAATAGAAGAGAAGAGAGAGGAAATTTGTATGAAAATGAATGAAAATCTGACCTACAACCCTTATATAGCAAACCCATGACCCAAACCCTTTCCCAAACCGACCCATCATTTGACACGCGGCCCATTTCGTTTCTGTCAAAGGCCTTTTCGCTTTCCTGCTTGCTGTTTGAAACCCCCTGCTTACTGCCTGCACCCCCCCCCCCTGCATCATTTTGCTTTATTTCATGCATTTTAAATTCTCTTGCATTTTTTATCGTTTCTTCTTCGAAATTTATTGGTTTAGGTTGCATATTTACCATTCATTTGTCATTTAATTTGTAGCATGGGTTTTAGAATGTGTATTTAGGCTTTAATGTAATTTATTTATTTATTTTCGTTTTTTTGGCTCAGAACTTAGAATGTAAATTAGGTTCGAATGTAAATATTTCCGTCGTTTATTTTATCGCAGACCATAGAATGTATAATAGGTTTTTATGTAATAGTTTTAGGTGCATGTGTGTGTGTGTGCGTGTATGTTTACCTTTTATGCTTGGTAGTTTAGGTTAAAGGTCCTCGTGGTGGTCCAACACCACCATAAGGTACCTACGCTTTACTTTCCTTGCTCCGTTAGTTTAATTTTAGTCTTATTATTCAAAAAACAAAAAACATGCAAATAACAAAAATCACAAAAAACTCTTTCACAATAAACCTTGATTCAAAAATCAAGTGGTCCTTTTATTTTTATTCTTTCATAAATCAAAATTGCAATCAATCTTAATCATTATTTAAGTCATTTTCTTTAATATAAAAAACACAAACAAATACTCATTTGCCACTTGGCTTTTCATTTTAAAACCTTTTTCAAAACTAATAAAAAACACAAAACAAATCAAACGTCAATTTTTACCCCGAACTACGAGGTTTTGATCCCTCACGGGTACGTAGGCAAAGGACACTTGTCCTTCCAAATCAATAAAAATGTAGATAAATAGGTCTCTTTTTTCCTTTACCACTTTAATTCTTTTTTTCAAAACAAGCAAGTTGATAGCACAAAACGTTAAATAAAACCAAGAGGTTCCCGTAGAGTAATACGGACATAAAAGGAGGTAATACCTTCCCTTTATGTAACTAACCCCCGAACCCTAAATCTCTTCAAAGGGGTAGTTCGAACTTTTCCCCCTTTTCTTAAAAAAATAAATGTTCAGTCGTAAAATAAAATAGTGAGTCAAACGCTAATCAAATAGCCTTGATCTCCAACAAATGACACGACAACCATCAAGATACCTTCGAACTTCGACCTGTGTATTATTATGAGTATTATCATAATTGTGAAGAGTGGGTTTTCTTTATATTTCTTGCGATTAGATAGATAATCAACAAAGCAAACGAATCGTAGTCTCTCTGAAACGAAACAATCTCTTGTATTTTGGTAGCAGGTGGGAACTCCATTAAGAAATTTTGGAGCATTATAACTGCTCCAATAAATGAGAGACTCAACAACTTCGCCCATTTTGCTTTTGCTTTAGTCGGGGTCATCCATGAGAGTTGTTGTTGCACAGTAGGTGCAACTTTCGGTGTCTGATCAACGACAGCAACCGACAAGAGTGGACCTCCCACCATATGTTTCATCCTCTCCTCGCCCCTCTGCCTCCTCTCCCTCTGCAGTGCCAAAGCACCACTACTATGACTTTCCGGATGGCAAGGATGACTTCAAAAACAAACCTCACCACTCACACCGAGTCTTGACAACAGTCATCATACTCGTGGCCTTCATTTTTTTACTCGTGATCCTCTATATCGTTGTCCGGAAGGTGGTGAAGAAATTCAGTGATGTTCCCCGTCAAGGTGCGGATGGACCCCACGAAGTCTATCTTCTCCAACCTCGCCTTAGTAGCTGGGACATTGCTGCTTCAAATTCAATCATTTTATTGTGGCAGTATTATTGTGGATGGACCCCACGAAGATAAAGTTTAAGGTGATGAAGTTCAACATTTTTTGTGTGGCAGTATTATTGTCTTGTTCGACCACCTGCTATCCGTGTGGCAACGGAGGAAACCGGCTTCAAGTCTTGGGTGGCTCCCATAAAGACAAAGTTTAAAAAAGTAATGAAGTTCATCAGTTTTTTTGTGGCGGTATTATTGTCTTAACCCTTCTCATGTCAAAGTTTCCTCTTTCTCTTAAACCGAAGAAAAAGATAGGTTTTTCCAAAAGTATTTCCTCGTTTCTATTTATGATCACTTATTTAATCTCTCGGTATTTTAAGAAAGGTAGTTTCCCTAGGTTCACAATGTTATCTTGGTTGGCATTATTTGCAACCGGTTTAGGTTTTCTCCTAAACATTATTTTCCATCTTATATTTCATTAAATTAATACCAGCTTGTTTTTTAATTATATAATTGACGCAATGCGTTTGTAATTTATATTATAAAATAAATAAAAATATATATACATTATTTCTTCTTTGCATTGTGTTATTTTTTCTAAGGATTCTTCGCATTGTGATATGTTAGGGCCCGTTTGTTCGGATTAAAATAAAAGTGATTTTGACAAAAAAATAATTTTGAGATTATTGTTTACCATGTCAAAAATCACTTTTTTAAAAAAAAATGATTTTTAGTTTGTTTGGATACAACTATCTAAAAGTGTTTTTTATTATAAAATTACCGTAAAGGATAATTTTTTTCCTTCAAATATAACATGTTTGTCCTAATTTTACTTTTTAACAAGGTAAAATGAGATATATTAATAAAAAAATCTACTCCCTAGCATAAGGAGTGCACTTTTTATGTATGAAAACATGCATGTTAATTAAAAAATGTATATACGTTGTAAAAAAACATACTATCTACCTATTTGTTACGTTCAAAAAATTGACACAAGATATATTATATAAAATTATCAACATGAATTCAAATAAAATGAGTAACATATTCCTTAAAGAAAAATTAACATATCATATTTAAAAAAATGTTCAATTTCATTTTTTTTAAGGAAAAAAAATAAATAAAATAAATAAATTAGGAATGAATATCAATTTCAAAATGACCAAGAATTGCAATTGATTGTTGTGCGAGTCAACTATACTATAATGACTATGAATGACAATTGATTATCATGAGTCAACTATATGATTTGTTGCTATCTAAACAATAACTACAGGTAATATTCAAAAGAAAATATACAGTTCAACTATAAAAGAATCGAAAAGATAATGGAATTGCTAACATTAACAACTTAGATGATGTGCAGCAAGAAATAAAAGAGGGAACTTGCTTGTTTAGAGAATAGAGAAGAATACCTTTTAGGTTGTGAAGAAAAGAAAGAAAAAAAGACTAGTCTTTGTATATATATTAGGGCAAAACAAGGATATGATTGGAATCTTAATTTTTCTTAAATTTCCATAACAAAATTTGAAGTTGTTTTTAGATTATTTTTTTTTTATTCTTATTTTTTAAAAAATTTGTAACAAACGGATACAATATTGAAAAAGGTGATTACTTTATTAAAAAAAATATTTTATTTTATACAAAAAAAACTATAACAAATGAACTCTTAGTGTGGTGTGGATACGTTTTTCATATTAATTATTTTCTCAATGATTGAGGAATAAGACTCTTCATATCTCACATAATTCGACTAACAAAGATTGAGAAATACTAATTTTCTCAATCTCATCTAATTGGGCTTATGGTTAATTAGGATTTTGAATTTTAACGAACTAGCATTTAGATGGGCACTCTGTACCTGCCTATCTGCTTGTTTTATTGTGATAATGCGTATAAATTACTAATAGTGGTTTTATGAGATCTTGATTTTGATTAAAAGTATAGATATTTTGCATTTTCATATTGTAACAAACTATACTTATCTTTTTTAATGACAACAACAATATAACATATATAATATAAATTCTTTTTATCTTTTTGAATGACACCAACAATATAACATTATAACAGACAAATATGTTTAATGGTATATTTGAAAGTGAAAAAGTCAATCCAAAATTATGTATTCCCTTTACATATAGTGTATGTGTGCATGCGTGTGTGCAAGCGTGCGTTCGTGCGTGTATACCATTATCGTCTAAGTTTCCTTATAAAAATAAAATTAGGGTGATATTAACTAGTGTCCTAAGACATTTATCAAATAAACAAAAAAAATATGGTACTAAAATAATATTTTTTAGACCCAAAATAGTTACCAATCCCTTGGGTTGACCTGTGGCTCCGCCGCTGCCCTTATCGCATTTTTTGAAAACTAATGGAAGGAACATATAACTTACTAATGGAATGGAAGGAAAACAACTTGCTATTATTCTTTTTTTCATTTGTTTTGCTTGTAAAGAACTAGCGCTATGGTCCATCATATCAATATATTTGCAATTTTTACCATCTAAGTTGTATTTATAAGTTTTTTATTTAATTCTTTCCGTTATATTTTTTTATATATGATCTATTTTTTAGGCCTAATTCTATATTTGATCCCTTATTTTTATTTTAAGTTTCTATTTGGTTTCATACATTTTAAAAGTTGTAATTTGGTCCTTACGTTATTAAGGTTAGGATTAGTTGGTTGGTCCCTTCAAGTTAGAACCAAATAGGCTTCAAAATTAAGTGCAACATATCCTACGATAACAAGTAGGTTAAGCTTTCTTGATAGTCCATACTCAGAATACTAAAGGAGCATATATAATCCTAGCACATTGAACATCTGGCCTAGAGCTTTCTATGAATCTTAATCAGTCACCAATTAAGGAGTCGTTTGTCCTCCTTTATTTGTAACCTTTTATTCCTTGTTGGTTTTGGATTCTCAAATAATTTTACGGGTGGGATATTATACACACATGTTAAGAAACACAAAAGAATAAATATCGGGTGGGATATTACACACACATGTTAAGAAACACAAAAGAATAAATATTTTTTAAAATTTTGTACATTCAATTCATTAAAAAGTTAAATATTAAATGCAATGCACACATTCTAATAATTATTTTTTTTTATATTTGAATCATTAACTTATGCCTTAAAAGCTATGAAGCCTGGATACGTAATACGGATACGGGTACGATATGATACGGGTACACAGATACGTAAAATTTTTAAAATTAGGATACGATACGACTAAGATACATTAACATAATATTTATACTAAAATTTATATGCATGTAAAATACTTAAAAAAAACATTGGTTACTCTTCAATACTGTATAACTGTAAAAGTCACACTTTACAAAAAATAATACATGTAATCAAAATAAAAAATGTAAAGTTTTCGTATAAATCATATTTTATTTTCATTCATATGTTAGGTTATCTCCTCTCTCTCGTTACTTTCATCCACCAAAAACATAATTTTTAATTGGTTATCGAAAAACAATTATAGTGATTCATATCTTAAATTGAATCGTATACATCTCCATTGAATTTTCACAACACAGTCTCATTTTTTTTACACTTCATATTTTTCCAGGATACGTCTCAGTGAAGTATCTTATAAGTATCTGTGTGTATCTGTCGAGTATCTTATAAGTATCATATATATTTAAAATTAAAATAATTAATTCCGATACTCCGTGGATACGTATCCAAGAGTATCCGCGGAGTATTGGTATCTAATACGGATACGTCTCCATTTTGGTGTATCCGGGCTTCTTAGCTTAAAAGCATAAGTTAGCATTTTCCAAAGAAATGTTATCTTAAAAGTAGAATTTAAGAATATTAACATTTATTTAGTGCAGTGAATCTGCATCCTAGCTTATTCATTCCTTGACCAAAAACAACTGCTGTTTCCACTCTCCTATTCCAGGACCGTTTGGGTACGAAGATGCTGTCTCTAACTTTACATTTGAGAAATAGGTAACTAGTTATCTGTTAGTTGTTCATGCCTCAAAAAAAAAAAATCTGTTTCTTGTTCACACTTAAAATTATAAAACAAAAACAACAAAATAGTTCAGAATTATGCAACATCGCCATCAAAATAGTTCAGGATTATGCATCGCCATCAAAATAATTATGTTAAGTTCAAACTTTCAATTTATAGCATCAGGGTCATTCTGGTCATCTACTCCCACCATCAAAAAACTCAAATGCTCCGGCCGTTATTCCCATATTTCCTAAAGTATGGATCATCTTCAACATTTTGTTACGATCATGGTCGGGTTCTACAAGCTTGAAACGGTGATCTAAGGAATGTTGTTGATTAAATCGGCCAAGAAATTCAGAGCGGATGCTGTAGCAATCACCACAAAGATCAAAACCAATCTTTTCCTTACAATCAATGCATTTATATCTATTTCCAACGATAGGTAATACCTGTTCATAGATACAAGCCAAACATTATCACATTGCAGATAACTAAAAATATAGAGCTAGTTTGGATAAACTTTTCCAAAAATACTCACAGAAAATTAAATATAAAAAAAAATCAAATGAACCGAGTCTGTGAAATGATAACTTCTCGAATCAGATGAAATTAACGTCTACATCCCAATTTTGTCAAAAACTATATGATTTTAATTTCTCCATTAACATCTATAAACTTATGATCTTTCAAAAAAAAAACTATAAACTTATGATGTCAATTTGTTTCTTAAATGATTGCAGCTTCACAGGACCAATCTAGGCAACGTGTGTGCCCGTGGTTAATGTTTTGGAAGAGTGATGTTTGAGGTACTGGTGTAAAGCCGTGGTACTGACAAATATCGTTGTTGACTTGTTTCTATGTCTAGCTGAGTAGCTTTTAGGAGTTCACAAATTATATCCTTTCAACTGTCTCATACTAGAGCCACTACAACTTAGATATACGAAACGAGCAACAAAGAAATATAAATAGGACCTCTCATCTCAATATCTCAAACTGTGACAACAGTATTACATATTAACTAGTGTATTCTTTACAAAATTACATGACAAAACTAAAAATAATAAACGGAATAAATACGCTCCCTTAAAGGAAGAAAGGAAATTTAGTGAAAAAGATCATATTGATTATATATATTCTTGGAATCATATACAAAATATGGCTTTTAACATAATGCAACTGCCAATTTTAATAATATGTAGAATTAAAAGTCAACTTGAAACAATAATAAGCATGCATTTAACAAGGACAAGCAACCGTGTAAAACGATGACTACCTATCTAGTATGAAGCAGGGGAAATTTCATATGACCTACTATAGCAATATATGAGAGAATAAAGATCTTACCCCACAAAGGTCACAACCAACTCCAAAGTGAGCTTTCGAGTCAGGATCAGACAAGCCTTTGTTACTGTTATCCAATGAACCTGAGAAAGAAAATAATTAAAACTAAAAGAATGCCAACTGATGGAAAATTAGTATAGAAAAGAAACATCAATCTTAATGGCTGTATTGAATGCTTAATGAGTAAAGCACTAGCCTAGGAAGTTGTATACTCTAGGAGTAATAACCTATGAAACACAGATATGGACATGGACACCGGACACGACACGGACACTGACACGCCGACACCGCTAATAATTTGAGAAAATCACATAATTCAGTGTAATTATAGGTGTCGGTGTCGGACACGCCTAATCCGAAGAATATCATTTGCCCAATATGCCTGTCTAAAATTGAATCTATTACCCATTGTTTTAAGGACTGCGACCTGGCGAGGAAAGTTTGGTTCAGTTCTCCTCTACAGATTAACTTTAATTTTTGTCCAGATATGGAATTTAAGGATTGGGTTTTGTACATGTTCCAAAAAGCAGATTTGAACAGCATTAATCTAGTATGTACTATCACAGATTCTATTTGGCTGGCCAGAAATCTAACACTCCATGAGGATAAGGTGTCTACTGTTCAAGATATTGTGGAAATAGCCACTAATAACAACAATCGGCTTAGGCAAGTCCAAGAGAACAGAAGCAATATGCAGACACCAAATAGACAAAAAGATAGAAGTGTAAACAACAACAGTAACATACATGCAAGGAATGTTATTCAACAACCGTCTGATCAAAGTCAGAATCATCAGGTCACGTGGGTACCTCCTCCAGCATGTTTTTACAAAATCAACTGCGATGCTAGTTTAGCGAATCCTGGAGAGTGGGGAATTGGGATTATTGCTCGTGATGAGATGGGAAGAACGATTGCAGCAGCAACCTCTCGGCTTCCTGGAGATTCCAACGCGTTAGAAGCCGAAGCACATACCCTTTTTCAAACGGTAGCCTTTGCAAAAGATCTTTGCCTCCGAAGGGTGATGTTTTAATCATATTGTGAAAGGCTTATAAAGGCAGTTGGATTGTATCCTAGATCTCTCCAAAACTGGGGAAGATGTATCACTCAAATAGACAAGCTGATGTCTAATTTTGAGAATGCTCGGTTTATGCACTCTAGCAGAGGGCAATTTTGATTTAGGTTTTACTAAAATTTCAACTATTTCTCTTAGGTGCAAATGCTAGTAAGGATTTTAACTCTCACACTTGGACAAACCATGTAAAAAAATTTAAAACCTTAAAGGAATGCTGAAATATATGCACATGTATTCTAATGATTTCATCTACAAAACAATATAGTTCAAAACATCAAATCAAATGAAGGAAAACATGCATACAAGATGATGATATCTTCGGTTTGACGTTGACATCCTTTGGTTCAATAACATTTGTTCTCCGTTCATATTCTTCAAGAAACTGTGCCTCCAGAAAGTGATCAAACTCCAAACAAACTTTCGGAAATCCTTTTGGATGTGGAATTTGACAAACCAGACATCTCAGCATCTCATCAGGTAACTTGCAGACACAGGTTTCACAATATACTTGAGAAAACGCTGGGAAAGTAAAACATAAACAATGTCAATTAAGTGTTCTAACAATGATAGTTTTGAAGAGAGATATCTGAAATTAAACTTAAATAAATGTATTGATTACCATGACCACAGTTAAGAACAATAGGATGAAAAAGTAATTGCTTGCACATTGTACACTTCAAGTTCAGGTCGGCGACCCATGTTTTTTGTTGTGTAAGATTACCCTGAGACAAGGCTTTTCCTTCATCTTGAGTCCCAAAAATTTTAGGTTCTCCTTCATGGGTAGTGGACCCTGGTTGGTCCATACATTCAGAAGTTCCGACACTAATAGAGGTGGAAACCAAATTTAGCATAGAGGAGGAAGAAGGGCAGCATGAAAGATCGAATTGAGCTTGTGATTCAAATGTATTGAGATCAAATTGAGGGGAGTTGTAGCCTGATTTCTTCTCTTCTTCTGATCAACGAAGAACAATTGTCAAACTTAGCCCAACAAATAGATAAAACAATTAACTTGATGTGAAGAAAGAGACATACCAATAGTTTGGTCGATTCTTCTATTGTAAGCAATTGGATATAGCTTAAGAAGCAAGAAATGAAGCATTTGACAAACTGTCGGGAAGTGATAGTATTGGTGCCTACAAGCTGGACACTTTGATTCGCGCACATTATTCATTAATTTATGTACACACCAGAAGCAGCAGATGTGACCACAAGCTAAAAAAATGAACAGAAAAATACATAAAATCATCACACTACTAACACATTCACGCATATTTGAAGAAAATAAATAATGTTGTCTTACAAAGTACAATAGGCTTGAATAATAGATCCCTGCAATGAAAAAGTAATTACAAATCAGTAAGTACAATTTAATGAATAAAACAAGATAGCTCAATGACTAGCATAAAATGACACAATAACCAACATATCTAAAACCAACTTAAAAAATTCTGAATTCATTAATAGACAATCCATATCAAACAGCAAGACAACCAAAAGACAAATCATTCGCGAGAGCCCGAATTTGGGTGAAACAACTAATCTGGGAGACTAATCCCACCAACCACTAGTGGAGGCCCCATTTACATCGAGAACAAAGCTAACTGACCCGCAAAAATTGGCATGCGAAAGAGTCGAAACTGAGACCTTGAGAGGAGTAGACTCCAAGGTCTCATGCCTACACCATGAGGCCAAACCATGCGGGTTTCTTGGCATGGGAAAAACACTATTTTACCCTAAAATGGATGAATAATTACGAATTGTAACTATGATTGATAAAACCAATGACTGAGTTCTTTTGAATTACATTTGAATTGGACATTCGATTGAAACTTAAGATATAAAAAAAAAAAAAAAAAAAAACAAATAAATAAAAAAAAGG
>Ga0228710_1002466_pt1 | contig 29161 bp, 10 predicted proteins | sample MedpolnodulmetaG_FD_177995 | JGI IMG/M metagenome (GOLD analysis project Ga0228710, IMG submission 177995) | Root nodule microbial communities from Medicago polymorpha collected in Santa Monica, California, United States - pink nodules | ecosystem: Host-associated > Plants > Roots > Nodule...
TTGGATCATTCAATAGTTTGAGACATCGACGATTGAATGATACAATTGATCTCACAATATTATTTGGACACGAATGATATTGTCGAGGGATACGTGATAATATCAAAGAAAAGCTAGAATCCGTATACGATCATTAGGTTACGTGTAACGCTTGATCGAGGAACTCTAATCCTAACAAGTTTCACGCCTTATTAATCTCAACTTTTATTCTCGCAACATAGTTAATTTAGTTATAAACAAACAAACAACTACTCTTTTAACTTAGAATGATATTTGGTGTCGAACGGTCCGTGATATTGCACTAGTCCCCGAGGAGACGATACATATAATACTTACTTTTGATTGTGTAAAAATACTACATCAACCTCATATTGTGAAGTTGAAATTTGGGTGTTTATAGAGATTTTGTTTTGTTAACCCTTCGATTCTCATATAAAGTGGTCATAATATTCCAGAGTTCGATCATGACGTAAATATAGCCTAGCCAAGAATTGTTCGAACTCGGGTTCTCTCAAACAATTTGTTCTTCGGTGAAACTTATTTACCACTGCAATCCAATTGTTTGGTTGGGTGGTTATAGAGAACGATGACTATATAAGCACTCTCTCCTCACTTTTTTACGAGTCTCACTTAATTAATTATATTAAAAAATAAATGATTATTGTTGAAATGTAATGATATAACATTTATTAGTGAGAATCATTTGATAAGTTTTTTGAGGTGTTGGGTTCGAGAAATTGATTTCTTATTAAGTATTAATATCAAAAAATTATAAAGAATGATGTGTGTATAATTCATATGTGACCTATTTATACATCTCAAATGGAGGAATTCTGATGCGGATGGTCTTATAGGTACAATGTATCCATTATTTACAGATTTTAAAATAAATCACTTTTTAAAGTTCTTTAACATATATTTGATTAATTTTATTGTGTTTTCCATATCAAAATTAGTAAAAAAAATTACTTTAATATTTTGTTCTTTGACTGACTATATTTTCTTTGAATCCTTGTCATTTTCAACATGTTTTGAAATGCAATCCTTATAACTTAGACCAATTTCTTAATCTTAATTCATGGAATTGACTATGGTAATAAAAAAATTCATTCAATTAACTTCTCTAACCATCTCAAATAGCCTATTGTAAGAACTTGATAATCAACCTTTCAAAGTAAAATGGCAACCAATATCAAGAGTCTCAGTTTTATTTTTGCAATTATGTGCATTGCTTCGATCATAGCTTCAGGTAACAAACAAACTTCCTAACTTAGTTAAGTTATTTTACAAAAACAAGCATATAATGATAACGTCTAAAATCGTGTTTAAAATACAAAATCCTTTTCGCCTTAAGAATCCATTGTTCTGAAAATCTACAATATGTTCGGTTTGCCATTCAACATGTATATATAATGTGTTTGACATGTCAAAATTTTCTTACAAGAAAATATTGAGCATATTATATTTCTTAATGTTGTTTCACTTGATATGCATCTCCTTTTTGTGTTCTCGATCAAATTCGTTTTCTACTTTATGCTTCTAGTTCTTGGGTTCGTAGCTCCAAGTTTATTTTAGATTTGATATATTTTAGAAATATGTCATTTGCTGTAAAAAAAATGTCATTTATATTTATTAATTTTATCAAATTTTTATTATTTTAACTAAAATTATATCGAATTATCTAGAAAATATGAAACATTTTTTTATATAATTTATTGTTCCATATCCAGTAGAATTATAGATTCGTTAACCAACATTGATAATGCTTGTTCTAGTTATGAAATATAACCTCTTTTGATGAAACTTATCATTCTTATAATTTTGATTAGCAGGGGAAAGAGTAAATGATTTGATAAATAGTTTCAATAGAGTTTGCTCCACCTTTGCGGGATGTCCAGGAAGTGATTCTGACTGTTGCAATTTGTGTGCAAAAAGTGGCTATCATGGAGAGTGTGAAGGAAGTAAATGTTGTTGTGATGGGTTTCTCACCTCCATGCAACATAGTACTTTAGGAATATGTTCGTAAAAGTCTATCTACAAACGTTACCTTTGTAAAAGGTAGTATGAAATAATAAATACAAGAATTTTAATTGAAAATATCTTGTGTTATGTTACGCAATATAATTGCTAAAAAATTATTCTGAATTATAAGTCATTTTAAAAAAATTATTGTCGGACTTTATGTCATTTTACGGTTTCACTGACGCGCTAATTATTTTTTCTATTATAATTTTCAACATTTTTAATGTTATTTTGAGCGAGACGATTAATCCCATAAATAAATTATACATTAGTCTATGCAAATTTTTGTCAAGAATTCATCATGTGTCAACCATATGTTGAGAGAGATTAATTCCTTAATCAAATTACAATTACGTTTATGTAGTTTCGTGGAAAGATTACTTTAATTTAGCAAAAGAAAAGAAATCAATTTAGTATAATGTAAAAGAATTGTCATTTGACTGTTATTTTAAATTTGTAATAAATACATCAATAATAAAAATTGTATTAATCATGTAAAAAAGTGTACTATATAGTGTTTTTTATTTATAGATATAGGCTAAAATACCGTTTATCATAAACTATTATTTGGTTCTAAGTTAATTCCCGATTAGCTTTTAAGAGTTTCATTTCATCCAATTTATATAAAAATATTAATTAATCCAAATTACATAGAAGGATTTTATACTAATTCATCACCAACTCATCAATACAATGAAGGTAATTTTCACTATGACTAACCTTATCACAACTCTTATATGTAACTTAATCTCTAAAGTAAAGAGACAACATTCAATGTATATTACTCGAAAACTAATACCTTTACACATTAATCACTGTGACCTTGTTAAGGATAAAAGATGAAAGACCACACTCTCACTGATTCTCATTGAGTGATGAAGTTATATACAATTACAGATAGTGTAGATTCTTAGAGAATTGGGCTAACAGAATTGGGCTAACAAAAGGCCCTGTCTCAATAGAGAAGCCCACTAAACAAAGGGGAAGCCTGCTAACAGACCTTAACTCGATAGTCGATTGTCCTTTTGAGCTGTCGATATCATTCACTTATTAACAAGTTTTTTTTTTTAATTATAAAAACAATAAATTTAATAGGTTTAGAAATTCAAATTAAAAAAACACAAATATCCGTTCAAGGTCGTCCAAAATATGCATTGATAATTTTCTCAAAAGGTTATCAGATTAAATTTGATACAATATCAAGCAATGAAATTTTTGTAAACTATTATTTTTGGGTAAAATAAACTTATTACATTATTATTTCTCAAAATGTGTACACTGTTATTTGTCGCCTTTTCACAAAATTTGAGTTTTAATGTAATGGAGGTGAAAACTTATCATTTGGAAACAGAAGCACGCATGAAATAAACAACTGCAATGGAAAGAGAAACACGCATGAAATAACTATTGCAATTTTTTAAGTGATTTATATGATAACGTTAGTATAAACAAGAGTTATTTAGTCCCCGTGAGTTTAGCTCAGTTGGTAAGGACAGTGCATAATATATACAAGGTCTGGGGTTCAAACCCTAGACACCACAAAAAAAAGAGTTAATTAGGTAACTTGCACGGCAAGTTAACCCCTTGTAAGTGTTTTCCAATCATAGTTAGTTAGAGAAGTAACTAGAGTTAGTTGAGAGTTATAGAGATACAAATGCTATATGTAGTCTTTCTATACTACTTGTACGATCAGTTTTTTGCGTGAGACATGAAAATGAGAATAAACTTTTCTCCTTCGTCAAGCTTTTTCTCGTCATCAATGGTGTTTATCTTCCAATTTTCACATGGTATCAGAGCCCTGTAATAGGGCTCTGTCATGATTGCTGCATTTGTTTTTAACTCCACAAAGCTCATATATTTTTTCTTCGTTCTTCTTTCTTCTGTTTTCTCAAAATTGAGTTATGTTTTCTTGATTCATAACTAAATCAGATTCTTTTCGTTCTCATTCTCTTTCTCCCAGATTCTCACTGAATCTCTGTGTTTTCTATCTTCTTCTTATTACTTTCTTTTTGCAATTCTTTGCGCATCAAGTCTATGGATAGCTGCAGGGAGTGTCAATGGTGGCTACACTTCTTCTCATCAAAAGGGATATCAAAATGATACCTTGAATCCCTATCTCATCTTTTATAACAGTTCATATTTTTCACTCAAACACATCCCAAATAAAATAATTAATTACTTAATTAATCATGTCATTAATATTGATTCACAAACATTACTTTTTTAGAGGGCAAACAAATAAAAGAAATTCCATCCATCAACATGGAGTAGAACTCACTAACAATCGGAGCAATATTACTCTTTGAAATGCCGAAACTCCTAATCACTAATGCAACACATCTCAAAAAAAGTCATTTAGTTTTGCAACTAAACCAAATCACTTCTAATTGTATTTCACTAGTCATGTCTCACTAAACCACGCCACTAATATTGACTCATTTCATTTTGAAGAACTCACTAAAAATCATATAAAGGCTCTTTCATTTACACAAACAGTCTAAATTGAAAGTGTGGCCAATATCAAAGACATTTACACATCAATACATTCAAAACTATATTTTTAAAGTACACCAAACGGAAACGCATGAAGCATGTGAAAAATTCTTTGTTGAAATTCTTGCACCGTAGTAGCCTATTAGGACCAAGGTAGTAGGACCATCGTTGACGGGTATTTAGGTTAGAACTTTCCACGTAACTCATTGGAAAAATCGTTAGACCTTTGTGCGAGATAGTAACAGTAGCATCTCACACCCTAATTATAAAAGGTTGCTCTCATTCTCACCCAATATTGGTGAAATCAATTTTTACAAACTTGAGACAAAATGACGTCCATTGTTGTTCAAATTTGGAGATTTGTGGGCTTTGCTTCATCTATTGTTGGACTATTCTGTTATGCTCTCAGCTCTTCCTTCAATTATCTCTTTGGAGATTGGAATTTCTTGAAGATTTTCCTTTACAGCATTTTCAGCTTCACCATCAGCCTACTGATTTTATTTGCAAAAATGTGGCAACCCTCAAGAAGTCTTCGTTTCAAAGCACACACAGCATATTTGGTATTAACAATCACTTCGTTATATTCATTTTTCTTCGATAAAGTGGTGAATGGAAAACCAGATGCCTATAGCCTCATTTCTTGTGCTTCCTTTGCTATCATGTCACTTAGTTTGTCGACGCAAACTGAATGTGGATTTGAATTCGATCTTCTTTACTTTTTCCTTGGATGTCTAATTGTCCAACTCGCGAAGATTAAACTGCCCTTGTTCATTCTTGGAGCTGGTTTCAGCTACCTAATTATTGTTCTTCGCTATTCACTCTCTCCTATGGATGTTGATTTCGTACATAACGAAAATACTACTAGTCTCTCAGATGAAGATTTCGTAGATAACGAACATACTACTAGTCTCCCCGATGAAGATTCCGTAACTATTGACTTCCATTCACCTTCATCACATTTGGCCAGTACTGATATTGGTAGTAGTATGGGCGAACAACTCAGTACTTATGAGAAGGCGCTTCAGCAAGAAAATTCACATCTGATTGAAATTAAGGAGGAACTAGACAATAAAGAAGAGAATAATGAATTCGATTCTTGGATGGTACAATCCTTTGACATGCTTAACTTATATCCTAACCGAACCGGAGGGCTAACACAAAGAAAAAGAAAAAGGAAAAAGAAGAGAAGAAGAAAGAAGAAGAAAAAGCTTGTTCGTGCCCCTCTTTTAGAGATGGTGAAAGCTTACCAGACATATTATTCTAACATGCCCGCATATCACCATTTTCAAAGCATGGAAGAGAATCCTAATGCTTGTATTATTTGTTAAATGGAAAGTTTGGCTCCTTAAGTTATTTTGAGCCATTAAGTAATGTGTAGAAAGAAGGAATAAATTTTTTGGGGGGTTTAAATTTGTTTTGAAATGATAATGTAATTCAAACAATTTTATTAATAAAAAAAGAACATCATTTTATTAATAGTTGAGGAACTAATACAGAAGTGGAATATGTCAATATGATACAAAAATTAGAAGATTAACTATAGGATTTAATGGAGATACAAATTGGTTTGATGCAAATGAGTAGAGCTTGTAATGATTGTTTTTCCCCTCCATTCTCGTGACGCGACCTTGATTGTCCACAACGCGATCCTGTGCAAGAACAAATATGATCATTTCTTCAGGTGCTCCCAAACGCAGCTAGTCAGCTCGCGACGCAAACCAGTGTGCGAGGGTGGCCTTGTCCTTATTTTCCTTTTGCTTCTCTGTTCTTGTATTTTCATGACTTTCTTCTCGACTCATGACTAAAATGTCATAAAACTAACTACTTACATTCCAAATTGACTCTGAAAGATGACTAGAAATCCTATATAATTTCTTGTTAACAGCTCGCCTAAGACATTAGGGAGCACTAACCATTGAAAAGAGTTAGTGACCAAGAAATTGGCCGAGCTATTTTCTTCAACTGTATTAAAATCAAGTAATCAATAACATTGTCTTCATAGTTTGTAGTTACCAAACAGTTCAATGAAGGCAATCCAAATAAACTAATCATTCTTCCTACCGTAATCTTATTCACTTCTATTTCTTTTCTGTAAACAAAATTTATGCCTTGTGTAAAACCCCTCAATTTACACATCATATTAACAATATATATTAATGTTGAGTAGAAATTTCACAATTCTTGTGGAGATGAACTTTTATAAATATTGCTACTGGTTGACACACTAGAGCCCTTGCCAGTATTTTGTCATCAACACCTTCATGAAGAGTTCCAAAGTGTCCCACGTTCAGGTAAGGACCTGAACAAGGCATGGTGTGGCAGGCGCCACACCAGTTCAGGCCCAATACTTTCTTTTTTTAATTTTTTTTTTTATCGGCTCATTGTATATTTTTACTTATATATTAATACAAACACCTAATTTTTTTTTTATGTTTATACACGCGTCTATATATTTACTCATATATTAATACGGGGACATATTTATTTTTGTAATTTATATACGTGGTTTTAAAAAAAAAACATAAAAATGCACGTATTCACTTGACTATTGGAAACAATATAATTGCAATATGGATAAACTAACTAAACAATGTGTTATTATACGAATTTAATGTTAAACGAGAGACTCACAATTGAATTATTATAGATCAATTAACCTTAATAAACAAATAGTTACATTATCAATGTCAATCTCAAATCAAACATAAACTTAAATTAATATGCTAACAAAGAAAACCACAAGATTTAATCTACAATGGAATTATATACAAGTTAATTTCAAATATGATAAGCGATTGAATTATCAAATTAGTTCACAAAATATTCCTACAAACCTAGGTTTAAAAAATTCAATCACTTAACATGTATAGTAATTAACCTAATCAACAATTATCATTTATCAAATTTTAAATTGCAGAAATTAAAGAGAAAGGAAGAGAAAATACTAGTGTTTATAGTGATTCCCACAACCGCCCTCTATGGGGTACACCCACTCTTCGTAGAAGAAATTCTACAATCTTCTACTATTATCTTGTTGAAATTACAGAGTCAATAACTGAGATTCCCTCGATTTACAAATCCATGTGATCCTAAATCTTCTATGGTAAGTAACCACTTCAAGTCTAAAACCTTCAATCTTCAAATATTCTTGAAACTGGATCTTCCAAAGTCTTAGAATCTCAAACTTTCTTGCACTTCTTCATAACGTGAAAAGTATATATTTTTGACTTATATCCTTAATAACCTATCAAGGTCCTTGAGAGAAACCAATTCTTACAAAAACCTATAACACATTATCAACCTAGATCTCAAATCCAACAAGTGATCCTCGAAAAAGTGTTTAATCAAGAGTTTGGTGTGTGAGAGAGAGAGAGAGAGAGAGAGAGAGAGAGATAGAGAGAGAGAAGCCTTGAGAGAGAGTGTTTGTAAAATTGATTCAGTAATGAAAACTTAAGTAGAGGAAAGTATATATAATTGAGAATGAAATGAACAAGTTTGAGCTGAAAATAAATTGAATACAATTACTTATAGCACGATAATTTACTTCATAAGCTCTTATACTCAGTAAGTTCTTTATGTTTGAAAATGTAGTTATGTACACCAACAAGTGTTTCATGAATTGAAGTGTTTCATGAATTGAATTGAAGTGTTTAGATGTGTGATTAATAACCAATTATAAAATATTAAAATAACCAGGAATCGAAGAGCCTCCCAATTGTTCAAAAGCTTCTTGTTAAGCTCATAACTGTATGCATAAGAATCTTATTCCAATAAGTTATTATTATCGATTTACCCAAACACTTTTATAAATGGTTATGGTAGTAGGTAAGCTCACATAAACATAAAATAAGTCAATTCAAACCGGGACTTAAAAGAGAGCGAAAAGTTTTGCTAGATACTTCACCACACACTCATAATCCTGGCCCTATGAACAACTCAAGCTGGGAATTCAAAGAAAAATTTTAAACAAATAGATAGATAATTTCATATACATTTATAAATCAAATTTTACGTATTGACACGGCATATATATTCAATTCATTTCAAATGATAAATCATTGATCACATTTGACCTTAATTATAAATGCTTATAAAGTCCCACACATGGGTGTTTATTTCAAATTAAAACTGCAATTCGATTAAAAAAATAAAAAAAATTGCACATAACTAAATATTATTATGTGTTTGGATGCTCTTTTGTGAAAACTGCTTGAAATTTGGATTCATTTTTCAAAAATCGAACCAAACCGCAAAAATATTTTTTAATATTTTTTTTTTTTTTTGAAGAGGCTAAAATGAAATATATTACCACATCAAAACGTTATTCCCGGCACAAGGTGTACCAAGGAAAAACAGTAAGGTCTGAACAATAGTTACAAAGGGAAACAAAAGCAAAAAAGAAATACAACTGGGAAGAAACTATTAGCCTATGCCCAATATGGTGAACGGACTAAGCCACCAGCCATGAAAATTGAAGGGAAGAGTTGTAAATTTCTCCTTCAACCACATATAGGAGATGGCCTTAATCCTATCAACCACCTGATGAACGGGGCATTCTTTGCCTTTAAACAACTTGTTATTACGTTCCTTCCAGACTTCCCAAACCGCTGCATACCATATAACCTGTAAAATCGATCGCCGCTTTTTCCCAATCCCGCCACTGAAGCCAAACTGATGAAAATGATCAGGCACAGGAAAAAGGTTGGTCACTGAGACACCAAGCCATCTATAAATCAAGTGCCAAGCTGCACCAAAGGTATTACAATGCAAGAATAAATGAGAAGACGATTCGACAAGGTCACACCCTGCCACACACATCTTGGAATCATGATCAATAACTCCGCGCCGGAGGAGATTATCCTTGGTAGGCAACCTATCACGAAACAAACGCCAAGCAAACAGGACCACCTTGAGAGGCACATCCTTATGCCAAATGGAAAAGACATCAACTGGCAACCCAACCTGTGGCTGAACAGTAAGAAAATTATACAGACTACGAACAGTTAATGTGTTAGAGTTCTCCAAAGTCCAGAGCCATTTATCATCCTTATCGACCTGCATAGTAACATTAGCAAGCAGTAAAATGAGTTCCCCCACTATCTCCTCCTCCCACACGAACAACCTCCTCCTCCACCTCCACGCCTCACCACCCTCCCCCCATCCTAACTGCGACATCGCTAACACCGACTCCCCTTTAAAAACTGACAACTCAAACAACCTGCTAAACCTGACTCTAAAAGACACCCTTCCACACCACACATCGGACCAAAACAAAGTTGTCCTACCACTCCCAACCCAGCGGCTGACATGATCACCGAACCAACTCTCCCTACTCAAACTATGCACAACACGCCACCACTCACAAGCCTCGCGGCCTCCACCTCTCAGTCTTCCCTCTTCGGTGCCATACCTTGCCGACAACACCCTAAACCACAAACTATCTCTATCCTCCAACAACCGCCAACACCATTTCCATAACAGGGCAACATTAAACTCCCTAATTCTCCTTACCCCCAAACCACCAACCTCCTTACTCCTGCAAATAGAATTCCAGTCCACCCATGATATTTTCATGTGGTCAGCACTCCCCCCCCAAAAAAAACAGTTAAATAAAGATTCAATAGAGGAGATGATACCTGTTGGAGCCTTGAAAAAAGAAAGGGCGTAAACAGGCAGAGATGACAGGAGAGATTTCAATAAAATCAGACGGCCGCCAAAAGATAGATGTTTCGAACTCCAACCCGACAATCTAGACTTGATACGGTCCAGCAAAGGCTCCCAAAAGGACAAACGACGTGGATTACCACCAATTGGCATCCCCGGATACACGAAAGGTACATACCCCACCTTACAATTCAAGACCATAGCTGCTTCAGACAACCAAGAAGTTGCGACATTCACCCCTACCAAATAACTCTTAGAGAAATTCACCTTTAAACCAGACAAAGACTGAAGCAGAAGAAGTATAGCACGCATTGCCCGAACATTGGCCCAAGATTTGTCACCTAATATTAGAGCATCATCCGCGAATTGGAGGTGGGACACTGTTGTCACATCATTATTTCCCACCTGAAAGCCCGAAAAAAGATTGTTCTGGGTCAATGACTCCATCAACACGTTAAAACCCTTTGTGGCTAAAAGAAACAAGAACAGCGACAGAGGATCTCCTTGCCTCAAACCCCTCCCCAAAGGAAACTCATCCGTAGGTGACCCGTTTACCAATACGGAGGCGGTAGCTGTTCCAACACACTCATTAATCCATTTCCGCCAGAGTGGCGGAAAACCCATTTTAGTCATCACTTCATCAAGGTAGCCCCAATCGACCGTGTCATATGCTTTTTCGAAATCAACCTTAAAAAGAAGCAATTCTTTTTGTAGTTTACGCGTTTCATCGACAATCTCATTAGCCACCAGAATGCTGTCGAGAATTTGGCACCCTTTAATGAAGGCCGACTGGGAATCTGATATTACAAGACCAATAACCGATCGAAGTCTATTGGCGAGAACCTTGGCCAAAATTTTATACAAACTGCCCACCAACGAAATTGGACGAAAATCATTCAGCCGATGAGGGTTGTCCACCTTAGGAATAAGGGCTATGAAAGTACTATTAATTCCCTTCGATAATCGCCCATTTCTATGAAACTCCACCAAAAAACGCATCACATCTGCCTTCAGCATATCCCAAAAATCCTTTATAAAGCCAAAGGTGATCCCGTCAGGGCCGGGACATTTAAAACTGTCTACATCCCAAACAGCCGCCTTAACTTCCTCCATAGTGAAAGGCTTCACTAAACTCGCCCCTTCATTATACGTCAAGGTGCGAAAATCTAAAGCCTCCATGTTTGGACGTTGGTTCTCTGTTGGTTGGAATTCCGTCCGAAAGTGAGTAAACACCGCATTACGAACATTCTCCACTCCCTCAACCAGAGCCCCATGCACAAGGATGCACGGAATAGCATTCCTACCCCTTTTGCTCGACATGATTCGATGAAAAAACTTAGAGTTAGCATCCCCTTCTTTTAGCCATCGAACTCTAGACTGTTGCCAGTAAATACTAGAATTTGCTCTAGAAAGGGAGAACAGCTCCTCCGATAGTCCGTGAAGCTCCTGAATTTCGTCCTCCGATAACACAATTGACTCCCCTTTCATATCCAAAAAAGCTATTTGCTCCTTCAGAGACAAGATACGGGCCGGAAGATTCTGAGCGTGACGTTGGTGCCAGTCTTTAAGAGCCAATTTCAGTAACTTCAACTTTTCTTTCAAGACAAAGCTACCCCAACCACTTATCTGAAGCGAACTCCAAGTATCCCGCACAAAAGAGTTGTAGCCAGGAAAGTCCGCCCAACACTTTAACAGCCGCACTGGTTTAGGCCCCCAGTTGTGCGTATCAATAGAGAGCACTAGAGGGCAGTGATCGGACAACCCTCTGGACACTGCCATCTGGATACAATTAGGCCAAGTCTTACACCAGCTTTCAGATAATAAGAAGCGATCAATGTGACTCATCGACCTCCCATCCCCTCAATACCACGTGTAAGTGCGACCCCGGAGCGGAAGGTCCACCAAACAGTTATTGATAATAAAACCGTTAAAGTTGTCTGAACCTGTCTGGTTACAAACACTACTAACACTTCTTCTTTCCTCCACACATCGAACAACATTGAAGTCCCCACACACACAAACATTTTGGTTCGCTAAAGCCACAAGTCGAGAAGATAAAACATGCCAGAGAGCTTGTTGCCGAGAAGAATCACAAGGGGCGTACACATTAAAGACAACAAAGAGATCCCCAGACTGCACAAAGCGACCTGCTACCGCAAGCACATGATCAAAAGACACAGACGACCACACCTCCACCTCTCTTAAGTCCCAAAGCGTAACTATACCGCCCGAGGCACCCACCGAAGGTTGATAAGAATAATCGACATTACCGTCACCCCATATAGATTTACAGACAAAGGCATCAATCACTAGTAATTTAGTTTCTTGTAAACAAAGTATAAAAGGTTTTTTCTCCCGCACCAAATTGCACACCTCCTTCTTTTTTCCTGCACCGCCCAGCCCCTTAACGTTCCAAGATAAGAGCTGCATCGCTATATTCACACACCTAAACCGCCCCCTCCCCACCACCCACAGCAGCTCTCGGCTTACACTCCTTCTCCACCACCCTCTCTTGGTTTCCTACCCACTCCCGACAGTACATCAAACATGTTATTTTTATCGCCGTTAAACTTGAGACCCACAGTCCTACCTATTTCACAAACATCCTCTGACGTCACCTTGTCGTTTCCGTGGAGCACCAACCAATTGTTCCACTCTTTATTTTCCGATGTCTGAGAAGTACTTTTAGAAGAAACTGTTTGTGAATATGCCCTCGCCTTAGGAGCTCCCAAAATCGCCTTCCGTTGTCTCGAGGTTCGGCGCAGCGCTCGAAGAACCTCTCGTCTATCACTGTCGGAGAGTCTAGCTATACGCTTCAAATTCAGAGCACAATGTCGAAGGTAGCCTCCTCCCTTCCTTTTAGTAACTCTTTTCCCACCCGTCGAGTGAACAGGAACCTTAGTTTTGAGTTTTGGGGCAGCTCCCATACTTTCACTTTTATGAGTTTTAGTCCATTCCAAGCTCCAAGGCCCCGAGGAAGTGGCTCCATCTCTACCAGGAGGACACGACGAAGTCCTCCTGACCACTTTCTTATCTTCAATTAAACATTTCCTGGACTGGCGATCAACTTTGCACTCACCCTCGAAAACCTGCGCCGGCTTGGGCTCTGTTGACGACAACAAGGAGAGGTCCTCCGCTGGTGCAGAGGTTGCATGTGTCAGCGAAACGGTTGGAGGCTTCGCCGTAGCGCTCACTAGAGACAGCGTCATATGACGTTTCTCATCCTCCTTTTTTTCTATTAGCATGACATATTGGATTAATTTATTGTTTATTTTTAATAATTTATTTTATTTATTCTTATTATTTTATTTTAATCTATTGTTTTACTATTTCATACATTTCAAACATAATTAGTCATTTTTGTTTATGGTGTTAATTATTTTAATAGGGCTATGTTAACTATTGTCATTTTTTTTTTGTAGTGTCTTTAGAACAATTGTTAAGGACACGAAAAAAGTAAAGTTTATATTGTAAAAAAAGAATTTTTTACATTTTTAAAATGTTGATCTCACAAGTTTCAAGAGAATTTTTCCTTTTAATATTAGTAGAAAATTTTACAATTCTAATTTCAATATCCAAAAATTGTTAAAAATTAAACCACATTAAATCAAGTCAAATCATATCATATTTTTTTAAAACGAGTCATTCAAACTAAACCAAACCACGTATTTTTCAATATTTATATCAAATAATTTTTTATTTCAAAACTAACTTAAACCGATCACTAACACCTCTAACCAAATGTCTCTGCAGTCTTTTCCGTACCGAGAGATGTACTTAGAGAACAAGTAGTTGGTGGTAATAGTAGCATCCTAAAACATGGGCCAAGCCCATGTTATAAAAGATGAACTTCAATGAAAAAAAGCCCAAAAACAAACTCTGTAACACTCTCGAGTCTCGACTATCGAGCTAGGGCTTAAACGTTCATCGTTGTTTCCATCAGAACCAAACCAGAAAGGATGCTTTCAGGGGATATACCTCCAAATCAAACCATTTACGTTAAGAATCTCAATGAAAAGATCAAGAAAGATGGTAACTTTCTTCAAAACCATTTACATTCCCATTTTTTTCTTACTTTTCTACTTCAATTTTGTTTTTTTACTACTTTTTTCTGCGTTTATTGAACTTTTTTAGGTTACAACGGTTCTTGGTATTTTTTTGAAGTTTTTTTAGGGTAAAATTAGGTTGCTTGAGAGTTATGGTTAAAAAATTTAACTGGGTTTGAATTTTTGTTGAATTATTAGGGTAGTTTTGGATTTGTGTTAGGATTAGTGTTAGTGATTATCGTGTTTTTTATACTTAATGTTTTTGGGTTAATATGTTGGAAAATTTAGTTTAATTGAACTGGGCATTTCTCAGTTGGACAATGGGCTTGTTTGGATTGACTTATTTTTGAGCTTATGCAAATAAATAAGCTTTTATGTATTATTCATAAGCTTGTCAAGGTAGTTTATGAAAGAACAGTTTATGAAGATACAATTTTAGTTAGTGAGTGAAAACTTATGAATTAAAATAAAAGTTTATTTATTTGCATAAACTATTTTTCGTAAGCTAAAAAATAAGTCAATTTTTCGTATGAGAAATGGGATTAAGTTACTTTAAGAGTAACTCTGATCAGAGTTACTCTTCTTAATAACTCTTTATAAACATCGAATCGTCAATCCGATTGTTGATTATATTAACGAGGAAGCACACAAAGTTTTATATAAATTAGAAATTTGTAGCTATGTACAGTGTACTTATTTAATAGTGGATATTATTAACTTATGTTTTTGAAAAGCTTATTATGTGTCTATTCTAACTTATTTTATGAAGTCTCGCATGGTTTTAAAAAATTTATGAAAATTGTGGCGATGATGTAGTTAATAAGTAACTTTAATTTGACGGTTGAATTGATGAAATTAAGGGTTTATATTGAGTTATTCAGCAGAGTAACCCTGCTCAAAGTTACTCTTCGAGTAACTTGATATATATACTGTCACTTCAACTGTGAGTTTTGTGATACAGGTATCCTATATCTGGTAAAAAGTTATACGATGACATAACAGATCCTATATATAGGGAGTATATCGGTGTAATACATTGGTACTGTTATATCGTTGAATAACTTTTTACTGGATATATGTATTACCAAATTCAATGTTGGATGGAAGTTTATATCATATTAGACCTTATGTATAAATTTTACTAAATCTAAGAATTATTTGATATATCATTGATATATGTACGGGACAGAGTGTTGGGCGGTAAAGAACCAACACGAAAATAAATTAAGCGTAGCAGAGATGAGGATGTTGCGTTGGATTTGTGGTAAGACTAGACTGGATAGAATTAGAAATGACAACATTAGAGAAAGTTGGGGTAGCACCTATAGTAGAAAAGATGGAAGAAACTAGACTTAGGTGGTTTGGGCATGTTGAGAGAAGACTTGTGGATGCTGTAGTAAGGAGAGTGGATTAGATAGTGGGAAGTCAAATCACTAGAGGTAGGGGAAGACCTAGAAAAACTATTAGAGAAACTATCAAGAAGGGTCTAGAGATCAATGAGTTGGAGAAAGACATGGTTTTTGGTAGAACACTATGGTTTTGTTTGATTTATGTAGCCGACCCCACTGGGTGGGATACGGCTTGGTTGTTGTTGTAACTTGTATATCATTGAGATATGTCAAGATTAATGTCTTACACGCTTTTATTAAACAATGCTAATCTTGACGTGTGATAGAGGACTCGGTGCCCATATATATAGTGGACTGGTATGGTGATTGCTCTTGATTTTCCATTTCGGGGGGATATTATATTTGGATTTTGTTTTGCTGGTCTTGGGGGTTTCTTTTTATGTTTATCAAATTAAATGAACAGCTTTGATGTTGACACTATGACAATTTAGCATTATGATTTATGTTCTATTTGTTGTTTTTGTGGCAGAGCTAAAGAGATCTCTGTATTGCTTATTCTCTCAATATGGAAGGATTTTGGACATTATTGCTCTAAAGACACCTAAGCTTCGAGGACAGGCATGGGTTTGTTTTAGTGAAGTAACTGCTGCCAGTAATGCAGTCCGACAGATGCAAAACTTCCCATTTTATGAAAAACCTATGGTATTGAAGTTATACTGCCCATACCTGTTATTTTCTGTACAGTTATCATAAACCTATTGTGTTGTATCACTTTTTTCTTGTTGCCTGCTCAAGTTATCTTACAGTGTTTAATTTTGAATCTTGTAACTTCTCTTAATTGTCCATTGTACATCATGAATTCTGTTTAATCATGCCCAAATATAGCTGCTTGTAAGAATTCTTAAGTTAAGCATTATGGTTTAATTTTCTTTGGTCCGAACATGTATTGTTCTGTATGCAGTGTATGATTATTAATATCTTGTAAGAATTCTTAATTAAATATCATATTTAGCTTTCTTTGGTCCGAACACCTGTAGGCAGTATGTTCATTATCAAGAATGAGAATGAAAGACGTGGGTTATATATTTCATCTTCTTTACTTTTTCCTTGTTTTCCTATGAAGTTACTTGGTATTTTGATCTGTCTATTTTTCCATCAATGATATGCTTCTTAAAGCTTTTTTATTAAAAAAAATAATTTGTGCAGAGAATTCAATATGCAAAAACAAAGTCAGATTGTATTGCTAAAGAAGAGGGAAGCTTTGTTCCAAGGGAAAAGAAAAAGAAACAAGAGGAGAAAGGTGAAGAACAGTCATTTATTTTTTCCTTGCAAACCATAATCATCCTCACTCTTTGAATTATTGTTTTGGTTGCACATTAAATCTACCATTACCATTTGTCCTTCTGAAGTGGTAATGTCTGTTTGCAATGACTGAACGATGATATATAATGTAAGATTTTAGCATTCCAATACTAGTCATTCATTAGATCCAAAAATGATAGAAAATATTAGGAAATTTATAATGTTCCTTTAGTCTTTGTTTGCAAGTTAGGAGATATAGGGAGGTGAGAGCTTTGGGGGGAGACCAGGGGGAATACCCCGCCTTGTTTGGGAGGGAGCAGTCTAGAAGGCTTATGAGTGGTGTTTTCTTTATTGAGAGTAATAGAAGAAGAGGGAAAGTATATGGATAACTTTTAAAATTATCCAAAACATTTCCAAGTCTTCTCTCAATTCATGTCTGAGTTCCTCCATGTTGGGGATTTTAGTCCTATGAAGAAACATAAACCCCAAACCAAGGTGGGGAGCTATCTTCCTTTCCTGTCTCTACCTAACTCCCAAAAAAACCATAGGATGCATTTCAGGCACACTATGATACTACACAAGCAGAATAGTACAGAACAAATAGTCACAACTTACAAGACAATTGTGTGTCATGTATTGCTTGGTGGTTAATACATGACAAAGTATAGTTGTGTAAAACTTACTACAATATCCTTTTGTACTAAACATTAATTTTTCGATGAACATGTGTGTATTTTATTTGAGAAATGATAACTTGACACAAAAACAGACACAAATACGACCCCACCATATTTTACTCTGTTCATTTATACCCCTTTTCATTTCATCATCTCACAGTACAACACTCTCTCCTCTCTCTCATCTGCAAACACTCTCTCCTCTCCCTCTTCCCTGTCACTCTCTCCTCTGCACCACCAAACCGTCCTCACCACCACCACGCGCATCAGTTACCCCCTTTTGAACTCAGTCGTCGGTGAGTGGAGGAGATCTGTTATGGTGGAGAGAGAACCCAGTGACACACAATTACACCATTGAACTTTGACAGAAATTACAAAATTACCCCTGATGTCATATTTGTGTCAATATTTTTGTGTTCAGTTATTATTTCTCATTTTATTTTAGTTTTTAGTGTAATATATACACATGTGCATAATATATGTGTTTGTGTGAGTGTGTGAGAAAGACGGGAAGGGAGGGGCAAATTGTCTTTGTCTCATAATTTGTTGAGTAGAGATTTTTGAGTTTTATCCTACAGACCTACACCTCATCTCAAATTTTTTTAAATGCGGTTGACCAAGCTTTTTGAGCTAGCTTATCATAAGGTCTGGTCTGGTAAACCAAGTTCTTCATACCAAAGAACTAGTTCTGCTCAGTGCGTCAAATATGAAACTAACTTGGTTCAGTTCAACTGAACCATATATCTGGTTTGGTTCAGTCTGGTTGGTTTTTTTGGTGAACTGAACTGTGCCCAACCTTACCTACCATCACTGGATTTCATTGGCCTAAGATATTGAGATTGCAATATTCTGTTATAAGGTTACTGTTTAATGTGAAGTTAACCCACTAGTAGTCAAAATGACGCGGTTGCGATTATAAATTCATTATTTTGCAATATGGTGCATGTGTTTCATCATCAGTTTCTTCTCCACCCACGTAAGAAAAATCCACCCCATGTCCCCTCTCACACAACATAGAAAACCAGGCTATCTATTTAGTGTACATGATTTATTAGTATTATGATGGCTCATATTGAACATTTTTAGGAGAACAATATCTAAACTTCAAACTCCAGACATAAACTGTTAAGCTGTATATACTATATAGTTTAAGGATCTTAGGCTCTTGTTGCGAGTTTGTAGTGGAGGGCTTTGGGGAGAGGGGAGTAGAGGGAAAAAGAGAAAAATCTTTCACATTTTTTGAAAGAGTATTTTTGTAGAGAATGATAAATAAATGCTTCTGATTAATATATTCTTAATTTTGACGTTATAACAACATTGATTGGATTTGAAGAATTTATTTAAGTCCTCCAAAACCTTCCTCCAATACATTTCTTGAGTTCCCCCAAATATGGGGGATTTTGTAGTATGAAGAAAAATACACTCCCTCATTCAACTTAGGGGCCAACTTTTCATCCATTTCTCTTTCCTCCTTCCTTTTACCCGCACTCCCCTCCCCTCCTAAACTACCAAACAAATCCTTAAGTATGCCTCCCATCATCATTTTCTGATCTTGTTGCTTGAGAATCATTGTTGGTTTCTTTATTGAATTGGCAGTATTTTTCTAATTGTTTAACTTTGTTTTACTTTATTTCGTCTGTACAGCTGAGAAAAAGAGGTATGCTGATGAATCAAAACAATCTGCCGTGCCTAATGGTGGAACACATGGTGCAAGTAATGGTGGCTCAACAGTAAGTTCCTTTAATCTATGTTGATTATTATTCCTGATTTTCTCTCCAGCAAAAACTGTGCCTCTCGATTGCAAAGAGTTTACTACTTCTGTTATAGCATATTCTCCCTCTCCTTTAACAAATTTTCCAACGTTATTAAATAACGGCTACAGTAGTGCTATTGCATAGCAGAATTTGAACAAATCACTCTTGTTCCGCGATATGCTATTTAGTATGTGATATTGTGAAATAGCAGTTATGGAGGTGCTATGCCATAGCATTGTTGTGTAGCCGAGTTTGAACAAACTGCTATTTTCCGCAATCTGCAATTCACAACACTAAAATTGGGTCATCGGGTCAATGTTTGCATCATTAGTCTCGTGAGCACTTAAGAAACAAGTAAAGAATGATTATTTTTGTCAATATGTTTCAATTTAACTCATGGTTATGATAGTAATGTTGAATTTCGTGCTCTTATTTTGATATTACAATTTGCATGCAACTAACACACGAAATGTACTCTTATATCAGCAGGCCTCATTCCGTCCAGGGTCCGGTGGCCAAGAGGCTGCTGCTCCCAACAATATTTTGTTCATAGAGAATTTGCCTTATGAAACTACCGGCAGGATGCTCGAAATGCTCTTCGAACAATACCCAGGTTTTAAGGAAGTGCGCTTGATTGAAGCAAAGCCAGGTATTGCTTTTGTAGATTTTGAAGATGAGGGGCAATCATCCATGGCAATGCAGGCTCTTCAAGGCTTCAAAATCACCCCTCAAAATCCCATGATTATAAACTTTGCTAAGAAGTAACTAATCGATTTTCTGCAGTCAATATTCAAAGCAAATTTTGCGTACTGTATTGGTGTAGATCTTTTCAAAACAAATTGCAGAAGTTGTAAGTTTACAGGAAGTTAGATTAAAGTAGATGGAAAGTGAGAAATCTATATCACATTTGTGGGAAGATTGAGATAGTGCTTGGTATAATGATTGTATGTGGGTTTATTTCCATTTTCTCTGTATAACATTTTTCTCATTTACTTTGCAAACTAGGTTCTATTAGCTGTTTCATTTCATTTTCATTGACCTAGACAATGCTCTGGTTTTTACTTTATTGCAATTTCCCCCCGTATACATGGTTTGCTTACTGTTAACTTTTATCGGCCATTGACATAGTAAGTCACTGATTGAACAATCAAGTAATGAAAATATATTGAGATTAAGAAAAACACGGTGGTATAATACTGAACACACGCTTGCAGGTCACCAACCACTCTAATGTGTAGTTTCTGTGCAAACTTGAGTGTGAATTTTTGTTGTTCTAAACGCTAAATAATTGTGAATTCTAGGCCGACCATAGGGTCCGTTCGATCGGCTAAGAAATAAGAGACTGGACAGGACAACTTTAGTGTACCATGTTTCATGTTAACGACAAAATTGATGTTAAACAGATAAAATAATTGAATTGATGTTAAAAAGGATAAATATGATTTTAATATTTCAAAAAGGATAATCTAGGATTTTAAAAATACAATGTTACTTTTTGGCATCCTCTCCCAAAAACTCCAATTTAGAGATAACAAAAAAATGCTTTATTTCCCCTTCCCTCCCCATATTAAAAGGTTGAACCAAACAGTATTAAAAATATCTCCTCTCGTTATTGGTTGTATGATTCAAACTATAGGTTGTTAGTTAGTTGTGGTTAAACTAGGCACCAGAGGATGTACCCCAAAGGATCACACCAGAGAATCACCACAGAGGATGAGCCTTAGAGGATCACCATAGATGATGCAACATAGAGGATGTGGTGGTTCACTACTCTAGAGCATAGTTGTGTTGTTATATACACTAAAGATTAGCACAAGTTTGTTACAGTTTAGTTACATGAGTCAGAAGTACTTAAATAAGATTGAGTTAATTAGAGATTAACTTGATCATAAGTTTACTTGTTAGTCAAGTAACAATAGTTAGTTAGCATAACCTATTCTATATAAATGGTTATTGCACTTGTAAAATAATAGAGAAATTCTTAGGTGAACTCTTACCTAACATATCATTTTTACACCCAATCACTTAAAATCAAACACCTCATTAAAATAATAAAAAGAATTAATATCATAATTTTTTCTTATTATTTTTAATATTTCTCTCTCCTTTTTCCACTTTCTTTAACCGACAAGAACCACCCACCACCATTTATGTTTCCATTTCCTTAATTAAAATCACACATTTTTTAAAGTTAATAACATGTGTCATATTTTTATTGGTTGTGTGTAAGAATGATGTGTTGGGTGAGAGTTCATGCAAGAATAACTCAAAATAATATTCTTCTCCATTCTAAATTGCTATTAATCTCACACATTAGTGTTTAACTTTTCAATCCAACAACCATATCCTCCTAATAAACCCCGATCAAACAGGCCCTAAAATCTATCATCCATTATTGGCGTCTATTGTGGAAGAAAGAGGATTGTTGAACTTTGTCACCAAAAATCAAGTCAACAAGTTAGGACAAATTTGGATTCCATGCAATAAATGTGTGATGCAATAATTAATTTTAGTTGTCCTGTCTCAAATATGTGGATAATTGAAAAATAGTTTGATGTCTTGTTAAAAAAAAGAAAAAGATATAGTTTGATGAAGATGTGATCTAAGCCAATTAATCTCAAATCAATGGTGGAGATCAGTTAATATAGAAAATACAGGTCCGAGTGAGAACATACACATGTTTTTAGAGTAAATATCCAAATCTATAACAAAAAATGTATGATCAAAAATACTTATTCAAGAAAACAAAGTCACATGTGACAATTTGTTGGCAATGGCAGCATGTAAAACAGTAATGGTGTGTCAATTTTTTGCACGATATTAGTGTCTATGTTCATTATCTCTTTGAATTTGATTGGAATCATGGACATAGGGGCCAAATGACGTTATTACACAGATTTATGTCCTACAAAAAAGACGTGAAAAATTCTTTAGAGGGTCCAAAGAGATAGAAATAGTACAACATTAGGGAAAAGTTAAAATAAACATATTCAATACACAGCTTCATTGTTATGCATTCTAAATAGGATGTAAGTTAAAATAAACATATTCAATACACAGCTTCATTGTTATGCATTCTAAATAGGATGTTTTATGGACAACCTTTTCTTCATAGACATAATGTACCACTCTAAGTGAGAGTGTGTGAAAGACAATAAATATGAGTTTTTTTGTGTGAGTGGACCACATGACACACATGTCACAATTGTGTGTGGGTGTACAAGTAGTACATGCCATCTAAGATGGTCTATGTATCACTTTCCTTCTAAATATCTTTTCTAGTCAAAATATGAACTTTGATTTTTCATATCATAAGAGTCTAATCTCTTCCACTCGACTCATAATTTCTCTTCATTATTTATTACTATATTGTTTTTAACTAGTTAGAAGAGAGTAAAAAAAGGTTGTCAAACAAAATTATCGTAAAATAGTTACACAAATATCATTATTCTAACAAAAAAACACAAGCAAAAATAGCCATTCAAGAAGAAAAAAAATCTTGAAACAGTTTCTTACAATTTTTTGTAATTGTGAGCGTGTAAAACAGTAACGATTTGTTAATAATTTGCATCAAATTAGTGTCTATGTTAATTATTGAGTAAATCACCAGATTGGTCCCTATTTTTGTACCAAATTCTCAAATTGGTCTCAGACTCTCTTAATAACTCAAAATGGTCTCTGTCTTTGTCAAACGTTTCTCAGATTGGTCCCCGACTCTATTAGTTGTTTTGTATTTTAAGTCATTAAAGTATCAAATAAGATCCAAAAGACATTATGTCATTAACCACTAAATAATATCCAAAAGACATTAAGCTAACACTCAAAATAATAGAGTCAGAGACCAATCTAAAAAACATTTAACAAAACAGAGACCATTTTAAATTATAAATAAAGTCAGGGATCAATTTAAGAATTTGCTATAAAAATATGGACTAATTTGATAGTTTATTCGTTAATTATCACCTTGCTATAAAAACACTATTTTGGGTTCTTTAGGGGTCCCAAGAGATGCAAATAGTACATCATCCGGAGAAGATACTATTAATTGAAATATGTTATTTAGTAATTTTATATATTAATAGTTGATATTTGTAGTTGTCATGTATTTAGTACTTTTTCATATTATTATCTATTTAGAATATTATATTGATTGTATTTTCTCACCATAAAAGAAAAGCAAAAATAAATGAAAAAGTTATTTTATTTTCTTTAGATAGTTTTTAATCAATTTTTTACTTTAAGGGCATGATTCAAGAATATAAATAATTGATAAGTTTTATGTATGAAAAATTACTTTTTAAAAATTTAATGCATTGAATACATCATTTCTAAGACAATTTCTTCTATGAATTTTTTAACAAATGTTTTAAAGATATTTGTTGGCATTTTCCTTTCTTAACGGAATCCATCCACATTTGTAATAGGGTAGAGTAGACCTATCAAATGAAAGCCACTTGTTTAAATAATTAATTATTATTGCTACCACACAAGAATGCTAGAAAGGAAATCTTGAGTCATGTTTGCAAATGACTTGTCAAAAGGTCTTAATGTTTACTATTTGTTGTACATTTTAGTCGGCAAGTGAAAGTCTAAGGATTTTTTTGAAACAAAACTATTATGCCAAATCTTTATTAATTTGGCACTTCTGAAATTAATTAACTATGTTATAAAATTCTTGTCACTCTGGTTTATCTTGTCTCAACATATATGATGGAGTGGAATAAAATTGGAGGTATGTCAGGCTAGTCAAAGATTTGGATTATTGTCTTTTCAGAAATAACAATGGTCAAAGTGGACACAACACTTGTTAACAAAAATTATGAATTTTTCCCTAAAAAAAATTATGAATTTTGACGGGTTAAATATAAATGCCCTCTGTTTAAAGTCAAGACTCATGTTTGAAATATTTCTAAGTTGATTATTAGTACCACATCTTCAAGAAAGAATTTTTATGAATAAAACTACGAGAAATGCTAACAACATACATTCTAACATATACTTTTCAACACAATATCTTTGATTGGTTAAAATTCACATGAGACTCACCAAATTCATATGAGACCCACATAATTTAGTGGGACCCATATGAATTTTATCAATCAAAAAGAGTGTGTTGAAAATTATATATTAAAATGTGTGTTGCTAACATTTCTCTAAAACTATTACTTTTATTCCAGGATTTTGAGTAAGTTAAATTGTAGTGGCAAAAAGAGTGTGAAGTTTATAAGGAAATCAAATGAGTCCTTATTTTTTTCTTAACTTAACTCTCAAGTTAACATCTTTCATTTTTTTAGAGGAATATCTTTCATTTTATGTTTATGATGATGATGAATATATTAATATTTAACATTGATTTTCTATTCTTAAAAAAAACATTGATTTTCTAAAATGATTCTTCCCTTTTAATTATTTATAGTTTCTCACTCTTTTTACATTTTTTTTTAAAAATTCTTCCAACGAGATGTAATCATATTTATAGCGTGCTATACACGAAATATAGATATCGTTTTCAATCTAAATTTAAATTTTGATTTATTACGATGTTGTAGTTCAACCTTTTCGACTGAGCCCAACCCTAATTGATAATTTTTGTAAAACAATCAAATGTGATACTTATAAGATTAGAACAAAGGAGTACTATCTATCACTCTCAATTCTCAAATTTTTTATATACTTTATTGTATTTATAACAAATTAAAAGTTAACTATTAATGATTAATAAAAATACAATTGTATAACTTTAAGAGTTTGATCTACTAGTAAAAAAAGACATTTTTTAAAAAGGGAAATGAGTACCATCCCTCACTCTAAGTTTATATTATAAAAAGGGAAATGTTAACGAGTATCTATAGATATTTTTTAAACATTTAAAATGGTAAAATTTTATAAAAGTTTGTGCATTTATTGCATTGAAAATTAAAGTCTTTATTTTTTTTAAAGAATTTTTTTTCATTAAAAATACTTAAATAGTGCTTTAAGAACACTCGTTAACAAGACCTTTATAAAAATTATACATTTTATTTAATTAATTTTTTTTACTATATATCAAATAACCTACCAACATGGATTGTTCCAATCAATCTTGTAATATGATTTATCAAAATTTGTGAGTTATCGCTATTCTATTTAGTTTTTGATAATGTCTTGAATAAAATTAACTTAAGTGAAGATAATTTGTAGGAAAAACATATTCTCAATCGAATAAATTATTATCTAAGGTGTAGGAATCTACCTAAAAAATTGATAAAAAGTGATGGATCTCTCTCTCCCTCAGTGAGGTGGCTTCTTGTGGCCCAAGCTAATGGCGGCTTCTTGGATATTGCCAATACAATGACAATAAGAAAAGACAATGCAATCCTAATCTTCTCAAGTACGTCACATGGACATGTCACACTTCATCATCTTCTAGAATATAGTAAGATTGCATGCCAAATTGGATCAATCTAATCGCAAAATATCAATTTGCCACCTTTTGCATTTTTCCCATTTTTTCTTGCGAAATACTAACCAGTACTTACTAATTAAGAAGATTAATATAAAAATTATGTATTGAAAATTGATAAAAAATGTAATTTTTGACTTTATGAAAATAAAAAATTATTTTTGACATCCTTAACCATTATCTTTACGACATTGATTAGCAAAATCCTTTTTTCTTTTATCCTATCTTCTCAAACTATTCCTGCGTTGAAAATGCAAAAAGGTGCCTAACTCCCCCTTGATGGCAACAAGATAATGATCATTTTCAGCCAATAATTTTTTTTTCTAGGCTAACTGTATACTTCTAGAGTTTATTTTATTTATAATCAATGTAAATTGATTGTCATTTATCAACTACTTTAAGAACTCAATTGAAGTTGCATATGTAAGCATATTGAATATCAAATCTCATAATTAATTCAAGTTTTTCATAAAATTGTCGTGATGAATTGATTGTTGCTAAGTATTGAGATCATCAACACTATATAAGTTTTGATTGTGTCCCTCAAAAAAAAAAGAAGTTTTGATTGTACTCTCACTATTCAATTTTTATGTAAAACTAGGCCTTCCAAATTTATTCTCCAAACTAGATTTGATTAATCAAATCTAGCTCTCCTTATTCGTTGTCTTATGTAAAACTACGTCTTTCATCAATTTGTATTTCAAAGTTTATTTACCCTACTCATGCATAAAAACCTTTTTGAAGTAACCTTAATAATACTTTACAAAACCAGACTCTAAGTGGATTATATACTTACATATGTTCATTCTTGATACAACCAATACCTATGTATTTTCGGTATAACCCATGTTCTAGATGTGGTTTTTTAGTGATTAGTTTTATCTTGTTGGAAATATAAGAAAAGATAATACAACTTTCATGAAGAAATCAAAATATTAAAGTGTGGAACTAGAACAAAATTTAGCCTCCACATCTTGGTGAAAAAGCCACATTAATTTGGAAACATCGTGCCGAATTTGTTGGTTTGAGTAATGTTTCGTAACTTCACAACATCTTGAGTTGTATATTTTATTTTGATGCAAAACTAATAACATTTGAATGCTAACATCAAAATACACCGTTAGAAGTTAGTTAATTCAGTTTCTAAAATTAGTTAGAAAAGTTTGTTACGAGAGCTAACTTGTATCTCAAGTAACATAGTATATAAGTACTCTAGCTCATATATACACCCCGGTCACTATTATACGTAAAAATTAATATTTTATATTAATTCAATTAATGATATATATAGTCTTTATTATAGACCACATATATAATTTAATAAATGAATCTAAAATGTTGATTTTTGCTTATAATAGTAACCAGAAGGTGTATGTGTTTGTATTTTTTGCAACATACAATACAAGTTTAATTTTCTCCCACATTCTCTCTAATCTCTTCTCAGTTCTTTTAGATATTCTCTCTAAAAGTCATTAAAAAAAACTCTTTTGTTCCAACAATTGGCATCGTAGCACTCATTATTCCTGAAACCTTGCAATCATGGTGAATGCGTTAACAATCTCTATGGAACCCTCCTTGTTCTTGATGGAAAGAACTATGATAGATAGCACAAGCATATGAAGGTGTTGTTTATTGAAAATTATTGATTAAGGCGTAGAAAAACTTGCAGCAAACGCAACTGAAGTACAAAGAGTTACACATTGAAGGAAAAAGATTACAAAACGTTTTGATTCACCAGTGTGTGGTCGTTCAATCCTTGAACGCGTTTCAGATGCAAAATTAGCAAAAGAAACATGGGATAACCTTAGTAGTGCATTCTCAAGTACAAATAAGCTCAAGAAGGTGAGGTTGTAGACATTGCACATACAATATGAGAATCTCCAGAGCATTGCATAATTCATCAAAAGGTAGTCACATTGACAAACAACACGAAGAATTATGGTGAAGCTTTGGCAGATCAAACCATATTTGAAAAGATTCCGAGTAGTCTTACTCCAAGATTTGATCACGTGGTTATCACCAAAGAAGAACGGGATTTGGGAAACATGAAGGTTGATGAATTGCAAGAAATATTAGAAGCTCATGAACAAAGGTTGAATGACAGAACTGCAAATTCAAAGATTAAACTTTTAGACAAGTGGAGGAACCCAACGAAGGAGAAGCTGAAGCTTGTTCACTATGATGTTTAGGGTCCAACAAATGTCCCATCTATTGGTGGGAACTGTTTTATGATTAATCTATGAAGGTATAAGTATACATTTTAAAACATAAGTCTGAAATATTTGAGAATTTCAAGAGATGAAAAACCATGATGGGAAATAAGACATGTTTGAAGATAAAAAAAAGCTCAGACCCAACAATTGTGGTGAATATAAAGACACCATATTCAAGAAGTTATGCTTTGAGCATTGATGAGTCAATAATTAGTGTTTTTAATATATTATTTGAGTCTATTTTATTTAGATTTTATATGTTTTTATTTCCTTTTTAAATCTTCAATTGCAAGTTATTTAATTTCCGGAACAAATATTTGAAAGATTGAGTCTTGGAGCAAAAGAAAGGAGATTTGGAGCTGATTTGGGTCAAAAATACGAAGATTTGGTACAAAAATATGAAGTCACTACCACAACACTCCTTTTGCTGCTTTTGTTTCACCGACAAGCTGCCTATTTAGTTTATTTCTAACCTAAAGCCCGTAGTTTCTTGTGGAACACTCTATTGATGTATTTCTTGAGACTTAAGTAGTTGAAGACTATAAATATAGCAGCTAGCAAACATATTGATTCATCTTTTGTTCTTGGAAATAATAAGTGACAATTGTTTCTTTGAATAAAAGTTCAACTTTATTTTATTGTTATTTTATGTTCTTCTTCTTCTTCTTCTTCTCTTCTATGTCTACAATGAACATGAGTGAGTAGACTCTTCTTGTCTCGGGATTGTTGGATGAGTCTAATGACATAATCCCTATCAAACCAAGCCTTGAACCCTAATTTTATGTAAATCTATTTTCTAATCTATTTCACCGTTTTTATAATGAATTAACGAGTATCAAATTCATAAAGCGACAACGAAGGGTTAATACTTGTTAATTCATAATCACAAATATCAAGCGAAGTATTGAAAGATGAAGTTTTGATATTGGAACAGGTGAAATTAGACAAGGGTTGCGAAACATGAGAATAGTCTAGCAAACCTTGAGACAATAAAGTTTGGTGCTTCAAGGATTTCAATAGAAATCAACCAGGAGAATACGCCTGGTTGCTAGAGAAACACACTCACTGAGACCGAAAGGAGATGTGATAGGCTAAAGAGAAACTTGTCTTTAGAAAATAGGTCCAACATAAAGTTCTAGGTTTAGGGTTTGGTTTGTGAAGGATTTGTCACCATGACGAACCAATAATCCCAAGGCGCT
>Ga0228710_1002467_pt1 | contig 29160 bp, 10 predicted proteins | sample MedpolnodulmetaG_FD_177995 | JGI IMG/M metagenome (GOLD analysis project Ga0228710, IMG submission 177995) | Root nodule microbial communities from Medicago polymorpha collected in Santa Monica, California, United States - pink nodules | ecosystem: Host-associated > Plants > Roots > Nodule...
ATATATATTTTTTTTTTTTTGTATATATATATATATATATATATATATATATATATATATATATATATATATTCCTTCTCTCCTGTCCTCTCTATTTTCTTTAGTCAAACTCTTATTTTATTCATGATAACACTTGCACAAATCTCACATAAATTGTTCAATGAATGATCTTTTAGGCAGCACATCTCTTCATTAAATATATAATGTGAACATACACCGATTTTTTCAATACGCCGATTTTCGACCCATAAGTCATAGACGGGAATATTGAATGTTCAAAGCTAGAAGAAAAATATATCTTAAATAAAGTAGACAAAAATAATTCATAAATCTTTTAATTTCTTTATGATAACAAATTCATCATTCATTTCTATAATGGTTTTAAGCAAGTGCAAAAATTTGATCTCAGTTTTGAATTTCATCACATCATTACTATGTTGTTCCTTTTTTGTTCATGTTGTTGCCACACAACAAATCATCAAAGACTCCGAAACTCTAAGCTCAAATAGTGGAAATTTCACCTTAGGATTTTTCACCCCTCAAAATTCCACAAATCGCTATGTAGGAATTTGGTGCAAAACTCAACTTTTTGTTGTATGGGTTGCCAACAGAAACCAACCATTGATCAATGATTCTTCTGGAGTTCTTGAAATATCCAATGATAACAATATTGTTCTTTTGAATGGAAAGAAAAATGTTATTTGGTCAACAAATTTGTACAATGTTTCAACAAAAACCAATTCTAGTGTCACGCTTTCAGATTATGGAAGTCTTGAATTGTTTGAAACAACTACAGAAAAAACCATATGGGCGAGTTCCGATCATCCTACAAATTCATTATTACCAAGCCTGCCATTTACAAGCAACATGACACTCATGTCATGGAAAACACCTATTGATCCGTCCAACGGAAGCTTCTCTTTAGGCATCGAACGGTTAAATATGCCAGAAGTTTTTATTAGGAAAGAAAATCGGCCATATTGGCGAAGTGGTCCTTGGAACAATCAAATATTTATAGGGATACAAGACATGTCAACTCTTTATCTTAATGGTTTTCATTTCGAAAAAGATAGAACGGGAGGAACTCTTGATTTAATCTTCAGAGCAGACGACTATGGACTTGTGATGTATGTTCTTAATTCGACAGGTCAAATGAATGAAAAATCTTGGAGTATTGAGAACGAGGAATGGATGGATACATGGACTAATCAAAGATCAGATTGTGATCTTTATGGTTTTTGTGGTTCATTTGGAATTTGTAATTCAAAAGGGTCGCCAATTTGTAGGTGTTTGGAAGGGTTTGAAGCAAGAAACAATCAAGAGTGGAATAAACAAAATTGGACTAATGGATGTGTTAGGAAGACGCTGTTGCAGTGTGAAAGCGTCAACAATCAAAATAAGAGCGCAAATGGTAATGACGCAGATAGTTTTTTGAAATTGAGTCTGGTAAAAGTACCTGATTTTGCAGAATTGACATCTGTTGAACAAGATGAATGCAAAAACCAGTGTTTAATGAATTGCTCTTGCACTGCATATTCATATGTAGCTGATATTGGTTGTATGTCTTGGAATGGAAATCTAATCGATATTCAACAATTCGAAACTGGAGGATCTGATCTATACATTCGTGTACCACCATCAGGTATTCTTTTTAGCTAGACAAATGTATGTTAGTTGTTATGTTAGTATTTTTCTCCTTTACCAGGTATTATTGACGAAAAATTTGGATCCAGTCCTTTAACTTGATCATATATATTTTTTTCTTTGGACATAAATTCTTCAGTTATAAGTTATTATCCTCCCTTAATTACAGATAAAGGGAACAAAGGAACAGTTATCATTACAGCTTCAGTACTAGTAGGAATTATCATAATTGCCATTGCGGCATATTTCATTTGGATAAAGGTTTCAAAGCCAGGTAAGTACCATTGTTGTTGATCTAATTTTTTCAAACACGCTATTTTACTGTTATGTTTGATGTTTGTGCAACTCTTTCTAAACTGTGATACTTTAATGATTCAGTGAGAAATAAGAAGAAGCATAGAATTTTTCAATTTAACAAAATTGAAAAGGATGAAGAATACAAAACTGACAATGTAATTGGAGAATTGTCACAAGCAAAGCTACAAGAGCTATTACTATATAGTTTTGAAAAGCTTGCAATTGCCACAAACAACTTCCATGTATCCAATAAACTTGGACAAGGAGGTTTTGGTCCTGTATACAAGGTATGTAAATCAAGCGAAGTTAATCATGTTTGAAGTCATTAGTTGTCTAATTTTTTTTTTCTTCTGATGTTTTATTCTAGGGAATACTTCAAGATGGTAAGGAAATAGCGGTCAAAAGACTTTCGAGATCATCTGGACAAGGGTTAGAAGAATTCATGAATGAAGTAGTAGTGATTTCTAAGCTTCAGCACCGCAATCTTGTAAGACTTGTAGGCTGCTGCATTGAAGGAGACGAAAAGATGTTGATGTATGAGTTCATGCCAAATAGCAGTCTGGATGCATATGTTTTTGGTTAGTTCTTTTGAAAACTTTCATAGATTATTTATTAACGATCTGTAATTTATTTTTCAAACATAGGTTTTCTAGAAAGTAATCTGGGAAGAAGATTTAGATGCATCTTCAGATAAGTTCAAAATAATATGTTATGACGATTTTTAACCTTTATAGATCCATCAAGAAATAAACTTCTGGACTGGGAGAAACGCTTTAGTATAATAGAAGGAATAGCTCGTGGATTGCTTTATCTACACAGGGATTCCAGGCTAAAGATCATACATAGAGATATGAAAGCAAGTAATATCTTGCTAGACGAGAACCTGAATCCAAAAATATCAGACTTTGGTATGGCCAGAATCTTTGGAGTGAGTGAAGATCATGCCAATACTCAAAGGGTTGTCGGAACATAGTAAGTTTAATTTACCTTCTTGATTATCCAATCTTATATATGACTATACTCGAAGAGTCAATTATTGTATTTCAATGCAGTGGTTATATGGCTCCAGAGTATGCAATGCAAGGAGTATTTTCGGATAAATCAGACGTCTTCAGCTTTGGAGTTTTGCTAATAGAGATTGTTAGTGGAAGACGAAACTCAAGCTTTTATGAACATGAAAATTCTCTGACTCTCTTAGGATTTGTAAGTCTATACATACAAGAAGATATATTGAAATGATAGAACTTTTGTAGACTTGTTTTTTTAATAACACTTCAATTTGATTTTTGTTTCATTTTAGGCTTGGAATCAATGGAAGGAAGACAATATTTTATCTTTGATAGAACCAGAAATATATGATCATAGTAATCATAGGACTATTTCGAGATGCATACATATAGGACTGTTGTGTGTACAAGAATCAGCTGTGGACAGACCAACTATGGCTGCAGTGATTTCTATGCTGAACAGTGAAATTATGGACATTCCTCCTGCAAGGGAACCTGCATTCCTACTGAGGCAGAATATGTTGAATACAGTTTCTTCTGAAGAAAGAAATGAATTTTACTCCAATAATGCTTTGAGTATCACAGACATTCATGGAAGATAAAAAATATTGAAGCTTTGTGTAAATGATTATCCATAGGCAATTATTGATATTGCTTGAACTTTGTATATTTACAATAGACATAGGAGAATTACTTGATTCATTGTTCTTGAAAAAACTTTTGTTATTGATGTTGTTAGAACTATATGAATGCTTAGTTCTTTGTATCTTTTACAACATTTTTTTAATTGAATATAAATCCACTGAGTTAATGTGTAAATTTGAAACTGTCATTATTTCTTATAAGTTTCACTGGATACAGTGGATCTCTCATCATCCTTCAATAATCCCTCTGTTGTGCAAGCTGAGAAGAAAATCCTGCATTCTAAACGCTATTGAAATGAAGAATTGCATTAAAAGTGTCCAGGTATAACTCTTTCGTGATCAAGCCAATAGCTAAACGTTCAAGATCGGAGTTAATCACACTTTTATCAACACACTCTTGCAAGAGCCCTTAAAATGACACAACAAGGATCTGTAAATGACTTAATGGCCACACGACCATTTAAAGTTGTCCCTTGAATTTGTATTGTAATCTTCACATCTCTTGTGCCTAGAATTTTCTTCAATAAGCAACTTAAGGCTTCTCCTTGTCTCGCTACTTCCTTACCCTTATCGCCATATACCTGCATATGTGGGTATACGGTGATTAGATTTTGATTAAGCATGTGCTACGAAACCTTGTAAACCACGGTAGAAACGAACATTGATTTGATTCTGGAATTCCTAGCTTCTACAAAACCTAGTCAATTTTGCTTTGTAACGCAGGAATGTCTTCCATGACTCATATCAAAACATGCTGTAAGTAATCTTGTGCAATATTCTTATTAATCATTTTGAGTGTTTTGTGTTCTTCTCCTAGGTGTAAATTTAAATGTGGGTTGAATCATGTTAAAGTCTGCTTCAACAGAGTTTACTTCTCTCTATTGCTAATAATTGAGCATTAGAAAATTTGTTTTTTTATTCGCATAAGTTATGATACAAAGTGTGGATGATTGGGTTCTGTTATCTGCGAGAGATATGTCTTCAGATTATGTGAGTTTTTCCTATAGTAATTAAATTCTTATTTTAATGCACTCAGGCTCCTTAATGTGCAGAAGCGATTGCTTGCAAGGAATTACATTGATAACGGAAATGATGACAACCAGTAGCTACACATTACATAAGATGCATCTTTCTGGAGTGCGTCTTCTCTTCGTCGTAGCACCTGCACGGCTGCACATGACCGATCACTGAAGAAGGATGAGAAGTATTGGCCGCCAATGCCCCATTGCTTTGTATGGGTATGGAAACAGAGACGACCCAGGAATTTCGAGCAGTGTACACAATATACTTTTTGGTCTCCATGAGCTTTACAAAAAGATCGCCAATCCCCCCTGATTCTAAAAATTCACAGTTAGAGCATACATCTTAAAAAATAGTTTTCAAGCTCTAAAAAATGAGACTTGTTTTCCTCTTCTTAGGAAAAAAGGATGGGTTATTTCTTGCTTTCTATTCCCATTTTCCACTCACACGTTCTTTAATTTGGCTATGAATGAGTTATTACTAGTATTGATGCCAAGATTTTGAAACCCAACTGTCTATAGAAAAGTTTTAGTTGCTTATTTATGTTTTTGAATTTTCTTAAAGCTCACTTCCTGCAGCAGTTTGCTAACATTTTCTTAAGTCCAATTGCCTTATGTCAAATTAGTAACTCGATAATACAAGATGGGTTCTCCACAATGGCTCCTCAACTAGTATGAGAGTTATCCGATCTTCAGATAAAGTCCAGACAATCATCCCCGACACAGCGACATTCTTCATGTAAAGTCCGGATGATCCTCCCCAGCATCTCATTACTTAGTCTGGAAGTTATTCCCCGACACTTTATTCGGTCATTCAGATTCTACTCCCAGCTCTTCAGCTTCAATGAGAGACTTCCAACATCATTTATGACACGGCTCATCTTATTACGAAGACCAAACGATCTTCCCTAGAAATCTTATTACTAAGTCTGAACTTACCAGCATACTATTGAGTTAACTGGGTTCTCCAGCTAGCTCTTTAATTGAAGAGTACTATTCTGAAACGACACTTAAAAAAGGAACAAATGGAGTGTAGAATTCTATAAGATAGAAAAACAATTCATTTTTTTGTTTTGTTTTGCATATGAGTTTATAAATCATAGTTTATCCATTATAAGCTCGAAACTTTTTTTTTTGAAAGAAGCTCGAAACTTGGCATTAACAAATAGAATTATTGAAACAGACGTTGTCTAACATGCACATGTAACATTGTCTTGCGCACCACCATACACAAATATTCTTGCACACCATACACAAATATGTTTTCTATCATAGGATCAAAATAAGTTACATCATATCATTTTTTATCAAATGGTAAGATTTATTGATCGGATGAAAATAAACTTATGCATGATACAATATTTGTCTCACTTCTTCACACTCAAAACAAGCAGTAACGGATCAAATCAAGAAAAATAATTATAGAAAAATTGCTTTTGATGGAATTTTAAGAATATTATTTTATATGATAAATATTTTCCTTCAAAAAAATTACTTTTTTTTTGTAGTGGCCGAGATTCGAACCCCGAACCTTATGAGGACAATAAAAAAAAATTACTACTCCTATATGATAAATTTATGAATATTTTTATTTGAATAAAAATATTTTTGTAACCCTAAATTTAGAAGTGTCTTCAAAAAAAAGAAACCCTAAATTTAGAAGTAATAGAGCTTCGTTCTAGATCGCCATAACTTGACTCACGACCATACCACAGAGACACACTCACACACCACAGATATATCAAAATTGAAATTCCGATTTATTCTCCTCCTACTCTTTTCACAGTGCGATGACTTGATGCAGTTTGTCTTCTAACCAAAACTCTGATCTAAGAGAGTAAGGTTTTGAGTTTTGAAATGTCACGATCAATTCCAACTGAAGATAGTGTTGGCCCCACCACATGTGGGTACTGTTTCCAGCCAAAGACAATTACTACAAGTAATTGTAACTAGTCTTCTACCTATTTAATGCAAGGATGCATTTTTCTACAAATAGGAAAGCTATGGTATAGCTTACGGTGGACTAGCATGGCTAGGCATAACTTGTTGTGCAGAAAAGTGTGAATGTTTGAAATCCATTCCAACTGTCACACTCTGAATGCTATGACTTTTGGTGTAAGAGGTGTGAACCAATTCCAACTCTTACGGCTCATTTCCCTTATAAATAGAGGCAATTGCAGTGAAGGAAAGCATCAAAGCAGAAGTGAAAATACAAAGCTTATGTGTGTAGAAGAGTGTGAGAGGAAAAATAGAGTGTTGAGTAAATTTGGAGAGTGTGGAAAAAATACACCAGGTGGGTATCATCTCTATAACTTCTAGTGCTATAAAATAATAGCATTCGAATAGGAGTAGGTCTCACGGGAAACACTATATTGTATCTCTTGTGTGTGTAAGAGAGTGGAAAGAATATTGTAATATTCTTTAATATAGCGGAATATTTTTCGGAGTTTGTCCTGTGATTTTTCCCTCGGTATTAGAGGGTTTTTCACGTTAAATATTAGTTTCATTTTTTTTATCGCTACCGCTGCGCGGCAAGTTCCAATCTCTTTTTGGATTTTAGAATTTTAATTTACACTTGCGTTAAGCTCGTCGCCCAACAGATAGGATCAGCTCCTTACCAGATCCAATTATTTGTCACATCCTTTCTTTTCTCCCGACAGAAAACTCTGCTGCCACAAGCATCCTCTCTAAGAGATGGAAACCACTATGGCTCTCAGTTTCCACTCTCCACTTCGATGACGAAACCTTCCCAAACTATGACTCCTTTTTCAAATTTGTGTTCCGTGTTTCTGTCACGAGATATCACATTGCCCCTCCAATCGTTCAACTTCATATGTGAAAAAGCTTCTTATCTCCACTCAGACGATATCAATCGATTTGTTCAAGCCGCTGCTCAACGAGGAATCGAGAACCTCAATCTCCGAATGTCTGGCCCTGTTAGCTTTAGACTCAATTTACCTCGTAGCATTTTTAGTTGCCAGACCCTTGTTGTTCTTCGTTTGTATGGGATATCAATGAATGACTTTTCTCGTGTTGTTGTGGATTTCCCATGTCTCAAAACTCTTGATTTGTCTCATGTATTTTTCAAATGTGTTGAATATCTTCCAAAGCTTCTATCAGGATGCCCCATTCTGGAGGAACTGCAAATAAACTTTGTATTTGTAGTTAATCCCAAGAGACTTGTTTTAGAGGAAAACTTTCAATGCTTACCGAATTTGATTAGAGCAAACATTTCTGACTTGTGTTCTAGCGCGGATGCTGTGTTTACTTTGCTTTGCAAGGCAAAGTTTCTATGTGTAGAACTAGTAAGAATATTATATGACTCTCTATTATATGTTTAAAAGAAATTACGGTTTATTTCATTTCTAACTTTTGTAAATCACAACAGGAGACAGATTACAGCTATTTTCCTACATTTCAAAATCTAACCCACTTGGAACTTATTCTTAAACATAATTTCTGTGAGAACAGGAAGTGGGTTATAGAAGTGCTGAAACTTTGTCCCAAACTTCAAAATCTTACCATTCATCAGGTCTAGTTAATTTCTAAGATTTTCTTTTCTCTTACCTCAACAAATTTTCACATATTTTATTTTATAACATAAATATTTCAATTGTGGATAGGATTCTGAGAATGGAAAGGAAGTTGTGGATAATTGGATGGATCCAACAGTTGCTCCAGAATGCCTTTCAACACATCTAAGAACATGCTTGCTTAAAGGTTGTAAAAGCATGCAATGCGAGGTTCAATTTGCAAACTATATTATGCAGAATGCGAAAGTACTAAACACGATGACAATTAAGTGTTCCTCTTCCATATATATAAGTACCAAGCACCAAATGATAACAAAATTAGCCTCATCGACAAGGGCCTCAACAACATGTAAACTCTTATTTGATTGATGACAATTAGGGTATAGCTGCAATAGTTATATTGTCTGCTTTTTATATTAGATTCTATGAATGCAATGCTAAGATTTGATGGTTTTTTAAGGCATGACCTCTGTTTCATTTTGACTTCATCGTCATTTAGATTTTAAAATATATATTATGTCTTAAATTAATGCTAGATCCTTTCAACTTATTCATTTCTTATCTCATTGGTGTTGTTTTACATGACTTGTATCAATGAATGTCATTTTTTGGCGTCTTGTGGGAATTAAGGAGTAATGGATATCAAAATTTGTTATGTAGACTTGAGTAGTAGGATGACTATAGTAGTAGAACACCATCATGATTTTAAAGGAAAATAGGTTGGGGGGTCTTAGTTTGTATTTCACTCGAGTCGATCAGGTATAATATCATCCTACTATGGTAGCTTTTAGAATTTAATCACTAATTGTTTCTCATTAAGTCTTTCATCCACTTGCTATAGTAATTGAAATCAAGGTCTACAGAATATTGAGACTCAGTTTCTTTTCTGCTAATTTGAATATCTAGTATCAATGAAAATCATTTAGGTTGCTAAGCTCCTTTGTCAACACACTAATGACAAAAAGTAAAGAAAGAAGAGAAAGGAATTCTTTACTCAAATATTTTAGTCTTATATAACCATTATTTATTGACCCTTTGTTTAATATATTCTGTGTAATTGAGCTTGTTGTCAATATTATGCATATGTTCTTGCAGTATTAGGTTGTGCATTGCATATAACGAATTTTTGAGTTAGTAGAGAGATGCTTGACTTTGTTCTTAGTTTTTTTTTCTTCCTGATATGGTATTTGTTTTCCCCATTGACCAAATTACGTAGTCTTCCTTATAAATCTCACTTTGCCACTACCAAGGCCTATGTTACAATGTAGGCTATGGGAAATAGAGAATCAGCACATGTTATTAAGGTTAATGGAATGAGGAATATTCAGTTGCACCATAATAGAATGACTGCACAGCAGTGACCACTGACAGATGACGAAACAGAATTTTAATTTTGGGGAGCTAAATTTTTTTAGACAAAGTGTGTGGAAGATTTTGTCTCTTTGGGCTGGGAAGTTGGCATACAAACCTCATTGATCTTCAAAACTTTCTAAATTTTGTATACCGGTGCCTTGCATACTAGTTAGGGATTTAGTTTGCATTTTGCTATTGCTAGTGATTGCATGCTTGTTTGGAATTTGGTTTGCATTTGATATTCATGTTACTAATTGTGTATTGTGTTGTATACATATTGATTTATTGCATATTTGTTTGCATTTAGTCTGCATTTCCTTTTTGCTTGTATTTATTGCATACTGGTTATGACACATTGTTGTTCAACACTTAACTAAAAATGGTATTTTCTCGCTTGAGTATGTCAAAAGTGAGAAAAATCTTAGACCTTATACAAAAAGGATTTTGCCCTAGGAAAGTTGTCTTGGAGACACCAATGAGGAAGGGCCTAAAGATGTGAATAGAGAAGTGTATGGAGTGTGGTAGTGCTTAATGTGATGATGAGTGATAAGCTCTTAGTAGGCACATAGTGCTATAGAAGTAAACATATTGATTTGAGATTTTATTTTCTCAGTGACCTCATCAAAGATGGAATGATTGATCTAGTTCATTACAAAACAAATGATCATGTATCTGACATTGTAACAAATCCTGTAAGCTTTGTTTGGATTGACGGAATCGGATGGAATTAAGTGGAGTGGAATGGTATAAATAATGATTCCATCGTTTGGATATTTAAAAATTGAATGGAGTGGAATGGAACATATGGTGGAATCCATTCCATCCTATACCATCATCTCCTATTGTTTTTCATTCCCTCCAATTTGGGAGGTATCCAATGGAATGAAATAGCTTAATTGATTAATTACTTTTTTATCCCTATTTTCTTATTCCATCACATACAATGTTTTTTCTCCTCCTTCATGTACTGTGTTTTGCTTCTCTAGGTTCCTTCTTCTCCTTTTCGGCGTCCCTCTCTTGTGTTTCTTCTTCCAATTCAATTTTTATTTATATTTTTTGAGGTATTTCGTAAGGAAAAAAGTCTCAAATGGAAGAGAGAAAAAAAACTCAAACTGGAGAGGTTTCTTCATGTTTCTCCTGTGTCTTCATGTACTGATAAAATTGTTATTTTTATTTCTCCACTTTTAAAATCCTTCGTGTGAGGGGTTTTCATGTTTCATTTCTTTCCTTTTTTCACTTTCTTGAACTCGGTTTTTTTCTTTCTTTTTTTTTTTCGTAAACCATGAACCCATTTTAGTTCCCTTTTTTCTACATAACACTGTTTAAACAAGGACAAAAATGGAGTATTCATCACACTGTTAAGTGCCAAGATTATTCATAACACTGTTATGATTTTAGTTACCTTTGTTATCCAAAACAATTTTGTAGTTGCAAAAAGCACAATAAGGGATACTAGGGTTAAGTATCGTATTCTAGGGTTTAGACTGATTATTGGATGCCTTGAGAATGCTCTCAAGGGTTGTATTTATACCCCTCTATGAGTCTGATTTGTAATTACTTAGGCAGCAAGTAATAGGGGTATTTTGGGTATTTAGGCTTGTTCTAGAGGCTTCTAGAAGCGGACAAAGGCGGCGTCCTGGGAGGATGCGCCTTTAGGCCTTACGGCCCTTCTGGAGGGTGCTGAGGCCTCTGCCCTCTGGGAGGATCTAAAAACCCTTTTGAAGGTCTTTAGGAATATATTGACGGTCCAAATTGATATCAGTTTTGTTCTTTTTTGTAACATAACACTATTATTTTAAATTTATTTTAAATAAGGACAAAAATGGAATAACAAAAATTATAACTCATTCCATTCTGTTCACTTTCGAAATAATGGAATGAAATTTTTGTTCCATTCCGTTCCGCTCCGCTCCATTCCATTTTGTTCCATTCCGCTCCGTTCAGTTCCATCAATCCAAACAGAGCCTAAGGGACACCTTTGAGCAACTGCAAGTAGATTGAAAGTCAGTAAAATGGTAAATTAAACTGATCACTAAATTTCAGTTCAGTTTAAAGGATGATTTGTTAGATCTTTGTATAGTTAGGCCTCCCTTTGTTTAGTTTAAAAGATTATTTTCTTAGTTTTGTTTTTTACCCAGTTTTGGAGATTAGTCGGGTCTTTGTATGTCTTCCCCTTTTCTAAGTCTAAAGTGGTGTGTTTTTTAAATCATAACGGTAGTATCCTTTGCATGAGCTTTCTGCTTTTTTCATTTTTCAAAAAAGGTCGGGTGATAATATCTGATTTTTCTTGGCTGGGTGTCATCTTTTCGATCCAGAAATTGGCTCTTCTGATAGTAATTTTGGGAGTAGGATTATTCTATTTTTTATTCTTTTTGTTTTCTATATGTTTTCTTACCGGAGGTAATCCAATTCGATACTAATATACTCACATCTATCTGCTGAGATTCGAAATTTGGTTCACTGTTGTGTAAATGTGATAGTCGTCCTCCTTCCAAAACACTGAACCTCGTTGGTGGAGTGGAATTAGTTTGTTTGTGTTGCAACTGCTGTAATTATGTTTGACAGTTTTTGGTTTGGGGGTTGAATACTTTGGATTTTTTGGGTTGGTTTATGTTCTCTAAATGCAAGACTGGCCAGAGTCATGTACTCCTGTGGCCATAGCTTGTGCCTGTATATTTTTCATGATTTAAGCCGCAAAAATTTAATTACTTATGAGGACACTTCGCCAGAGTCATTTTATTATCACTGAAGTTTTACAAACACTGCAATTACAGAGGACACTTTGCCAGAGCATTCCTCATGCATGGAATAGTATTACTTCATTGTCAATTCTCTTTGTTATACAGAACCTAGTAACGTGTATGTTTTGGATATCCCCCATCCTAAAATAATATTGGCTAAAATTGTACAGAACACCAAAAATAATGAAAATCAATTTTAAACAATATAACAAAATGCATAAGATACTAGTTTATTAGTATTTTGGAAGTTACTAGATGAAATACCACATTGAATAAAAGTGGTTTGTCTACATGATAATAAATCATATAGAGCATGAAATTCCAAGATGATAAAAAGTACGGCCATGGAGTCTGACTCAAGAAGATAAAAGTGGTCACTTATGACCATTTATCATAACAAGAGGCAATCATCTCAGTAATAGATTTCAACGATTACACAAGTATGTTTCTGTCCTTCATTTTAATCGTGCTATGTTTTAAGCTCCAAGAGTGGTAACTTCACCTTAGCCTTTTTAGTCTTCAACATTCTACAAATCGCTATATCGGAATTTGGTGACAACCTCAATTTACAATCCTATGGGTGCTTACCGGAGACCAACCTCTTTTTAAAACTGTCAGCACGTGGCACATGTGCTCATATGTGCTAAATCAGCAAAATTTTCACCATATGAACTTTTTTAAAACAATTTTAACTTTGTAATATATGTGTAGTCAGAAAAGTTACTCTGTAAAAAAAACACAGATGATACCCCTTGTTAGACTGTGTTTTTCAGCACACTCAATTCAATAGGAAAAGACATGGCAAGTTGGAGTTAGTGGTTGTTCACATTCCAGAAAGTTATAAGTTCGACAGGTTGTGTTAGCATTTGGCATATTAGAGATTACAAATCCATTTCAGCTTCGATAGAAGAATTTCAAAATGCTTATGAAGAGGCAAGATCAAAAGGTCGAAGACACGTGGGAGTTTGTCAAGGAATCTGAGAGCATATCAAAGACACATGTTGAAAGCTTTTAGTTTGTGATATGTCCAGTAGTAATCAGATAGAGGCAACGGCGTTGTATAATTCTCTGGTGCGGCGACGGAATGGTTTACACGGTGGAGCAAATGATGCCTGTGAACACGTTAGCACTCCAACGCCCAAATCAATGAGAGAGAATGAGATTGGATATTTCTAAGTGTTACATGTTAATTGATCGCAATTGAATGAATGTCGATGTTATTTGTTGGAATGATTGTGATGAAAAAAACCAAAAATCGCTCAAAAATCGCAAGGTTTAGAAGATACTTCAAGTTGAGTGTAAACACAGAAAATGAAACTACAACATTTGTATTGTCTTGTACAATGAAGCTTTTGGGAGATACGTATCGGAACATGGCAAGCGGTAGTTATATCCGATATGCTCCAATAGATACATATCAGACTTTAAAATAGGGGTAATTTGGGTATTTTAGGGGCTCAAAGATTTGGGGAGCCTACAAAGAAAGAATTTTTTTAGTTACACCCTGTTTAATTCTTGTTATACCCTAAATGGCAAAATTGCCTTTAAATAAAATTTAATTTTCAAATTCATCCAAAACCCTTTGCATCGTTTTTCCTATTCAAAAACTCAGTTTAAGTAGGTTATGTAAATTGAATTTATTGTATATACTTAACCTGAAATTTGCATTAATCTCCTCAACCTTCTTTAATGATTCTATGTAATATTATTTTAAGTATATTCATGTATACTCGGTTTAAGTATGTAATGTAAACTAAGTTTACATGTATCTACTTAAACTGAATTGAATTTAACCTCAACATTTAGATGAATGTTTACTTAAATTTAATTAATGTAAAGTGCACCATCAAATACCCGTAGTTTGTAGAGTGCATAACATATCAGCATGTTGAACAACAAGAAAAAATAGAAACTCAAAATCATTGAAAAAAAGAAGAAATTCATTTACATATATGCAATAGACTATGGATGAAAGAAGTTTTGATTCACTCTTTAATCTTTCATTGAGATTGATTGAATATCCATAATTGTTTATAGGTAAAAAAAAAAGGTAAAAGTCTAGAATAACGATGAATTAGAGTTTTGAGAAACTTATATGAAACGGTAATTTTGACATTATTGTAAAATTTTAAGTAAATATAAGTATAACCCGAAATATACAGGGTGTACCAGAAAAAAATGTCTTGATAAGGACAATGCATAATATATGCAAAGTCCAGGGTTCGAACCCCGGCCACCACCAAAAAAAGAAAAAATCATAAATGTTATGAATATTATAAGTGGATGTTCATATAGCAATTGGGTTATTGGGTCATACTATTAGCTTATTGGGCTATATTGTGCTTGCTCCCCAAGTCATTGTATTTCTCTATAACATTTAGACCATGATAGAAATATATAGAAGTATAAAATCCATTTGATCTCCATGTTAATTTGAAAAAGAAACTAGGCAAATATGCTCTTGAAGTAGCAAAAATTGAGAAATCATACTATTTATTTTATATAACTGATGTTGTGGTTATGATAATTGATTTAGTAGAGTTTACCATATCACTCATACTCCTCTATAAGTGGATGATCCCTCCCTTTTCAATCTCAACTAAGGACGGACGGAAGCCTTACGTCAATGTCACAAAATTCGGTTAGAATGAAATTAATATTTGATCAAACATTTATTTTATTTCATTATTTGTGAGAATTTTTTTTATGTAGTAATATTTTAAAATTCTATATATTGTTTTGTTTCCTTTTAGAATCTTGCAAGATTGTTTCCTTATTTTATAACCAAATATTTGATTTTGATTTTTGTTTTCTTCTTTCTTTATTCCACAAGATATGGTTTGTTTCCATTTAAGAATTTTGCAAGATCGTTTCTTATTCCACAAGATTTTTTGAAGGCTTGAATGTCACATTTTTATTCGAATCTCGTATGATTATTATCTCATAAATATTACATGTGAGATATGTATATTTTCTTATGAAATAAATTTATTTGATCTTGATTTTATATATAATATACACATATATTAGTGCAATGGAAGAACATATTATTGTAAACTAGAAGTTTACATATTATATTAAGTTTTTCGTTGGCAAGATCCGGTAGGGTTATCTTGGATCTATTATGATGCGAAAATAGTAAACAATTTCTATTGACAATTATTAAAGAACCAGAAGATTCTTCAAACCAAATATATTTGTGTGTTATTGGTTCCCAAAGAAAGTTGACAATTTGATACAACTTATATAAGGTGATACTGTAAATCAATATATATTTTATGACTTCATTGATGCATCAACTATATGATCACATGTATGTTTGTTGTCAACTCACAATCAGAAGTTTGTGTAATTGTTTTCTTAACTAAGTTGACGAAGAGTTTATTTTATGAGCTTTTTATAAAGCATTTGAAAAGTATCAATTATCGATTGAAATTAATATTGAATAGCTTGTAGCATATGCTCATAAAATGGACTTGAAGATCCGTTCTTTAGACGTCTAAAGTTAATTGTATGATTGATACTTATGAGATCATACCTTCAAAACTCTACTTTGGGAATAACCAATCATGTATGTTTAAATATTGATTCGCATCAAGCCAACAAGTTACCATAAGTAAGTTCTCCCCTGAATTTATATTTTGGTTAAGAACTTAATATTTCTCATCTAAGTAAATTTTTGAATGTGTTGTGTATATCACAATTGCTCCAATATAATGCACTTAGATAGATCTTGATAGAATATTGAGAAAATCTATTTGATATGAATCTTCATCTATTATAAATTGTATTGAGCCAACTTGTTTACAACTTAGTAGGCTAATTAGTTTTCCCAATATTAGGGGGAGAGAATAAGCAGCTGAAAATGTGAACCTGGTTCAAATGAATTATTTGAAAGAAAATATTATTGTCTCATCTTGATCCTCAAAATATAACTCATTTCCAAAGTTAAACAAATAAAATAAGCAGTTGTTAATGCTCCAAACGAAATAGATGTCCTTGTCGGATTATTGCAAATGAATCTCCAACTGCGCATGAAGCGTGGTAGACCAATCGGTTCCACATACAAAAATTCTCAAACAAGAAATGAGTTAAAAGGAAAGATAACCCTAATCAGGATGTGAAAGCTCTAAAAGAGTCGTCTAACATAATTGATTTTTAAGTTCGAGAAGAATTGATCAGGTACTTAAAATTTATGAAAAATAAAGAGATCTCAGAAAATTATGTCATGAATGGAATGAGGTGGAACCAAAATGAAAGTCAATGTTGATGATGTTTTTGCATATAATATAGCGTTATATGTGATGAGTGATAATGAGGATCATGAATTAAAGTCAATAAAAGATTATAGAAAAAGAAAATATCTGCAGATGGAAAGAGACAATTCTTTGAAAATCAAACTCGCTTTGTAAAGCTAAACTTTTTGGACTTGTAGTCCGCACACTTGAAGATGTGAAGTTAATTAGATATATACAATTTTTCGCGCGAAAGAGAATTACATTGATAAAATACATATGTAAAGAGTTTGATATATTCACCGGAAGTGAGCTGATATATGTTTAAGAGACATATTCACCTGAAGTGAATTCAAGAACTTTTTTTGTTTGATTAAGTTTAACATCACATGAAAGGCTCAATTTATATGTAAGATATGTTGCAATATAGTTGTATGACTCACGTGATAGTGATGAGTATATGAAACTCTCTGATAGAGTTAATTTTCGTGAGAAATTGAAAAAATGACATCATATGTCCATTTTAATGTATTTTGTTAATTATATGTATTGTGGTATTTTGTTTTTTTTTTTTGTAAATATTAGTAAATACGGATATCGTAACAAATTCAAACATACATTTTGTATCTAAGGGAAACAACATGATCAAGGAATTGGAGAATGTTCTTTCAACAACTCAATATGAAGATAATATCTCAAGCACTGCTCATTTGAAGAAGGGTATGGAGATAAATCAAATCTCTCTTCAAAGTCACCGTCAAGTAAAGCTTTTGAGTAACTAGAATAGAAGACTATTTGACTTTCTTCGTCTTATATACGAGTGTCTTTATGAGGGGGAGACATAAATTTGTTCTGCACTCTTTTTCCCTTAACCAAGGTTTTATCCCATTGGGTTTTCCTGGTAAGTTTTTAACAAGGAAGATTATCATACAAAATGAGGTTGTACTCTTTTTCCTTCACTAGAATTTTTTTTCCAGCTGGTTTTTCTCTAATAAGGTTTTAATGAGGTATATCCTCGATGGGCATCCAAGAGAGAGTGTTATGAATATTATAAGTGGATGTCGATATAGGAATTGGGTCATACTATTAGCTTATTGGGCTATATTATGCTTGCTTTTCGGGTCATTAGTGCTTGTTTCCCAAATCATTGTATTTCTCTATAAATATAGAGCTCATGTAACCTAATTGAACACTACAAAGGAATAATAGAATCATCTCTATTCACTTTCTTTCTCCTCCTCCACTTCTCTCTACTTTATTCTTGTTCTTATTTCTTTACTTACTTTCCTCACATTATAGGACACCGTTTGGCCTGTTGAAGAAGCGAGAACGAGTTTCTATTAAATTAAATGAACCCACAGATTCACATCATACGACACCGTTCTCTTTTCCCATACATCTTCCAAAACCCTCGTTCATTCTTTCACCACTCTCAACAAAACACCTACATTCCTTCTAATCCTTTTCTCAATCGTTTTCCAAAGGTATTTAGGTATTTTGGTTCAATTTGATTACCATGATTTCATGATTTAGCTATATAGTTGTTTCGAACCTCAATTTCTAAACAGATCGATTTTGTTTAGAACTCTGATTTTGAAGAGTAGGGTTTGAGTTTGAGATGTCACGATCAATTTCAAGTGAAGATAGGATTAGCGCATTACCGGATCCCATAATACATCACATACTTTCATTTCTCCCAAACAAACTCTCTGCTGCCACAAGCGTCCTCTCAAAGAGATGGAAACCATTATGGCTCTCACTTCCCACTCTCCACTTCGACGACAAATCCTTCCCAAACTACGACTCCTTTTTCAGATTTGTGTCCTACGTCTTTCTCTCATTAGACACCACGTTACCCATCCGATCATTCCACCTCAAATCTTCAAAAACTTCAACCCATCACTCACACGATATCAATCGATTTGTCTACGCTGCAGTGCAACGAGGAGGAATCGAGAACCTCAATCTCGAATTATCTAGCATGCTTTTCGTTAGAGTCAATTTACCTCTTAGTATTTTCAGTTGTAGGACCCTTGTCGTTCTTCGGTTGTCTGGGTTAAAAGTGAATGACCTTTCTCAATTGGTTGTAGATTTCCCTCTACTAAAATCTCTTCATCTATATCATGTGGGATTCGAATGTCTTGAACATTTCATAAAGTTTCTTTCAGGATGTCCCGTTTTAGAGGAATTGCAAATAGAATGGATATATGAAAGGAATGACGACGAGTCAATTGTTTTAGCGGAAAACTTTCAATGCTTACCGAATTTGATTAGAGCAAGCATTTCAGAATTGTCTTCTAGGGCAAATGTTCTGTTTTCTTTGCTTTGCAGGGCAAAGATTCTGTGTGTAGACCTGGTAAGAATATTATATGACTCTCCAATAAATGTTTAAAAGAAATTTGGTTTTATTTCGTTTCTAACTTTTGTATATCACTGCAGGACGGTTACAGCCATTTCCCCGTGTTTCAAAATCTAATCGAACTTATTCTTATACATAAAGGATGTGAGAAGTGGAAGTGGGTGATAGAAGTGTTGAGACGTTGTCCCAAACTTCAAAATCTTACCATTAATCAGGTTTTGTTCTTGTTTAAGATTTTATTTTATTTTACCTTAACAAATTTTTACATATTTTATTTTATAACAAAACTATTTCAATCATGGACAGGATTCTCCGAATGGAAATGAAGTTGTGGATAATTGGATGGATCCAACTGTTGCTCCAGAATGCCTTTCAACACAACTCAGAACGTGCATGCTTAAAGGTTGTAACAGCATGAAATGTGAGGTTCAATTTGCAAACTATATTATGCAGAATGCGAAAGTATTGAACGTCATGACAATTAAGAGTGCCTCTTCCATAGATATAAATACCAAGCACCAAATGATAACAAAATTAGCTTCGTCGACAAGGGCCTCAACAACATGTAAACTCTTATTTGATTGATGACAGTTAGGGTATAGCTGCAATAGTTATATGTCTGCTTTTTATATTAGATTCTATGAATGCAATGCTAAGATTTGATGGTTTTATTATAAGGCATGACCTCTGTTTCATTTTGACTTCATTGTCATTTAGATTTTCAAATATATATTGGGTTTCATATATTAGATTAATGCTAGATCCTTTCAACTTATTCATTTCTTATCTCATTGGTGATGTTTTACATGACTTGTATCAATGAATGTCATTTTCTGGCGTCTTGTGGGCAGGAGTAATGGATATCAAAATTTGCTACATAGACTAGAGTAGGACGACTATAGTCGTATAACGCCATCATGATTTTAAAGGAAAATAGGTTGCGGGGTTTTAGTTTGTATTTCGCTCGAGAGTCAAGACTATGAGTCAGGTATAATATCATCCTCACTAAGGTAGCTTTTAGAATTTAATCAATAATTGTTTCTCATGAAGTCTTTCATCCACTTGCTATAGTTATTGAAATCAAGGCCTACAGAATATTAAGACTCGGTTTCTTTTCTGCTAATTTGAATATCTAGTATCAATGAAAATCATTTAGGTTGCTAAGCTCCTTTGTTAACACAATAATGAGAAAAAGTAAAGAAAGACGAGAAAGGAATTCTTTACTCAAATATTTTAGTCTTATATAACCTTCATTTATTGACCTTTTCTTTAATATTTTCTGTGTGGTTGAGCTTGTTATCAGTACTATGCAAATGTTATTGCAGTATTAGATTGTGCATTGCATATAATGAATTTTTTAGTTACCAGAGAGATGCTTGACTTTGTTCTTAGGTTTTTTTCTTCCTGATATGTATTTGTTTTCCCCATTAACCGAATTACATAGTCTTCCTTATAAATCTCACTTTACCAATACCAAGGCCTATGTTACAATGCAGTCTTGCTTGGTTAGTCGAGGGAGGAGTTAAATGGGAGGCTAGAGACCTGGAGGCAAGCCTTAGAAGCGTATGGTTTCCGCGTGAGTAGAAGCAAGACGGAGTATCTGGAATGTAACTTCAGGAAAAGGAGAAGTGCGTCTACCTTGGAGGTGAAAGTTGGAGATCATATCATACCCCAAGTTACACGGTTTAAATATCTTGGGTCCATAATACAAAATGACGGAGAAATAGAAGCAGATGTAAATCATCGTATTCAAGTTGGGTGGTTGAAATGGAGAAGAGCCTCAGGTGTTTTGTGTGATAAGAAAGTATTACTAAGCTGAAAGGAAAGTTCTATCGGACAGCAGTTAGACCGGCAATGTTGTATGGTACGGAGTACTGCATGATTGATTTCACTTAAAAAATGTTCCACCAAATAGAGTTGTAATTGTAAATCATCATGTGAACTAGCTTCCTCTGTAACTTCGAAGGATAGTCTCCATTGGTTGGCGGATCTACCAACAATTCTAAGGGGAAGATGACTTCTCATAGAAAGAGAAAAACCTGAAGGCTACTCACTATGAGAGAAAAACCTCCTATTTTTTTTTTGGATATTGCTTCACTCACTAAGATAAATTTGTTCATTTTGGCTCTATGACATTGTCATAAAATCTTTAAACACACTTCTCCTGCTCTATGAATTCACTTCTGGTAGTTCGATTTGGATATGACGATTTCATGATCTTAATATACCTGCTTGAATAACCAAAAATATGTTTCCTAAAAGATGCAAGATAAGACAAGGTTTAATTATGTTGTTGTAACAATGAAATATCCTTCATAGTGTGCTTTAAAATATTAATAAACACGCGCAAGGTGGTGTACCAGATATTAATTTGGAAAAGTATTGCTTCATAGTCAAGTTAATCCCTTTGTTCTCTTTGTTATACAGAACCTAGTATCGTGTATGTTTTGATTATTCTTCATCCTAAAATAATATTGGTTTAGATTGTATAAAATACCAAAAATAATGAAAGTCAATTTTAAACAACATAAAAGAATGCATAAGATAGTTTTATTAGTTACTAGTACTTAGCTAAGTTACAAGATGAAATACAACATTGAATAAAAGTGGTCCATCTCCATGATACTGAACTATATACGCACTTGCAAAGTCACACATCAAACCTTGTTGTTGACTATTAGCATGGCCAAGGAGTCTCAAGATGAAATATGTTTCTCAGTAATGAATTTCAACAATTACAAAAATATGTTTCTGTTCTTCATTTTGATCATGCTATGTTTAATTTTCTAGATGTTAGTGTTGCCATATACACCATTATTACATTTACATCAACTCAGTTTATCAAGGACACTGGATGGTAACCTTACCTTAGGCTTCTTCAGCCCTGACAATTCTACAAATCACTACATCGAAATTCGGTGACAGCCTCAATTCACAATTCTATGGGTTCCGAATGGTGCAACTGATTCAAATTCCAAAGGTAAAGTATATTATATATAAAAAAAATTACAAATTCAAAATTCGGTACCACCAAATTGTGAACTGAGGCTGCCACCAAATTCCGAATTGGTAACTTTTGTGCCACACTGAGTGGTAACTTTACCTTAGGCTTGTATATGGGTACTTTACAGTTAATGGTAACTTCACAATCCTAAAGGTGCCGGTGCCGAACATTGCAATCAATTCAAATTTTAAAGGTAAAGTATATGATATAAAAATAAGAATGTTACTTTTTCCACCCTGCTGCCTTCTTACGCGTCCTGCAATAATGTTAAAAATACCCATGGTCCAGATTTTATTTTTCGAACCAGATTGTTAGTGCACTCCAGATTTTAAAATCCGGACAACGTCGAAATAAAATTTTAGTGTCTTTTTGATGTCAAGGGTCTCTGTTGACCGTTATATAACCCTCGCATAAGCTGCAATGCAATTGCAGGGGTCATATGAACGGTCAACAATGACCATGATACCACAAACACTCCTACAAAACTTAAAAAATTTGAAGAAATTGAAATAAAAGAGATGAAGTGAAGAATGAAGGAATTTGGTGAACATGCAAGCCTATTTATAGCCTAAAACAAGTCCAAGGTCATTTGGAAGTCAAGGAAAACGTGTTTGTCATTCAAAACCATCCAAAAAGCACATTGAAACTCCACTAATCGGCCAAACCTTTGGTGAAATGTCACCGTCCAAAAATAAACTGAAGGGTTCCGGATTTAATATTCTGGAATGCATAAAGTTTGTCTGGATTTTACAATCCGGACAGCATCAGACCTTGTATTCTGGAGCTTTTTCGTGGCGAATGGCTTGGGAAAAAATAAAACAAAGGTACGTAACGTAACATAAGAATAAAAACAACATATTCATCATATTCGTCTGGTGTTTCAAGAGGATTTCTTTGAGTTAGATCATGTTGTCTTGCCAAATGACATATTCATCTGGCATGCAGCAAGATCTAACTCATAGCAACCTCTTGATATTTTTGAGTTATCTATCTATCTATCAAGAAGACAACAAGGAGTAACTATATATTTTTGAAAGCATGTTGAGGATTTTCAGCATGCTGGCACATAGAGAGAAATCTATTTGTCACATAGATAGCTATATATGTTGCGGCAGCATGACAAAGATCCTCAGCACAATGACAAAAAATTTCATGGTTTTCTATGGTGTGTTTGTGTGTTTTGCTGGTATTAAAGCTGAAAACCGGAGAGCACTTATTTATAGGGGTCCTTGGATGTTGTGGACCACATAAACTCTTGGTGCAATGTGGTCCATACAAAAGAATCCTATGCTGAAGTATTCCGGATTTAGTAATCCGGAATACACTTACGCCCTATGTGAATTCAGATTTCATAATCCGGAATGCATATATTTGGTTATTTTATCGATTAAATGAACATCTTTGACGTAAATTAAAACATAACGAAAGTTTAAATAATATATATTATTCAAAACATAATGCAACAACTTAATTTAATAACATACAACTAACACGTAATTAAAACAACATAAAACACACGATTAATTAAAACATAGCACATTATCACGGATCATTTAAACTAACTTCTTCCTCTGGTCTCTCTAGCAGAGCCCTGATCTCTTCGTATTTCCTGGGCCAGATCAAACTTTTTCGAATTTGTTTAGCAGATCTAACCAACGAAGCGTCCAACTCGATCGGTCCTCTAATACTGTGTTGACCAAAGACAGAGAACATGGTTCTCACGTCGTTATCGTTTTTGAGTTTCATCCGGCTGAGTCGGACAATGGACATCGATATTCAACACCGACCATCCTCCATGTGTCTCTGTGGTTGAGTTGACGGTTGATTTGATCCAGCTGGTCCTTCAGCCCGGAAAGGGTGACATCGTTGCGAATCCTAAACAGATGGGGTGGTTTTCCATCGTTGTAGTAGACTGCCGCTAGCTTAGTGTTCAAATCAAAGCCAGAGAATTCCATGATTTTTTTTAGGTGTAGTTTACTTGTAATGAAAACAGGGACCCCTATTTATAGAGTTATTTGGGCGTTCAGGACCACATAAACTCTTGGTGCAATGTGGATCACACAAAAGAATCCAATGCTGAAGCTTTCCGGATTTCAAAATCCAAACCATCCATCACCCTACAAGAAGAGCAAAGTTTCCTGTAGTTTCACCATGATCGTATTTTTCCGAAATATATAATCTGGAATCCATGTGTAATCCGGATTACATATTCCAGACTGCATCAGAAGCTTTTGACCGGTGGTCTGCACCACAAAGAAAACGTTTTTCAAACGTTTTAGGCGGTGGTCAAGTTGAAAAACGTGTTTTTACACGTTTTTTGACTGTAATTATGGCTTCCCACCTATTTTGCTTTCCCTATAAATAGTCTCATTTCCTCACAATTTCTCACACCCTATTCTCTTCTTCTCCTCTTCCTTCTACAACGACGTGTTTTCATCGTTGGCCTTTCACAGAAAGAGGCCTCTTTGGAAATCCATCAGGGGTTATATGATCGGTCAACATGGAAGGGATCAGTCTAGGTGTGAGGTTGGTCTGTCCGGGTGTAAGTTTGATCATCATGGTCTCTTTCTCCCTAGAGGCCCCTGTGCCCCCTCTGTTTCTCCTCCAACAGTGAAGCTACTGGTATGTCCTATCAGCAGCACTGTTTTCTTCTTCCCCTCCCTCCTCTTTCCTCCCCCTTTGTTTCCCCTCCAACAGTGGCTGGAGCCACTGGTATAGCATACCCCCTTCCCCTTAGAAATAATTTTAGGTTTTTATGTAATAAACTTAAAAAACTTCAACATTATTGTAATGTATTATTAATATATCAATAAAATGAGTTGTTTTTATTCTTTTGTCTTTTTATTTCTGTTTTACATCTCTATTTGCAGTTATTTTACGAATTTGAAAGCTTAAAATGAAAAATTCTGGAAAAAGATCATTCCGGATAAATCTGGAAAATACTAACATTGCTATTCGGAACAAATAATCCGGACAAGGGTATTTTCGGAAAAAATAGAGCGCGCTAGAAATCCATAAGGTAGGAAAAGTAATACTCTAAAGATAATTATAAAGGCTAAAATATGGTTTTGGTCCCTGCAAATATGCCTCGTTTTGGTTTTAGTCCTTGTAATTTTTTGTTGTTGTTTTTGGTCCCTGCAAATATGCCTCATTTTGGTTTTGATCCCTGGTCCCATTTTTGTGATGATTTACACACATGGCACATGATGACTGAACCCATTTATTAGAAAAATAGTCCCTACAAAATCTTTTGATTTTTGAAAAGGTTCCTGCAAAATATTTTACTTTAGAAAATAGTCCCTGAAAATATTTTGCAGGGACCAAAAACAACAAAAAAAATTACAAGGACTAAAACCAAAACGAAACATATTTGCAGGGAACAAAACCATATTTTAGCCAATTATAAATTTAAAGTTTGGTACCCACCAAATTGCGAATTGAGGCCTTGTTCCAAAAACAGTTTTTATCACTTTTATCGTGTGATTTGAAGCTGCTTTGCAGAATCAAAATCAAAACAATATAGAATTTTGACTTAAAATAATTGATCTGTCTAGGTATAATGCAATGATACCAATATCCTATTCTTTCTTATTTAGCTGCAACACAAGGTTACAAAGCAAGACTCTTACTTTAAATTCTAATAGCCTAAACTGCATTTTTTTGACCTCTAAGTTTCAAAATGTTACGATTTTGATCTCCTATTTAAAAAAATGACAATTTTGGCCCCTTTCGTCCCAAAATTGCTGAGAAGACGCCACGTGTCCCAAAAAAGGAGCCATAATTGCAACTTTTTGAGAAGATAAAGGGTCAAAAGATCATATTTTCCTTATGTTAAGGGGTCACAAGAGCATATTTCCCTAAACATAGGGGGTCACTTTTGTCATTTTTTTTCATAGGGGGCCAAAATCGCAACTTTTTAAAACTTAAGGGATGAAAAGTATAGAACTTGTATGTATTAATTTTTCAAAGCATGCAATGAAGGATATTTGATTGTCATAACAATAGAATTAAACTTTATCTTATCTTGCATCCTCGTGCAGGTGTGAACATCAGAAAATTATTGTCGAAAGCAGAAACAAACTTACAACCAAATCATGAAATCATCATATTCAAATTGAACTATCAAAAAGTGAATTTATAGAGCAAGAGAAGTTTATGCTTTGATGACTGGCCTGTTTGTTATGATTAGCAAAAAATATCCTTCATATTTCTATGATGAATACTTCATATTGCTAAAAGTGGTTTTTATGAAAAGTTAATCAAAAATAGTTGAAGTTATTTCGAACTTAATTGTTAAAAAAATAAAAAATATTAATTTTGACATTCCGCAATGTAGATATTCATTGTTTAAAATGTTTAGAAAAATATAAAATTCTCTCTAAAAAATGAATTTTTTAACAAACCGTGAATTAAATATAAATTTTTAAGCGTAAAAACATAAAAGAAATTATATTTAATTCATATTATGTTAAGAAATTCTAATTTACAGAAAAGTAAAAATTTATGCAAAATCTGAATGTGAAAGGAATAAGTAAGGTTTACCTGCTAATTGATCGCAATTGAATGAATCTTGACGTTGTTTATTGGAACAATTGTGATGAAAAAACCTAAAATCACTCAAAAATAGTTGAGTGCAAAGCAGGAAATGAAACTACATGAGTATTGTCTTGTACAATGAAGCTTTTGGGTGATACGTACCGGAACACGACGAGCGGTAGCTATATATGATATGCTCCAATAGATACATACCATACTGTGAAATAGGGGTAATTTGGGTATTTTAGGGGCTTGGAGATTTGGGAAACCTATAAAGAAAGAATTTTTCTTGCAACACCCTATATGCATTAACCTCCCAACCTTGTTTAATGATTCTACATAATCTTATTTTAAGTAGATACATGTATACTCGGTTTAAGTAGGTAATGTAAACTAAATTTACATGTATCTACTTAAACTAAAATAAAGTTAACCTCAACATTTAAATGAATGTTTACTTAAATTTAATTAACGTTGACACCATCAAATATCTGTAACTTGTAGGGTGCATAACATATCATCACGTTGAACCAAAAAAAATAGAAACTCAACATCGTTGAAGAAAAAAAAAAGTTCATTTACCTATATGCAATAAATTATGGATGAAATAAATTTTGATTTACTCTTTAATTTTTTATTGAGATTGATTGAATATCCATGATTGTTTGTAGGTAAAAAATGGTGAAAGTTTAAATGAATCAGGGTTTTGAGAAAAAAAGTATGAAAGGGTAATTTTGGCATTATTATAAAATTTTAAATAAATATAGGTGTAACCAGAAATACATGGGGTGTGACCAGAAAAGAATGTGAAGAAATTTTCCTCAAATTATACGACACCGTTTAAGAAATGAGAACGAGTTTCTATCACATGACATGAACTCACAGATTCACTCATAACTCTCTTTTCTTCTCCAAGTTAATAGTAGGGTTTGAGTTTGAAATGTCACGATCAAATCGAAGTGAAGATAGGATTAGTTCCTTACCAGATCCAATTATATGTCATGTCCTCTCTTTTCTTCCAACCAAACCCTGTGCTGCCACAAGCATTCTCTCAAAGAGATGGAATCCATTATGGCTCTCAGTACCCGCTCTCCACTTCGACGACAAAACCTTTCAAAATTATGACTCCTTTCACCATTTTGTGTCATTTATCTTTCTATCACGAGACATCACATTACCCATCCAATCATTCAATCTCAACTGTTCAAAAGTTTCTACCTGCCAGTCACACGGTATCATTAGATTTGTCGATGCCGCTGCACAGCGAGGAGGAATCCAGAACCTCAATCTCGAAATATCCCACATGCTTTTCTTTAAAGTCAATTTACCGACTAGTATTTTCAGTTGTAAAACCCTCATCGTTCTTAATTTGAAAGGGTTAATAGTGGGCGACCTTTCTCAATTGGTTTGTAGATTTCCCTCTCCTAAAAACTCTCCATCTATGTTGTATGCGTTTCAAAGTTCTTGAACATTTCGTAAAGTTTCTATCAGAATGTCCCATTCTAGAGGAATTGCATATAGATTTGGTATACGGAGCGAAGAAGTAACTTGTTTTAGTGGAAAATTCTCAATGTTTACCAAATTTGGTTAAAGCAAACATTTCTTATTTGTCTTCAAGGGTGGCGAGTGTTCTTTTTACTTTCCTTTGCAAGGCAAAAATTCTGTGTGTAGAACTGGTAAGAATATCATATGAATCTCTCCAATAAATGTTTTAATGAAAGTAAGGTTTATTTCATTTCTAACTTTTGTATCTCACTAAGGGCACAAGGCAAAAAGTAATGTTTTAATGATCTATAATCTATATTTTATTTGTATATCTTTTTAAATGATAATCTTCATTTATTTTTACAAATAAAGATAATCCTAACTCGTAAGTGGTACTTTGAGATGACTCGGATCATAATTTTTTTTTTAAACTAGTAAAAGACCCTTGTTTTCGCACGAGTCACGTAACATTGTGATAATTATATATAAAATAATTAGATTGTTAATATTGTAGAATGTTTATAGATATTAAATGAAAATTATGAGTATTAATGTAATGTTTCTATTAAATATTTTTCTCTTATATATACAAAAATTTGTTAAATAGTTGAGTCACACCAGTTATTAATTTTATTTCCTTATATATGCGGAAACAAATTTTTATGTAGATATATGAGAATGTTTATAACCGATGACTATTTTCAAAATCAAAATTAGTGTAGTGTTTCTATTAAATAAATTTTTATTTTATATGCAAAAGATTGTTTAGTGTTTGCACCACACTCGTTTCTAGATTTTATGTGCTTATATTTGCATAAACAATTTTTTATATGCATATATGAGAAAGTCGATATGATAAAATTTTGAAAACTCATGACTATTTTCAAAATCAAAATTAATGTAGTATTTTTATTAGATAACTATTTATTTTATTTTATATGCAAAAGACCGTTCAATGTTTGTACTGCACCCGTTGCAGATTTTGTATTTATATTTGCATAAACAAATTTTTATATGCATATATGAGAAAGTCGATATGATAAAATTTTGAAAACTCATGACTATTTTCAAAATCAAAATTAATGTAGTATTTTTAGTAAATAACTATTTATTTTATATGCAAAAGACCGTTTAATGTTTGTACCCTACCCGTTGCAAATTTTATCTACTTATATCTGCATAAACAAATTTTTATATGCATATATGAGAAAGTCGATATGATAAAATTTTGAAAACTCATGACTATTTTCAAAATCAAAATTAATGTAGTATTTTTAGTAAATAACTATTTATTTTATATGCA
>Ga0228710_1002468_pt1 | contig 29159 bp, 12 predicted proteins | sample MedpolnodulmetaG_FD_177995 | JGI IMG/M metagenome (GOLD analysis project Ga0228710, IMG submission 177995) | Root nodule microbial communities from Medicago polymorpha collected in Santa Monica, California, United States - pink nodules | ecosystem: Host-associated > Plants > Roots > Nodule...
TTCAGCTGAATTTTTTTTAATTTATTTAATTTAAAAATTGATTTTTTGGTTTTTAAAATGTTTTTAATTAATTAATTACACACGTGGCCTGCCACGTAGGCGTTGAATAAGTCAAAATTGACCAAAATGATTAAATATGCAAAGGGGCTAAATCTTAGGGGACCAAAATTGTAGTTTTTGTACTTAGGAGGCCAAAATTGCAAGTTTTTAAAAGTTAGGGGATGAAAAGTACACTTTAGCCTATTTATAATTATAATACTCCTCCTAAAGTTAGTGAATGTATTTCAAAAATTTCAAGCTTACATGTAAATTGGTTGAAACGTTCCATTGATAAACTTTTTGTTAATACATCTATCAAATGATGCCTATATATATAACGAATGTAGGTTGTAGTTATGAATCCACTATCCAATTTCTTTTTTATGAAATGTCGGTCAACTTCAATATTTTGTCATATCGTAATTTTAAAAATATTATAATATTAACTTTAGAACAACGGGCACAGTTCTAATATTTTCATAAGCACAGTGTAGTAATGTGTTTTCTCGCTAACAGCGTTAGCAATGTTAACTTGAGGGAGTGTTTTTTGTCAAAAGGATGTTAACTTGAAGGGAGGCGAGTTATTTTTATTAAACTAAAATGAATGTTTGTGTTGTATACTAAAACCTTGAGGAAGGTTAATGCAATATTTCCATTAATTTAAGGCTTTTTAAACCATTGTAAATTGATGATATAATTAGTTTGCCATTAAAAAAATTAATAAGTTTCTTATTTTAAAGAGAAGATTTAATTAATTTATGGGAAATGTTAAGTAGTGTAGTAATGTGTTTTCTCGCTAACAGCGTTAGCAATGTTAATTTGAGGGAGTGTTTTTTGTCAAAAGGATGTTAACTTGAAGGGAGGCGAGTTATTTTTATTAAACTAAAATGAATGTTTGTGTTGTATACTAAAACCTTGAGGAAGGTTAATGTAATATTTCCATTAATTTAAGGCTTTTTAAACCATTGTAAATTGACGATATAATTAGTTTGCCATTAAAAAAATTAATAAGTTTCTTATTTTAAAGAGAAGATTTAATTAATTTATGGGAAATGTTAAGTAGTGTCCCCGATGCACTACTTAAAAAGATTGGAAAACACTAACTTGTACTCTTAAAACATACTTTATCTGCCTATAGTTGATTCTGTCACACATACCAATGCATATTTTTTATCTTTAATTATCGATTAGAAAAAAATTATGAAAATTTAATATTTTGAAAATATTCATCGAGACGAATCCAACAACTTAATATTATTTATATTTGTATATTAGTAGAAAAATATGGTTAAAGTATGTCATGTCAACATGCACATTCTCAACTATGTCATTTAATATGGAACGGAGAGAGTAAGTTAATGAGTAATAGTATAAAATTTTTGCATTGGAAATTGGTGAAAAGAAGAATATTCAATTTTATAAAAGTCCACAAGTTAGTGTTTTTAATGAAAAATTTATATTTTTGACTTTTTTTTTGGTCAAGATATTTTTGTCTTTCTAACTAATGCTAGTTAGCACTATATAATTAAATTAAATATTTAATTCTAACATCAATGACTTTTTTTTTTACAAAAACCTTTTTAAAATGTTTAAGTGAAAACTAATTATTATACGATACTACTTTCATATTCGTGGAAAAAACCTTTCACGTAAAGATTTTTTTGGAACAAAGGAGGACCAAAGGTCCACTTTCATATAAAAGTTTACGATAACATAATAATTTTATGAAAATAATAGCAGTATGGTAAGTGAAAAAACAAAAATATTTCATAAATAAAAAGAGAAAAACGAAAATTAATTAAGTGCTTATAGTTTTTTTTAAAAAACTTCGTATCAGCAGGAGAATCCATTAATTTGAGGGATTTAATTCTACCATTAACTTGTAGGGGCTCTATTTAAAATAAGAGAAAAGTTTTGTATTTACTAACTCATTGAAATTGATATTGAAGAAAATTGAACATACTCTAAGGTTTCAAATCAACATGATTAAATCAATATAAGTGAATTTACGTGCTTATAGTTGAACTATAATTGACATTGTCATATATAAAACGCCGGATGCAAACACAAAATCATCATCATCACTACAATATATGAAAACAACATACTACCAAAATTACTTAACTACCCATACCTAATTTTCTTCCAAACTTTTTCCTTTACAACTTTAAGGTTATTTTTGTCAAATTCACTTTATCCACTTTATTTCAAAATTCAAATTTCAAAAACTCATTTTTCCACCTTTCTTTATTTAATAATAAACTTTTCTCTCTCATCTTTATTTATTTATAATAATAAACTTTTACCTCTCATCTTTATTTATTTAATAATAAACTTTTCTCTCACCTTTCTTTTTTAGTATTAAACTTTTCTCTCTCAATCTCACTCTCGTCTCGTATCTTTTTCTTCCCAACTTTCTTCATTTTCATTTTCTCTCATCATTTTCAACTTCATTTTCTCTACTAATTTTAAATTCGGTTTTACTAACAAGTTTTGTTTTTTTAGAGGAAACTAACAAGTGTTATTGTTATAGCAGAATATGATTTTGTATTTTACGATAACACTATTATATAATATATAAATTATGATTTTTCACGGGACGCATATTAATATTTTTCACACTCAAACATATTAGTAAATAAAATCTATAATTATTTTTATTTATTAGCTTTTTTAATATCGTCAATACTAAAACAAGAACAATATTATAATATACTATGATTAATCATACTTCAATTTTTTCCGTTTTTTTTAAATGTATCACTAAAAAATTCGTTGGAGTGTACAATTGTAACACGGGATCCATCTTAGTAACTACAACGAGTGATCAGTTTTAATTAGTATTTTTTAATATTTATATTTAAACACCACGACTGCCTAAGTTTTATTAATATTAAAACAAGAACAATATCATAATATACTATGATTAATCATACTTCAATTTTTTCCGTTGTTTTTTTAAAATATATCACTAAAAAATCCGTTGGAGTGTACAATTGTAACACGAGACCCATTTTAGTAACTACAACGAGTGATCAATTTTAATTAGTAATTTTTTTTAATATCTCTAATTAAACACCACGATTGCCTAAGTTTTATTAATATATTAATAAAATATATGTGGGTGTATGGACTATATATTAATAAAAATATATATGAGTATGCGTTTGTTTTACGGGAATATATTAGTATATTCTTATTTCTGAAATCTAATGGGAACCATATATTGATAAAATATATATGAGTGCATGGACTATATTAACAAAAATATATCTCACTGTATTTTTTTTACAGGAATATGTTAGTTTATGTTTATTTATGAAATATATTTTACGATAACAGTATTATATAATACATTAATTATGATTTTTCACGGGATGCATATTATTATTTTTCAAACTAAAACATATTAGTAAATAAAACCTATGATTATTTTTATTTATTAGCTTTTTTATATCGTAATACTAAAATTTAATATATATTTGTTCATATTAAAATTTAATTATTTTGTCATTTTTTATTACTACCGATCAAATACATTATTATGCTTTATATACTTTACATATTTTCACTATGGACAAAAAAAAATCACTATGTCAAACGCAGTCGAGATGCGGCGGAGCCGCGACCGTACAGCCGCCGCACTACCCGTGCTATAACACGGGTATCTCGACTAGTCTAATATGAGAGAAAGAAACATTACGATCACGTGAAAATGGTTGCGGACCAGCTAAAATAAATACGATGTATAATAATTTTAGGAGGATTATACAACTTAAATACAAAAAAGAATTAATTATTAACAATTTTTTTTTTTGAAAGAAGGGTACTGCCAAAAATGTAAATGCTAAAATAATTATTAAATATGCAGCACGATAAGAATGGACAACCACGTCCATAGAATATATTTTTGTTACGACATCAACACAATCAATTTTATATGACTCTCGTGTTGAAAATGTTTATTAGTTAGTCCAATATATACCACTTTTTTTTTAAGGAAGTCCAATATATACCACTTGTTGAAAGAAAAACAAGATTCAAGGATCTAATCACAAATGACTCACACAACACTAAAAAAAACCATTATTAAAAAAAACACTAAAAATACCACCTCTAAGAAAAAAAAACATAAGGTATATATTGGACTAAATAGACAATAAACAATGGATACGCAAGTAGGTAATCTACACTCCAACCATTTATTAACAAGATTCAAGGATCTAATCATTTAGTGCTCTGTGAGTCATAATGTCTTGATATTTAGATGTGGTTTGTCTATAAATTTAGAGTATTACTTTTTTCCATGTGTGGGTTTCCTCGCGCGCTCTATTTTTCCAAAAATGTTTTTGAGTTTCCGGATTTTATAATCCGGAACGGTGTTTTCTTTTGTTAAAGGGTGAAAAAATGAGTAACGGATTTTTCCGGCTTTTGTAATCCAGAAACTTTAAAAAATAGGACGCGTTACATGATGTTTCCGGATTACATAATCCGGAAACCCCCTAAACACCCTTTTTCAAGGTAAAACAGTTCGGATGATATAATCCGAACTATATCTGCACAAATTTTAAACATATTTGTAACATGGATAGTCATTTTAGGGACAATATTAATCTTCCTAACTCTCATCCTTTTGTTTTTAGGTCATTGTTACCTGTTCTTTGTCAAAAATCGGGTTTTCGGGCTACTAGATCGGATTGCTCCGAAACTTCCCCAGAAAAAAATTCAAGGATCATGACCCCCTGTCACGACCCAACTTCTAGTCGTGACCGGCGCAGAGACCACTGATACATGAAGTCTGGCCAGCCTAAAGAACCAAACTTGACAAATAGCTTTTGCATAAATAGTACACTATCAAACCGAAACTTGCTAGAGTTTTTCGACAGAGTATCTTTTGTATCCTTAACATTTCAACATCAGAACACTGTTTACAAACATATGCCATTAGGCAGAATTTGAAAGACTACATATCTTAGGTTTGTACATTCCAAAATAAAAGTATTCCTAGACTCGAATATCTGCAAATACATATATAACTCAAGATATACATATACAAAAGTGTAGATCATCAAGGAGCAAAAGCCTACCCAAAGAGTGACATTCCAGGATCTTTAATCTTCTAGAAACTTACACAGTTGACTTCAAATCTGAAAAAAATAAATAATATAAGATGATGGGGTAAGTCACAAAGACTTAGTGAGAAGACAACAACCACTACCAACTAGAAGGGAAACACACAAGAGCACAATTATTTTCTTTTCTTAAAATTTAATGTCAATTTACAATCTAGTAGCCGTATAAAATTCTAATAATCTGCAACCGTTTATACGCATGAAAATCCACACTTTGTAGATATTTCCAATCAAATAGGTATACTTCCACGAAAAGTACGACATCGTAAAGACATGAAAATAAAATTACAAGCCTTTAAAAATAAATACAGAAAACTCCATTTAGTGAAAATAAACAAAATCGGTGAATCGAGAACTAGCTCCATCTCGTTGATAGCCCTCTCCTCCTAATGGGGGCATTTCCATAGGGCGGCTCCATCTAACGGATAACTCTTTTCTCTCGACTCAAAACAAAATGTTTTTAAAGTATAGTCAACTCAATTTAGTAAAAATAATCAAAATGGGCGAATCGAGAACTAGCTCCATCTCGTTGATAGCCCTCTCCTCCTAATGGCGACCTTTCCATAAGGGCGGCTCCATGTAACAGATAGCTCTTTACTCTCGACTCAAAACAAAGTGTAAAACATCTTCAGTTAGGGGGTTTACCTCTCATTGATAGTCCTCTCCTCCTAATGGTGGCCTTTCCATATGGGCGGCTCCATCTAACGGAGTAACTCTACCTAATTGAAATCACATACTAGGTGCACCTAGGTCGTCGTCATTATAACCGTAATTTTCAAAACACCATTCTTAAAACACAATGCCAAAACCATATTTCTCAATGTAACGAAACTTATTTCAAGATATGTATCATCAAAACTCAACCGAAAATCTACTACTTATAATCATAAGTAAATCCAAATTCAAATCCAATTCAAAATCCAAATCGCGTACAAATTAATATCAAACCTTTCGAAAACGCATATTTCAAAACCCACGTTTCACAAGATCTCAACACAACTACGAAAATACATACAATCAAATTCTCTGTTTCAATTTCTCTACTATATAAATCACAAGTAAAATCCAAATCGAAATGGATCGCATATTAATATCGAAAATCCCAAGAACATATATCTCAAAACCGTATTTCTTCATTTCTCAAAACTCATGTCATAGTATAGGCAACCAAACCTCAATTTCAAATCTTTTGCTCAATAAGTCATAGATAAATCCAAATAGAGTATAATTAAATTTGATGACTTTGAAATTATATAACAATGACGAGAAAAATGTTCAAAAGGTGTGTTCCCTAATTTGATAAATACTTTAACATATAAAATCATAAAAATAGCAATAATAACGATATTGAAAATAAGCGATAATGATCGTCATCAACTCACATTTATGGCGAATCAACCAAATTTGCTCTGTCAGAACTCCCCAAGCAACAATGAAAGCAACAACTATCAGCTCTAGTGTTTGTTGAGAAATCAAAACATTTTTGTTGGTTTCTAGAGATGAAGAAACAACACCCATTGTGCAGAAAGTACAACAACAACTCCATTCTCCTAACCCCTTCTAAATGAACGAAATTGTGTCTCTACACCTCTGTTCTAGCTTTGACATTCATGTATTAACCTTTCTCAAGCTTCCTTCAAGTTAGAGCTCCCAAATCAACTTATGTGTGATAAACAAGGACTCAATCTAGAACTCATGAACAGAAACGAAAAATTGGGCTTGGTTTGAGTACTTACCCAACAAAATCTCAATGAGCAACTCTCAAGAGATGGGTACTCTTCTCCCTTCTAAAAGCACTAACCCTAACTCTAAAATTAAACCACAACACTTGTAGAATTTGGAGGCTACTTTACTTGGATATGAAATTTTTCTCACAAGGGTTTTATTTCTAAAACGAATTTGGCGATTCAGAGAAAAGAAGAGGAAAATTGAAGAAGGGTGTAGAAAGACGTAGAAGTGTGTAGAGACTGAAAATGGGTTAGAAAGAAGAAAAAAAATGAGGGTAAAAAAGTATCCACGTGTGTTTTGGTAAGTTGAGATTTTTTATTTTTATTTTATCTTTATTTTAATAATATTTGAAATGGTGTGTTACACCCCCTAGAAGGGACTTCTTACGGGACTCCGCTCCTCAAAATCCAAAATTCTATCGGTTAGATTCATTTTTCATTTTTTTTTTAATTCTTCATATTTTCAGAAAAATCCGAAACAATTTGTATTAGTTTTATTTGATTTTTAGAATTTTTTGGTGCTATTTTTATATTTTTATTTGACAGGTTTTTAGCATTTTTTACTTAGCTTTTTTGTTGTTTTTAAAAGCAAAACTCAAAACTGCTGAAATGTGAGATAGTCTGATGGTTGATTATACATAAGAATTGTCCGGATTATAAAATCCGAAATAGTAAACATGAATCCGGATTTTAAAATCCGGAATGCACAAGGGCATTTTTGAAAATTTTACAGGGCGCGGGAGAAGGTCATAGGGTGGGAAAAGTGATTCCCATAAATTTATTATCATCCTTTTACTTTTAACAAATGGTATATATTGGACTAACTAACTAACCCAATTTTTTCAAGAATTCTGCTCTTTACCCAAATGGTTTCTCTCATTCCCACGTGAAATTCCATTTTTACCCTTACGCATGTTAAGTCACGTAGCGTGAGTTAAGTTAAGCTATGTTACTTAAGTCAGTTAAGAGCAACATAGAACACACAAACCCTCATTTCCAAGTTTTTCAAAACACAAAAATTCCACCCCCAAATTCAAATTTCACCGTTCTTGCGTCATTCAAACCAAATTTCGTCTGCAACATCAAGTAAATGATTATTATCCTAATTCTCTGCATTATTTTGGTTGAAAATTTCGAATTTTTGTAGAAAATTAACATTTTTAAGGTTTTTTTTTAAATTTTGCTTGCATGTTAATTTTGATGATTGTTAGTGACGAATTAACTTAGAAATTGTTGTTTAGATGTTGTTTAGGGTATAATGTGGTAGTTTAGGGTTTAAAAATTGTTAGGTTACATAGTTGTTTGAAAATTGCACACTATGTGTTCGGTAAAATGCCTCAATGATATTTTTTTTGTTTTTTTGGATTGTTAATGATGTAATTAGTTGGAATTATGTTTGCTATGATTATAGTTAATTTGACTGCAATGTGGTAGTTTATGAATTCAAATGACATTGTCGATGTTATAGTGTTGTTGTTGTATTATTAAAGATGACACGTGTGTTGCTGTCGAAATTATGTGCAAATGTGTTAAAGATTTTTTCTTTTTGTACAGATATGTCTGAGCAGGAGAAGCCAGATAGACTTAGGCTAGGGAGGCTTGCCCCTACTAGTAGTGCACGTAGGGAGAAGCAAGCACTACAGCCTTTGGACGGTCGAGGGAGAGTGGGGGGCACGAGACTTGGTACCATTAATGTTGCGGGGGGATCAACATCACAGACGAGTCCATCCCGGATAGTGGACCCGACACAGTACCAGCATGAGCAGCATTATCAAGAGCAGGCATATCAGGAGCAGCATTATCCGGAGCAGCCTGAATTTCAGTCGGGTTATCAGTATCAGGAGGGGTATGAGTATCACTAGGGGTATCAGGCTCAGTTTCACGAGGGGTATCAGCCTGAGCAGCATCCTCAGCAATAGTATGTCGAGGCTCCTCAGCAGCAGCATGTCGAGCCTCCTCAGCAGCAACAGTATGAGCAACATCCTGAGCAGCAGCATGCAGAGCCTGTTATGGAGGACGGGGATGTGGGCTTTCTAGGGGGCCTTACGAGTTGTCACTTTTACCGTACTTCGGTAAACACGTGGCATGCAAGCTTTGAAACGATAAAACAGTAAGTATAATTTGCTTTTTTAATTTAATGATATTTTACTATTATGTCAAGTTTACTTTATGTAGAATATGTCATGCTTATTTTTCGTATTTAAGTATAATTGATTTATTTTTTACGTAGAATATTTATAGTTTATTATTATGTCAAATTTATTTTACGTAGAATATTTTATGTTTATTTTACTTATTTAATTATTTTTTTGTATTTCAGTTGCAAACGAATCGTAAGATGACTAGCGTCTCGCACGGGAGAAAACTTAAGCACTCTGCCTTGTCACTTCCGTTGCCAGTAGAAGATAACCCTTGACTCTGGGTACCGTTGGATAGATCCAGTCTAAGGCCCCTCCTTTTGACTGGGTACGACAAAATCTCCCACGGGTTAGTGTGTGCAATGGCTGAGAGATGACATCAGGAGACCAACATCTTCCATCTGCCTGTTGGGGAGATGACCATCACACTGGATGATGTGGCTTGTCTTCTAGGCATCCCCGTCGCTGGACGGCTCATTCAGGAGGACGATTTAGATCATGACTAGGGTGTAGACCTGATGGTGACTCACTTGTTGTTTCCGGTGGAGAACGCGGTGGAGCAGGCGAGTAATAATTCAGGAGCCTATGTCACTTACACGGCCCTGGAAGAGCGTTATGAGCACCTATTGAATAGGTGTAACCATTTGCTGGGGGAGGAGGATTTATCAGATGAGGAGGAGCAGGAGCTGAGTCGTATTAGGCCCGCTTGTGTCAAGGCATTCTTGTTGCTCTTGCTTGGCTACACCCTTTTTGCCGGCAAGAACAACAAAACTATTAATCTGTTGTGGATGCTTGCGATTCGGGATTGGCTAACATAGGCACATGGTCATGGGGCGCGATGGGACTTGCTTTCTTGTATGAGCAACTGAATCTTACCTCCAGCTCAAATGTTGGCTCCGTTGGTGGTTACATGAGCCTTGCTTGTGGTAATATATATAATTTTTTTTTTAAAGTTAAACGTAAATGTATAGTTTCTTGTATGACACTTGTGTGCTGATATAGATTTGCATCTTTGTGTTTGCAGGGATGGGTTATAGCTCACTTCAGACATGGGGTTTCGAGGTCGAGATATCTAGATTACGAACGGGAGAACCCGTATGTGGGTAGATGGAAACCTCAAAGGGGGTTTAAACATGATGATCACTTCAGAGGCTTGTTGGATTTGATGGAGCATTGTCATGTCACCTGGAGGCCGTACGAGCACCGACGAGACGTGACGCCTTTTTAGGACGTGTGCTGGTACTCCGGATGGATCATGGCCGGTAAAAAAAAGATGGTGCGTCACTTGCCCGAGTGGGTTCTGAGGCAGTACTGATATGTTCAGACCGTTCTCCGACCTCCTACTACGATTATGCCTCTTGTCCCAGCTGATGTGGTTGCTGCCTTCTTGGAGTTTGCTCTGCATGTCGTTCCCCAGCAGTAGAGGGGTGCCTAGGTCCCAGGCGACGAGCCTTGGAAGCATTCAGATAGGTACGTTAGGTGGTTCTACCATGTATCCTATCCTCTTATCGTCAACCCTGCTTAAGAGTCTGACATTATCATGCCGAGACTTGTCTACCAGGATATTCTTGTTGACCAGGAGTGGGCCAGACATCCTCCTGATCCATTGCAGGTCATTACCAGCATGTGAGGCAGAGTGGAGCATGCGATGCAGATTCCAGAGGTGGTTTCAAATCCACTCTTCTTTGGCATTTTGGAGGGCCTCCGTACCGATTATAGCGTGCTTGACCAGCAGCCGGTTCCGAGGAGGAGGTCTAAGAGTCCACATGAGCAGCAGTAGTGTCTTATTTTAAGACTTGTTTTTATATTTGTAGTAGTTTTATGACATTTTGTTGGATTTGGATGTAATACATTTACATTTGCGCGGTTGTGCCTCTTTATGACATCTGCGTTAATTTTCGTTAAAATTGTGTTTCTAAATTATGAATGAATGAATGCATGTTCTATGTTTTATGAGTTTTGGTTGAATGAATGAATGATTGTACCTATGTATGAGTATGGTTCTAAATTATGAGTTCAAGGAACAAGGCAGTAGCTACTGCCTGTCTGTTCTGGTGCGCACAGAACCAGCTTGAGTTAACTTGCGCTAGTGTTAACACTAGTGTGACTTAAGTCACGCAACGTGGGTTAACTCACGTTGCTTTTGCACTAGCAAAACTTAAGTCATGTAAGGGCATTTTGGACATTTACTTTGGAAATGAGCAAAAACGTTTGGGTAAAGAGCAGAATTCAGTTTTCAATACGAGGGTCATGTTCATATAAAACGTTGTAGGGATGGAAAAAAGTAACCATCCGATGCTAACCAACCGACCCTGCCCAAGTTTTTCACATTTGGGAGGGTTAGCACAGGTTCATGGGTGGAAAATTATCGTTATAATCCTATATTATAAGAGTTAAATAAGATTCTTAATCTTAAAAAAAAAAAAGATGAAATAAGTTTTTCATCTCTAAATTTATGGTGAAATTTGATTTTATAGTCCCTAAAACTAGAACAAGATATTTATGTCCTTCCAAAAATATATAGTCTCTAACTCGGACAATTTGCTAAAAAAAAAATGTAACTCGAACAAAGCCGAAAAAATACACTAATATGTATGTATATACACGTATTCAATATATAATTATGGGTTGATTCCCTTTTTATGTATTATTCCTAATCTAATGGATTAGCAAATCCAAATGGCTGCTGACATTGCCAGTGTCTTAAATCCAAATCCGACTAAATTGGATCTGCAGATTTTCTGAGGGAGTAAAATAAATATTCACTCTTAATTTTGTATATTCTGCTGATTCATCAAATGCTCAATTGAGACTATAAGATATGATACATTTATTAAATTGATTGACTTCCAGGATATTGCCTGCGGAATTAAATTGGTTCCCTTTTGAATTGAATTTGTGGCCTTCCAAATTATTTCCTCCTAATTAAATTGATTGCCTTTTCTATTTGTAGTAACCATATATTCACATAGCTCTTTTGGAGCGAAAACTTCTCTATTCCGTGTTAGTCAAGGACCAAAAGTTGCCTTTTCAGCATCTTCTTGACTTGGTGGTGTATCACTCTCTATTTCTCACCAAAACAAACCCTATTATTCACACTTCTTCCACTATTACTTCTTTGTTCTAGGGCAAGATGAAGTTGTTTGTTCTAGCACTTTTGATGATCTCAATCACCAATTTTCCATCATGTCTCTGTGAGAATGATGATATCCAACACACGAACTGCAACGACGCTTTTATCTACGAAAGCAGCAACATCACAAATCTCAAGTATCCGTTCTGGGGAGGAAATAGAGGAAAGTATTGTGGTGTCAATGCTGATCCTAATATGGAACTCACATGTGAGGACAGTGTCCCCAAGTTAACAATGGATGATTCTTTCTTGAAATACAGTATTCTTGAATGGGACAATTCAACACAGAAGCTCAGAGTTATTAGGGAAGATTGCTCGAGAGGTGATATATGTGTTCTTGTCGACAACTTCACATTCAATAGCACTTTGTTTAAACTTTATGATGACGTTTCACAGTGTTGACTGTATTGATAATTCATCAGTTTTATACACCGTTGTTGATCCTGATACAGCTACTTACTCGGACTTCTGTGATATGATGATTACTATCATGATTCCGATTTTGAAAACCCGAGCTGCACAGCTTGGATCTGGCAATGGGACAATCAGTGATGCAATAAAAAATGGTTTTGATTTGAAATGGACAGGAGATTATGGAGAGTGTCAAAGGTGCGTTGTTTCTGGTGGTGCCTGTGGGAACAATGGAGGAAGTGAATTCCGATGTTTCTGTAAGGATGGACCTCATACAACATCATGCAATTCAGAAAATTCTCCAGCCTCAGAAAATTCCAATTCTCCAGCCTCAGAAATTTCTCCAGCCTCAAGTACGTAAATAATATCACTTACTCAAACCCCTATTTATGCTTGTTTCTATATCTAGGTTTTAACTAGAAAGTGACAAGTGTGTTGCGCGGTTGCAATGAGATTTTTGTTTATTAGTTTTTTAAGGTATAGTAAGTGTTGTGAATAATATGGAATCAGAACTTTTTAAAGTACATTATTTAAGGACAACATATAATTTAGTTGAACCAATTTAAATTTTAATAGGAATGAGTGTAATGGAAAGTAGCACTACTAAAAATGTTAAGAGAGCATGAAAAAGTAGAAAGGAAAAAACATCCCAAAGGGAGAAAAAAAAACTCAATTATTGTGATGAATAGCCCAAATTTAGCTAAAAATGAGAAAACACTAAAAAAGGAGAAATATAAATATTTTATGAACATATTATATACCTTAGGCTAAGTAACTGCTGAGCCAAGATGAAATAACAATTTGATCCCTCAAGTTTCAACTCATTGGCATGCTCCTTCAAGGCATAAAACACATTGCAACTTCTTGTATCGTCTGCCATATTTGACGTTCTTATTTCCTATTGTAAAACATAATGCTGGGACAAAGAATAACAAAGCAAATTTTGCTTAGAATTTACATCATAATAAATATTACATGAAAATTGTTGTGTAGTAAGTGAGAGATAGAAGTTTTACATTGCTTAAAAAAGTAGAGGTTAAGCACTTTACAAGTGAGAAGACCCGTAAACATAATGCCTTAAATTTTTGGGTTAAAGTGTGATGTCAACTCACTTGTGCGGTTGCTCTCCCGTGACTCAACATAAATTAAGATGAAAGCTGGAAGTTCAAATTAAGACGACAGACCTCTTTGTGGGTTAATTTGTAATGGTCTTCAAATTTTTTTTTGTCTTTCTGCCAGAACCAATCATAGACCTCAAACCCTCAGAGGTTTCCCTATAGGATTGGACATATATAGTTTCGCGAGGCTTGCTGTACAAACAGAAATAGCTTCTCTCAACATATTTGATATTTCACAATGCTATAGACTTTAAGAATTAAGATACCACCCTAGTTAGAACATAGAATTATAATTATTATAATTAGGCTGCCTATAAAATTTCTATATCTTGCATGAAAGTTTAATCGAGACTAGTGAATTATCATGTCTGCAAAACTATTAGTTAAGGTGAAGGATTACATAGGATGTCATTTTCTTGATACGGCTCATTTGTAGAGGGACGCACATTAGTTAGCCCTATTATGTTGCCGATTAAATGCATAAGGGTCAGATAGGTGTGGCAGTGTGTTCTTTTAGTTTCTCAATATTTGTTTCAGTGGAGGAGCCAATTGTCATATTTTATAATAGCTTATAACTTTTCCTAATTTTGAAATTCATCCAAAAATCTCTTACATGAGTATCAACTTGAACAATATCAGTGAAACGACTCATCGTATTTGAGAAACTGCACATAAAGAAATAGATTTGTTATTGAACTGAACATAAAATAGTTAGATATGATTACCATAAGTTAAGAAGTTGATGTTAAATATAAGAAACACATCGTACCAACAATTATTTGAGAAAATGAATTAATTACATGCAATGTGTCGGTGTCCCACGTGTGTCGAACACACCTTTTATCTGAAATACTAGCATAAATGTAGGAGTTACATTGCAGTATGGTGTGTTGAAAGACTGCTAGATTTAGAGTCAGCAGGAACTATAAGATTTATAGTTGCATTAAATCTAACGTCAACACAAACGCTCCATACATAACTGTGTACACAATAAATTTAGTATCACCGTAGCTGCTATAGGTTGTGATTGTTCAAAGGCTAAGGCTTCCATCAAAATCAACATGAATGTGTTGTTCAAATAGTCATTTTAGTATTAGGAGAAAATAGATTGAACATAGCTTCTTACTCACATTTGACATTTCAATACTAGCATAGGAGCTCCACAATTCATCAATTAAAGGTGAATGGATATAAGCAAAAGCTATCACTAACAAACTATCATAAAACTAGGGTTCTAAGCTAAAAGATAAAGAAGAATAAAAATAACTAAGATAAAATAAAATAACTTTTTGATTCATTTCATTCATTCCTTTCTAATGGGACAATACAATACTTATATATATATATATAGGTTGATGCATACACATGGTAAGATAAGTACATCAACCACATAATAACAATACTACCAAACAAACTAATAGAATATGCTTAAAAGATACCCTTCTAGAATAAACTAGAAGATTCATTATTCTAACATCCATGATCCTATTATTATTCCAGCCTCTATGATCGTATCAGCTTTGAAAATTATATTGGTCTTAGTTAAGATCTTGAAACTTCAATGTATCTGATTTCAACACTTTGTGCCACCGGTCAATGTCACTCCAATAGCTGGCTGTGCTAAACCTGAATCAACAATATGCCAATATTTCTAAATTATATCAGTAAATTTTCTGTCAACATGCTCCAATGATCTATAGTGACCATCAATGTGTGCAATAGCCGCACACACATATTTCTCTGAGATCATTTCGCTTTCATAACTTCTGCAAAACGCAAAGAAATGAGAAAATAAATGTCTATAAATTTCTCTTCAAGAGACAATGCATATGTTCTATCTGATTTGAATTTTTGAACTGTAGGTTCAAAACGGAAGAGGAAGCTTATTGTGATAGGTAAGAATAACTAACAATATCACTTTCTATGATATTAGTGTTTCTCATCCCACTTTATGATGGCATTATTTATTTTAAACAATAAATGGATGAAAATCACTTTTCTTTTCTTTACATAAATTCAGGTGTTTCAGGATCTGGAGCAACTGTATTCTTCATTATTCTTATTATTATGATTATTTGTCACCTTAAAAGGAGTACATCTGGACAACAAAGTATTTTCAGAAAGAGAAGAAAACTTGTTGACCACAATGTCGAGGTTTTCATGCAAAGTTATGAATCATCTATGCCAAGAAGATATAGTTATAGAGAAATAAAAAGGATCACAAACTCATTCCGAGATAAATTAGGCCAAGGAGGATATGGTGTTGTATACAAAGCAAGTTTACCTGATGGTTGTCAAGTGGCTGTTAAAGTAATAAACGAGTTAAAGGGGGATGGAGATGAATTCATAAATGAAGTTGCTAGCATTAGTAGAACATCACACGTGAACATTGTGTCACTTTTAGGTTATTGTTATGAGGTGAACAAAAGAGCACTAATATATGAATTCATGCCCCAAGGATCATTGGATCAGTTCATCTATAAAAGTGGATTTTCTGAAGCTGTTTGTGATTTTAATTGGAACACTTTGTTCCAAATTGCAATTGGCATTGCTAAAGGACTAGAGTACTTGCATCAAGGATGTAGTTCAAGGATTCTGCATCTTGATATCAAACCTCAAAACATTCTTTTGGATGAAGACTTTTGCCCAAAAATATCTGATTTTGGACTAGCAAAAATATGCCAAAGGAAAGATAGTGTTGTGTCAATACTTGGCACAAGAGGAACTATAGGATATATGGCGCCAGAAGTATATAGTAGAGCATTTGGTGGTGTTTCTTACAAATCTGATATATATAGTTATGGCATGTTGATTCTTGAAATGGTTGGTGGAAGAAAGAACTATGACACTGGAGGGTCATGTACTTCGGAAATGTACTTTCCAGATTGGATTTACAAGGATCTTGAGCAAGGTAATACTCTTTCAAATTGTTTGACAATCTCAGAGGAAGAAAATGATATGGTTAAAAAGATTACTTTGGTGAGTCTATGGTGCATTCAGACGAAACTATCAGATAGACCACACATGAATAAAGTAATAGAAATGTTGGAAGGACCACTTTCATCGATGCCATATCCTTCAAAGCCCGTCCTATGTTCTCCTGAAAGGCCACCACTAGAAATGTCAGATATGTCTTCATCCAATTTGGATGAGACAAATTCCATTACAACGTCAAACTAATTGTTCTTTCTATAAAATGCCAAGTCCCTCAAGGTGGTGGAGATGGTTGATTCCGTCAAGAACCTATCTTGGAAATTGTTTTTAGGAAAAACAGTGGGTCTACCTTGTCTTTTCTATGAACGGTTTTATCACCCTCTAGATTGTATGTAAGATAGATTCATTGTTTTGCTGGTTTCAGTTGAATTCTTGAATCTTTATTCTTAGGGAGGGTTGAGTAGTACTTGTATTTTATCTCATTCAGTGGGTTTAGTTGCACCTCTATTTATTTCCGACTTTTTCAATAAAACATTTTCTTCGATGTTCAAAAACAATATATTCTTCTTTCCATAAATCAAATTATTAGTTCAGCAACTGCCAAAATGGAAATTAACCTGTGTAACTGGTTCTGGCATACAATTTTGGTATTAATTTGTTGAACTTCAGAATCAATTTTGTATAATTATAATCATTGCAGTGGCTAAATAATTACTTGCACTAATTTGACGAATACCATCTTTGTCTATATCGATCTTATAATTTCTGTTGTGAATTCAATTCAGGCACCATACTAGTCTCAAATACATTTAGAAGAAAATAATGAAATTGGAGGCCTAACTCATCCTTAAAAACCGGTTCTTAAGGTGAGGATTGCATCCTGTATAAACTCTTACCAAGAGTCTTATCTATCCAATGCGGGACTTAGGTTTTTCCCAATACACCTCCGTCACGCCCAGCACTCTTTGGGCTTGGTGCGTGAATAGGTTTAGGCGGCCCTTGAATTCGACAAGCTCTGATACCATGTTGAAATTTGGGGCCTAACTCATCCTTACAAAACCGGCTTGATAAGAGTTTATATAGAGGAGACATTCCTCACCTTATGAACCGGTTTTTAAGGATGAGTTAGGCCTCCAATTTCTTTATGGTATCAGAGCCTGTCGAATTCAAAGGCCACCTACCGATTCACGCACCAAGTCCAAAGAGTGTTGCTGAGCGTGACGGTCGATTCACGCACCAAAGCCCAAAGAGTGTTGGGCGTGACGGGGGTGTATTGGGAAAAACCCATGTCCCACATCAGATAGATAAGACTTTTGATAAGAGTTTATATAGAGGAGGCAATCGTCACCTTATGAATCGGTTTTTAAGGATGAGTTAGGCCTCTACATAATGTTTCATGACCACTGAAACTTGCACTTATGATGCTTTTCCAAGTTTCTAATTTCTAATTTATTTCACACTGAAGGAATCAATTGAAAGGGAATCATTCTGACTAACATTTTAATGCAACTAATACTCAGTCTCTACTGTAGCTTGCTTGATTAATATCTCTAATCCACGCAATGCACCAAAAGCAGTATTTGCCTGCATTTTATAATAAAATAAAAATTCCAATTTTCCAGTCAAAACAAAAATCCAGTTTATTTGTTTCGGTCCATTCAAATTTTCCAGTCACAACACAAGACAATCTAAGTCAAATTGAAAGAAATTTGGTCGACCAAAAAATAGAACACTTCAATACTTCAATCAATGTTCAATGGTCAGTTTCGCAAAACCTGTACTTTTTTTTGAAATAAAAAAGCACACGGCTGCAAGATAGGGGAGTGTCGTGTAGGGAAAGCTGTCCTCATTGCGAGACTAATTATGAAAATGATTGGCACGTGTTTATTGGTTGCGAGGCTGCAAAACAAGTTTGGCAAGTAGCTGGGCTATGGGATATAATAATGGATGCAGCTGCTGCTGTATCTAATAATTTTGCTGAATGCATTTTTCAGTTATCATGCAGGTGCTCTAAACAAATGTGTCAGGACATTGCAATGATGTTATGGTGCTTTTGGCGTCGACAAAACGATAAGGTGTGGGAGGGAGATAAGATGTGCGGCTGGCTGTGCATTTAGCGCGCGAGGGTCTGAAACAGTGGCAGGCGGTTCGGGAGAAAACGGTTCAGCAGCAACAGGCTATGACAGATGGGAAAATACATTTGCAGCCACCAGAGGAAGATTACATCAAATGCAATATTGATGGAGCATTTTCGGTGAACAAAGGTGTTTTGGTTTTGGCATGTGTATTATGAATTCTCAAGGTCATTGGAAGGAGAGGCGTTGGGTTTAAGAGATGCTATTTTATCGCTTGGTCAAATAGGTCTATCAAAAGTGCATATTGAGCTAGATTACGAGCTAGTGGTTGACAACATTGTTGAGAACTATTAACCGGTCCGAATTTGGCAATATCATGGGTACTTGTAGAGCTTTGTTATATCATTTTCCAAACTTTAAGATAAGTTTTGTAAGAAAACAAGCAAATTGTGTCTACCATGGTTTAGCAAGGGCATCAAAGTTATATGCTCGTCACCGAATTTTTGATTTGATTTCATCTTATATTAAGACTATTGTGATTAATGCAATGATATAAGTTACTTTGGGTAAAAAAAAAAAAACTATATTCAATTTGGTAACATCTCATAAGCATATTGTGTTACTATTTTAGTTTTAAGCATATTGTGTTACTATTTTAGTTTGGAACAAATATAGTCGTACTAATATCAATTTTGTTTTTTTCCTGTAAAGTACAAAATCCATTTTGTTTTTACTTAAAAAAGATCCATGTTTTATTCCTTGCAATTGAAAAACATTTTTTTAGAGTAAATGTCCATTTTAGTACCTTAGAAAATTCGCAACAAATACTTTTTCTTAGGGACTAAATCGGGGGTGGTTTTTAAGGTGAATGATCAATTAAGTGTCTCATCGACAAACTAGAGAAAGATGCACTGTCAGATTTAATTAGCAGTGTAGATTTACTAAAAAAAATGAGAGCATCTAATGTATACGATGTATAGTAGAGTGTATGAGTTTTTCCTTAAAAAAAATAGAGTGTATGAATTTTATTAGTCTAATGACTCTTAATTGATTTAGATAGTGGGTCACCTGTGAGAGTCTTAATTGAGTTATCGCCCTAGAATTCATGGTTTGATTTTTTTTATTAGGTTGATAAGATTTCAACAAATATTTTTTAACAAAAAAAACCTAAATTTTTCGATATTCGATAATATACTAAAATAAATTTTCTCCTATAAAAAAATGTTGGTCCCTCTAAAAAAAATCAACTTTGAGTCCCCCAAAAGTTTTCCATCTTCATTTTTGGTCACTCCTTTCAAGTAAACTCATGCAAAATTCATATTTTTGAATAAAATTTTGCATAAAAATTTATAATATTATAAGAATCTCTCTAAAAAAATAGAATTATTTAACATAACATGAATTAAATATAAGTTTTTACATTTTTGGCAGATAAAAATTCATATCTAAGTTATATTCAAAAACTTGCTCGATCATCAACAATTCCTTCCGATCACGTCTTCGTTCAGGTTCCGGTTTACTTTCTTTCCCCTAGTTTATCGATGACCGGCAAATTGAGAAAACTCTGACCTAATTTTGCCGGGTTCGTTGCTGGAGGTGAGGGGATATAACCTAATTTGTGAACTTCTTGTTTTTCTTTTTGACGTAAGTGAAAGTATATATTATGTATAAATTAGATTCATGCATTCATTTTCCGTTGTTTTTTCTGATAACTATAGATTATGGATTTTTTTTTGAACAAACTAAAATGGGATATATTAACAACAATGATTCACCCCGCACAAGGTGTGCAAGGGGCAAAACACCCAAAAGTATTTACAAGAGTTAGGCGACTGCAACAAATAGCCACCACCAAAACAAAATCGAATTACAAGTGGACACCCATACACAGAATGGGATTTTGCCACCAATCATGGTAACTATAAACAAAATTCGCCTGTTTAGACTTTAACCATAGGAAAGAATTTAATTTGACCTGTTCAACAAGGACCAAAGGGATAGTGACCGCGTTTTGGAACACACGGTTATTTCTTTCCTTCCATATTACCCAAACAGAGGCAAACCAAATCACTTTCATAAATGTGTGAGTGAATCTAGGCAGCCCCGCCATTGATGTGAAATGAAGAAAATGTTGTCTGATGTTACCAAGGGGCACCCAAGTAATGTGTAACCAGCGCCATACATAGTGCCAAAGAGAGCTGAATATGTCATAGTGTAAGAACAAATGTGCTGAAGTTTCCAGCCCTCCACAACTTGTAGTGCAAACCATATCCGTAGTGGGAATGATTTGTCGCCGCGCCAAGTTGTCTTTTGTTGGTAGTCGATCACGGAGGAGCCGCCACACGAACACAGACACCTTCGATGGAATATGCTTATGCCAGACATCATCAACCGTATTTTTGTCCCAAGAAGCACCGGTAGTGGTAAGAAAATGATAAGCTCCCTTCACCGAGTAGCTGTGAATAGGGTCTAACAACCATCGCCATGCGTCCAAAACATTATCCTGCAAAACAGTGTTATCAAGTAAGATAGTACACTCCCTCACACTCTCCTCCTCCCATGCAAACAAGTGACGCCGCCACACCCTCTCTCCTCCTCCGACCGCACACAAGTCCCTCTTCGCCTCCGCTACCGAACACTCCTTATTCAACATAAGCTCATATAAACGGGGAAATTTGAGTTTCAGAGGAACTTCCCCCACCCATATATCATGCCAAAAGAAAGTATCATTGCCAGCACCCACCACACGCCGACTATTATTATCTAACCACCGCCCAACACCCTCTCCTAGACCCTCACGAATCCTACACATCGACCTCCACCAAGTCGAGCAGTGAGAACCGCCCTCCTTCAACCGCCCCCACTCCTCCCCATACCGAGCCTTCAACACTCGATACCATAAACCATCCCTCTCCACCAACATCCTCCACCACCACTTACCCAACAAAGATAAATTAAAAGCTCCCACCCTCCGCACCCCCAATCCTCCTATCTCCTTTGGAGTACAAACAGACTCCCAATTAATCCAGGCTATTTTTCGATTATCCTCACTACCCCCCAAAAAAAAATTGACATTAAACAAGTTATTTTTCAAACTATGATGAATTATATCGTCTCTATCTTCTCTTTGGCAGATGGATATTATTGCAAATATAGAACGGAGGGAAATTACTGGTACAGTTGCTGATCTACGTAGATTAAAAGTAGAGGATTTACGACAGGTGTGTTGTATTATTTTCGTGGTCTGTCGGAAATGTTAATCAATGCCTCCTGTACATTGGTTAAGAAATTATAAAGGGAAATATTCTATTGGAAATCGTGTATTATACTTCTTGAAAGTTAAAAAAGTGTTCTTTTTGATGCAAAATTTGAATTTCCTTTCTCCTTTTAGTTCCTTAACCATGCCCTGACCCTTTAACTATAACTATCTACGAACCATCCTCTATCCTCTATACATGCATTATAACATAATCAAAATGACTCATCCACATGGCAATCTAAAATTTGTTATTTCTAACAAATATGGTGTCAGGTGTCCTATTATCGGCAAATAATATTTTTTTTTAGGAAGATGAAACCGTTCAGATGAAGTTTTTCGTATAGTAAGCCATCAAAATAGAGCTGACTACAATTTATCAATTAACATAAAATTGCTTTGATATTGACATTTAGATGACAATAAAATAAAATCACATTTGCCTAATTTCATTACCCTATAAATAGTTTTCATTCTCTACCATTTTGTACCATTTAGTGAATCATTCTTATCTAATTTCATTTTTGAAAAATGGCTACCAACTATGATTTCCTCATTGAAATTAACGACAACAAAAATAAATGGTGATTTTTTTGCTAGAATTGTCAAGCTATGGAAGTCAAAAAATACATAAAAAAAGGTAAATGGAAGAAACAGCCTAAATTAAAAAAACGCGACGAAGGAACAAACTCGGCATTTGCGGAGAATAGAAACAAAACATTTGAAATTTGATTTTGATTCAGAAATGGTGTTTGCCAGGGAACAAGAAGACAACACCACAATGACGACGGCGATTAACAAGCCTCCTATCCTTTATTACTATTCTAGAAAGAGACGGCTAACAAACGCGGCGGCGGGGGCGAAGGAGTTAGCGAAGAAGGAAGAACAACAAACCACCGTTAAACCCAACCAAAAAAACCAAAGAAGCTGCTTCTTCTTCTTCTGTCGTTGTTGTTGTTCGAAAGAGTCAACATATAAGAACAACATGAGAAATTGTGTTTGTTTTCTCAGCACCACCACCACAAAGATTCTTCTTCTTCTTGTCTACTATTACAAGGATGAGAACCTTTGTTGTTGTTATTCTTATACGTTGACTCTTTCGAACAGCAACAACGGAAGAAGAAGAAGAAGCACCTTCTTCGATTTTTCGGTTGCGTTTAGCGGTGGTTTGTTGTTCTTCCTTTCGCTAACTCCTCCACCCCGCCACATTTGTTTCTCCGTCTCTTTCTAGAATAGTAATAAAGGATAGGAGGTTTGTTAATCGTCGTCGTCATTGTGTTGTTATCTTCTTGTTCCCTTGCAAACGTCATTTCTGAATCAAAATCAAATTTCAAATGTTTTGTTTCTATTCTCCGCAAATGCCGTGTTTGTTCCTTCGCCGCATTTTCTTAATTTCCGGTTGTTTCTTCCCTTTACCTTTATTATTTATTTTTTTAATTCAATAAATATACATTTGACTTCTTCTTTTTCCGCACACAAATAACTCTTGATAAAAAACAAAAATTAAGAAAACCAAGCGCTACATTGATTTAGTATAACATATCCATTGATTTAGTTACAAACATAATTGAGAAAATACAGATGGGCTTTATTTGGTCCCTCCGGCATGGGAGAGGATTCGGTGCCTTTGGCTTCGGTGTTTTTGATGGCTTTTGTTCCTATCTCCCTCTAAACTATTAATTATCTCTCATCTAATTAATTTATTTTAATCATTCATCCAACTTTCTCTCTCATCTAAAATGAACTAAAGACACTGAAGCCAAAGGCACCGAATCCCCTTCCCTCCAGTATCATGATACCATATTTTCTTCTCCTTGTAATCTATCCTTGCATCTGTAAGAAATAGTTTATAGTTAAAATCAGGAGTAAAAACATAGGAAATTGGATCTTTCTCAACGATTGAAACTCTAATTATATAGAGATGATTTCTATATCTAAAACAAACATTTTCATCTTTTGAGTTTAAAAAATAACATTTTCATCTCTATAGTACTATATAATAATGATTGGACCTTTCTCAAAAGTTTAAGCATGCATATCATACAAACTAAATGTGTTTTGAATATATATGAAGGAAAAACTGAGAGGAGATAAAAACAAACAATTCAGTCGGAAATAAATGACATTAATCACAAACAGAATAAAAATAAGAGAAAATTTAGAACTAATGGAGATAAAGAAAAGGGGTTCTGATATGTTGCTTTGAGAATAAGATACATTTGCATTTTGTTCTAAAATATGAAGGGAAAAAAAGATTAACTTTCTTTTGTCTAGTTCCCTACATAATACTGAATGGGTACAATATAAAAAATGTCCAATCCACCAAACTTCTTGAAATTAATGTCCATAACAATTATTTAATATATACTGAAATGTTAAATTATTCAGTTTATAACAAAATTACGTACAAAGCAAAACAATAACATAAATATATCTAATAAAATATAACATGTAGTATTATTAGAACATCGTAGTGAGATATTTTCTTCTTCCAAATTTCCTAGTATTACTAAAAGATATTTAGGCAAGAAATTATACGTGACCAAAACATTCAAATCATATTGCCTAATTGGCTTGAAGATTTAAAGCAACTTAAACAATGGAAACTATTCACAGCATTAACGACCTTACGTAGAGAAATATACAACCCCAAAACCTTTTACAAAAGTTATTGTGCCACGTGCACTAAACTTATCATGTAGTTCTTGGTCGCTAACATCATCATCAAATAATATTCAGATGAAGCTTATTGGAAGAAAAAGGAAGAAAGCCATGGTTATGGTGAATGCAAGAAGATTGATTCTACTGAAGTTGCAGTAGCAAATGATCAAAATGAACCCCACAAACCATAAGTCTATAAGCTAGCCGATCGAATCCGATCTATAAGCAAGACGGTAATCTACATTCCAACCATTTATATATTATTTTTTTTTTAAAAAGGTAAACTAACCCACCTAAATTGGCACTGGAGAACCATTTATAATATATATTAACAGCATTCAAGATCTAGTAAAAGAAAAACAACAACATGTAATACCAATAAACAGATTTGTGTTTATTGATTTTGCCAACGTTTGATTCTCCTTTTCTTGAGTTCAACTTAGTTGATTTTGCAATGATCAAAGCTTCCTTATTGTAATTGCACAGTTTCAGTCTTAAACTAAATGTTGAAGATGATAATAGATTTTTTTTTTTACAAGATGATACTAGATTATGTTTTTTCTTTTAATTTACTTTATAGTTATTTTAGGAAAATTGTTGAAATAGAAATTGTTTGTTGCAGACTTGTAGTCATATTAATCTATTGGTTACAAGGGGAGCACATGGTGCACTTACAAGTTTTATATAAACACTAATTTTTTGTTCGGCATTTTGGAATTAGCTAGTACATGATTCAAGTTGAAATGGGTGGTTTTGTTTTTGTTTTTTTAGGAATGTTGAAAAGGATGTTGTAACCATAAATAGTGGTTGTTGTTGAATGTTAGAAATGTTGAATGTTGAATTTTAAGATAGATTGTTGTTGAATGTTGGAGATCCTGATTCTAATTGCACTCATTGTTGATGTCAAGCATCAAATTTAAAAAATTTATCAACTATTCAAGAATTATGTTTATATTTGGTTCATGATCGTGGAGAGCACAAAACCAGTGAAACCAATGCCTTAGGTTTCCACCACATATATCCATTTTTTTCATTTTGTTTATAGAGCTTCCTTTTCACTAAATTCTAAATTATGCATAAAATTTAATATTTATATTGGGTTTGACTAATTTTTTGAAAGAATTGGGTTTGACTAATTTGGTAGGCAAGGATTTTTTTTTTCCGTTAATATTTTGAAAGATTTGGGTTTAACTCTTTTTATGTTAGCCTTTTTTTTGCTTATTTTGTTCTGGTATTTTGAATATTATTGTTTCTCATATTATAATTTTTAAATTTGCCTATAAAATTAATTTTTTTACGGAGTCTGTAATATTTGTTTAGTTGATATTAATATTGACAAAATTACGGCTTACATTATGAAAAAACTTATATTTGAATTTTAAAATATATTTATTTTAGTTTTTGGGTTGTAAACATTTAGTTTAGGGGACAATGAAATAATCAAAATTAATATAATATGATATGATTACATGATTGGGTCTTGCTGTGTCTCTATTTTTTTTCCTTAGGCCTCAAAAGTTATCTACACGACGTTGCAACAAACAAGAATGAAACTTACTATTTATTAATACATCGCGTCGAGCTACGAAGATAGCCATCTTTGTATGAAGGGGCTAAATATAAATTACAAAAATAAGATAAAAAAAAAATAGAGTGTTGTCTTGATAATTTTTAGTGTTAGTTAAGTTTTTTTGTACTAGTTGTTTAAGATATCGTTTTTTTTACTAGTTGTTTAAGATATCGAAATTGTCAAAATGAGAGGAAATACATCTTCAAAACAAGTGAATATCTATTAACATTTTGATTTCTACTAAATTTTGACAAATAAACTCATTTGTGGTAGTTAAATATATATTATTGAGGTAACTAACTACTAAATATACTAACATATTCAAATAAAAATAATATTTTTGGGGTAGCTTCACATAGTTTTTCCTCTGATCGTGCCGCCTTATCACGACTCTTGCAGTTTTTACCACCACGAAGTCTGAGATATCTTTTCCAACAATAAAAATTATCAAGACTAGATTAAGAAACAAGACGGAAGTTGAGTTTCTAATAGATATCATGATAATTTATATCGAAAGAAAAGTTAATACAAATAAAGTATTAATTATGAGTATATTAATGATTACGTCAAATCACTCGATGATTGTAATAGAATTTATAGCGAAAGGAAAATTAATACAAATAAAGAATTTTGCTCTAATTTTGCGTCCTAATTTCCAACACATGATTTGGTGGGAATTCTACGACCCTTCATTGAAGGCACATAAAATTTTCCCTCTATCATATTGTATTTGGACCATTTTTATAAGCTGTACGGATTTATAAAAACAAAAGCCGTTCGAAGGGGAGGTGTGAAAAAGTAGTAGAATTTGTGTGTGGCGATACGAATATGATGTCCCACAAATCACATGGAGGGGTTATGCTCTAACTCTAACGGGAATTGTACGAGACAAATGAACGGTCATTTGCAATCTTCTCTAAATCTGATCCTTTTCCAGCCAATCAAATAGCATTTATCACCCACGTGGAACACTGGGCCCCACCCAACCACCCCGTAACACTTTATATCTCTCAGCTTTCTTTCTACATATAGCATTTGTGCTAGTTAGTTAGTTCTATCAAATATATATAGTTGAACTAAGAATATTGTTACATTTAGTTGCAGACTACGTGCAATACCAAGAGCTAGTTTAGGTCATGGGAGACTCGTCTTCTTCGGCTTCATACATTCACTTGGTATAGTTTCACACTACATATATATCTACTACTGTTGATTTTTTCATTTTTGTTGTGACTAATTAAATACATCATGTTGTCTTCCATGCATGTTGACAAAAATTATTAATTTCTACAAATTGCAAATATAATTAGGTGCAGCACCTGATCGAAAAGTGTTTGATCTTTCACATGACTAAGGAAGAATGCATGGAAGCGCTCTCTAAACATGCAAACATAAATCCAATTATAACATCCACTGGTATGATTTTTAAATTACTCTTTCTGTAATATTACTAACAAGAAATACGTAAATTGTAATATGGAAACTTCTAGAAAACATGCAGACATGCAATATCACATATGCAGCACTTCTTGTGGCTTGAAAAAATCAAGAAATATATATGGTCAAATCATAGAGAAATATATATCGCAAGTTATACAAATGCAATACGTAGGCATATATATCTAGCTTTTGATTGATGTACACAATTACACAGCTCCAAAATCTACTATTTTGCTAAAAATGGATCTTTAGACTTTTTCTGAATGTACATCTAATTAGATTTAAGAATGTCACTTGATTGTTAACTATTACGAATTGGTGTCATGGGAGAGATATGCATGCATGCTTAAGAAGGTAGGAGATCCAATGATTTTCTTTTATAGACAAATGTTCCGTGATCGATCACTTATAGTTTATTAGGGGAAGAGAGAAATTAAGGTAAGTAACAGATATCCAACTATAGACTTCTTACATATAACTCATTTGGTGTCCCAGAGCCAATGATATATAGCTCATTCATGTCTAGAGCTAACTTAGAGGATTCAATAACAATTTTCAATTTCTACAAATTTCAATATCACCGGCTCTTTACCCCAAAAAAACATGCATATGGATATGTAGTTTTCGGGTGGCACTTTGTGATTTTGTGTTGGGTAACTTTGGTGACTTTAGTGTATTTTAGATGCAAGAGTGTGATGATTGAATGATTAAAATAAATTATTTTGATGAGAGAGAATTATTGGTTAGGAGAGAGATAGAGACAAAGGCACCCAAAGACACCAAAGTGTTACCCATAGCTTTCATATCCAATATATACATTTCAACTACCGGTAGGAATAGGATGTATGAGCTAGGTTTTGTAAGGTTCAAATCCGGTATGGTAAAAAAATACAAATTTTAGGTCTTACTTGTTATATGTAATATGGAATAGATTTATTTTTAAGTTTGAGTCTAATCTTTTTGATAGTCTAGTGTGATATGTTAGCTTACTTAAATGTCTATTAATGTCTTTAAATAAATAATTTAACATATCATTATATAGAATAACGAGTTAATAGCTTTGATATATAACTTGATATATTTTTACAAATGATCTATAACATGATGTTTTAGAGAATTCGTGTTTTTGTGATATTGTATTTTCAATTTTAGTTTATAATGATATGTTTGCATATGAAGAAAAAAAATGTAAGCTAATATGCTTATATTAAAAAAATTAGCAAATATATAATTTAATACTAAGTGTAAAATTTAGTATAATAATTAGGGATGGGCACAGTTCGGTTCAGAACCGAAACTGTGTCTGAACTAAACTGAACTATAAGGGAACAATTCAAACTGAACTAAACCGGTCTTCAAACTAGTGCACTGTTTAGTTTTTAAAAAAAACTGAACTCTTTCCCACATAAGTAAATATAACCAAATGCCCTGTTGTGATACTGGAGTAGCTGTTATATTTGTAATCGCAGGACAGAGAGCAACAATTAGTAACTGTTATCAAAACAAAGGGAGTAAGTAAAATTGT